>Ga0194128_10000065_pt1 | contig 164688 bp, 143 predicted proteins | sample TA2KigCa65mmetaG_FD_148650 | JGI IMG/M metagenome (GOLD analysis project Ga0194128, IMG submission 148650) | Freshwater microbial communities from Lake Tanganyika, Tanzania - TA2015037 Kigoma Deep Cast 65m | ecosystem: Environmental > Aquatic > Freshwater > Lake | place: Tanzania: Lake...
TCACGCCCAGATAATAGTCCTTGCTGATCGTGACTTGATGCTGTTCTTCATCGATACCCCTGCCCTCTTCTTCGATCGGCGAGCCCATCTGGAACGTCCCCTTGGGAATCAGCACCAGCTTCATCCCGATGGTGTTGGTGATTGTTTTGGGAGCCTGAGCCTTTGCGGATTCAAAATTGCTCAGGCACATTGCAAAAACCAAAGTTACGGTCATCAACATTACGCGTGAGTTCATCGCTTTTCTTCTCAGCTACAGTTCAATCAATATCCCGCACCACAACGGGGCCTTTTCCCACAGGGGATTGCCCGTCAACTTACCCCACGGGGAGGAGAAAATCAGCCAGCAAAACTGGGCTAAAGACAAGAAAAAGCGTTCACTCCCCGGGGCCCGCACCGCGATCCCTTCGACGACCAGGCCGCGCTGGTGGACCATCGAGGACCTGCTGCACCGCGACCCATCGAGGACCTGGCCGCACTGGTGGACCATCGACGACCGGAATACCAGGAGATCGGTCGAACGCCAGCCAACGTACACGCAGGTTCCATCGGCGGTTGGCAGCAGAACGTGCAGGAAGAATCGGGCAAGTGTGCGCATTGTTGATTTTGGCGACGAACGACCAAGCTAACCCGCCGGGAACAGGCCGGCGCGAACGACGTTGATTCCAGGACACGCTCAACTCGCCGGCCTGTTCCCGGTCGGGTTGAGCGTTTGGTTAGCCGCCTGTTCGGCAACTCGCGGAGTCGTCCGTCGGACAATGCCATATTGTATGAATGGCGCCGCCCACCCGGAAAACCACGAAGACCAAAGCAATCAAGACCTCAACAGCGACAACGGCCCCAACTCCTGTTCCCACAAGGAGGAGCATTTCGGCGAAAAAAGTCGCGGAATCTCGCTCGGGCCCCAAACGACGACGCACCTCGGAGACCGTGCGTCTTCGCCGCTCGGGGCTCACCAGTTTGGGCGGGCGGCCTCCTTCAAGATCTCCATATCGAGCGCCTGCTCGGCCACCAGCTTCTTCAAGCGGGCATTCTCCTTCTCCAAGGCCCCAGCTGCTTGGTCATCTCAGGGGGGGAAGGCCAGGTTCCCATCCACACTATGCGTGCGTGGCTCGGCAGGACTGCCTCGGTTACTTCATGGAGCGCTATCCGCTTCCCGGCGAGTCATCACGTCGAGGTTTCGCACGCCAATCCGCTTTCACTGGGAACGCAGAAGAGAATTCTTCAGGCCTTCGGCCTGCCCCAGAGACTGCGGTTCCAGCGTCGCGTCGGCTTTACGTTGTGGTGCGCGACGTTTACTGTTCCCTTCGGACTTCCGCACCTTAATCCGGTGTCGACAATCGGGAATCCTTGGAGAACGGAACAAGTTTCACGTGGGTTTACGGAAAACGGAACAAGTTCCGTTCTACGGGATGGTTTGACTCTGGTGGTAGGGCCCTTATCATGGAGCCCTTTCGAATCGACGGCTCGTACTCAGGAGATTCCTACCATGCAGGCTTTCTCGCCCCTGTGCGTCAGCGATATTGCCCTCGGAGCGGAGCGGCAAGCGGGAATGATCCCCAAACGCACTCCCCGTTTTCTGGCGCTGCTCCTGATCCTGCTCCTCGGCACGTGCGTCTCGTCGATTCCGATCCACGCGGCCGATCACCCGGATCGGGTGCGGCAGCCTGGGGTGCCGCAGGGTACGGTCACGAAAGGCCAGTTTGCCGAGAGCCAGATTTATCCAGGGACGCGCCGCGACTACCAGGTCTACGTACCGGCTCAGTACAAGCCCGACGAACCGGCCTGCCTGATGGTGTTTCAAGATGGGAATTCCTACGCCAGTCAGGACGGCGCATTCCGTGTGCCGGTCGTCTTCGACAATCTGATCCACCAGCAGCAGATGCCGGTGACGATCGCGGTCTTCGTTGCGCCGGGCAGCGTGCCGCCAACGAAATCCGGCGCGGTCGAGCGCAGCAATCGGTCGTTCGAATACGATTCGTTGGGAGATCGCTACGTTCGCTTTCTGAGCGAGGATTTCCTGCCGGTCGCGCTACACGGTTTAAAGGTCAGCGACGATCCGCGTCGGCGCGCGATCTGCGGGATTTCTTCGGGTGGCATTTGCGCTTTCACCGCCGCCTGGGAGCGTCCCGATCTGTTCGGCAAGGTCTTGAGCCATATCGGAAGTTTCACCAACATCCGCGGAGGTTGGGCCTACCCGGGGCTCGTGCGGCAAACGAAGAGCAAACCCAAGCCGATCAAGGTCCACCTCCAGGAAGGCCGCGACGACCTCGATAATCTCTTCGGCAATTGGCCGTTGGCGAATGAAGACCTTGCCGCGGCTCTCCGATTCGCCGGCTACGCAACCGAATACGTAGTGACCGAAGGCGGACACAGCGGAGGCCCCGGTGGCGAGCGACTCCCCGACGCGCTTCGCTGGCTATGGTCGGACCTGGCGGCTCAGCCCGCCGCCGCGAATAATCCTGCGCCGCCCGCCAAACTTCCCGAAGCGCCGTCCTGGCAGCCGCATCCCGACTCCCTTCCGCAAGACAACGTACCCCATGGCGTCGTGGAAGTCATGGAACCGTGGAAGTCGAAGATCTTTGCCAATACGGTACGCGATTGGGCGATCTATGTTCCGGCCCAATACACACCGGAACGACCGGCTGCCTTCATGGTCTTTCAGGACGGCCACTCTTACCTCGATCGGAACGGCCGCTGGCGCGTTCCCGTCGTTTTCGACAATCTGATTCATCGTGGCGACATGCCGCCCACAATCGCGGTATTCCTGAATCCCGGTCATGACCTCGCCAAGGACAAACCGCCCAGCCCCTGGAACAGTTCGAATCGCAGTTACGAATACGACAGCCTGGGCGATCGATACGCGCGTTTCCTGCTCGAAGAGATCCTTCCCGAAATCGAGAAGCGATACAAGATTTCTCCCGATCCGGAGATGCGCGCGATCTGTGGGGCGAGTTCGGGAGGCATCTGCAGCTTCACGGTAGCGTGGGAACGGCCGGACGCATTCCGCAAGGTGCTCTCCACGATCGGCAGCTTCACGAACCTGCGCGGGGGCAATGTCTACCCGTCGCTGGTTCGCAAGACGGAACCCAAGCCGCTTCGAGTCTACCTCGCCGACACCAGCGGCGATCTCGACAATCCTTACGGCAGCTGGCCCGTATCCAACAAACTCATCGCCTCCGCGTTGCAATATATGGGATATGACCTGCGCTTCGATTGGGCGGAGGGATACGCCCACAACGCCGATCACGGAGGCGCACTCTTTCCCGATGCGCTTCGCTGGTTATGGCGCGCGGAGCGGCAGGATCGTACGCCAAACACGAAAGGCGATTTAAAGGGAGACATGACGCTTCTGCGTCTGCTGGTCCCCGGCGAAACGTGGGAAGTGGTCGCCGAAGGACTTGGCTTCGCCGACGCTCCCTGCGCCGACGCCGAAGGAAATTTCTACTATTGCGACATGAAGGCGCCTGCCGTTGTTCGGATCGATGCCGCAGACGGCAAACGCACGGTCGTCGCCGCCGAGTCGGTCAGCGGCCTGGAATTTGGTCCCGACGGACTGCTCTACGGCTGCCAGGGAGCCAAGAGTCGCGTGATTTCACTCGACCCGAAGACCGGCGAAGTACGCGAAGTCGCGGCCGATCTGGCGCCGAATGATCTGGCGGTGACCGCGGATGGATTCATCTTGATCACCGAGACCCGTCACCACCGCGTCACGAGAATCGATATCAAGTCCGGCAAAGTGGAACCGGCCGACGAAGGGATCGGAAAACCGAACGGGATTGCGCTCTCCAACGACGGAGGAACGTTGGCGGTGTCGGACTATGGCGGCGAGCATGTATGGATGTTCCGAGTGAACCCCGAGGGGCGACTCGACGCAAAGCTGCCTTCGATGTCGCTGCGGCTGCCGATCGATCCGAAAGGCGAGTTCCGTTTCCATGCGCCTCCCCCCTACTCCACAGATTCCCACGGTGATGGGATGGCCGTCGATCGAGCCGGCCGATACTACGTGACCTCGGCGTTGGGGGTGCAGGTCTTCGATCCCACCGGTCGGCATTGCGGCGTCCTGCCGAAGCCCAAGCCGTCCGCACCATTGACCAGCTGCATTCTCGCCGGGCCCGGTCATTCGTACCTGTATGTCACCAACGGCGACACGATTTACCGCCGAAAAGTGCAGGTCGAGTAACCGGCAGGCCGGCAACGTCATTTTTCAATGCGGCGCGAACCTTGGCGACGTGGGCTGGCCAAAGCTGTTGGGCCCGTTCGGGCGCCAATAACCAGCCCCGGCCCAGTTCCGATTCGTTGAGCATTGTTACGCGCAGTTTTTCCGCAACGGTGCCGGCGTTCTCCGGTGAATCGACAGCGAAGGTGATCGATGTCCATTATACGCCCTCGTCAGGCAGAATGGCCCTGACCACTTCGCCTTCAACGTCGGTCAGCCGAAAGTCGCGGCCGTTGTGACGGTACGTCAACCGTTCATGGTCGATTCCGATGAGATGCAGGATTGTGGCGTGCAGGTCGTGAATACTGACCCGCCCTTCGACGGCCCGGTTCCCCAGTTCATCGGTGGCTCCGAAATGGACACCCTTGCGGACGCCGCCGCCGGCGAACCAGACGGTAAACGCATGGGGATTGTGGTCTCGCCCGGTCCCACCTTTCTGTACCAGCGGCAATCGGCCAAACTCGCCGCAGCAGATGACCAGCGTGGATTCGAGCAGCCCCCGAGCCTTCAAATCTTGAATCAGGCCAGCGATCGGCTGATCGGTTTCGGCCGCGAACTGCCGGTGATTCGCCTCGAGATTGTCGTGCCCATCCCAACAGTCGTGATTCGCGAAACCGCCACTGTAAACCTGAATGAACCGGACCCCACGTTCGATCAATCTTCGTGCCGTGAGGAGTTGCCTGCCGTAGGGGGCGGAGCGAGGATCTTGCATTCCGTAAAGCCGTTGGGTCTGTTCGGTCTCCCGCGAGATATCGAGTGCCTCAGGAGCGGCCGACTGCATGCGGAACGCCAGTTCGAACGACTCGACGCGAGCGGCGAGTTCCGAATCGCCGTTTCGGTCGTCCGCATGCCGGCGGTTTGCCTGCTGAACAAAATCCAACAGTTCCCGTTGGCGTCGCGAAGCGACTCCCGCAGGATTCCGCATGTCTTCTACGGGTGGCCCCGTCGGGTGGAACGCCGCACCTTGAAACACGCCCGGCAGGAACCCCGCGCCCCAGTGAATCGATCTGGACTTGGGCAAGCCGCGCCCCTGGGCGTCGTACATCACGATGAACGCGGGAAGATTCTGGTTCTCCGTGCCCAGCCCATAAGTCACCCAGGACCCCAGACAAGGCAGGCCCAGTCGCGGAACCCCGGAAGAGATCTCGAACTGCGCCGGGGAGTGATTGTTCGCCGTGGTGTAGCAGGAGTGAATGAACGCCATTTCGTCGACGCATTGCGACAAATGGGGAAGGATTTCCGAAGCCCAGGTCCCCGATACGCCGTATTGTGAGAATGAAAATGGGGAGCGCATGATCGGTCCGGCGAGCCCCGCGAAGAACCCCGTGGACTGATCGAATCCTTGGAGTTCCTGGCCATCCCGTTTCGCCAATTCCGGCTTAAAATCCCATGTGTCGACCTGACTTGGTCCACCATGCATAAACAGCCATAGGACCGACCGCACGGGGGAATGAAAATGACGATTCCGGGCACGCAATGGCGCCGCCGGATGGTATTCGCCTGGACCGGCGGTAATCACGGGCGATTCGGGGGACTCGTCAGCCAGGAGTCGTGACAGAGCCAACCAACCGAATCCCGCGCCGGTCTGTTGAAGAAACGCACGTCGGATGCGCTGCGATTCAGTCCCCATAGACAAACTCGTTCAAGCAGAACAGTCCGTGGCAGATTTCCGCGAGCAGATCGATCGGATCCGAATCAGTTTCGGATTGAACGCGCGCGCGACGCCATTCTTCACACTCGACAATTTCGGCCGCGGAAGCCTCGCGCCCCAAAGCCAGCTCATAGGATACCTGCACTGCCCGCCGGAAGTCACCGTTTGAAAGTACCCTCGCGCGGCGGGCGAGCGCCTGGCTCCATTCCATCACTTGACCGCGATTCAACAAGGCAAGGCTCTGCGTAGCCACGGTGGTCGTGGGGCGTTCCGCCTGCCCTTGCAAGGCGTCGGGCGCGTCGAAAATCGTGAGGATAGTCGGCAGTCGACTGCGTTTCACTTTGAAATACAGGCTGCGACGGAAATGAGAATCATCCAACGTTCCCGGTCCGCCGATGGTTCGATCCAACAATCCGGAAGCCGCCAGCATGCTGTCGCGAATGACTTCCGCTTCCATGCGACGCAGCGACTGACGACCGAAATAGCGATTCGTCGGATCAAGGACCGCAACCTCCGGCGCGATCCGACTAGCTTGCTGGTAAGCCGCGCTCAACAAGATCCGCCGCTGGACCTGCTTGAGCGACCAATTCGATTCGACCAAATGGCGAGCAAGCGCGTCGAGCAGTTCGGGATGGAGCGTCGCTTCGCCTTGAGCACCAAAATCACTTGGAGTCGGAACCAGCGCTTTGCCGAAATGGTGCTGCCACAAGCGATTGACGATGACCCGGGCCAGCAAACGCCCCGCGCCGTCGTCAACGTCGGAAATCCAGTCCGCGATCGCCCGCCGCCGCGAGCGGCGATCGCGTTCATCGTCGGCCGACTCCTCCTCCGCATTCGCCGCCGCACTTTTTTCCGCAGCGACTCTCCCCACGGCGGATTCCGATGTTCGTTGCAGCGACCGTTCGGATTCCGCAGAGTCCGCTTTTCGCCATCGCTCCCACGCTCCCGGGTTCGAAGCCAGGAAAGGAGGGACGCCCGGATCAAGCACGTCGCCCTTGTGTGCCGGGTCGCCTCGCTCAAGAAAAAACACGCGAGGAAAGAATGCCGGGCCGGGACTGTAGACGCGCGGGAGCGGTGCAAGTCCCTCCCCGGCCACAAGGGCTCGTAGCATTCCTCCCTCCGTCGGCAAGTCGACCTCGCCGCGAATCGTCCGGGAAAACGCCGCCACGAGTCGATAGTAGTCCCGCTGAGTTATCGCGTCGAACTTGTGGTCATGACATCGCGCGCAGCCCAAACTCATTCCCAGCATCGCCGTGCCGATCGTCGAAACGATGTCATCCAGTTCATCGTACCGCTCTTGCTCCACTTGGATCGCCGCGAAATCGGCGTTATGAACTCCCGTCGCGAGAAACCCCGTAGCCAGGCGAGCATCCGCGACGTCCGGCACCAGTTCATCCCCCGCCAATTGCCAGCGCACGAAAATGTCGTACGGCAAATCGCGGTTGAAGGCTCGAACGACAAAATCGCGATAGGGATAAGCGAACTCGTTATCCAGATCATGTTCGAATCCGAAGCTCTCGGCGAATCGCGCCAGATCCAGCCAATGGCGTCCCCAGCGCTCGCCATACGCCGGGCTGGCCAGCATCTGGTCGACAACGCGCTCCCACGCATCCGTCGCTTGCTCATACGATTCACGAACGGACTCAAGATCCAACGGAAGTCCTTCGATTCCCAGCGAGATCCGCCGCATCCGGAGGCTCCACGACGCCTGGAGCGCCGGCGGAATACTCGACAGTTCCAAACCGGCGAGAATCCAGTGGTCGATATTCGACCGGCCCCAGGAACGATCGCGAGGCATGATCGGCGGCTCGCGCAGGAACGGGCGCACTGCCCAAAGGCCGTCGGATCCTCGCGCTTCCGCTTCACCCGATCCGGCCGTCGGTGTTTCTTGCGCGAAGAGCCATGCCGCGGTCGAGAGAGCCCAGACCAGGAGCGTCAAACCGACGTGCGGCACGCCGGCCGGGCTTGTACGTCGGTGCAAGAACCGTGACATCGTGTGGCAACTCCTCGCGTCCCGCCAGCTATTGTGCACGGTGAACCGGCCCTGTCAACCGAGCGACTGCCGCGACCTGCTCGGTTCAAATTGTCGCGTGTCCAGCGAGCACATTGGCAAGCTGCGGCAACGCGTCGACGTGCTTCTGCCGTAACCAGCGACCGTTCGCCGTGACGACCTCCCTCCAGCGAAACCACGCCCTCGCCGCCCTCGCCGCCCGCGCGTCGCCTGGTGAATTCCGCGCAGAATAACTCAAGTCCCGACTTACCGCCGCGAAATTGAGAATCCGGTGGGAGAAGCGGTTGGGTAAGTTTTTCCGATTGTAGGCGAGCCTGACGCAGCCGCACGGCTTGATCATCATCATGCCCCTTCTTGGGCGATATGTAATGGGAAGAGTACGCAAGGATGCGGCAAATCGTCTTGGCCCGTTTCGTCAGCCACGCCGGACTCCGATCCACGATCGTATTCCCAGGTTTCCAAGGAGTGGACACTTATGTCGGTTAGAATCTTGGCGCGACGGCCGTTTCTCGAGCTGTGTGGTGGAGTAGGACTGGTGGCGATCGGCCAGCGTCTCCTGGCTGAGAACGGCGGGGAATCACGAAAGTCGGGCGGAGTGCGCGTCGCAAAAAAGAATGACCCGCCAATCGATCGTAACCGGCCTCCACACCCTCTGGACGAATGCCTGGCAATTGCCGAAGAGGCGCTGGAACGGATCCGAAGCGAGATCGTTGACTACCGCTGCGTGCTCGTCAAGCGCGAACGGGTCAATGGCACCCTGGGCGACCAGGAGTTCATGTTCGCGAAGATCCGTAACCGCAAAGAAGTCGGTGAGCGAATTGAGACCCCGTTTGCGATCTACCTGCACTTCGCTAAACCGGCCAATATCAAAGGTCGGGAGTGCTTGTATGTCGAACATCAGAACGACGGAAAAATGCTGGCCCATGAGGGTGGTGGACTACGTGTGCTGCCCTCGGTCTGGCTGGATCCCAGAGGGCCGATCGCCATGCGCGGCAACCTCTATCCGATCACCGACGCGGGAATCGAAAACCTGATCGTCAAACTGCTGGAGAGAGGCAATCGCGATCGCAAACGGGACGAGTGCATTGTCACGTTCCGCGACAACGCCAAGATCAACGGCCGGGCATGCCGCATCATGGAAGTCGTTCATCCGATCCGACGGCAGCATTTCGACTTCAATCTGGCGCAGGTCTACATCGACAAGGAATTCGGCCTTCCAATCCGCTACGCGGCGTACACCTGGCCGCGAGGTCAGGAGCAAACCTCCGAGCCGAAGCCAAGCGACAACGAGTTGATCGAAGAGTATACGTATATGAAGCTCGAACTGAACCCGGGTTTCGGCGCCATCGACTTCGACGCCAAGAACCCCGAGTACAACTTCGGCAAGAGTTGAGTTGAGCCGAGCAGGGCCGAGCAGAAGCGGCCTGACCCCGTGGATCGGGCAAATGTCTGGCGTTGCGGAAACTAAACGGCTGTCGCGCTGCGTCGCTGCAACACCGCGCTCGAGAGACGGATCAGCAATTGCTCGATAGCCAGCCGCGCGCGATCGGGGGAGGAGTGGGTTCCCTTCAGCGCTAGATCGGTTTCCAGCAGCCAGCGATAGAGCTTTCGCGTACGTTCGCGTCCGAGTTGGCTCATCTGCCGCTCCGCCAGGGTCAACGCGTTGGCAGGCCAGTTTCGGAACCCGGCTTGCAGCAGGGCCGCGCTGAGCGAAATCGGGCTTCCTTCGCGCTGGGCGCGGTAGAAAACGCGCGACGCGGTCGCGAAACGGCGCAATGACCACTGCACCGCGCCCATCAATGCGATCGGCTCCTGCCCCGCGCTGAGCAGTTTGTCGAGTTGGCTCAGCGCTTCGCCCGCGTTTCCCGACACGGCGGCATCAATCAACTCCCAGGCAGTTTTGGTCCGCCACCCCCCGACCACTTCGTGGACCAGTTCCGGCGAAATCGATTGATCGGCCGCTACGAACAAGGCCAGCTTGGCCAACTCCTGTTCCAGAATTCCGAATTCCGGGCCAACCAGATCGAGCATCGCCACGGCCGCTTTTTCGCTGAGCTGCGACTGATGGGCGGTCTTCGCCCGATAGACCAGCCAGCGGCATACCCGCGTCTGATCGAGCAGGCGATTCTTGCCATGCGCCACTTCCGGCGGCCGACACTCAATCTGCAATCCGTGCGCGCCAACAGCCTTGAAGAGCCTGGTGTTCGAAGGCCAAGAGTCCACCAGCAGGATCAATACGCTGCCCTTGCGAGGCTTGGCGACATACTCCTCCAACTTGTCCCGGCAGCGAGTGACAAACTCCGCCGCGTCATACACGATCGTGACCCGCAACCCTCCAAACAGGGAAAGCGTCGCCAATTCGTCGTGGACGTCTCGCCACTCGACCGTTTCACCATCGAAACTGGCGATCGGCACGTCGTCCGCACCGGCGCCTAACAACTGCGATTTCAGTTGCCGCAAGCAAAGCTGTCGCAGGAAATGCTCCGTGCCAAACAGCACGTTCACCGCCTGGGCCTTGGTGCGCTGCGGCGCGGCAAGATAGTCAAAGACATGGACGACGTTGCTCATCAGGAGCCCTCATGCCGCGCACCCGCCGTCGCGCTTCCCGGCGGGCGCCAAGGAACTATTGCAATTCGAAATCGTGATCGGTCAGTCCAGGATTCAACTTCAGATCCAGATACGTGTATTCTTCGATCAGCGTATCGTCCGCCGGCCGGGGCTCCGGGTTCTGATCGCGTCCTTTGGGCCAGGTATAGGCGGCATAACGGATCGGCAAACGCGTCTCGTTATCGATATAGATGTGCGCCAAATTGAAATCGAAGTACGCGCGACGATTGGGATGGATAACCTCCAACAATTGGCAACGCCGGTCATTCACCTTGGCATTTTCGCGATATTGCACATCGCACTCGTCCCGCTTGCGGTCGCGATGGCCTTTTTCGAGCAGTTTGACAATCAGGTTCTCGATTCCCGCGTCGGTGATCGGGTAGAGATTCCCGCGCATCGCCAGGACGCTGTCCGGGGCCAGCCAGATGATCGGCAGGATCTTGCCGGCGATCCCGGGCTCCTTGACCGCCAGCTTGCCGTCGTTCATCCCCTCGACGTAGGCGCACTCACGCCCCTTGAGTCCTTCCGGCTTGGTGAAATACAGGTAGACGGAAAATGGCACTTTGATCATGCCATCAACCCGTTTGCGATTGCGGAATCGGGCGTACATGAACTCACGCTCGCCCAACTTGCCGTTGACCCGTTCGCGCTTGACCATCACGCACTTGTAATCGTCGATTTCCTCCCGAATCCGTCTCAACGCCTCGTCGGCAATCCGGATCGCTTCATCCAACGGATGGGAACCGGCGGTCACGTCGCCTTGCGGGTCGGGAGTCTTGGACGTTCGCAACAGCGGTTCGCGCAGGTCGCGTCTGGCTTGACGCTCCTGACCAACGACGCGTCCTGCGACCAACATCGACGCCGTTGCCGCAACAAACAACCTTCTCGACAAGTTGATCAGCTCCATCGACGCTACTCCTTTCGCATTCGCCTTGCGGCCGTCATAATCCGCATCGTGTAACTCCATCGTTCGAATTGTATCCGCTCAAGTGCAAATCAGCGAGCCAAGATGATGTCGAACCCGGCCCCAACGCCGCGAATTACCTGTTTTGTATCGCGACCGTTCTCCGAAAACACCTACCTTGTCCATCTTGCGGACTCGACCCGCTGCGTCGTCGTCGATCCAGGATTCGAATCGGAGCAGCTGCTGGAGAAGATCGCAATGCTGAGGTTGACCCCGGTCGCCATCCTCTGCACCCACGGTCATTTGGACCACATCGCGGGCAATGAAGCGGTCAAAAGCTGCTGGCCCGACTGCCCGATTGTGATTGGCAAGGGGGATGCGTTCAAGCTGCGTGATACGTTCGCGAATTTATCGCAACCCTACGGATTTGATTTGCGCAGTCCACCCGCGGACAGGGAGGTTAGCGAAGGCGAAATTGTCTCGGCCGCCGGTATCGATTTCGAGGTCCGGGAAACACCGGGCCATTCGGCGGGGCACGTGATTTATGTGGTTCGGCAAGCGCGACCTGGCGTGGTTCTGGGTGGCGACGTACTCTTTGCCAGTGGCGTCGGGCGATGGGACACACCGGACGGTTCCTGGGAAGAGCTTGAAGCGTCGATCCGCGACAAGATTTTCAATTTGCCCGACGACACCATCGTGTATCCCGGGCATGGTGAAACCACCACGGTGGGCGACGAAAAGCGATTCAATCCGTATGTAGGTGCCGCGGCCCGCCGGTGAATTTACCTGCAATTGCGGTTGGCGCTGACCGCATTTCAGGCGAGAATGACGGCAGGATTTCCCAAGGCGGATCAGTCAGTATGTCGACGGATACCAAAAGCTCAACAGCACCCGCATCAACGGTGTTTAACGTTCCGAATCAGCTCACCGCGGTACGACTGGTGCTCTCCATACTGGTATTCGTGCTGATTGCCTGGGAACGGTTCGTACTGGCCCTGGTTGTGTTTGTGCTTGCCGCGTCGACCGATTGGATCGATGGATATTGGGCTCGTCGCTACGGCCAGGTAACCAAGCTTGGCCGGATCTTTGACCCGTTCGTCGACAAGTTTATCATCTGCGGAACGTTTATTTTCCTGTCCTCCATGTCGGCCCGATCCGGCATCGACGCCTGGCTATCGGTGGTCATCGTCGGGAGAGAGTTGCTGGTCACGGCAATCCGGTCGGTTGTCGAGCAGGGCGGCGGGGATTTTTCGGCAAAATGGGTGGCGAAATGGAAGATGGGATTCCAATGCATCGCCGCAAGCGCCAGCTTGGCTGTGCTGGCCAAAGGAGGCATGACCGATGCGCCCTCCTGGATGGTGTGGGTCCTGGTGCCCGCAATCTGGTTGACGCTGATCACCACGGTCTACTCCGGGCTGGAGTATCTCGTGGTCGCCTGGCGAACGATTGTCGGTGATTCCAGCGTCCGATGACCGGCACTTTACTCGTTTGGCTGCTGCTGGGAGTGCTGGTGATCGCCAGCGCTTGGAACTGGATTCGCGTCGCCCGCCGAATTGCCCAAGGTGAACCGGTGCTGCGCGCCGAACCGCGGCCGACCGAGGGCGTTGCCGTTCAAGCCGCATTGTTGGCACTCGTGACCGCCTTGCTGATTCCAAGCCTCTGCGCGCTGGGGTGGCTGCATTACCGGGGAGTTACGCCGGCAGAGTACGCGCGCCAGGCCGCGACGTTGACCGAGACGCGCAGCGCCGAGTCCCGTCTGTTTGACGAACTGCGGTTCGTCGACGCGATCGCCCGGTTGCTGAGCGTGATCGCCGTTGGGACTGCGTTGCACCGTTGGCTCGGCCAGGGCAGTTGGCTGTCGAAGTTGACGTGCAAGACCCTGATCGCCGACTTGTGGATCGGGCTGGCCGCCTTTGTGCTCATCGTGCCACCGGTACTGTTGGTCAAAGTCGGTGTTTCGAAATTAATCAACGCCTCGGATCTGGACGAGGCCCATCCACTGATCCATCGGATCCGCACCGAACCGGGCCAGTGGACGGTCTTCGCGATGGTCGGACTCTCGGCTGTGGTCGCAGCGCCGCTCTATGAAGAATTGTTGTTTCGCCAAATGATTCAGGGGTTCCTGCAACGGCTGGATGCCTGGCGGATAACGCACTTCGCTCGGCTCCCCCATCGATCCGCACGGCGCCGGGCAGACCACGACGACTCGGTCAACGACTCGCCCGGGAATGTTCCGACCGGCTACTGGCCGATGCTGGTTTCGGCAGGCCTGTTCGCCGGGGTCCACCTGGGCCATGGCGTCGACCCTTTGCCGCTATTCCTGCTTGGAGCCGGGCTGGGATATCTCTATCGCCAAAAGAATCGCCTGTTGCCCTGCGTGGTGGTGCATGCGCTGCTGAATGGGCTCACACTCCTGCAACTGGCGGCCGAGGCATTCCAACGCAGTTCGACGCCAGCTTCGTGACGCGCCGTCAGGAAGCCGTTGGACGAGCTGCGTAACTGCCGAGCTGCGGCTTGACTTGCCCGCCGGCCGACAGAGGCCGGGTTACATCGCGGCATCGATCTAAATTCGTCAGGAATTTCTCTACATCACGATGCTGGAAGCCCCTGCCACTTCGCGCCGCCGTTTCGCAAGAAGAATTACCTTTGCGACTCTGCGAGAACTCCGATCCGAGCGGAGAGGCAGGGATTCGAACCCTGGGTCGGGTTTCCCCGACTCTGGTTTTCAAGACCAGTGCAATAGACCGCTCTGCCACCTCTCCGAGTTACCGTCCCGTTGCATCCTGGACGACAATGCGGCACGACCAAAGTTCGACCGTCTGGGAACATTCCACGACTCGATTGACTCCTCCAAGTATACACCTCGGCCTAATGACCGACAAAGCGGCGGACGGGCTGTTTTTCCGCCATAACCCGGCGGCAGTTCAGGAATCCGTCCTCGCCATTCGCACTTCCGTGTTTTCCCGCAAGATCCCGCGGCCAACCGCGATGGCGCATTGTAACCCGCAGATGTCGGACGTAATATCCCGGTTTATAGGGTGTCGATTCAACTATCCCGATCGCAAACGGGTGGCTATCATGAATCGGCTCCGTGTCAGGTGGGCTACGTGGACGGGCGGTCGGTTGGGCCAGGAAGTCAGGAATGGCAGACGATCAGCACGAGTTACTGCGCCCGCCAGGTTACGAGTTGCTGGAGCGGTTGGGACAGGGCGGCATGGGCCAGGCCTACGCCGCCCGGCAATTGTCATCGGACCGCCGATGGAGAATTTTCAACGACCGTCCAAACTCAATGCGGCGCTCGATCCATCCATCGATGCCGTGTTGCTGCGGGGATTGCACGCGGATCCGCACGATCGCTTCCCGCGCATCGATCAGTTTGGCGAGCAATTGCAACACGCATTGCGGCGGATGGTCGGGAGACTTCGCCGCAGGTTGGGGGCGGCGTCTTTGGCGATTGCCGCAATCGTGGTCGCTGGCGTCGCCGGCCAGGCGCTGGTCCAAGGATCGTACGCGCCGTCGAACATGGAACGCGGGCATGTGAGTTAACACAATGGAAGGGCTGGAAGGAACTGCGATACCTCGCCAAGGCCCATGCCTCCAACGGCAATATCGCATCCGCGATTCGCTGCTGCGAAATCGCTCAGGATCTGGCACCCGCCGTCAATCAGCGTGATCTCGAGTCCCAGTTAGCGGGATACCGCCGGCGAAGTAAAGAGGGACCTGCGATTCCATGAGGTGGTCCGGGCATTGGCAGGTACGGGCATTGGCAGGTACGGGCAGCGCTGTCCAAGCCTCGCTCATCCCCGGGACAGCACCGCGGAATCGATCACTCATCACCGCGGTTCGCACTCCGGGCGCTATCGCCCACCGTCTCCGCGCGGGGCGCTTCCAGGACTTCCACAAGCAGCGCATCGGCCGCCTGATGATCCAAGGCGACGGCGCTGCCGGAGTCCAGGTGCAACTCCCATAACTGGCCTCCCGCGCTGCGCTTACCCATGCTCACCACCACGCCGGGTTGCAACGTCGCCGGTATCCTGGCATCGCCCCCACCCGAACCCACCACGCGCACCACGCGCGCACGCCAGCCCTGGCGCAACAACGATGCCTTGACAGTCGCCCCAAGCCGAAGGTGCACGAAGTCCTCCGGAATCTCCTTGCCATGCGGGTCCAGCAGCGGGTGGCCCAGTTGGTCGTCCAGGTAATCAACCGCATCCTCATCATGCAAGTGCTCCAGTCGGTGCGCATGCGCATGCAACTCGACGGTCGGCGTCCCCAGCCGCTGCAGATAGGTTTCCCAGAGCCGGTGCGCGCGGAGCAACCGCCGCGCTTCCCGCTCGCCGGCCTCCGTAAGTCGCACCACTTCGCCGCGGCACTCCAGCAACGCCTTGCGCTCCAGCGCGCGAACCGCATCCCGGATGCGGTCGCGCTGCCCGGCAACATGTTCGTAGATCACCGACATATCGACCGAGGACCCCAGGGCCTTCAGCACGCAGGAGAGCACGTCTTCCACGAGCTGTTGCGGCACCATTTGACGACGCCGCAACCAGTCGCTGATCAGACCATAACGTGGAGCCACAGCCAGCACCAGCAGGAACTGGGCCGACGACGCAACCACAATCGAGGACCCGGGTGCCACGTTGATCGCCGTCGACAACCAATATCCGACGAGAAAACTGGAGATGGCAAATCCGGCCGACGCCCAGAGCATCCGCTGCAGCCGATCGCAGAGCAGATAAGCCGTCGCCGCGGGAGTCACCAGCATCCCCACAACCTGGATCACGCCCACGATGTTCACCGCGCTAACCACAACCATCGACGTGCAGACCGTCAGCAAGTAGTCGACCGCAACTACCGGGATGCCGATCGAAGCGGCCATCACCGGATCGAAACTCGTCAACTGCAAAGCGCGAAAGAACAGAACGACCACCGCCACCACGAATACCGTCACAAAACCGATCATCCACAGATCGGCCATTTCCACGGCCAGCACCGAACCGGTGACGAAGTGCAGCAGGTCGAGATGCACATATTGGCTGAACAGCGACGCCAGCAAACCACCGGCCGCGAAGATCCCTGTGTACATGATGCCAATCGCCGTGTCTTCTTTGATCCGTGACATCCGCGCCACAAAGCCGATCATGCCGACAGTGATCAGACCGGCCAGCAACGAACCGAACAACATGGCCGGCGCGTGGGCTTCCGCTCCGAAAACCAGCTTCATGAACAGATAGCCGGCGACCACGCCGGCCAGCATCGCGTGGGCGATCGCGTCCCCCAGAAATGCCATCCGCCGCAAAATAACAAAACAGCCGATCACGCCACAGACGATCGACACCAACGACCCCGCCAGTAATGCGCGGACCAGGTGCGAATTCATCGCGTGCCAGGCATCCAGTGCGTCGAGCCATTCACTCATCGATCCCGCCCCCGCGGTGCCGTCAAGGCATTGAACACCTGCAGTTGCCCCTCGTAGACCTCGCTCAACAGATCCGGCTGCAAAACAGCCATGGGAGGTCCATAGGCGTATACCCGCTGCTTCAACAACAGCAGTGCGTCGAAATACCTGGCAGCAGTCGCTAGATCGTGATGGACAACCACCAGCGTGCGTCCCGAAGCTTTCGTCTGCCGCAACACATCGAGGATCGCCGACTCCGTGGCGGCATCGACGCCCGCGAACGGTTCGTCCAACAGCAATACGTCCGCACCTTGCGCCATCGCTCGCGCCATGAATACACGCTGCTGTTGTCCCCCCGAAAGCTGACCGATCTGCCGGCCCCGAAATTCGCTCATCCGCACCATCTTCAGCGCTTCGTCGGCAAGCTGGCGGTCATCGGCCGTCAATTCCCGCCACCAGCGAACATTTCCGTACCGCCCCATCAACGCGACTTCTCCCACGGTCACCGGGAAATCCCAGTCGACACTGCCGCGCTGCGGTACGTACGCCACGCGCCCTTTCGACCGTTCAACCGGCGCTCCGAAAATCCTCACGCTGCCGAAATCGGGCCGGGTAAACCCGAGGATCGCCTTGACCAATGTCGACTTCCCGGAGCCGTTCGGGCCAATGACGCCCACCAGCGTCCCGGCCGGTATCTTTACCGAAACGTCCAGCAGCGCCGGCACCGGACCGTAACTGACAGTAACGTGCTCCACGTCAATCGCCGGTACGTCGCTCATCGTAACGCCCCAACGACTGTCAGCACATTCTCCCGCATCATTCCCAGGTAGGTCTCGCCACTCGTCCCCGCCGCGCCCATCGAATCCGAATACAGTTCCCCGCCGATGCGGACGCCCGCCTCTTCGGCGATCACGCGGATCATCTTCGGATTCACACTGGTCTCCACGAAAATCGCCTTGACGCCCATACCCACAATCGATTCGACCACTCTCTGGCGACGCTGTGGTGTGATCCCGCCACCAATTTCCTCGTTCGTCGACCAGCCGGCCGGAGACGCCGGACGTAATCCGTACTCGCGACAGAAATAGTTGAACGCATCGTGACTGGTAACCAAAACCCGCTGCGATTCTGGAATCACCGCGATCTGCTCGTGGATCCATCGATCGAGCATGCTCAATTGCTCGCCGTACAACTGCGCCCGCAAACCGTACTCGTCTTGATGTTCGGGATCAATCTGCGCGACCGCCGCGCGGATGTTCTCCACGTAGCGCAAGGCGTTCGGTACCGTGAACCACGCGTGCGGATCGTGAACCTCGACTCCTTCCTCCACCAGACGGTACGGTTCCACCCCCTCGACACATGTCATCAGCGGCCGTTTCGCCTGCTCCGCGAGCAGCCGCATCCAGTCCTTTCCTTCCAGGTGCCAGCCATTTTCCAGGCACAGCGACGCGCGAGCGACCAACCGGGCATCGCCCGGCTTCACCGAATAGAGATGAGGATCCTGGCCCGGCGCCAAGATGCTGCGAACGTCCCACCTGTCCCCAACCACATTCCTCGCAAAATCGGCAAGTTGCGTCGTCGAACAAACGAGTAACCGCCTCTCCGATTCGGGCCGCTGCCTTGGATTCCCGGCCCCGACATAGCTCGCGTAGAGCCCAATCAACGACAGAACCAGGACGCCAAACCCGGCGGCGAACAATACGCGGCGCGGTAATTCTTTGATTAGTCGCATATATTATTTTGATCGTTCAAAATCCCACCTAAGTTAAGTTCTGATTGCGAGTTCGTCAAGCGGGACGTACAATCCGCAGCCGATCGGAGAGAATCGTTTTTGCAGGCAAGGGTGAAGCGACGTGGAAAAGATCTACATCATCGGAATCGGCGACGATGGCATGGAGGGCCTGACGTCGGCAGCTCGCCAGAAGATTGAGACGGCCGACTTGCTGGTGGGCGCGGAGCGTTCGCTGGCGGCGGTGCCGCGAGGGCGATCCGGGGAACGGCTGGAATTGACCGGCGACCTCGATACCGTGGTGCAGGCGATTTCCAGTGCCGCCGGTCGCCGCACGGTGGTGTTAGCCAGCGGCGATCCGTTGTTTTACGGGACGGCCCGATATCTCTGCGACCGGCTGGGCAAGGAACGGTTCGAGGTTATTCCGCACGTCAGCAGCATGCAACTGGCGTTCGCGCGGGTCAAGGAGAGTTGGGACGAGGCGTATCTCACGAATCTAGCGACGCAGCAGTTGCCGTTGGTCGCCGAGAAAATACGCACGGCTCAGAAGGTCGGGCTGTTCACGACCGAGGCTGCCTCGCCGCGGCGCGTGGCTCAAGTGCTGCTCGAATTGGGAATCGATTATTTCACGTCCTACGTTTGCGAAAACCTGGGTGCGCCGGACGAGCGGGTCACGCACGGGGAGCTGTCGGAGGTAGCGACGCAGGATTTCTCACCGTTGAACGTGATGATCCTGATTCGAAAACCGGACTTGCCCGACCGGCCGCTCAAGATGGTGGGCCGTCGGTTGTTCGGCAATCCCGACGAGATGTTTCTACAGACACAGCCCAAACGCGGATTATTGACACCGGCCGAGGTGCGCAGCGTCGCGTTGGCGGCGATGGATATTGGTCGCACGAGCATCGTCTGGGACGTCGGCGCCGGCAGTGGCTCGGTGGCCATCGAGGCCGCGCAGATCGCTGCGGGTGGTTCGGTTTACGCGATTGAAATGGATCCTGAGGATCACCAGATGATCGCCGTGAACGCCGAACGATTCGGAGTGCGCAATTTGACGCGGATCCTTGGCCAGGCACCTGAGGCATGGGTGCCGCTCCCCGATCCGGACGCGGTATTTGTCGGCGGCACGGGGCGCCAGGTGCGTTCGATTGTGCAAGGCGCGCTGCAACGGCTGAAACCGGGTGGACGGCTGGTGGCCAACGTCAGCAGCATCGACAATTTGTCGGGAGTCCATCAGTTGTTGCACGACATCTGCGGGGATGCCGAAGTGTTGATGATCAACCTGGCACGCGGGACATTGCAGTTGGAGTCGATCCGATTCGAGGCTCAAAATCCGACGTTTCTCATACGAGCCGTAAAGAGGTAACGCCGTGCCGTCGACATTGGAAGCGGTTGCTCCGTTGGATGTGATTGCCGTTGGAGCGCACCCGGACGACGTCGAAATCGCCTGTGGCGGTACACTTGCACAACTTGTACGGCAGGGGTACCGCGTCGGGATCATCGACTTGACCGACGGTGAACCTACGCCCCGTTGTCCTAGTCCGGAGATCCGATTGCGCGAGGCGGCCGAAGCGGCGCGGATGCTGGGCGTCACGACGCGCGTCACATTGCCGCTTCCCAACCGGCGGCTGATGGACGATTTTGATGCGCGGATTCTGCTGGCCAAGGAGTTTCGCAAGTACCGCCCCAAGATCGTGATCGGTTTTGGCGACAAGACTCCCCTCGCGTCCCCCGATCACTGGCAGGCGATGCAGATCACCGATGCCGCGGTGTTTTATGCCAGGCTGTCGAAGTGGGACGACTATTTCGACGGATTGCCCGTGCATTCGATCGAAGTGCAACTGTACTTTCGCCTGGCGTTCGAGCCCGATCGATTGGCTGGCTATCCGAGTCATTTCACGGTCGACATTTCGGAATCGCTGGAAACGAAACTCGCGGCGGTCGCCTGCTACCGGACCCAGTTTCCCGCGGAAAAGGCGCACGTCTTCGAGCGGATCCGTGGCGCCGCGCTGATCCAGGGGGCCGCCGCCGGTTTTAACGCCGGCGAGGTTTTCGCTCACGCTCGCATGCTGGGAACCCGCAACATGCTGCGGTTTCTCGAACGCGACTCCGGTGCCCATGGGTGAGGTAGCCCCGAGCCCATACCCAAGGGACAGAGCAAACGTTCAACCCTCAGGGTAGCGCAGCGTCGGAAAAGCTGGGGAAGATCACGTAAGCAGCAAGGGCTCGGCAGTACCATCACCCGTTCCACTCGAGCCGGCTTCGCCGCCCCGTGCCGTCAGCACGTGGCTCAACCGGCTATTACTCCGCGGCCAGGCTTCGCCACAAGAGTGCCGTGCGTGCCCAATCCCATTTGGCTGAAAAGTGATCATCGGTCAACAGATAACCGTCAATATTTTGAGATAGCACTTGCCACGGCACGTCGGCCCGTGCAAGTGAATGATCTTCTGGGAGTGACAATTCGGATTCCCGCATTGCATCGGATAGAATCGCGACATTCCGATCGGGAGTTCGACGGCAAGCGAGCGTTTATGGGAACTGTCCCACGATTCGTTCATGCGATATTTTTCGCGCAGCACTTCGTCAGGTTGCGCACGAACTCGCCAACTGTGCTGAAGATGACCATTGACGTCCGCAATATCCGCCGGGGGGAAATGCTGTTTCCTTGTCGTAATAGGTCCTCATCAAACTTGCCGTTATTTTGTTCTGGCCGACACAGGACGTTCGTCGTGCCGACTCTAGAATTGACTGGAAAAAATTCCACACGGCCGCATTCAGCCCGACGAGCATTCCGATTCCGAACAACGCCTGGATCACGCGCGACAGAGTTCGTTTTCTTGATCGTTTCGAATCCTCGTCCATTTTGGTATCCTTTAGGCAAGTTGAGAATTCCCACGTCTTAAGTTTACCCATTCTGCCGCGTTCGGAGCGTCGCAACGCCTGGAAAGCTAGTGCGCGCAAATAGTAACCATTGCTCCCCTCTCCCAGTGGCTTCATGACGTTGTCGCGAAAAGACCGGTAGCGTTGCGCAACGTCTTTCCCGGCCCCCTCATCCGCAGCCCTTCTCCCCCGGAAATACCGGTGAAGAAGGGAGGACTGTTGTTTGCGAATTACTTCTACGAGTTTGCCGTGCACCGTTGAAGTTGCTGGGGCTGAAAGCCCCAGTCACGACAATTACGTTTCGCGGAGTGCGATGGCGACGGGGAGTCGCGCGGCCCGCAGCGCCGGAAATAATCCGCCGATGATGCCGATCACTGCGGCCCAGACGATGGCCATTACGAGCAGCTTGGGTGTTACTGCGAACGCGAACGCGATCTGGCTGAACGACTGCCAATTAATGGTCGCCGCCTGAAAGCCATCGAAAGCACCGTACGCCGCGGCGGCGCCGATGGACCCACCCAGCAACGCGATCAGCAACGATTCGAACAAAACGGAAATCACGACCGGGCTAGCGCCAAATCCGAGCGCTCGCAGGGTGGCAATCTCGCGACTGCGGCTCGCCACCACCGTATACATGGTATTCAGTGCGCCGAACAACGCGCCTAGCGCCATCAGGCCGGCGATACTCATGCCGATCGTCTCGATAAAACCCGTGAGAATGCTCGACTGTTCCGCCAGAAAATCAGACTGCAGCAGCGTGCGGACTTTCAGCTGCGGGTTGGTGGAAAGAGCATCTTTGAATTTCTGGAACGCGCCCTCGGTCTCGAGCCGCGCGTAGACGGACTGGAACGAATCTTCACGGTTGTAGGCCGGCTGGAGCACGGCGGCGTCGGTCCAGATCTCGGATTCAGCGGCGCCACCGCCTCCGGAGAAAATCCCAACGACTTTCCATTCGTTCGCACCGACCCGGAGCGTTTGACCGACGTCCAGCCCCGAAAACGCTCGGGCGGCACCCGCTCCGACGATGATCTCACTGCGGCCGGACTCGAACATGCGTCCCTGGATCACTCGCAGGTCGCCCCGAACGGCGGCCGCTTCTTTTTCCACGCCTCGCATCGGAACGTTGGCATCGGTGCCGGTCGATTTCTTCGGCAAGTTGATCATGACGAAAAGTTCCGAGGAGGCCATTGGTCCATTCGGCCCCTCGTGGATGCCCGGCGCGAGCCCAATCAGCCGCGTCTCCTCGCGAGACAAACCGCTGGTCATTTCGCTGTCGGCGCCGCTGCGAAGCACGATCGCCACGTGCTGGTTGGGTGGAACCGACATGGCAGCGCGGAATCCTTCGGCGATCGAGAGCACACCGACCAGGACGGCGACGACCCCCGCGATGCCGATGGCCGCGGAAAACGCCGAGCCTTTGCGTTCGGGGATCGTGCGCAGGCTGAACAAGGTCACGGAGAGGATCTGGTTGAGCCAACTGATCATGCTTGCCTCCTTAATGCCACGGCGATCCGCAGCCGCATCGCGTCGAGCGCCGGCAACAGGCCGGCGATCAAGCCGAGCCCGAAGATCATTCCCAAACCGACCAGCAACAGGTGGGGCGGCAGATAGAAAACCGGCAACACGGACGGCATGGGGCTGCCGCCGGCGGTGATCAACCAGGCGGCGCCGAGTCCGGTGAGCCCTCCGGCCATTGCGATCAACGTCGATTCGGCCAGCACCAGCACCAGGACCAGTCCGTTGGTGAAGCCGACTGCCTTCAGCAGACCCAATTCCTCGGTTCGTTCGCGGACCGCCTGGGCCATGGTATTACCGGCCACCAGCAGAATCGTAAAGAACACCGCGCTGAGGATGGCGATCAACATGGTGCCGATGTCGCCAATCTGCTGGGCAAAACCTTGCGCAAAAGCTCCTTCCGGTTCCGTCTTTGTTTCGAAAGGTGAGTTGACAAATTCGGCATCGAGGGCGCTTGCGACGCGTTCTGCCTGATCCGGGTCCGCGACGCGTATCGCATACCAGCCGACCTCTCCTTCGCCTCGCATGCGCGCCTCGTCGAAATAGTCGTAACGGAAATAGAACCCCGAGGTATCGGTGGCCCGCTTCGCGCCTTCGTAAATACCGACGATTTTGAACTCCCATGCGCCGCCGCCTTTACGGGGCCAGATGGGTGATTTGAGCGGTACCTGATCGCCGACTTTCCAGCCGAAGCGACCGGCCAGACTGCGGCCGACAATCGCGCCCGTCCGCGTGGCCATCCATTCTTTGCGCGCCGATTCGGGCAAAACGTATTCGGGAAAGATCTTCAGGAATTCCTCCGGATCGGATATCGGCATGCTGGCGAAGAAATTCCGCGCGTCGTCCTGATAGATTCCATTGAACCAGGTGAAATGAACGGCCGAGTCCACACCTGGAATCTGTCGCATCCGGCGGCTGTACGATTCCGGCAAGAGCATGATCAGCGACACTTTATGCCGCGCGATCAGGCGATCGGCGCCGGCCACCGCCACGCCCGCCGTGAAAGCTTCCTTCAAAGCGCAGAGCAGGCCGAATAACACAAAAGCGACAAAGACCGAAAGTATGGTGAGCCAGGTACGCAACTTCTTGCGCCGCAGATTGCACCAGACGAGCGAAACGAATTTCATTCCGGTTTCTCCGTGGAAAACTGACCTTTTTCCAGATAGAGAGTCCGCGTGGCACGTGCCGAGGCATGCGGGTCATGGGTGACCATGATGATCGTCTTGCCCTGATCGCGATTGAGCGCCTGCAGCAGTGTAAGGATCTCATCGCCCGTCTTGCGATCGAGATCGCCCGTCGGCTCGTCGCATAGCAATAGCGTCGGATCGTTGACGATCGCCCGGGCAATGCCAACGCGCTGCTGTTCACCGCCGGAAAGGGTGCGCGGGTAGTGCCGCGTTCGGTGCGACAACCCGACCACTTCCAGCGCCACGCGCACATGTTCACGTCGTTCCCCGCGCGATAAATGGGTCAAGAGCAACGGTAACTCGACATTGCGTTCCGCGTTCAACATCGGCAGCAGATTGTAGAATTGAAACACCAGCCCCACGTGCCGCGCGCGCCATGCGGCCAGCTGCCGCTCGGACAATTGGTCGATCCGCTCCCCGTCGATTTCAACAGCACCGGCTGTGGGTCGATCGAGTCCGCCGACCAGATTGAGCAGGGTGGATTTGCCCGAACCCGATGGTCCCATCAACGCCAGAAACTCCCCCCGCCCGACCTGCAGGCTCAGGTTGGCCAACACATGAATCTGCTCGGAACCGCGCTGAAAGGACTTTTCAACTCCCTCCAGCCGTACGAGCGGTTGCTGACTGACGTCCATTATTTGATCTCCACGATCCGAGCTTTATCCGCAAGCATTTCCGTGCCGGAAACGACAATCCGCTCGCCGGTTTCCAATCCGGCAAGAATCGAAACTTCATCCCCCTCTTTTTCGCCGACGCTCACCGCGCGGCGTTCGACCAGGCCGGCCTTGACCACCCAGACAATATCCTGGTCCTGGTCTCGGGCGAGGGCCGAAGCCGGGATCTTCGTTGATGGCTGCGACGCCGCGGCAGCGGACTCGGAACCTCGGAAGGAAACTTTCACGCTCATTTGCGGCAGGATTCGGGCGTCAAGCTTATCGAATCCGACGCGAACTTTGACGGTCGCTTTCTGCCGGTTGGCGGTCGGAATGATCGCGATGACGCGCGCGGGTATTTTCCAATCGGGGTAGGCGTCCAGCGTCGCGACGACCGACTGCCCCGCCTCGACACGATTGATGTAGCTTTCATTCACATCGACTTCGATTTCCAGCGAGCTCATGTCGACGATGGTGCAGATGCCGGTTCGAGTGAATCCACCTCCGGCGGAAATCGGAGAGATCATTTCGCCGGGTTGTGCGTCCTTCGTCGTAACAATTCCGGCGAACGGAGCCCGGATGATGGTATCTTCGACCTGTTGCTGCCAGACTTCGACATCGACTTCCTTGACGCGAATGTCGGCGATCTGCCGCTCCAGCCTGGCGCGAAGTGAAATGACTTCGGTTTCGGACTTATCGAGTTCAGCCTGGCTGGCGACGCGCGAGGCGGCGAGTTGCGACACGCGGCGCAATTCACGCTCGGCATGCAGCATTGTGGCCTTGGTTTCGTCCAGCATTTTGCGGGTCGCCTGCAACTGGGCTTCCGTCAGCCGGAGATTTTTTTCCAAATTGGAAGAGTCGGTCCGAGCCAGTACCTGGTTGGCTTCGACGGCCATGCCTTCCTCGATGAACACTTCGACGACTTTACCCGTTACCTTGGACGACACGGTCGAATCGACCCTTGCGGTCACGTAGCCCGACGCGTTCAACAGGGTCTGTTCGCCTGCGGAGGCCGGCTTGGAAACGACAGCGGTCCGGACCTGAAATACGGGCGGACGCTGATACCACCAGGCGGCGACCGCGATCGCGGTGAAGGCGACGAGCAGAACAGAGAGCGTCGCGGGGGAGTTCTTTCGAGCGGCCTGCGGAGCGCGCGCGATACGGAGTGCGTCGAGCGATTGCTTTGACGGGCTCATGGGACACCGGAGTAGCGAAGAAGGACGAAAAGACAACCTCCGTTGCATTCTAATCGTTTTGGTCCACGTCGCGAAGGGTCTAAAAACGACAAGAGCCCGCGGGTTTCCCCGCGGGCTCTTGAAAAATCCTGGCGAGACCTACTTTCGCACTTTCAAGCACTATCATCGGCTCGGAAAGCTTAACTACTGTGTTCGGGATGGGAACAGGTGTGACCTTTCCGATAAAGTCACCAGGAAGGGACTTGCGAAGCGATGAAACTTCGCAAGCCAGGTTGTAATGGTAAATGGCATCTACGCGAGCGATGCGTTGGGGAAAGCGGGCGTCAGGTTTCTGCACACCTGGACTATTCACGCCTGCGAACGAGTACAACGTATCGGGATCGCGGTCAAGTCAGCGGATGGAGCCTTTTTTTGCGGATTCGCGGTGCGAATCCGTTGGCCGGGCTCCATGAACATAGAGTCTTGAATATAAGTGGCCAAGCTTTCGTCCATTAGTACCGGTTAGCTTAGCACGTTACCGTGCGTACACATCCGGCCTATCAACCAGGTAGTCTTCCTGGGGACTTTCGAGCAATTGCTCTTACGAAACCTAATCTTAGGGCGGGCTTCACGCTTAGATGCTTTCAGCGTTTATCCGTTCCGTAGTTAGCTATCCAGCCATGCCACTAGCGTGACAACTGGGGAACCAGAGCTACGTCCTTCTAAATCCTCTCGTACTAAAGAAGAATCCCTGCAAGTTTCGTACGCCCACGGCAGATAGGGACCGACCTGTCTCACGACGGTCTGAACCCAGCTCACGTACCACTTTCATTGGCGAACAGCCAAACCCTTGGGAGCTTCTACACCCCCAGGATGTGATGAGCCGACATCGAGGTGCCAAACCGCCACGCCGCTATGGACGCTCGGTGGCGATAAGCCTGTTATCCCCAGAGTACCTTTTATCTGATGAGCGATGACCCTTCCATACGGAATCACCGGATCACTAGGACCTGCTTTCGCATCTGCTCGACTTATAGGTCTCGCAGTTAAGCACCCTTCTACCCTTGCGCTCAAAGCCTGATTGCCAACCAGGCTGAGGGTACCTTTGCACTCCTCCGTTACTCTTTTGGAGGAGACCGCCCCAGTCAAACTGCCCAACTGAAACTGTCCTTCGCCCGGATTCACGGGCCGAAGTTAGAACTAAAGCACATTCAGAGTGGTATTTCAACGTTGGCTCCATGATAGCTTGCGCTACCACTTCATAGCCTCCCACTTATCCTACACAAAACGTACCTCAGCCCAATATCAGCCTACAGTAAAGGTTCATGGGGTCTTTCCGTCTAACCGCGGGTACGTGGCATCTTCACCACGGCTACAATTTCACCGGGTCGGTGGTTGAGACAGTGCTCCAGTCGTTACGCCATTCATGCAGGTCGGAACTTACCCGACAAGGAACTTCGCTACCTTAGGACCGTCATAGTTACGGCCGCCGTTTACCGGGGCTTCGGTCGCGAGCTTCGCTTTCGCTAACCCTCTTCCTTAACCTACCGGCACCGGGCAGGCGTCAGACTCTATACATCCTCTTGCGAGTTAGCAGAGTCCTGTGTTTTTGATAAACAGTCGCTAGAGCCGATTTACTGTGGCCTCCGTTTGCGTTAACACTCAGAGGCACCCCTTATCGCGAACTTACGGGGTCAATTTGCAGAGTTCCTTAACCACCGTTCTCCCGAGCGCCTGAGACTACTCGTCTCGCCTACCTGTGTCAGTTTTAGTACGGTCACAAAGATTTTGACCCTTAGGAGATTTTCTTGGACGTCCTTCAGATGACTTCGAGAACGTAAATGCTCTCGGTCCTGTCCCTTGGATTATGGGGCGGATTTACCTTTCCCCCACCTTAGAACAGTCCACGGACATTTCTAATCGTACCGCTCACCATTCAGACGCCGTCCCTCCATCGGTTCACCTTTGTGGCGCAGGAATGTTGACCTGCTATCCATCGTCTACGCCTTTCGGCCTCGACTAAGGTACCGGCTAACCCTGGGCGGATTTACCTTCCCCAGGAAACCTTAGGCTTTCGGCGAGCAGGATTCTCACCTGCTTTATCGTCTACTCATTCCGGCATAATCACCTGTACACCCCACCACCGCTCCTTTCGGTACGGCTTGTATCTGGTGTACAGCGCTCTCCTACCGCTTCAAGAATCCGAAGATTCATGAAACCCAAAGCTTCGGCATGATGCTTACTCCCGGTCATTATTGGCGCAGAATTGCTCGACCAGTAAGCTGTTACGCACTTTTTAAATGGTGGCTGCTTCTAAGCCAACATCCTGGCTGTCACGGCAATTCAACTTCCTTTGTGACTGAGCATCATTTAGGGGCCTTAGCTGTTGGTCTGGGTTGTTTCCCTCTCGACCGCGAAGCTTATCCCTCGCGGTCTGTCTCCCGAGATAGTCGTTTCGGTATTCGGAGTTTGGTTCGGCTAGGCAACCTGGAAGGGTCCCTATGCCAATTCAGTCTCTCTACCCCCAAAACGTAGTGGCTCGAGGCTATACCTCAATATATTTCGGAGAGAACCAGCTATCTCTGCGTTTGATTAGACTTTCACTCCTCCCCACAAGTCATCCCCTCGGTTTTCAACCCAAGTGGGTTCGGTCCTCCACGCAGTATAACCCGCGCTTCAACCTGCTCATGGGTAGATCACGCAGTTTCGGGTCTACCACCGGCAACAATGTCGCCCTGTTCAGACTCGGTTTCCCTATGGCTTCGGCCCTGAAGGCCTTAACCGAGCTGCCGACGGTAACTCGCCGGATCATTATGCAAAAGGCACGCCGTCACACGATGAATCGTGCTCCGACCGCTTGTAAGCGCATGGTTTCAGGTTCACTATCCTCCCCTAGAAGGGGTTCTTCTCATCTTTCGATCGCTCTACTTAGTTTACTATCGGTCGTCAGAGAGTATTTAGCCTTACGGGATGGTCCCCGTAGATTCAGTCGGGGTTCCACGTGACCCGACCTACTCAGGTATCCTTCGAGAGACTAGCTCAATGTCGCTTACAGGACTGTCACCTTCTGTGGTTCACCTTTCCAGATGATTCAACTATTGACTAGTTTTGTAACTCCCATGTGAAAGACCCTACAACCCCGCCAAGGAAAACCTTAACGGTTTGGGCTGTTCCGCGTTCGCTCGCCGCTACTGACGGAATCGATTTTTCTTTATTTTCCGCGGGCTACTTAGATGTTTCAGTTGGCCCGGTTTGCCGCCCTGCACCTATGGATTCAGTGCATGCTAATTCGGGAACCCCGGGATCAACGCTCGTTTGACAGCTCCCCCAGGCTTTTCGCAGCCTTCCACGCCCTTCATCGCCTTCTGACGCCAAGACATCCCCCATGCGCCCTTAGTAGCTTGACCACCAATATCCAAAACTCTTGTGAAATGCTGGATATCAGCGCTACCTATGATCCCGTGCTTGATTGCTCAAGAACGCAATCGAGTATCGATCACCCTTACATTCGTCCCACGAATCCACTTCCTCCGCTCCTGCAAAAGAGCGGCCCCCATGAATTCGCAGCGCTAACTAAGAACGTGATGCACAAGTTTTCCATCCGCCGGAGTTCTCGCGAACCACCTGCGGCATGGCAAACCTGCTTCACTAGATGCCATTTACCTTTACAACCAAATTGTCAAAGATCGCGTGTCGGACCAGCAACTTGCCCGTGAAGACTTGTCGCCAAACCTCTCTGTCCTCAGCGACAGGAATCAGGCTCTCGTCGGAGCCCGGTTCCTGACACTGAATCAATCATTTGCTTTTCGATTCGCCCGGCCCTGAAACGTCGCTCCGCGTATTGCCTTACGTATCTTGCCGGTGGGAAACCACGAGTCTATTAATGTGGCCTTTGGCTGTCAATGGGGCCGACTCGCAGTTCCAAAATCATTGTTTTTTCACCTCCTTGCTCTTGATTCGTTCGCCAAAGCTTGAGTCGCCCAATCCGTTCTTGCTGCGGTGATTCTATCAATCGGTTTCGCGGCGGCAAGGGGTGAGCGACTGTTGTTGAGGTGGAGACGATCGGGATCGAACCGACAACCCCTGCCTTGCAAAGGCAGTGCTCTCCCAATTGAGCTACGTCCCCGAGTGGGCGCATGAAGATTCGAACTTCAGACCTCGTCGTTATCAGCGACGCGCTCTAACCAACTGAGCTATGCGCCCTCAAATGGCAAGCCGCCTATTCTAAGTGCCTTGTGCTGCCTGTCAAACCGGTTGCCGGGGAAAGCTCCCGCGAGCGAATCTGGCAAAAGACAAAGCCACTTCGCCGATCGCATTTCGATCCCATTTCGACAAGTGGCTGGTATCGGCGACCGGTTCCCGGCAACTTTGGTGATTCGTTGAAAATCGCGCGGAAAAAATGCCGGAACTATCGTGTTGATCGGCCGGGATTCCAGTAAATCCAGCGAACGGGAGGTCGATGTGTCCCCGGCGATATTGACTGATGGACCCCAGGGCGGCAGGTCGAAATCAGTATAATCCGGACCTTCACATTCCCACCGGTTTCCAACCCCAGGGGCCAACCATGACTCGTGAAAATCGTCGCATTTCCGCAGCGCGAAAGTGGCTTCGCACCGCCGTGGCCGGCTGCCTGGCGGCCGGCGCCGCAGCCACGCCGATTCTAGCCAAGTCCCCCACGGTTCAGGATGCGCTGAACGCCATTCAGCCGATCCAGTCGGACGTTGCGTTCGATCGCCCAGACAAAGAACAGATCGCCAAATGCGTATTGGAGTCGATCAACGAAGGCGGTGTCACCGGGTATGTGGTGCGTAACGAAGCCGGACAGGTTTTGCGCCGATTTCTGGACACGAACAAAGACACTAAACTCGATATCTGGTGCTACTATCGCGACGGAATCGAAACCTACCGCGACATTGATTCCAACTTCAACGGCCGCACCGACGAATACCGCTGGCTCGGTACCGCCGGAATTCGCTGGGGCATCGACGACAACGAAGATGGCAAGATCGATCGCTGGCGGGCAATTTCCGCGGAGGAAGTCACCGCGGAGGTTATTGCCGCACTGCGACAACGCGACAGCGAGCGATTCCAGCGATTGCTGATCACCGATGAGGAACTCAAAGACCTGGGGTTGGGCGAACAACGATTCCAGGAGCTGGCGGAAAAACTGCCGATCGCCCGATCGGCGTTCCACGAGCTTGCCGGCAAGCAGAAACTGGTGACGGCCAAGACCGAATGGACGAACTTCGGCGCGACACTGCCCGGTGTCGTTCCGTCGGGCAGCGACGGGTCGACCCGCGACGTAATCGTCTACGAGAATGTTTCGGCCATGACGGAAACCGATGGCAAGTCCCAGCCCGTGTCGATCGGCACCCTGGTACAGGTCGATGCGACCTGGCGGCTGATCGACCTTCCGCCGCTCGACACCGCCCTGGCGGGCGCACCCACGGGCCATTTCTTTGCCCAGGCGGCGCCGCGCACCGAGGCAGCCACGAACAACGAACCGTCGAACGCGGCGGAGATCCAGAAGCTGGTTGACCAGTTGGCGGCGCTCGACAAAAACCTCGCGTCGACCGACCCGGATGAAATCGCCGAGGCTTACCAGAAGCGAGCCGACGTGCTGGAAAAACTCTATGACGCGAGTACCGGCGACGACGACCGAGGCAATTGGTTGCGGCAGCTGGCCGACTCACTCAGTGCCGCCGTCCAGTCGGCCCAGTCGTTGGAAAGCGTCGAGCAGTTGGGCGCCCTGGTGACGAAACTGAAAGAGGCCAAGGCTGCGGACGACCAGATCGCTTACGTGGCATTCCGGTCGGTGATGGCGGAACACGAACTGGCAATTCAGGACGAAAAAGCGGATTTCAACAAGATCCAAGCCGCTCTGGAGGAGAACCTGGCGAAGGTCATTGCCGACCACCCCAAAGCAACTTCCATCGTGGAAGCGATGATGCAGCTGGCCAATGTTTATGAGTTCGGCGGCAAGGACCAGGAGGCGGCAACGGTCTACCGGCAGATCAAGACCGACTACGCCAACTCGGATTTCGCCAAACGCGCGGCGGGTGCCGTATTCCGTCTGGAGTGCGTCGGCAAATCGATGGCGCTCAAAGGCCGCATCCTCGACGGCAAGTCGAACAACGGAGCGTTCGAATTGACGCAGCTCAAAGGCAAGACCGTGCTGATACACTATTGGGCGACCTGGTGCGAGCGCTGCAAGGAAGACATGACAAAGTTGCGCGAGCTGCAAGCCAAGTATGCCAAACAGGGGCTGGTGCTCGTGGGTGTCAACCTGGACGCGGAGATCGAGAAAGCGGGTCGGTTCGTGCAGGTCAATAAGCTGCCCTGGACGCAACTGTTCGAGACGGGCGGTATGGACGGCCGCCTGGCCTTGGAAATGGGCATCGTCAACCTGCCGACCATGATCCTGGTCGACAAAGATGGCAAGGTGATTGCGAACGAAATGCATGCAGTCCAATTGGAGAGTGAACTGGCGAAACAGTTCAAGGAATCGACCGGTTCGGCGCGCAAAGCGTCGGTCAAGTCCGACAAGAAATCGACCAATTAACACCGCCTGCGATCGGTCTCTTGGCTCTTTACCGGAGACTTGTGCTTGATCACCGAGCGACCCGCGCCGGCCCGCCGGCGCGGCGGCCCGTGTCTGCGACGGAGTACCACTCAACTTCCGTCGCTTCGCTCGATATAATGACCTATCGACGGCTCCCCGCTCCCCCACCTGCTATCCGGTGATTGATCCATGGCTGAACTACCTCGCACGATGCTGCGAAAAATCTGGGATCAGCATGTCGTGCATGCCGAACCAGGTAAACAGGCGATCCTTTACGTCGATCTGCATCTGGTACACGAAGTGACGAGCCCGCAAGCTTTTGAGGGCCTGCGGCTTGCAGGTCGCAGCGTACGCCGTCCCGAACGGACCATTTCGACAGTGGATCACAATATCCCCACGACCGATCGGGCTTTGCCGATCCTCGACCCCGTCTCGCGGCAGCAGGTGGAAACTCTGCGGGCCAATTGCCGCGAGTTTGGAGTTCGGCTTTACGATCTCCACGATCCGCAGCAGGGGATCGTGCATATTATCGGCCCCGAACTGGGTTATACGCAGCCGGGCATGATCATCGTCTGCGGCGACAGCCACACCGCCACGCACGGTGCATTCGGGGCGTTGGCTTTCGGAATCGGAACCAGCGAGGTGGAGCATGTTCTGGCGACGCAGACCTTGCTGCAGTCGCCTCCCAAGACCCTGGAACTGCGGGTCGAGGGCCGGCTGCCAAAGGGAGTGACGGCCAAAGACATGATCCTGTACCTGATCGGGCGAATCACGACTCAAGGGGGAACCGGATCGGTCGTCGAGTATTCGGGCAGTGCGGTGCGCGCGCTGAGCATGGAACAGAGGATGACCGTCTGCAACATGACGATTGAAGCCGGCGCTCGGGCCGGACTGATCGCGCCGGATGCGATCACTTTTGAATACTTGCGAGGCCGTCCTTTCGCCCCACAGGGCGCGGCGTTCGATCGAGCCGTCGCCGAATGGGAAAAGCTCCCCAGTGACGCCGGCGCTGCATTTGACCGCGTCGAAATATTCCAAGCGGCCGATATCGCGCCGCATGTGACGTGGGGGACAACTCCCGGTCAGGTCTTGCCGATTACCGGTCGCGTGCCCGATCCCGGCGATTTTTCCGATCCCACCGATCAAAAGACGGCGGCTCGCGCGCTGGAATATATGGGTTTGCGTCCGCAGGTTCCCTTAATCGACATCCCGATCGACCGCGTCTTTATCGGCTCGTGCACCAACGCCCGGATCGAAGACCTGCGGAGCGCGGCCGAGGTGATCCGCGGTCACCGGGTCAGCGGCAGCGTGTCGGCGATGGTCGTGCCGGGCAGCGGGCAAGTGAAGCACCAGGCGGAGGCCGAGGGACTCGATCGTATCTTCCTCGACGCCGGCTTTGAATGGCGCGAAGCGGGATGCAGCATGTGCCTGGCGATGAACCCCGACAAGCTCGAACCTGGGGAACGTTGCGCCTCGACCAGCAATCGGAATTTCGAAGGCCGGCAAGGCAAAGGGGGACGCACCCATCTGGTCTCGCCGGCGATGGCGGCGGCCGCGGCGGTGCAAGGACATTTCGTCGATATTCGCAACTGGGAATTCAAATAGCATGCAGCCTTTTCGTACGCACACCGGCCTTATCGCGGCGATGGACCGCGCGGACGTCGACACCGATCAGATCATTCCCAAGCAATTCCTCAAGCGAATTGAACGGTCCGGATATGGGCCATTTCTGTTTTTTGATTGGCGGTATCTTGAGGATGGCAGCCCCGATCCAAGCTTTGAGCTCAACGCACCGCAACTAGCCGGCGCATCGATCTTGTTGGCACGCCGGAATTTTGGATGCGGGTCGAGCCGCGAACATGCCGTATGGGCAATCGAAAATTACGGATTCCGCGCCGTGCTGGCACCCAGCTTCGCCGACATTTTCTACAACAATTGTTTCAAGAATGGCGTGCTGCCGGTGAGGCTCGAAGAATCAGCCATCGATGCGTTCTTCCGGCACGCGGCGGGGAACAATTACCGTGTCACGGTCGACCTGGAAACGCAAACCGTCAGTGACGCGCAGGGGCTCTCGATCCGTTTTGAGCTTGATCCATTTCGACGCGAATGCCTGCTGAACGGCTGGGACGATATCGCGCTGACGCTTCGGCACGAGGACAAGATCTCCGCGTTTGAAGCGCGCCAGTCGGCGTCCGCCTAGTTCCACGTCCCGACGGAATCGACGGCCCGTTGCCGCACCTGGACTGGGCTGCGCTGAACGTAGTCGACGCACGCAACCACGACCGCTCAGTCGGCCGTTGCAACCGGAGTCCTTACGCCATCCTGCCGTGCTGAAAGCAGGCAGGCGTCGATCACTTCCTGGGTCTGCAGCGCGATGGTGCCCCACTGCGGCTCCCGCTCGCGGGACGTCACAATCTGGCCAAACTTTCGGAAAAGGTTTGACTCCTGGGCGCGCGGGTAGCCGCTGCCATATTCCGGCACCGCAAATCGACGCGAGTGGTTGACCATATTGAAGTCGCAGCCATGGACCTCGAACGACGGTTTGTTCAGTTCGAACGCCGCTTCGCCACCAAAGTACGGCAGCACAAAATCGGGAACATGGATGGAGCCACGGCCACCGCTGATATGGGCCCATTGCTGATGCTCCGTCACAAAGGAGCAGTAGAAGGCGGCAGTAACGCCGCCCTCGAAAAACAGCTCACCGCTGAATTCGACAGGGACCGCCGACTCGCTGTCGTCCCGGCCATGTTGAGCAAGGATCCGACCGGTGACCGATTGCGGCCAGGCATAATTCATCGCCCAGAGTGAAAACCGGACATTGTACCAGCCCAGGTCTCCGAGGCAGCCGAGCGGTTCCAGCTGGCTGCTGACGCGAATATTCTCCTGCCGGAACGCCTCGGGTGCCAGAAAGCTGAATTGGCTGCTGATGCGTCGAATCGGGCCGACGCTGTTGTCGTCATCGAGAACCTGGCGGAGCAATTCCAGCCGAGCGCTATGCATGAACATCACGCCATCCATGAACTGAACTTGATTGCGTTCGCAAGCGCGCAGCATTTCGCGAACCTCTCTGGCGTCGCTACCACACGGTTTCTCGCAAAGGATGTGTTTTCCAGCATCTGCGGCCCGAACCACCCAGTCCCGCCGGATGCCGGTCGGCAGCGGGATATAGACCGCATCGATGTCGGATCGGTCGAGCAACTCCTGGTACGAGCCACAGGCGGTCGGTTCGTGGTCGAACGGGGCCGAATATTGGCAGTCGCGTACGAACTGCGACGCGCGAAGCGCATCACGACTGGCCACCGCGCGAACCGTTCCGTTACCGGAATTACGGATCGATTTCCAATTCTTGCGGGCAATGTTGGCCGTGCCTAGGATCCCCCAGCGAATCACCGAATTGTTCATGCTTCCATGGCTCCGATCGCAAAGACTGTTTGGAGGAAGTTGTGCCTGAATTCACGGCATTTCATGGGAAATATCTCGGGGCTCCGCGTCATGCCCCGAAATGAATCGCATCCGCGTCGCCCTATATTCCTCCGGCCGGGCAGACGCGAGTTTACCACAACGGGGCAGAAAGAAGTATTCGTGATCGGCTCGAGTCAAGGCGATCGATGGCCTGATCGGCTTTCGGCGATCAGGCCGGATGCTCCCCGACGCAAGAGTTCTTCGGCGACGGAGCGGCCCAACTCGAATGCGTCGGTCGGCGCGTTTGCCGCGGAGCCGGACGCCTCGAGTCTTTCTTGCCCATCGAGACTCAACACGGCAGCGCGGAGCGTCAACCGATCGGATTCGACCTGAGCCCAGGCGCCCACCGGCGCCAGGCAACCACCGCGCAGACTTGCCAGCAAAGTGCGTTCGGCCGTGACGGCGTGGCGCGTATCGGGATCATCCAGAAACGCAATGCTGGCCGCGGTAGTCTCGTCGTCGGCACGGATCTCCAATCCGAGCGCGCCTTGTCCGACGGCCGGCAGCATTCGAGAGAACGGAAGCACGCAGGTGATGCGGTGTCCCAGTCCGAGCCGGCGTAGTCCGGCTTCGGCCAGGATGATAGCGTCGTATGCCCGTTCATCGAGTTTCCGCAAGCGGGTATCCACATTGCCGCGCAGCTCGGCCATCACCAGGTCGGGTCGCCAATGCAGCAACTGAGCGCGCCGTCGCGGACTGCCGGTTCCCACGACAGCGGCGCTCGGCAGACCTTCCACGTCCTGGGATCGGCTCGAGACCAATGCATCGCCGCCTCGTTCGCGCGGCGGAACGGCAGCGAGTCGCAGTCCGTCGACCGATTCGGTGGGCAGGTCTTTCAGACTGTGCACCGCCAGATCCACGCGCCGTTCGAGCAGCGCTCGTTGAATCTCCTTGGTGAACAGTCCCTGCGCGCCGCTCGCGACGATCGGTTCGCTGGAGGTATCGCCCTGGGTGGTAATCCAGACGATTTCCACGGTTCGCCCCTGTTCGCGCAGGCGGGCGGCGACCCATTCCGACTGCCAGCGGGCCAGCGCGCTGCCACGCGATCCGATACGGATGGGGGGCCACTCGCATTCGGGCTTTTCCTGTCGGTCGTTCAACGCAACTCCTCTATCTTCCTGCGCGGGCTGACGGGTTCCGACTTACGGGCAAGTTGAGCCTGCCGGTCGGATTCACGATCGCGAGCCGACTCCCCGAGCCAGCACGGCGGCATGCACGGAACCGACTCCCTGCCGGATCAGAATGCGCGCAATACAGTCCAAGGTCGCGCCCGTCGTCATGACGTCGTCGATCAATACGACGCGAGCGCCGGCGATATCGTAGCGTGGGGAGAGCTGAAAAGCACCGGCGACATTGCGAAATCGCTCGCCCGGCATCAGCGTCCCCTGCTTGCGGGTCGCGCGCACGGAACGGACCAGATCGCTGAACAGCGGCCAACCGGCCTGGCGGGCGACACCTTCGGCGATTAACTCGGAGGCCGGTACGCCGCGAGTTAACCGCCGCATCCAGTGCATCGGGACCGGAACCACGGCATCGACGGGGCGATTTCCCCAGACGTCCAGCAGTCGTCGGCCGAGGTATTTTCCCATGGCAGTGGCCAGCGATTCGTGCGCCGACTTCTTCGTCCGCAAAACGACTTGCCGCAGGACCCCGGCATAAGTGCCCAGAGCAAAGGAACCGGCGAACTTGTAGCGCCGTTCCCGGCAATAGGCGCAACGAATGCGGCGATCGCCGTTCGGCGGCAGGCAAGCGGCACACTTCGGGCAGATCGTACCGCGCGGGTAGCAGAAACCGGCCAGGCATTCGCAGCAGAGCCCTTCTTCGGGGGTCTGCGGGGGCAATTCGCGGTCACAGGCCAGGCAGACTGGCGGGAAAACAAGGTCGGTCGCCATGCGACCGATCGACCGCGCGCCATACCGGGCCGCACCCAAGGCGCAGCCCCCCCAGCCCACAAACATCCGCCGCAGCGGTTTCGCGAATCGGTGCGTGGCAAGATGTAATCGACCTTGACCCATGCCAACAAACTACCCTATCGTTCCAGCTTCTGGGTAGGTGCCATGCTGATCCTCGACCTTTATGTGCTGCGCCAGTTCTTGAAGATCCTCGGCGTGGCGTTTTTCGCCCTGGTGTCGCTGTACGTCATCATCGACGCGTTTAACAACCTGGAGGAATTCCAGTTGTACGCCGAGCGAAACGCCCAGAATATTCTGGTGATCGTTTTCGACTACTATCGCGTGCACGCGCTGACCGTATTCGACCGGACCTACGGAATGCTCGCTCTGCTGGCCAGCATGGCGACGATCGCCTGGTTCCACCGTACTCGTGAGCTGACGGCGATCCTGTCGGGCGGCATCTCCAAAGGGCGCTTCGTGAGGCCGATCGTCGTTGCCACCGTGATGGTCAGTGGGCTGGGAATCGCCAATCGGGAATGGTGGATGCCGCATTATCGGGACCGCCTGACCCGTAACGCGCAGGATTGGCTGGGCGACACGCCACGCCCATTCGTGCCTCGATTCGACCATCACACCAATATCCTTCTGGGGGGACGAAATCTGATTCGCGGGCGACAGCGAGTCGAACATCCCACCTTTCGCCTGCCGGCAAACCTGGCGCGGTTTGGCAACAAACTGATCGCGGCCTATGCCACTTACATGCCCGCCCAGGACGATCGTATGGCCGGCTTCCGACTGGTCGACGTTGAACGGCCGGAGAAGCTGGCGGAAATTCCGTCGGAGTACCTGGAGCAGCAGCCTCTGGTGCTGACCGCTTTTGATACCGATTGGTTGGGGCCGCGAGAGTGTTTTGTCGCCACCCACCTGACGTTCGAGCAGTTGGCGACGGGCGACCAATGGCAGCGGTTCACTTCAACGCGCGAGTTGATCGACCAGCTTCGGAATCCCAGCGACCGCGCCGGCGCCGACACGCGCGTGCGGATTCATGCACGCATTGTCCAGCCGTTCCTGGATATCGCGTTGGTCTTCCTGGGGCTGCCGTTGGTCCTCCGCCGCGAGCAGCCACGCTTTTTTGTGGCGATCGGCTGGGGACTGCTCGTGGTTTGTGGCTTTGCGGCAGCGGTGATCACTTGCCATGCATTGGGGGAGAATTATCTGTTGAGCCCGGTCTTGGCGACCTGGTGCCCGCTGTTTCTTTTTCTCCCGCTGGCGGTCCTGATTTCCCGCCCGTTTCAGGAATAATCGCCCCGTTCTCGGCCCACCGGCCGATCGGGGGGTCGCAAACCGCGCTGTGCGCCTCGCCGGACAACGTTCACAGTTTTTGCCGTTTGCACTATAATCCCACCCGACTTCCACCCGCTGGAGTATTTCGTCGGATGGCACAGGATCAGCATTCCCCTTGGGTAGATGGACTGACGATTGGCGAGGTCCTGGCGGCGACAGCGCGGCGCTGCGCTCGCAGTGACGCGGTGGTTTTCCCTAAAATCGGCGTCCGCTGGAACTGGGAGGAATTCGCGCGGCGCGTCGACGACGCAGCGCGTGGACTGTTGGGGATCGGCATTCGCAAAGGCGAACATGTCGCGATCTGGGCGACGAACGTGCCGGAGTGGGTGGTCCTGCAATTCGCCACCGCCAGGATCGGTGCCGTGCTGGTCACGATCAATCCCGCGTATCGGCCTTTCGAACTGCGGTATGTCCTGCGCCAGAGCGACGCGGTCGCGCTGTTCCTGGTCGATCAATTCCGATCGTCCGATTATTTCGCGATGCTCAACGAAATCTGTCCGGCACTGGCGGGTTCCGTGCCCGGGACACTCCACTGCGAGGAATTTCCACGGTTGCGCAGCGTGGTGGCGATTAAGGGCCGGGACTTACCGGGCAGCCTGACCTGGCAACAGGTGTTGGAGTGTGGGGCGGGCGCAACACTCGACGATCTTCCCGGCGGCATGGGGCCAGGCGAAGCGATCAATATTCAGTACACCTCCGGAACAACAGGATTCCCCAAGGCAGCGACACTCAGCCACCGCAATCTGCTGCTCAACGCTTTCTACGTCGGCGCGTGTCAGGGCATGAGTGAATCCGATCGTATTTGCATCCCGGTGCCATTTTATCATTGCTTTGGATGTGTTCTGGGAACGCTCTGCTCAGCCGTCTATGGCGCTGCGATGGTCGTACCGGGAGAGTATTTCCAGCCGACCGACACACTGGCGGCGATCGAGGCGGAACGGGCAACCGTGATCTACGGTGTGCCGACGATGTTTATCTCGGAACTCGAAGACGCCACTTTTGCCCAGCGCGATCTGCGATCCTTGCGGACCGGGATCATGGCCGGAGCGCCCTGCCCGATCGAAATCATGCGTCAAGTCATCGATCGCATGGGCGCGAGAGAATTGACGATCGCCTACGGCCAGACGGAAGCCTCACCCGTCGTCACGCAGACGCGTACAGACGATCCGCTGGAGTTGCGCGTGGAAACGGTCGGCCGGCCACTGCCCGGCCTGGAAACCAAGATCATCGATCCGATCACCGGCGCGACGCTGGGCGACAACCAGCAGGGCGAATTCTGTTCGCGCGGGCATGTCGTCATGCTTGGCTATTACAATAACCCCGAGGAAACGGCGGCGACGATCGATACCGACGGTTGGCTGCACAGCGGCGATCTGGGGGTACGGCTCAATAATGGCTACTACAAAATCACCGGACGGCTCAAGGACATGGTGATTCGCGGCGGCGAGAATATCTACCCGCGTGAAATCGAGGAATTCCTGTTTACGCACCCGGCCGTGCAGCAAATCTCCGTCGTCGGAATCCCCGATCCGAAGTACGGCGAAGAACTTTGTGCCTGGATCAAACTCAAAAAAGGCGTGGCGGTCACCGAAGACGAGATCCGGCAGTTCTGCCGGCAGAAACTGGCCCACTACAAGGTGCCAAAGGTCGTGCGATTCGTCGACGCGTTTCCCCAAACCGTAACCGGGAAAATCCAGAAGTTCAAGATCCGGGAACAGATGATCCAGGAACTGCAACTCAAAGTGCAGGCCACCGCCTGACGCTTGTTTTATCGCGGCATCACGCACATAATCCCCGCACGCATTCTTTTTGTCGTTTTGCTCAAAGTCACAACTGTACAACGTCCCTGGTTGCTCCCTCATTTCGCAGAAAGGACATCGCATGTCAAACTACAACCCGTATACATCCCCGGCTGACGGATACAATCCAATGCCGACGAAAGGCTACCCACTCGCCGACCTCGGAAAGCGGTTTCTGGGCGCGCTGGTTGATGGACTCAGCGGCATGGTCTTCGTCGGTCCCGGTTATGGATTGATGATCGCCGGCAGTATCGGCCAGAACGAACCCGGTGCATTGGTGCTGGTCGGCATGTTATTGATCGGCGTTGGCGGTCTCGCCTTGCTTGGAGTCAATCTCTACCTGTTGTTTACCCGCAGCCAGTCGATTGGCAAGTACCTCATGAAGACGCAGATCGTGAACTTCGAAACCGGGGAACGGGCCGACTTTGTTAGTTGCTTCCTATTGCGAGCATTCCTCAACGGTTTGATAGGCGCCATTCCCTGCTATGGGATAGTCGATATCATTTTCATTTTCCGCCCCGATCGCCGCTGCATTCATGACCTGCTCGCCAAAACCAAGGTCGTCGACATTTCCACGGCGGCTTAGGGCGAATTACGATCGATATGGTGGGGCAGCCGGATTTTGAATTCGGCCCCGCCTACTTCGGCGGCGGCAAGTTCCAGTCGGCCGCCGAGCGAAACGGCGAGGCGTCGCGCCAGTGCAAGGCCCAGTCCAACGCCGGGCGCTGATTGAGCTGCTTCGTGAGCCGATTTAGAGAACGGCTTGAACAGCCGCCTCCGCGCCTCCGCGGGGATTCCAGGCCCGTGATCGCGGAGCGTCATCGTGACTTCCCGAACCGCGACCGCCATGGTCAGGTGAATACGGCGGTCATCGGAGGCGCCCGCATACTTGCAGGCGTTGTCGATCAAGTTGAAGGCGATCTGCTCGATCGCACGCGGATCGGTGTACAACGAAACATCGCGATCGTTGTCGGACAACTCGACGACCAGTTCCATTCCGGTCTGTCCAAGGCGGGAACCGCTGCATGCGGCAATACGTCGCGCGAGTTCCGCGAGCGTAACGAGTTCCCGCTTGCGATCGCCCGTGCTGCGTTCGAGCCGCGCGTACTGCAGGACATTTTCCACCAAATGCGACAGGCGATCCGCTTCGGACTGCAGGGTCCGCAGGTAGCCGATGCGACTTGTTTCGGGGACTATATTCTCGGCCAGCATTTCGGCGTACATGCGAAATGTCGTCAAGGGCGTTCGCAACTCATGGGTGACGGCCGAAACAAACGCCGCTCGTCGCTCGCTCAACGTGATCACGCCGGCGAGCATCATTCCTCCGGTGAAGGTGACCAGCGCGAAACAGAGCCAGGCGATCAGCAGCGCGATCCGCATCGGCGAGAGGGTCAACGGCACCGCCGTCATGGGCGGCACGTGGATCTGCACGGGGAGCGTCGCCAACAGGCGGCCAATTCTCACGTCTTTTTCGCTGCGCACCGGTTCGAAAGTAAACTCGGACAAGATGTCTCGAACCTCATGCCGCAGCAGCGTCTCGATCTCCGGCCAGTCCAACCAGCACCCCTGGATGACGATCTGGTCGCCGATCGTCACGCGGCGTGCCAGCAGCAGTTGCGAGCCGATCCAGAGCGGTCGGCTTACTCCCTCGCGCACGATCGCGGCGCGCGCCGCAGCCGGATTAGCGCTTCTCTGCCCGGCAATCTCGCGTTGTGCGAACGCCTGCAGGGCCGAGTTGCGGTTATTAAAATCGTTGTTGAGCCGTGCGGGCGATTGGCTGCGGGTCTCGCGCGACGGGACTGCATTTTCGAATGCCGACGGAGGAGGCACAGCCGGATCGGAGGAATCGTTGTCGTTGGGCATCCGCAACCGAGTCAGGTCCACGTTCTGGGAAAGCACCTGCCCAGAGTTGGCTTGCCACACATAATTCGCGACACTGGACTCCGGAGCGACATCCTGCCATTGCGGCAGCGACTGGTCGGGCAGCATCGCCAGCAATTGATCGTAGTCGACCCACTGCATGAAATCCGCCAGACTGCGGCGGCAGTCGTCGATCTGTTCCCGAACCGCTCCGCTGCGGATTGCCCACGACATTTCAGGCTCGTCGGGACACTGGGGCGAGGTCACACAGCCGTTGGCCGAACATTGGAAGTTCAACCGAACATAGGGCGAGGGCTGCACGAGCAAGCGAGAGGGAGTCACCTTGCCCGATTCCACGCCGGCAATTTTCGCGGCAGATGCCGGCCCATCCGCTGGAACGGTACCACTTACCTTTGAATCGTCGGTGCCGGATGCCACCGCTGCGGGAAGGCCGGCGGATTGCGGCGGACGATCCGGTGCCTCTGCCGCGGACGGCGGCAAGAACGAACTGTATTCAAATTCCGGTCGCGCGGCCTCTTGCGCCAGAATCGGGGTCAGTCGGGTATCCATCGTCCAGAGCGCATTGCTGATCGCCTCATCCAATTCGGCCCGCCGCCGGGCCCTGACCTGGGCAAGATCCAACTCGAGCGACTTGACCGTCAGCAGGGCCAGCGCCGGAACGGCCAGGCCAAGACAGATCGCGAACGTGATCCAGATCTGCCACGGTTTGCGCATTAGCCGACCTCCGAGTCGGTCTGCTCCGATCCGAACATGTAACCTCTGCCGCGTACGGTGAGCAACACGCGCGGCTCGGCCGACTGATCGCGCAATTTCTCTCGCAGCCGCACGACATGCATGTCAATCGTTCTGGTCGCGATGTTCTCCGGACTGATGCGCCAGACGTGGGCAAGCAGTTCGTCGCGCGTGACCACGCGATTCCGATGCGACGCAAGATAGCGCAGCAGATCGGCCTCGCGTTCGGACAGTTCGACACGATCGCCGTCGCGGAATCGCAATTCGCGCCGTGCCAGGTCGGCCGTTCCGCCTGGAATTTCGACATATTCCAGATCGAGCGGCCGATTGGGGGATCGACGCAGGACCGCCTCGACGCGTGCCAGCAGCTCTTTGACGCTGAATGGCTTGACCACATAGTCGTCGGCACCGAGCTTCAGTCCGGCCACACGATCGTCCTCGTCGCCTCGAGCCGTCAGGACAATGACGGGCAGCGTCGGCCGTACCTCCCGAACCTGCCGAACGACTTCCAGCCCCGATGCACCGGGCAGAACCAGATCCAGCAACAGCAGATCGAGCTGCAACTGGATGGCCATCGGCAGCCCCGCTTCGGCATCGGCCGCTTCGTGGACGTCGTAGCCGGCGTAACGCAGTGCGTCGACAATGCCGCGACGAATCGGTCCATCATCTTCGATCGTCAGAACCGTACGTCGCCCCCGCATGTTCGACTCCCCCGGAAAATCCCGCACGCGCCCGACACCCGCCAGCAGGGCTCGCCTTCCCCATTCTATCGTCCGCCAGCGCGGGTAGGGCCACAGCGTCTGTAACGATTCTGTCACAATCGGATCAACAACATCGAAACGGCGGTGGCGTGCATCGTCGAAATCCTGACCTATGGTTGTGGTTTGCCGGGCGAATTTCCTGTTTTCCCCCAGTTCGATCAAGGGGCAACGATGCGCAGTACGCTCAAGATCCCCCGCCAATTGCGGCAAGGCAAATTCCTGGAATATGCGATATTCGCGGCGCTGATGGCCGGCGCGATGTACGTGGGAGCCGGATTTGTCGGGCTCTTGTGAGACAAGGACTCGACCTAAATTTGGGCCGCCACGTTAGAAGATGACCGCCACGGCCCCCGATTCGGGCAGCGCCCAGGCGGTCACGAGTGCGGGTGAAGACTTTGAACGGCAATTGACGGTTCGCAAAGTGACGGCGACGCTTTCGATGATGGCCCTGGGAGTTCTGGCCTGGTTTGTGTTCTACGTGCGCGGCCGGGAACAGCATCGGCCGGTGGATGACGCGGCGTTCATGGGTCCCAACGAAGTCCAACGCGAGGCGATCTTCAAGAAGCGGCAGCAAATTTTCAAAAAACTGGTCGCCGACGGCGACATCAGCTTGCCGGAACAGAAACTCTGCTTCACGCTGGCCAACTCGCAGACGACCGCGCACGGCGAAGCCGAACAATAGGTCGGGACGATCCGCCCGCGGCTGGATCAAGCCAGCGCTTCGGAAATGACTCGGCCCTCGACCAGCGGAAAACTCCGCCCCGAGCGGTCGGTTATCGGCTGGTGATGATCGATGCCGAGCAGAAAATACATGGTTGCCAGCAGGTCTTTGGGGCTGAGCGGCAGATCGGCGACTTCCCCGGCAATGCGATCGGAAGCCCCCACGACGCGTCCTCGAGCGATCCCGCCACCCGCCAGCACGCTGGAATAGACCTGCGACCAATGGTCACGACCGGCCCCCGGCGAACTGTTCAACTTCGGCGTGCGGCCATGCTCGCTGGTGCAGACCACCAGGGTATCATCCAACATGCCCCGCTGGTCGAGATCATTGATCAGACCGTACCACCCCTGATCGAGTCCCGGACAAAGTTCCTGGCGCATCCGCGGGTAGTGATTCCAATGCGTATCCCATCCCATTCCGGCTAGTCCGAATTCGTCCCAGAACACGGTAACGACGCGGCTGCCAGCCTCGATCAACCGCCGGGCGGCGAGGCAGGATTGACCGAAGAGCGTGTGGCCATACGCGTCGCGAACCGACGCGGATTCGCTACGCAAATCGAGCGCTTTCGCAAGCCGATCCGACTCCAGCACCGCGATCGCGGCCTGCTGCTGTTTGGTTAACGTTCGTCCGGCAATCGACCGCTCCAAAGCGGGCTTGGCGACATTGAACTGCTCGAGCAAGGTCCGCCGATTCTGCAGACGATCGATGGTGACCTCGGCCAGCAGTCCCGAGGCCGACGGAACGACGAAGTGGCTGTCGGGGCTGCAGCCGATATAGGGGTCGTTATCGGTATAGACGAGATCTCGCAGGGTTTTCGTGATGCCTTTGGTCGCGGTGCCCACAAAATCGGTATAGACCGGATCGAATTGACTGCCAAGGAACGCCGCATAAGGCCCCGCTCGCGGAACCTCGCCGACACGACGGCTGCTGAACCGGAACGGCAGCGCGATATTGGGGGGCACTCTCGGAAACGCGCTGCGCGCCTTCGATTCGACGTATTCGACGACCGATCCGAAAAACGGCCAATGGCGCGGATCGCGCGGACTAAGTTCCATGGCAACGTCGATCGACGGCACACCCGTCAGCGCAAAGGCGACTCCATGGATCGGGTAGGGGTGCGTAAGCGATCGCAGGACGGTACATCGATCCAGCACTTTGCCGAAATTCGGAAACAGCTCCCCGACGTCGCATCCGGGCAGAGCCGATCGAATCTGCGTCAACTCGCCGCGCACGTCGGCCGGCGCGTCCGGCTTCGGATCAACCCATTCCAATTGACTGGGAGCACCGTACAGGTGGATCAGAATTACGCCTTTGGCTTTACCGAAACCGGCGGGGCGCGGCAGGGAGGCGGCGGCGGCCGAATCCTGCAGGGCGAGCAGTTCCGGCAGACTCAATCCAGCAACTCCCAATCCGCCGACGCGCAACAAATCGCGTCGGGTCAGACCTTCACAAAATTTCCGAGCCGATCCAAGAATCCGCAACATGATTTTGAAACTCGACTAGCTTGACCCGATCCCTTTGGCCGACGTACACCCCGCGGGTCATTATTCCTGTCCTCGGTAAAAAATACCAGTTCGCCCAGGTTTTTTTACGGGAAATGCAATTGCGTCACTTCCCGATCATGATCCAACGAGCCGCTGGAAGCGGGAATACGCCGACTCCCATGGTTCGGCGGGTTGGGGCAGGAACTCGTTCACGGGAAAACTGCGACCGACAATTTCGCGCCCTTGATGGGTCGACCCCGCGTTGCCGGTCGAGATAATCTGTACGAGCAGATTGCCGATCGCCGTTGCCTCGACCGGTCCCGCCAGCACGCGTCGCTGGCAGGCATCGGCCGTCCACTGGTTCAGTAATGTGTTCTGGGATCCTCCCCCGACGATATGCACGGTCGCCAACGCTCCGCCGGTCAATTTTTCAAGCCAACCAAGCACCATCCGATAGCGCAGCGCCAAACTTTCCAGCGCGCAGCGAATGACGGCGCCTTCCGATTCCGGAATCGGTTCTCCGTTCGCGCGGCAGAGTTGCCGGATGGCGTCGGGCATATCCGACGGAGCCACAAGGCTTGGGTGGTCCGGGTTGATCAGGGAGCGCAATGCCGGTGCCGCTTCGGCCAGCCGAACCAGGTGGGCCCAATCGTAGTCACGGCCCGCCTGCTTCCAGACCCGACGACATTCCTGAACCAGCCACAACCCGGCAATGTTCTTCAGCAGTCGTGTCGTTCCATTGACGCCACCTTCGTTGGTGAAATTCAGTTGGCGGCAAGTTGCGTTGATGACCGGGGCTGGGACTTCGACCCCCATCAACGACCAGGTGCCGCTGCTGATGTAACACCAGTCCGGCGTGGGCGAACTGGCGGAGCCGCCCGCGGGGACGGCCATCACCGCACTGGCCGTGTCATGCGTTCCAGGCACGATGACACGCACGCCGTGCAGCCCCGATTCGTCGGCGACGCTGGGACGCAACGACCCCAGATTCGTTCCCGGTTCGACGATCGGCCCGAAAATGGCGCGCGGCAGTCCGAATCGTTCGATCAACCGTTCCGACCAGCCGCGTGTCCGCGGGTTGTATATCTGCGACGTGGTGGCATTGGTGTACTCGTTGATCTTCTCCCCGGACAACAGCCAATGGAACAGGTCGGGGATCATCAGAAATCGGTCGGCTATCTCCAGCACGGGTGCCTGTTGCCGCCGCATTGCGAACAGCTGAAAGAGCGTGTTGAACTCCATGAACTGCAGGCCGGTTTCCTCGAAAATCTCGTCGCGACTGATCACGCCGGTCGCGAGGTCCAAAACGCCGGCGGTGCGTCGATCCCGATAGCAGTAAGGATTACCAAGCAATTCATTGTTACGGTCGAGTAAACCGAAATCGACGCCCCAAGTATCGACCCCCACGCTGCGTATGCGGTTGCCGTACTTTGCCGCCGCAGCGCGCAGACCATCCAGAATACTCGTCCACAAACGCGGAAGATCCCAATAGAGCCGGTCGTCGATCGCAACCCCACCGTTGTCGAAGCGATGGACTTCATCGAGTTCCAACCGGTCCTGCCGCAGGCGTCCCGCGACCAGCCGTCCGCTGGACGCACCCAGGTCGACCGCCAGGAAAACCTGATCCGAATTTGGCATGGGGATCACCGACGAGCGCGGGAATGTTTCAACGGCAGCCAAGCACCATTTTCCCGACTGCTTGCGACACATTGCTGGATAAAGAACATCCCCTCGACGCCATCGTTGACGTTGGGATAGATCGTATTCGTTCGATCCCACGCCGCACCGGTTGCCCGCGCGACCATGTCGTCATAGGCGAACCGGTAGACATTGGCGAACGCCTCAAGGAACGCCTCCGGATGGCCGCTGGGAAGACGGCAGGCGGCTTTCCCCCAGCTCGACATGTGCGGCGCGTTAGGATCGCGCGTGTACATTTTGTGGGGCTGACCGTTCTGGCGGAAGATCATGATATTCGGTTCTTCCTGCCGCCATTGAATCGATCCTTTGGTTCCGTCGATCTCGATAAACAGGTCGTTTTCGCGGCCATGGCTGATCTGCGACGCCGTGACGGTCCCCAGACCGCCGTTCGCGAAGCGGATCACGGCGGTGCCGTAATCGTCGAGTGCGCGACCCGCCTCAAACACTTTGAGATGGCAGGAGACCGATTCCGGAATCAAACCCGTCATGTAACGGGCCAGATTATAGGCATGCGTAGCGATGTCACCGAAGCAGCCGGCAGCACCACTCTTGTGCGGATCGGTGCGCCAGGAAGCCTGCTTTTGATCACTGAGTTCCAGCCGGGAACGAAGCCAGCCCTGAATGTAATTGGAGCGAATGGCGTTGATCTCGCCGAGTTCTCCTCCCAGGATCATCTCGCGCGCCTGCCGTACCAGGGGATAGCCGGTATAGTTGTGGGTCAGTGCGAAGACCACGTTCGAACGATCAACCGTCGCCGCCAGATCTTCAGCCTGGGCCAGGTCAAATGTCATCGGTTTGTCGCAGATCACGTTGAAACCCGCCTCGACCGCGGCCTTGGCAATGGCGTAATGGGTGTGGTTGGGCGTGGTCACCGAAACGAAATCGATCCGCTGATCGGCCGGCAAGGCAGACTCGGCATGCAACATTTCCTGGTACGAACCATAGGCGCGGCTGGGCCCGATGTCGTAGTCCGGGGCCGAAGCCTTCGCCCTGGCCGGATCGGACGAAAGGGCGCCGGCCACCAAAGCGGCTCGATTATCCAGCACGGCGGCGGTCGCGTGGACACGGCCAATAAAAGCGCCCTGACCTCCACCCACCAAGCCCATCCGCAGCTTGCGATTCAATCCGCCATTTGTTGCCATCTGAATTCTCCCTGGTTATGAGTGCGATTCGGGACCCGATTGTTTTAGCAAATCATCTTGCCTCCGCCAGTGCTCTGTCGCTCTCCTCTGCTTGTCTGGCAGCCATTTCGAATTTGTATTTCACGGAAAAAACCGCTACCATGTCGGAATCGACGGGAGTTACAGCGCACAGGAATTTGCCGAAGAAAGGAATGGAAATCATGTCTGCCTGGATGAAAGTTGGTCCGAGTCGATCGTTTGCGAGCGGCTTGGTCCTGGGTTTGTCGTTGGGAATCGCCATGTTGGCTGGCGCGATCATCACGCATCAAGAGTCCCGGCGAATGGACGGGGCCGACGCGATCCTGCGAGCCGCCACGGCCGACGCGGGCGACAGTTTGGCAATCGCCACCGGTCCGATCGATCAAGGAATCGAAGGCGTGTTTTTTCTCGATTTCGTCACAGGACGACTGTCGGGCAGCGTCATGAATCCCAAGACGTTGCAGCCACTCGGCGGATTTGTTTACGCCAATGTCTATGTCGATCTTGGCATCCCCGACGTCAGTCGCAAGGCACCCAAGTTGCTGATGGCTACCGGGTACACGAACGTGAAATCGTATACCGGCGGGACCTCGCTCGCCGATTCGATTATTTACATCGCGGATACCGACACCGGAAATTTCGCCGCCTACGGTGTGCCGTGGAACAAGGCCGCTCTCAACTGGAACACTTTTCAACCGGTGAATATGGTGCTGCTCGGTACGGGAAGCGCCCGCGCGGTACGGGAGCGGAAGTAGTGGCATCGGAAGCGAAACCAGTGCAGTTTCGCCATAATGGGGAATCGAGTATCGTCCCGGCCGGTACCACCATCGCGGCGCTGATCGCCGGCCTGGGCATCAACCCCCGGTACGTGGCCGTGGAAGTCAACCAATCAGTGTTGCCGCGGGAACTGCATGCGGCGACACCGATTGTGGAAGGCGATGCGATTGAGATCGTGACGATGGTCGGTGGTGGTTGACGCGGTCTTTTTCTCCGGACTTGCCGGAGGGGCATGCGGTCTTTTTCTCCGGACTTGCCGGAGGGGCATTCGGAAAAAGCAAAATTGCAAAAACTGGTCTTGCATCGATGCGATTGGCTTTCTAGTATCCCACCCCGTTTCCCCTTGCGTGGGAAAACACCGGAATAAAAACCAAGCTACCGCAGCTGCGCGCGGGCAATGCCTCGACGTCGCGATCTTTCCGGCTTCCGTTCGCGAAGCTTGAAAGACGCCGCCGGGCCGACGGTTGGAACCGTCGAAAAATTGCCCTTGACGCGCCATGGTGCGATCGGTATTTATCCCGGCCTCGTCGAAAAACTAGTCTTATCTGCACGGTTCTGGAATCCTGCCGGTGGCACTTGTAGCACTACCCAAGGGGTTTCGTGCATCTCGAAGAAGGAGAAGCGCGTTGAGACCGACCGCGAAACTGTCGGGCGTCGTTACGCTCGGAATGACTCTGTGCGCGTCCTGGACGCAAGCTGCATCCAATCCCGCGTTCCCCTCGCTCTTCGCAGCGTCCGCCCTGGTCGGGCAAGCGGCGGAAGCGAATCCCCGCACACAATCGGACGAGCTTCTGCGTCGAGCCCGCCAGGCGATCAAGGAGGGCAAGTACGACGCCGCGGATGCGTTGATCAGCCAAGCCGAGGACCTCAAAGTGTCCTACGATCCGGTCTTCAGCCGATTCAGCGACACCCCGGCGAAACTCCGAAAGGAACTCGATGCGGCCAGGTCGGGTAAAGGTTCCGACCGTCTGGTCCCGGGACTGTTGGGGGAGAACAGTCGGAAGCCGGCTCCACGCGACCCCTTCTCCGACGTTTCCCGTGAAGCCGCTCCGGCCGCGGAGGCCGTCGAGAATGCGGCCGACAAGATCGATCAGGTTCGCCAGGGAGCGGTGCAAACGATCGACCGTACCTTGGATCGCACCTCGGAGCGCGCCTCGGATTATGCCGCGCGTTCCGCGAATCGTCTGGCGAACGCGGCGAACCGTGTTGCCGGGGCGAGTGAACGGGCCGCGAGCAGAGTCAGTGACGACGCCGGATTGGCGGTGAAGGAAGTCCAACGTTTGATGGCCCAGGCACAGGCGGCCAAGGAACGTGGGGACCTGCAGACCGCGCAGCGGCTATTGAATGCGGCCAAGTCGTACGGCGTGCCGGATCAGGCATTCGCTCAGGGCGAAGTTCGACCCTGGCAGCTGGGAATGGAGCTCGACAGTGAAATGGCCCGCCGCGGCACCGTGGCGCAAGCCAATGCCGAACAAGAGAGCGATCCGCGCGAAGGCCGGGGCTCGCGATTCGGCGTCTCCCAGGGACTCTATAACCCCGAAAACGATCGGTCGCGCAACGTACCGGCCGGTGCCCAGGAACCAACGCTCACGGACAGCGTCGACGAGACCGGCGCGGTTTCCCGCGGACAAGCACTTTATGAACAAGGCATCCAGGCATTGCAGCAACAGGACCGTGAATCGGCCCTGCGTTATTTCAATGAAGCCTGGAAGTTCCAACGGGAACTCGAGCCCGGGACCGTCCGCCAGCTGCGCGAGAAACTGGCTTTGCTTTCCGAACCGGTCCAGGCCGCCGCGACTCCTCGAGGCGAGCCTTCGGCACTGGAGTCGATCGCCAGCCGGCAGCAGGTATTGCGGCAGAAACTGTTGAGCGAAATTGGCGGCGAACGTGACGCCGCCAGGAAGATGGCCAGTACCGATCCGCGCGGAGCCTTAACCCGGCTGCAGCGACTGCGGGAACGCGTCACCCAATCCGACGTCGATCCGGCGGGACGCAAGCAGTTGTTGACGATGGTCGACCGTGAAATCAATGAACTGCAGTTCTACATCGAACGCAATCGGGCGGAAATCGAAAATGCCGAACGAAACCGGGCGGTGCTCGCCGACGTCGAACAGTCGCGGCGCGTGAACCAGGAAATGCAGGATAAATACTCGGAGCTGGTCGAGAACTTCAACCAGCTGATGGACGAGGAACGCTATGCGGAAGCCTCGGTGCTCGCCCGCCAGGCGACGCAACTCGATCCCGATAATCCGATCTCGGAGACTCTGATCTGGAAATCGCGATTCGCCAGCCGGCTGGCGGAACAGAAACGGATCGACGACGCGAAGGAAAACGGATTCCACGTGGAGATCAATGAGAACCTCCATCGCGCGGCGATCCCTTTCGACTCGGATAATCCGATCGCGTTCGACTTCAAGAACTGGGATGACGTGAGCCGCCGCGGCATCAAATTCCGCGATCGCAATCGCAAACGTTTCTCCCCGTCGGAAATTGAAATCCAGCGCTCGCTGGCTCAGATGGTTGACGCCAACTTTGACAACATCCCGCTGAAGGAGGTTGTCGACCTTCTTGGGCGGCAAGCAGGCATCAACATCTTCCTCGATCCTTCCGAGCTGGCGATCGAAGGCGTGACTTCCGATACGCCGATTTCGCTCAATCTGACCAAGCCGATCTCACTGCGAAGCGTGCTGAATCTGATCCTGGGCCCGAAGCGGCTGGGCTACGTGATCAACAACGACGTGCTGAAGATCACCAGCTCGCAGACCAAAAACTCCGACGTCTACACCCTGGTCTACGACGTTGCCGACCTGGTGATTCCGATCCCGAACTTTGTCCCGGGATACAACACGGGGCTTCCGGGCGCGATCCAGGAGGCGCATCGTTCCATGGGTTACGGCGGCATGCTGCAGGCCGGCGCGGGAATGCCGATGCAGTTGGCAGGCGGTGGCAATAGCGCTGTTAATCCGACCGTCCTGGCACAGACGGGAGGTGGCGGGCCCGCCGGAGCAATGCCCGGCATGGGCGCGCGGCCGGCCCAGCAGATTGGGACCGGCCCCGGCGGGCTGGGAGGTGGATCCCAACCCGATTTTGATACTCTGATCAGCCTGGTCACCTCCTCGATCTCGCCGACTTCCTGGAATGAAAATGGAGGTGCCGGCACCATCGAACCGTCACCCGCGAACTTGAGTATCGTCGTCAGCCAGACGCAGGAAGTGCACGATCAGATCGCGGACCTGCTGGAACAACTGCGAAAACTGCAGGATCTGCAAGTCACGATCGAAGTGAGATTCATTACGCTGCGAGACAACTTCTTCGAGCGTATCGGCGTGGATTTCGACTTCCAGATCGACGACAACACGGGGCTCCGCACTGCGTCGCCCACCGGCCTGCCGGATGACGCCGGTCCCAGCATCGCGTTCGGACTCACGCCCACAGGCATTCCGACCGTCGATCTGGACATCCCGTTCTCCAACGGTACCCGCGGTGACTTTGGTGGAACCATCCCGCAGTTCGGTGGATTCGATGCCAACACGGCCGCCAATTTCGGCGTCGCGATCCTCAGCGATATCGAAGTCTTCCTGCTGATCCAGGCCGCAAACGGTGACAGCCGGTCGAACATTCTGCAGGCCCCCAAGGTCACAATGTTCAACGGCCAGACCGCTTCGGTGTTCGATTCGGCGCAGCGTCCCTTCGTCGTCGGCATTATCCCCGTGGTAGGCGACTTCGCGGTCGCTCACCAGCCGGTGGTCGTCGTGCTGAACGAGGGAACGTCCTTAAGCGTGCAAGCGGTGGTCTCGCCCGACCGCCGATTCGTACGCATGACGCTGGTGCCGTTCTTCAGCAAGATCGGCAACGTCGAAACTTTTACCTTCACGGGTAAGACGACGACTAAATCGGGAACCAACGTCAAAGATCCCGTCGACAATATCACACGCAAAGACGATATCGAGGAAACGACCGAGGGTACCACGATTCAGTTGCCCGTGTTCGCGTTCACTACCGTGACGACGACGGTCAGTGTCCCCGACGGCGGCACGGTGCTGCTGGGTGGTATCAAGCGACTCAAGGAAGGCCGTGACGAACGAGGTATACCGATCCTCAGCAAAGTTCCCTATATCAATCGCCTGTTCAAGAACGTGGCGATCGGTCGGGAAGCACAAAGCCTGATGATGATGGTCACGCCACGCATCATCATCCAGGAGGAAGAGGAGAACAAGCTCGGCCTGAATCCGGCTCCGCCTCCCTAACTCCGGATCGACGGCACGATCAGGGTAACCTGTGCCCGTAAACTCTGCGACGCCCCGGTGTGTTACACTGGGGCGTCGCTTTTTTATGGGAGGTTGTACCGAAATGCAGGGACGAATCTGGGTCTTGGTGGCGGCAATCGTCGGGGCCAGCGGCGTGGCATTGGGCGCATACCATGCGCATGGACTGGAACGCTGGCTGAAGCAGCAGAGTTCGGACGAGGCTGCCATCGCCAAACGGATGCAGTACTGCGAAACCGCATACCGCTTTCAGCTGGCGCATGCGCCCGCATTGCTGGGACTGGGCCTCTGGCAGCGGCTGGCGCGCAGCGGCACCAAAACCGTCGCGGGAACCCTGTTTCTGTTGGGGATGCTCGGTTTCTCCGGCGGCCTCTATCTGGGAACATTCACCGGGCAATTGGGCCATTGGGCCATCGTACCCGCCGGAGGACTTTGCCTGATTCTGGGATGGCTGGCGGTCGGCGTGGCGGCATTGCGGCCCGAGGGGAATCTTGCGACCCGATTCCATTTGTAGCCAGTCTGTAGCTCGAAACTCGTTTCGAGACTCTGCCCCGGTCATTCGGCTACCCTGGATACAACGGGCACCGATCCGAGTTCCTCGGTCGAGCGCACCGGGCCATCGGGCCATGGCGCAACTTCCTGCGCGGTGGGGGGAGCAACAAGTTCGCGAACTGGCGATACGGGTCACGCAGCAACAGCACCTGCCCCGAAATACGGTCTGCCAAATCCTGGATGTTTCATCGAGCACTCTGCGGAGGTGACAGCGCGAACGGCCCGGTTGCATCAAACTTCGCGGCCGACGTGTCGACGGCCATTCCGTGGAAAGCCGCAACGCGGTGATCACATTCCTGGTGCATGTCACGGGACCAGCCGTCGGCGTCGCCGCGGTGCGGTGAAGTTCCCATGATTCAGCCCTTCATCGGTTGCGGTCTCGGCGGGCCCATGAGTGTCGATGGACCGATGCGCTCGACCGCTGGCGCGACGCGTAAACCAATTCACTGAAAAATAGTTCGCAGCGTTGCCCGTTGGGGCTTTCGGTTTTTTCTCGATACGGTACCCAGAGCTTCGCCCAAGTAACCGCTTTCAATCGCGGGTCGTGCGGAGACGTTCCATTCGATCGTAGAGCTCAAACAGTGTCTCACGCAAATTGGGTCCGTGCCTGGCCCAGGCCGATTCGATATCGCAATCCGGGATCCATATCGGCTGTCCCGCCAACAACTGGCGAATGATCGATTTCGCCAGAGCGATGTCGATACGCGTCTCGAACAACATCGGTAATCCCATGTCGCGATGCGTTGAGACAATCAGTCCGGCCCCGGCGCGTCGGCAGGCGCGACGAATGCGCCAGCGGTCCCAGCACGAGTACTGTTCAAAACCGTCGATCACCAGTTGCCGACGCGCGTTCAACTCCGACAGAATCGGGGTCAGTACCGGCTCCTTCTCCACGGCGTGGCGCACGATCGTCACGACGTCGCGGCCCGCGTCGCGGAGGACCGGGATCAGCGATTGCACCAGCGTCGATTTTCCCGTGCCGTGCGGCCCGACGATCTGACCATTCCAATTTTGTCGCGCCAGTTGTTCGATCAACAGCGGGAAAGTCAGTGTGCCAGGGAGCTGAAATGGTAGCGCGCCGGGCCGAACAAAACGCGTCGAGAAAGGATTCGAGTAAGACTCGCTTTCGGGAGAAAAGTCGTCGGGCATTGCTGGTTGCCAGGAACCCAAAGGCGGCATACGTTTTCTACAATGCGTCAGAACGAATCGGTGACGGGGGTGCGTCGCGTGCCTTCGGTGGCAGCACCCGCGGAACCCGCGGAACCCGGGGCATCGCTACTCGACGGACCGACCGACCGCGGAATCTCGACACGCCGTGCCGAATGGGTCTGGCCCAATTGGATCGGAACCTGCAAAGACATTTCGCGGCCGCGCTGCAAGAACACCCGCAGCCGAACGGACCAGCGAATCCGCAGACTGACACCGGAATAGCTGAGGGGGCTGTTCGGGAGGGTGGTCTCGAATGAATATCCTCCGCGCAAGTCGCGCTCGGGAGACTCCGACGGCACGCGCCGCTGGAAAAAATGCACCGAGAGGTCCTCATCGCCCTTCCCCTCCGTATACCACAAAACGGAGATCTCAATCGCCGTCACATCGTCCGCCGACGCGGCCTCGACCTGGTAACTCCCTCCCAGCGATTCGCCCGGCTGATAGTCCCGTTGACCGTTGTGGAGCGCCAGACTGAGATTTGGTTCCATCGCAATCCAATCCGCGGCAGTCAATTTACCTGGGAGGCGACCAGCGCCGGCTCGACAACCGCCTGCGGCCGCGGCGTCGGATAAACGACCAGCGGAAACGCGCGGATCAACATCGGCCAGGCTTCGACCTCCGCACGCACCACCAGCTTCCAGAGGACCCGATTGTGCGGCGAGCAGAACGAATGGATCGCCTGTTTGGGCACGCAGAAAGTACTCTCACATTCCAGGGGTAGCAGTGGATCAATCTGAAAATCGTCGCGACGGAACAGCGATTGCTCGCAAACAACACAGGTCGCCGTCCGGACATCCGTTCCCTGATGGTAGGTCGCTTCCTCCTCACAAACCAAAAACACTTCCCAGGATCGCAGATTCAGCCGACCCGACTGCGAGACGAAGAAGCGGTATTCCTTTCCAGGGTAGAGCGGATGCTCGGAGATTTCAACGATCGTAGGTCCGATCCCGTTATGCAGCAGCATCTGTTCGAGAAAATGTCGCACCGACCAGACACCCACCGCCAGGAACGCCATGGCCAGAATCGTCGGCAGCCAGGCATCGTTGCGGATCGCGACGACGATCACAAACGCGGCCATCCCATTCCAGAGCAAGCAAAAGGCGGTGGCGGCGGAGAGCTGCCAGACCGGGGAATGGGCTGTCGGCAGGCGGAAGGCCAGGCGAATCCCAGGGCTGTTCGTGAGATCGTCGTCCCGGGGAATCGCGGGGTAGTTCTTCGGTTCCGGTTGCGTCGCCGCCAGCAGTTTCAGATTCGCCGCCCGCTTGGCCAACGCTGCTCGGCGCTCGACGGAAGTTCCCACCTGCAACAAGGTACGAATGATCCCGGCGCCGCCCAGCAAAGTGAACGACATCAGTACCAGGAACATGACCCAGAACCCGAACTCCGGGGCGTAGGCGGCAGAACCGGGGTCGGTCAACTGCTTGGCCACCAGCGAACTTGACGAGACCACGCCGATCAGCGCCAACAAGGCAAAGAAGAAACCCTCGCCGAGGTTGCCGAGCAGGTTCGAACCGGTCCGCCGCGCCCCCCGTTTTTTTTGCCAGATTCGAAAGTAGCGATTCACGTTTGCCGCTCCGTGACCGTCCGTGCCGTTGCTTTCCTCGAAACAAGTTCGAGGCCCCTCACTCGCTTGACGCGAGCCGAGTATTGTAATCCAATCGTCTGCGAAACTCATCCCCGCGTCACCAAAAGCACTCTCCTCAGGACCCCCGTGATGAAGCATTGGTTTTTGATCACTGGCATATTCGGGTTTGTGACGGTGGCCGAAACGCTGCATGCTGGCGATTGGCCGCAGATTCTTGGTCCGCGGCGAAACGGCGAAGCGTCCGGCGAAAAGCTACCCGATGCCTGGCCAGCGGGCGGGCCCCCCGTCGTTTGGCGGAAGGAATTGGGCGAGGGATATGCCGGTCCGGCGGTCAGTCAGAACCGGGTCTATCTGTTTCACCGCGACGGCAACCACGAGGTCCTGGAGGCGTTCGCGGCCGCGGACGGACAACGGCTCTGGTCACGGTCTTTCGAAGCGACCTATCGTGGGGGGGTCAACACCGACAAGGGGCCAAGGTGCGTCCCGACCGTCAGCGGCGATCGGGTCGTCGTCTTTGGAGCCGCCGGTGACCTGCACTGCGTGGCCGCCGCGAACGGCGACGCGATCTGGTCGCGGGAGTTATACGCCGACTTCAAAGGCGATCTGGGGTACTTCGGCGCAGGGAGTTCTCCGCTGGTGGTCGATGACCTGGTTGTCGTCAACGTTGGCGGAAAAGACGCGGGTGTGGTCGCGGTCGCACTCAAGGATGGGCGAACCGTCTGGAAATCGACCAAGGAGGGAGCCAGTTATTCCTCGCCGATTGTGATCCAAGACGGCGGCACCAAGAAAATCGTCTGTGTAACACGGCTCTCCGCAATCCTACTCGCAGCAAAAGATGGCCGGCAGCTGGGCAGTCTGGAATTCGGGCGACGCGGCCCGACCGTCAACGCCGCCACGCCGCTTGCGATCAATGAGCAGCTGTTTCTCACCGCAAGTTACGGCATTGGCGCCAAACTGATCCGCTGGGAAAAGGACCAGCCCAAAGTCGTCTGGGAAAATGACAGCAGCATGTCGAGTCAGTACTCGACGAGCGTCCATCGCGGGGGAAATCTTTATGGAATTCATGGTCGCGAAGACATGGATGCGGATTTGCGCTGCATCGAGGCGTCCACAGGGAAGGTCCGTTGGTCGGAGGCCGACTTTGGTGTCGCCCACCTGATTCTGGCCGGCGAGCGGTTGTTGATTCTCAAACCGAACGGGACTCTGATTCTGGCGGAGGCAACACCGGAAAAATACCGAGCGTTATCGCAGAGCCGGATCGCGCCGGTGATTACCCGCGCGCTTCCCGCCCTTGCCGACGGCCGGCTGTTCGTCCGAACCAATGTCAACGCCACGGGCGAGTTACTCGCGATCGACGTGCGTTAGTTCCACCCCAGGTACCAGCGAGTCCGCCCGGTGCGCGGCGCATCGCCGTTTCACTCAGGTCGGTTCCGCCCGAAATTCCACGCCGCGGGAACGCTATGAGAGTGCTTGTTACCGGAGCGACCGGACTGTTGGGGAACAATCTGGTCCGACTCCTGCTGGAATCGGGCAGAACGGTGCGGGCCCTGGTCCGCCGGCAGGACGATCGATCGTTGTCGGGGCTCGATATCCGAACCACCCTCGGTTCCGTGGAGGACCCGGTCGCGGTTGCCCGCGCCTGCGAGAACGTCGATTGGGTGGTTCACGCCGCGGGGGACGTCCATATCGGCTGGACCGGACGGGACCGTCAGCTGGCGGTCAATGTGCAGGGCACGCGCAACATCGTGGATGCGGCACTGGCCGCGAAGGCACGGATGATCCACGTTTCCACTGTGAATGCGCTCGGATTGGGGACCGCGACAGAACCCGCGACGGAGACTACGCCAGCCGGCGGCGCGATCGAATGCGGTTATGTCACCAGCAAGCGTCTCGCGGAGCAGCTGGTTGCCCGGGCGATGCAGGAAGGACTGTCGGCAACCATCGTCAACCCCGGCTTTGTGCTGGGCCCCTGGGACTGGAAACCATCCAGCGGCAAGATGCTGCTGCAGGTTCACCACCGTTTCACACCTTTCGCACCTCGCGGTGGTTGTAGCGTCTGTGATGTACGCGACGTCGCCCACGGGATCCTGACTCTGATCGATCGCCGTCCTGCCGAAAAGCAGTTCATTCTCGCCGGTGAAAATATGACCTACCTCGACCTTTGGACGCGCATCTGCCGCACCACGGGCAGCCGACCGCCGATCATGCGCGCGGGGCCGTTCATGTGCGTGATCGTCGGTACTTTTGGCGATCTGCGCGCTCGTTGGACCGGTCGGGAAAACGACGTCAACTCCGCTTCGCTGCAGATGTCCAGCCAGTTCCACTATTACGACAGCCGTCGTGCGGAACAGGCTCTCGGTTACCGCAGCCGCCCGGTCGACAAATCGATTCGAGATGCCTGGAACTGGTTCCGGGAATATGGTTACGCTTAAGCCTGCCGAATTCGTTCCCCCTGGATCGCCGAGGAACCTTATGCCCGAATATGTCGTCCGGACCGTCGAAAGCCGTTCGGAAAAAAAACAGTTTTTGGAACTGCCTTGGGCCTTGTACCGCAACGATCCGCTCTGGATTCCGCCGTTGCGGGGCAACCAGGCGGAGCTGGTCGGCTACCGCAAGCACCCGTTTCACGCGCATGCCACCACCCGAACCTGGCTGGCCTACCGCGACCGAACGCCCGTGGGGCGGATCTGCGGCATCATTAATCATGTGCACAACGAGCGATATCAGGAAAAGCGAGGGATGTTCGGCTTTTTTGAATCGATCGACGATTCGCAGGTCTCCAGGGCGTTGCTGGATGCAGCTCGGCAGTGGTTCGCTTCCCAGGGGATTGAGCGGATGCGCGGTCCGATGAACCCGTCGATGAACTACGAATGCGGGTTACTGGTCGAGGGATTCAGCGAGCCCGCCACATTCATGATGACCTACAACCCGCCCTATTACGCTCGACTGATTGAGGAGTACGGTTTCCGCAAGTCGCAGGATATGTTCGCGTTCTGGGGCCAAGTCGGGATGCTCGATACGCTCGACAAGAAACTGGATTTCGTGGTCGACGAGGCGACGCGGCGATTTAATATCAAGACGCGGAGAATGTGCCGCGCGAAATTTACTGAAGAGGTCCGCACATTTCTGCACATCTATAACCAATCGCTCGGCGCCACTTGGGGATTCACACCCCTGTCGGAGGGCGAAGTCGACCACTTCAGTAACTCGCTCAAGCATCTGATTGTTCCCGAAATGACGACGATCGCCGAAATCGACGGCAAACCGGTAGCGGTCGTATTCGGCCTGCTGGACTATAATCCTCGCATCAAGTTGATCGACGGTCGTCTGTTTCCGTTTGGATTCATGCGTCTGCTCTGGAACCGCCGCGCCATCAAGAAAATCCGTTTGATCGCGGCAAATGTGCTGCCGGAATATCAGATGTGGGGATTAGGGCTGGTAGTGTTGCATCGGTTAGTCCCCGATATCCGCGCCTGGGGCATTCAGGAGGCTGAATTTTCCTGGGTGTTGGAGAGCAATGATCTCTCGTACAAATCGCTGAAACGCGGCGGCGCGATTCTCACCAAGACCTATCGAATCTACGATTTTGGACCGCCGTAGCCCCCTTGTGCCGACGCGCCGTCGATGGGTGCCGACTTGCCATGAACGCAGGTGGCCGATACCATCGTCCGCTGGCGCAACGGGAATTGCCGGTCGGACGGGTAAAAATGCCGCATGGAATCGGGTCGCGAAGTTGTGGTGACGGGTCTGGGAGTCGTGAGCCCCATCGGTATCGGGAAAGTGGCACTCTGGGAGTCGTTTTGCACGCAACGTAGCGGTATCCGCAATGTTGGATCTTTGCTGACAACGCCGCTTCCGCTCCGTTTCGGCGCGATCATCCCTGATTTTGACGCCAGGCAGTACGTGCAGCCGCGTAAGAGCCTGAAAGTCATGAGCCGCGAAATCCAGACCGGATTCGCCGCGGCACAATTGGCCATTCGCGATGCCCAATTGCCGAGCGGATCGGTCGATCCCGATCGGTTGGGAGTGGTGTTCGGCAGTGAAATGCTGTACTGCGAACTCGACGACCTCCAGCCGGCCTATACGGCCTGCATTCATGACGGGAGGTTTCAGTACCCGGATTGGGGTACCAAGGGCCTGGGACAGTTGTATCCCCTCTGGATGCTGAAGTACCTGCCGAATATGGTCGCCTGCCACATCGGGATCGCCAATGATGCTCGCGGACCCAACAATACGATCCTGCAGGGCGAAGTTTCCAGCCTGCTGGCGATGATCGAGGGGGCGCGGATCCTGCAGCGCGGCCATGCCGACGTGATGATCGTCGGGGGCACCGGATCGCGAATCAACGTCACGGCGCTGCTCTATCGTGGTGACTCGAATCTCTCCCATCGTCGGGACGAACCCGAAAAGGCCTCCCGACCTTTCGATGCCGGCCGCGATGGCATGGTGAACGGCGAGGGCGCAGGCGCGCTGGTCCTGGAAACGCACAATCACGCTTTGGCGCGCGGCGGTCCGATTCTCGCCCGATTCCTCGGTGCCGGAATCGGATTCCACCCACGCGGCGAGGATCAGCCCCTTTCGCACCAGGGAATCTCGCGATCGATCCAACTCGCCATGCGGGAAGCCAAATCCGCACCGGATCAGGTCGGCTTCGTCAAGGCGCACGGCGTAAGCACGGTCGTTGACGATATCCTGGAAGCCCGGGCGATCCAGGAATGCCTGCCGGAAGTCGCCGTCACCGCCCCCAAGAGTTTCTTCGGGAACCTTGGTGCCGGCGGTGGAGCCGTGGAGGCGGTCGGCGCGGTGATGGCCCTGCAACACGACCGCATTCCCGTGACGCTGAACTATTGCCAACCCGATCCGGCCTGCCCGGTCCAGGTGGTTCATGGCACGGACCAGCCCAACCGCCAACGTTCGGCACTGCTCTTGAACCAGTCGGGAACCGGCCAGACCGCCGCGATCCTGCTCGGTCCACCCTAGGTCTTGACGGAGCTCTCCTGTGCATCCATTACGCTCGCTCGTTACCTGCGGCACGAAACTCTGGCTCGATTCGATCGACCCGGATCTGATCAAGGAGAACCTGGAATGGGACACAACCGGCGCAACGTCCAACCCGATTATCGTCGCCGACCTGATCAAGACCAGCCGTTTCCAGGCGGAAATTGACCGACTGCTCGATCAGGGACTTGACGCGACATCGATTGCATGGCAGATCACCGATCGGCTGGTCCGCGGCGCGCAGGACCAGTTTCTTCCGGTCTGGGAGCGCACCGCCGGGAACGACGGATATGTGAGCTTTGAGGTCGATCCGTTGCTGGAGGACGCGGGGAATACGTTGAGTCACGCCGAGCGTGTCGCCCGATACATTGGCCTGGGGACGCAGTGGGCCGCCGGCCACCGCAATCGCATGATCAAGGTGCCCGCCACTCCCGCCGGATTGGACGCACTTGCCCCCCTGGTCGCCGCCGGCGTGACGCTGAATGTCACTCTGATTTTCTCGATGGACCAGTACCAGCAAGCCCGCGACAACATCTGGCGGGGCGCTCAGGCACGCAAATCGTTGAAATCATTCAAGAGCGTATACAGCATTTTTGTTTCGCGCGTTGACATCTACACGGAAAAGCACCTGCCTCAACTCTCGCCGGCCGCCCAGGGCCAGGTGGGTATCGTCAATGCGAAGCGGATCTGGCGCGCGAATCAGGAGTTCTGGAGCACCAAACAGCTCCCCTTGCAACAAGAGATCATCTTCGCCAGCACAGGCACCAAGCGGCCGGAGGATCCGCCGACGAAGTATGTCCAGGCGTTCGCCGGCAGCGATATCCAAACTAATCCCCCCGCCACCAACGTCGCCGCCAGCCAGTCAGGCATTATCTTCCAGCGGCAGGTCGATGGCATGCCCGCACCGGAGGTACTCGCCGAAATCGACGCCAAGGTCGACTGGAAACAGATGGAACAGACGTTGATGGAAGAGGGACTCAAGAAATTCGCGGACCCGCAAAAAACGTTGATCCAGCTGCTCGCCGATCAAATCGCCCGTCGTTAGGTCGTACCGTTTGCAGATTGCGTGACGGTTGGCTCCACGTATAATGCAGCAGCAACGTGACGGATCACCCCTTGGGAGTGCTCGATGACGGACCCGCATGGTATTTTGCGAGAAATTTCCTGGCGCGATCTGTGCCCCTGGCTGGTCCTGTTTCGCAGTGCCCGGCTCGCCTGTTCGCTCGCGGTGCTGGTATTGGGGACGTTCGGGGCTTTGCTCACGCCGATCGGCTGGCGAGTCAGTCAATGGTGTTTCCTTGACAACGCGAATGCTCCGCATGCGACCTCGACCGCGGTGTTGACTCGCGTGCGAAGCTGGCCATGGGAGTCGCCAGGCACCGGCTTGACGGCCCCCGGGGATCGTGCCAGCACCGTTGCGGATATTCCGGGTAGAGTTTTCCTCGATCGCGGCAGCCCGACCGAGGTGTACCAGGAATTCACGCGGCCGGTCGCGGAGCTGTTCGCACTGCGGCCGACCACCGCGTCGCAAGCCGCGTACCTCGTCGGCGGATCACTCTGGTCCCTTGCCGTCTGGTCGCTGCTGGGAGGGGCCATCACCCGAATCGGCGTCATGGCGTTCGGCCGCGAAGAGAAGATCGGACTCCGTCGAGCCTTGGCTTTCGCTCGCCGAAGATGGCGCAGCTACCTGATCGCGCCGCTGTTTCCTCTGATCGGCGTCGCCGCATTGACCGTGCCCTGCCTGTTCGTCGGACTACTGCTCCGGCTGGATGTCGGGGTTTTGATCATGGGAATCCTCTGGTTGATCGTATTGCTCGCCGCGTTCCCGATCACCATGCTTCTGATCGGACTCGGATTCGGCTGGCCCCTGATGTGGGCGACGATCAGTGCTGAAGAAGACGGCGACGAATTCGCCGCGATGCAACATTCCTTTTCCTACACGTTTCAACGGCCCTGGCATCTCGCCGCGTACATACTGCTCGCCACTTTCATCGGAGTCCTCGCGAACCTGGTATTTCATACTCTGGCCGAACAGGTCGTGCAGTCGGCGGCCTGGGCGGTTTCCTGGGGTTCGGGCCACCAGCGCCTGACCGAAGTTGTCCAGACAACTTCCGAACAAGGAAGTTCGGGTCCACTCTTGTGGGGCGCAAGGGCGATACAGTTCTGGAACAATCTGGCCTTGTCGGTGGTCAGCGGATTCCGCGTTGGATTCTTCTGGCTATCGGCCTCCGCGATTTATTTACTGCTGCGCCAACAGGTTGACCGAACGGAATTCGACGAGATTTACTGCGAAGACGCGCCGCGGCCGGTCGCGCTGGCCGACCTGCCGGTCCCCACGCCGGGAAGTCCTTCCGGAGCAAGCGCTGGCACCCCATCGGTTGCGGGCACGACTCCGGCGGGCAGCGAAGCGCCGCAAGATACGTCAAGCCGGGGCGAGGCCGAATGACCAATTCGGAATCGCGAATCGCTCGAAGCCGACGCACCGATACCTGGCTTTGACAAAGCACTAATCGCGCGGAGCGGGTGCCGACGCCGTGGTGCTTTCGGGCTGCGAACTCGCCTCCGGGCTGGCACCTTCCGTGTCCGACGGCTTCTTGTCCGCGGCAACCTTCTGCTCCAGCAGCTTCTCACTGCCTTCCAGCAGCGACTGTCCCAGCTGAACGGTATGGCGTTTGGTGTCGGTATCGAATGTAAGGCTTCCGGTCGTGATCTCGACGATCTTCCCGTTAATGCTGCCGATCGCAAACGCGTCGCCAAGGTACAGTTGCACCGTCTCCCCTGTCGGCTGGATCATCAGCCAAGCCTGGTGCCGGACCGTGGGTGACGCCTTGCGGTCGTCCCGTTCCTGCACAACGGCAGTCAACTTGGTGTACTTGGCATGATCGAATTCAAGTTTCGGTTTCGCCTTGACCGGCTCGGGCGGTGGGTCGGTGACTGAGATTCGCACGACTTGCGAATCGGATCGTGCCGGAATTCCGTTGTCGCTGACACTGACCGTGAATTCAAACTCCCCTTTATCGACCGGCGACCACTGGAACATGCCCGTTTTGGGGTCGAGTTTCGCGCTGGCCAACTTGGTGTCGTTCTCCATGCGATAGGTCAATTGATCGAGCGCATCCGCATCGGTGGCGCGAATACTGAATGACAACGGGCGATTAGGGTAGGCGGTCTGTGTTCCAATCGTAGCCAGTTTCGGCGCATGGTTGCCTGCCGCGAACAGGTTTCGATCGCCAATCACCTTCAGGTATTCCGTCAACTCCCCATGTTTCAGCCAGTCCGATTGGCGTGCCACGATCTCTTCGGTATCCTCCGCGCCGGGCATCGACAGGGCGTCGATCATCATGTTGATCGTGAGGTTCTTGGACGAGGTAACCGGTTGAATTTTCAACTGGCGAATCCGGTGCAGGCAATCCCGAGAGTAAAAAAGATGCAGAAGCCGGACCAGCTGTTCCAGATTTCCTTGCCCGTAGATGTTGAACGTCAACTGTTTGTGCGTGGTAATCCGATCATTGCCGCTGGCAGTCGGGGTCAGTTTCACGTTGGCGAATCCCGTCTGCTCCATCCAGCCCAGCAACAAAGCTTGATATTGTTGCGCGGCGCGATCCTTGCGGCCCGGCAGCGCGATTTCCTCGTAGACGCGACGGCGACGTTGAGCGCGCTGGGCGATCCTCAGTTTCGCTTCCTGTTTGCTGATGTCGGATTGGAGCCGCGCGATCCTTTGCTGGCGGCTTTCAAATGCGCCGAAAATTCCCGAGAAAGCATACCAGCCCGCGAAGCAGACAAGTATCGTACCGACGCTCAGTATGATCAAGCGTTCTCGTGGATTCATGACGTGGCCTCCTTGCCGCTGGACCCGCCGCTCGATTTCGCGCTGGATTCCCCTGGAGCCGCTGGCGGCTTGTCCGGCGGCTTGGACTCGGCCGGTCGCTGCTCGGATTCCGTCGTTGACTCCGGCATCGGGTCGTGCTTTGCGTTCGGTGATTCCGCGGCAGGTTCCGATCGATCGCGCGGTACAAATCGCAACTCCGGATCTTCGCCGGCGATCACAATCGCTTTGGAAAACCGCCACTTGAACAGGTCCTGTTTGTCGTCGAAGTTACTTCCCGTATTGCTGACCAGGTGCCGGTCATCGCGAAGCCCTGTCAATAACTGGTCGAGCAGGTTCGATTGGCGTGCGAATCCGTCGATGGCCGCTTGTCCACCGCCCGTGCGTCCCGCGGCCATGAAGGTCACGTCGGTCACGATCGCGTCGGTGGCGGGCGGATAATTCGCCGACAGATGGTAAAGTTCATCGAGCCAATTCAGATCGCTTTTTGTGAATTCGTCGATCGGGAGGATGTCGCGTTCGATTTCGCTGAGTTTCTTCAGATTGGCGGCCAAACCTTTCGACTGTGTTTCGAGCGTGGCGATGCGGCGATCGAGGGACGCGAGTTCGTTCCAGACATAGAAGGCGATCGAGAGTACCAGGGCGGACCCGATTGCCGCCAACGTGAGGTTGCGCCGGCGATGGCTGACCGGTTCCGGTCGGCGCCGCGGATCGAGAAAATCGATCGCCGGCCGGTCACCGGCCGCGGCGTCCAGTACGAGGCCCAACAGCGGGGCGTAACGGCCGGGGTGTTCGGGCATCCGCGATATGCCCCCCGACGCGAATTCCAGACCCGAGAACGGATCGAAGTACTCGATGTCCAACGACAGATTCTGAGAGACCTGGGCGCGAAGCGGTGCATGTGCTTCGTTGTCGCCGCAGAACACAACCCGTTCCACCCTTTGACCGGCCAGCTGATTCTGGGCGGCCGCAACGGTGCGGCGAATTTCGCCAATCAAACTGCGACTCAATTCGTCGTCACCGCCCAACGCTAGTCGGACCGTACGCGTGAAGACAACCTGATCCTCCGCCAGCACCGTCAAGTCGGCCTCGTCCGCCAACATGTCGACCATCAATGTGCAGCGACGATCGTGGGAGCGGCGGCGCCACAGCGATGCGGCGGCAAACGGGCGCAGGACGAGCCGCTTCGGCTCCACCTTGATCTGGCCACACACCGCGCGTATATGTTCGACCACGTCGGGGGCAATCGCGGCGGCCAGCACGCTGTTGGTCTCGGCAACGCCTTCCAGCGGGACGTAGTCGAGCGGCCAATTCTCACCCATCGTGGAGAATTGCTTCAGCGCCTGAAAGCGAACCATGTCGGGCAGCTCTTCGGGCGGCGCCGGGGGCAGCGACAACACGCGAAGTTCGATATTGGCGCGGCCGACAGCAACCACGGTGTCGACCCGGCGCAGATCGTGCACCCTCAGCGCAGCCACCAGCTTGGAACCGAGGTCTTCGACCTCGCCGTCCCGCCCCGACAGCTCGACCGAAAATGCCTGCTCAACCAGCACCTCCGCGCCTCGAGGTCGCGCAAGCACCACTCGAGCCTCCCGGCTGTCCCATTCCAATGCGAGAAATCGAGTCATGTTTGTCCTCAATAATCTTCCAGGTCGACACCCAAAGTCTCCAGGGCGTAACCTCGCCCCAGATGACTCATATCCCTCCAGCGTAATATCCGGGGAATCGACTGAGTAGCGTCAAAAATCACTTCCGCCCTGGATGCCGCTGATCCATCCTGGAAATAGCCAATCACCTGAGCCCGATAAACGTCGCCGGCAGCGCACACAAATGGCAACAATTGCCGCATCTCTTCCTTGGTCACGATCAATTCCGTCAGCAACCAGGTTTCATACTTGCGGTTAGGATTCTGTCCATCCGGTTCCGTATCCCGGCGACTGAGGATCTCGTTGACCACCTCCTCCTTGATCCCCGGAATCCCCATCAGGATCTGTCGTGGAGCTTGATTGATGTTGACCCTCCCCGGGATAAACGGGGCGTCACTGCAGCAGCAATTGTCCATCAAAGCCGGCATATAGACGCCGATGGCCAGCGGTTCCTCGACAAACGGCGACGTGACCACGGCAGGCGACGTGGTTCCAGGCAGCGTCACCTGCACGCTGGCCCCAATCAAATCGAGGATCTGGTTGAATTTGGTCTTCGACGGTCGGGTAAAGTCCATGGTCACCCCCGCCGCCGTCTGGGTTGGCAGGGACGTCCCTCCCTGGTTATTGTTTCCCGACTGCGAATTCGCTCCGCCCCCCGACGGATTTCCGCTACCAGACGCGGCGGAAGACGAGGTTCCGCTTCCACTCCCCCCGCCACTTCCCGAATTGGAACGATTGCCACTCGTTCCCGCGGGTGAACCGCTGCCGCCACTCCCGCCCGCGGTGCCGCCGGTCGCGCCTGTCGCGGTACCGTTCTGCCGGTAGAGCACGATGAAATTCGCCCATTCCTCGGTAAAAACGGTCATCAAGTCGGTATGCAGTTTCTCCAGGTCGTCCTGGTTGAGATTGATCCGCGGCAACCCTAGCGAGGTCACATTTTTTTCCATGCTGAACAGCGTCAGAAACGCCGACCAACCCCGGTCGAGCGCACCGTCGCTGTTGTCGAAGCCATCGGGCAACGGCATGTCAATTTCATGCTGATCGACGACTCCATTACGATTCACGTCCCGTCCGAAAAGCGCCTCGGGTGTTACTCCGCGTATCAACAGCAATTCCTCGACCGTCTGGAAAGGCGCATTCCGCGGTGCGTACGCCGGCTCCAAACCCGCATAGTAGCCCGCCTCGGCGCCATACTCCCGCTGCTCATCATCCTCGTCCAGCCAATCCAGGATGGCATCCGCGACATCTTCGGTCATGCCTGGCAAGGCCATCAACAGCTGCCGGGCCGCGTTGGGGATCTTGTCCGCGATCATCAAGGAGTTCAGATTCAGTCGCGCCGATTCATCTTCGATTCCCATCCGGGTGCCATTCAGATAACCGCTGGAATCCATGTTGGGTGCGATGACCGTAAACGAACCACGCATGCGCACATCGGTGTCGTCGATCACGATCACGTGGCGAAGCAGATCGGCATTGTCGTAGACACCCCCGTTGTCGATACGTGTTTGGCGGGACTGGGTCAGGAGCGTGCGAAGGTACTCCACCCCGGAATCGACGAGGCAGCGGGCCTGCAGCTGACGGCCCCCAAGATCGGTCGATTCCTTGTACGAGAACATCAGTTCGCTGAACGCGTAGGTCGCCAGCGCCAGCAACGCAATGACGATCAGTACGATGACGAGCACAAATCCACGCGGCGCTTCCGCCGCCGACCCCGCGGCGGTTCCCCGCGAACGGCGGTAACCGATCGATTTCACCTTGTTCCACTTCCCTCCTGGTCGCGTCATCCGGCACCTCCGGCACCCGTCGTCCCTGATGTACCGCCGGTTCCCGACGAACCGCTGCTTCCCGATCCCGAGTCAGTGGAAGGTGGAACCCTGCCGAGTTGCGCGGCGGGAATGCGCACGACCAGCCGGTAGACGAGCGGCGCCGCCAGGGTGCCGGTGGTGCCCGCGGTGGATTCCAGCAAACCACCGCTCGCGCGGGCCGCGGTCTTTTCCGCGTGGGCCGAACGGACCATCAGCACGATTTCGACCGCGATCGGCAGCCCCTGCATCTGCTGCGAATCCCATTGGCTCAACCACTCCTCGCCGCTGAAATAGCGAAACGTCATCCCGACGACCTCGGGGGCGATCAGATCGCCTCCCTGCAACAAGAAGTCGGAAGTACCGTTAGCGATTGCGTATTGCGAGATCGCTCGCGGCAGCTCCCTGCGGACCAGGCCGACCCCCTGGTTGTTCAACCCTGGCGTCACGTCGTCCTGCGGGGAACTTACTCCATCCAACGAATATTGGCGCACATAGTAGGCGACGGTTTTCAGGTCGCTCGGCATCTTGATTGCCCCTTCGGGGGTCGTAAACTCGCTGTATTCGTCGACGCGCGGCAAGCGGCTGACATCGATCTGAATTTCCGATTCATTGCCGTACAGTCCCGGCGTGTCGGGAGGAGCCTGCGATTCCGCGATGTTCTGCGTGTTTTCGGTCGGGCCTGATGTTAACGAATTACTGGATGCGCTTGTGCTTCCCGCTCCTGCGAGTCCTCCGACCGCTTCCATCAGCGCCCCGGCGTTCCCCGTCATCCCCGACGCCATCTGCTCGACACTGGAAAAATCGACGACTTCGTACTGCACGGAGCCGCGCAGATCGTCCGCGATCATTCGCAGCACCGCGCGGGCCAGCTGCGATTCTTCGAGTTCGGCGCGGCGCGCGTCGAGCCCCTTGAGGTTGATATGGATGGCCAGGCTGATCGCGGCCATCAGGACAACCGTCAGCGCCAGGGCGAGCAGCAGTTCCAGCAGACTCATCCCGCCTCGCACACGATCACGGCGAGAGCGCGCGGAGCGCCAACGAACAAGAAACCCCTGGATGCGGGCAGTGGAGATCATTGCAGACCTCCCGCACCGGCAGCACCGGACGACGTGCCGGAGCCTCCGGTCGAGCTGCTGTTGGAGCTGCCACTGCCGGACGAACCGGACGACGTCGAGCCCACCTGAATGTTGGTGTCATATTCGGCCGCCGGGTCGACGATCCAGCGGGTCAGACTGAAGGCAATGGTATTGGGAGTCTCCTCGGTCGCCGATTGCACCGTGACGCGCACGCTGATCAGCCCTTCCTGCGACGCGGCCTCGGACTGCACCGAATAGTACCAATCGGGAAACTCAGGGAATTCGGCCAGGTTGTTCGATTCGGCAGGAACGATCCCGGAAGCGATCTCGTTGAGTTTGGATTCGCAGAGCATCTGAGCGGTCGCGCTATCGCGGGCGAAGCGCGCATTACGACTCCCCAGCCTCACTAACTGTCCGATCACGGCCAGCGACAGGCCCAGGATCGCGATCGCCAGGATCACTTCCAGCAGCGATAATCCCGCCGCGGGTTGCCGAGCCTGGCGCGGTGCCGTCGAGCGGCGAGCGACTGGCTTCATGGCGGCAACTCCTGGGCGGTCACCAGGTCACTGGCCTGAGCGATACCGGTCAGACCGCGAAGGCTGAGCACCACGTAATAGTTGCGTTTCTCATTGGAAACAGCCAATCTGGCGGTCGACGTCGTACCATCCGGATAAAACAAGATTGGCCGCGCCTGCGTGGAATCCGGCGGCGCAAACGTGTTCTGCAGTTGGGCTCCTCGACTGTCGCTGGATGCATCACCACCGACGAAGACGATTCCTTCGGGCAGCGTGCGGGTATCCTGCATCGGATTGGATCCGGACGAACTGGCCGGCGCGCCGAAACGGATCGTATCGTTCGTCGATTCCTGATCATCCGTGTCGGCGACCCAGGCCTGCAACGAGTATTCTCCGGTTTCATTGTTCGATCGGAAGACTTGAATACGTCCCGATTTCATCGCCCGCACTCGGGCTCGATTCCACTCGGCGCGGATCAAATCCGCGGACTTGCGCAGCCGCTGGTTCTCCAGAGGCCCGCGCAGCATCGGAACCGCGAGCGCGCCGACCACCACGACGATCGCCAGCACGAGCAACAGTTCGAGCAACGTCATTCCTCGTTGGGCATCGCGCGGCACGGATCACCTGGCTATTGGCCGTTAAAGAAAATGTCGTCGCCGCCGTTTTCGATCTGGCCGTTGGGGCCGCCCGAGACGATCTCGTATTGCCCGCCGCTGGACTCGTACGAGAAATCCATCTGCCAGGCATCGAGCGGAACGTCGCCTTCCAGATAGGGCCCTCTCCATTTGGAGACATTCCGTAAATCGCCAGGCGCCTCGATGAGCGCGGCGAGCCCCTGCTGGGTCGTGGGGAACGTCCCCACATCGAGGCTGTACTGCTGCAGGGCGCTCTTGAGGTTGGACATCTGCGCTTTGGTCGCGTCTTCCAGCGCGCGGCGTTTCGCCGACATGATCGAAGTGCCGACCAGGGACGCCATAATCACCAGAATCACCAATACCAGCAACACTTCCATCAGCGTGAAACCGCGTTCTCGCCCGCGTGAACGGAGGCGTCTTAACGCTCGGCGTGAAACCACTCGGTCGGCGCTCATTGCACTCATATTCCCATCCCCTCGAAAAAAGTGTTTTTACTCTCGCCCGTGCTTCACGGCGCAGGTGCCATTCTTCTCACGTGCCATTCTTCTAAATTGCGTTGCCCATCTTGATTATCGGCAGCAAAAGCGCGATGACAACCAGCAACACGACGACTGCCATCACCAGCAACATCATCGGTTCGATCAACCGCACCGCCAGGTCCAGTCGGCGGAAGGTTCGTTTTTCCAGGCCGTCGGCAATTTCGACCAGCACCCGATCCAACGTATTCGACTCCTCGGCCACCGCGATCATCTCGACCACCACGCGAGGAAAGTAACCGCTGCTCGCCAGCGGTGCCGCCAGGGACTGCCCCGAGGAGATATTCTCCGAAGCTTTCGCAATCGCGTCGGTCAGGACTCGATTGCCGCTTGCATCCTTACTGATGTCCAACGATCTTAGAATCGGCACGCCATTCGACAGCATCGTGCCAAGGACCCGGCAAAATCGGGCCACAGCCAGGCTCAGGAAAATTGAGCCGAGCACCGGGACCTTGATCTTGACCAGGTCGACCAGACGTCGCCCGCGATCGGTTTGTATCCGCGATTTGAACGCGACGAACAGGAACACCAGCGTCAGCAGCGCCACCCAGCCCCAGTTGCGGAGGAATTCGCTGAGCCAGAGCAGGCCTTCGGTGGCCACGGGCAATTCGCCTCGGGCGCGCAAACTCTCGAACAACTGGCCGAAGGACGGTACCAGGAATACCACCAGTCCGGTCACCACGCAGGTGCCCACAACGGCCAGGAAGATCGGGTAAGCCAAAGCGCCCATGGTGCGCCCCTTCAGATCTTCCTGCTGTTCCGTGAATTGGGCGATCCGATCCAGGGCGTCTTCGAGGAATCCGCCCTCGCCGCCGGCACGGACCATGTTGATGCTGATTTCGCTGAATACGCGAGGATGCCGGCACATTGACTCGGCTAAGGTTTTGCCCTCTTCGACATGTGTAAATACGTCGGCAAGGACCGCATTCATCGTCGCATGGGACGCCTGATCACGCAGCACTCCCAGGGAACGCAGCAGCGGTACGCCGCTCCGCAACAAGGCCGACAGCTGACTGAACGTCGACGCCATCATCTGCCCGCTGATCCTACGTCCGCGAATGATCGGCGCGTGGGGCAATTCGGGGCTCACCGAGACCGGAAACAACGACTGGCCGGTCAGCAGCGAAATCGCCTCGCGTTCGTTACCCGCAGCCAATTTGCCGGTAATCCGCTCCCCCTGCATGTTTCTCGCGATGTAGGCAAAATCTGGCATGACGGTGGTCGAACCGGGCGATGAAGGAAGGGGGAAGGAAGATGGGTGTACGGGAAAGGTCAGCAATGCAGCCTATTTGGTCAGGGTCAATGTTTCAATAATCCGGGCTCGCGATCGCCCTTTGTCGCAGTCGTTATTTCGTCAATGCTGGTCGTTCCCACCAGCACTTTCTGCCATCCGTCCATCCGCAGGGAGGCCATTCCCTGGGCCATCGCAGCCTGTTTCACCTTCCAACTGCTGGCCCGGTCATGCGCCAGCTGTCGTACGTCGTCGGTGGTCACCATCAATTCGTAGATCCCCAGTCGCCCCACGTACCCCAGATTGCGGCAAGCGCGGCAACCTTTCGACCGATAGAGCGGTCGACCGGCCAGCTGGTCGACCGGAAAGTCGCGGGGCAGATCCCGCAAGGCAGGCTGGTACGCCTCTTTGCATTCCTTGCAAAGGCGTCGCACGAGCCGCTGCGCCATAACCGCCTCGACGGTACTCGCCACCAGAAACGGTTCGACCCCCATATCCACCATCCGGGTATAGGCGCCGGCGGCGTCGTTCGTATGTAACGTGCTGAAAACCAGATGCCCCGTCAACGACGCTTGGATCGCGTTTTCCGCCGTTTCCAAGTCGCGAATTTCGCCGACGAGGATCACGTCCGGATCGTGACGCAGAATGCTCCGAAGCGTGGCACCAAACGTCAACCCGATTTTCGTATGAACCTGGATCTGATTGATGCCGGCCAACTGGTACTCCACCGGATCCTCGGTGGTTACGATCTTGATGTCCGGACTGTTGATTTCGACCAGAGCGCTGTAGAGCGTGGTTGTTTTGCCCGAGCCGGTCGGTCCCGTGACCAGGATGATGCCGTGAGGAAGCTGAATCAGCTCCTTGAACATCTCGTAGGTCGACTGCTCCATCCCCAGGTTGCGAAGATCGAATTTCATCGCCCCCTTGTCGAGGATTCGCATCACGATTCCCTCGCCGTGAATCATCGGAATCACGGAGACGCGGATATCGATTTCCCTGCCTTGGACCTTCAGTTTCATGCGGCCGTCCTGCGGCAATCGCTTTTCGGCGATATTCAGGCGAGACATGATTTTCAAGCGGCTGAGGATCGCCGACTGGAAACGGTTGATTTCCGGCGGCACCGGTTGCGGCAGAAGATTGCCGTCAATCCGATATCGGACCACAACGCCGCTCGCCTGGGACTCGATATGCACGTCACTCGCACGTGACTCGATCGCTTCCAGCATGATCTCGTTCACCAGGCGAATGACCGACGCCTCCTGCGCCATTTCCGACAGCTCGGAGCCGTCCGTTTCGATATCGCCGAGCAGTTCGACGGCCGCGTCGTCGTCGGCCGTGGCGGCAATCATCCCTTGGACAGTTTCACTCCCGACACCGAGGTGTGCTTTGATCAGCTTGCCGATTTCCGCTCGGGCCGCCAGCACGGGGATCACATTCAATCCGGTCGCGGCGCTCACTTCATCCAGCGGATAAAGGTCAAACGGGTCATTCGTGGCCACCACGATCGAACCGTTTTCGCGGCGGATCGGGAATAACGACTGGCGATGGATCAGTTTCTGGGGAAAATTTTTGAGCAGTCCCAGATCGATAGGAGTTGCTGCCAGATCGACAAAATCGAGCCCGACCTCTTCCCCAATCGCGCGCAACGCCGCTTCCTCAGAGACCATTCCTTTTTCCACGACGCTGTCGATCAGGCGCGTGGAATCCCCGGCGGAATTCCGTGCCAAATCGAGCTGCTTCTGATTGATTAATCCTCGATGGACGAGGATCTCACCCGCTTCCATGATTAATATCCTGGCGTTTGCTGCCGGTTCGAGTCGCGGTGATCGTATCGCGGGGATCGTGGCGCGGTAACACCCCTGCCAACACGCGCGTTCAGGCCCCCCCCTCTAACCTACTTTAGTTGCCGGAGCGGCCGGCACCACCACGCCGCCCACCTTGGCCACCCCCGCCGCCGAATCCGCCTCCCGCAGCACCGGTGCCGCCGGCACCGCCGGCACCGCCGAAATCCGGTCGGCAACTGTAATTCAAACGGATCCCCGGCAAGGTCGTTATACTGGCTTTTCTGGTCGGGCGTCAGGACGCTTAATAGCTCCTCTTCCGCCTCCTTACGAAGCTTCGCGACCCGTTCCCGCAGTTTCTTCTCCACTTCCTCCGCCTTGGTCTTCAAACGGTCCTTCTGCGCGTCACTCAGCTTCAGAACTTCGCCCAGCCGGTCCCCGTTGAACACGGTATTGCCTCGCCCCCGGGTTTCCTGCTGAAAACTGATCTGTTTCAGCCGTTTCATCTGGTGCGGAAGCAAGACATTGTCGAGTTCGCTGCGGAATCCGTTGCTCAATTCGGTCATTCGCTCGCGAATACGATCGGCCTGTGCCTGCCGGTCGCCGCCGCCACCGTCCCGCAGTTCCTGGAACACCGTACGCATCTTTTCCTGCGCCGACGCGACCAGGTCCTCGATTTCGCGAACTTGCGACGGAATCACCTCCAGCGCCTCCTGAACCTGCGGATTGCTGATCAAGGTCAATTCCGTGGCGCCGCCCAACCCGCCGCCGCCAAAAAATCCCCCCCCACGGCCACCAAAACCCTGGCCCTTGCCGATCGCCGGTATCAATGCGATGGCTCCCGCCATCGCACAGATCGCAAGCAACCTGGCGTCGTAACGGGGGCTATTCGGGCATTGCCGGCGAAAATTGGATCGGTTTGATTCGTTCACAATACGCACTCCTTGGGGGAAGATGGTTGCTGTCCGGACAGTTTGGCATCCGTCATCTAACTTCATTTAACCCTCTGGCGGAACAGCAGGTTTCGACCCGTTTGGGCAAAATCAAGGAATTGGCCCGCCCGCCGCTCCCGACGGCGAGCCCGCCCAAAGGTGCAAGGAGACGCGTTCCTCGCAACTTCTAGCCATTCCAAGGGTTTGTACATTACAATCAAAGTAACTTGCAGATACTTTTCGAGGATCGGCTTATGCGCATCGCAACGCCTCGCGTTTTTGCATTCCTCGCCACCACCTTGCTCTTCGGCGGTTCCTCCACGTTCGGGCAGCGCCCCGAAGGCGGACGCGGGGGGTTCGACCCGCGCGTCTGGTACAGCCGCATGGACACCAACAAAAACGGGATTATCGAACCGACCGAACTGGACGATCGATCCCGCAGCTTTCTTAGCCGGATGCCAGGCATCGATATTTCGAAACCCGTGCCGATCGACAAACTGATCGAAGCAGGCAACCAGATGCGGCAGAATTGGGGCAATGGCGAAGGCCGCAGTCGAGGATGGGGTTTTGGCGGCGGCAGTCGAGGGGGACCCAGTGGACGCGATGGTGGTCGCGATGGCGGCTCGCGGGAAGGACGCGATGGCGGGCGCGATGGTGGCTCGCAGGAAGGACGCGATGGCGGGCGCGATGGCGGCTCGCGGGAAGGACGCGGCGACGAGCGCGGCCCCAGTGAAAACCGCGGTTCGAATGAGAACAACGGCGACAGCAATAATAACGCCAACTCGTCAACCCCGGCACGCAACGCATTCGGAGATCCGAACGCCAAGGCGCGTCCGGCATCCGGCTTTGGCAATTCGACCGATACGGCAAGTGGAAACAACAATCGCAGCGATCGCACGGAACGTCGTTCCGAGCGAGGCGAGAGTGACCAACGGAAATTCCGCGAATACGCTCAAAGCCTGATGAACCAGCACGACAAGGACAAGGACGGAGTGTTGCGGAAATCGAGCGGCGAATGGGACGAACTCAAGTCGGACCATCAGACCGCGGATACCGACTCGAACGGGCAGATCACCGTCGATGAACTGACCACTTATTTCGGCAAACTGGCGAGCAAATCCGATTCGGGCTCTGCAAGTGGCAGTCGTTCCAGGTCCACTTCGTCCGGAAGCAAGCCTGCCCAATTGATCAAGAGCTACCGCGGCAAAACAGCGACCGAACGCTTGCCTTCGGGTTTGCCGGACTGGTTTCTGCGCAATGATGCCGATGGCGATGGACAGATCATGATGTCGGAATACGCCGCATCCTGGACCGATGAGAAGGTCAATGAATTCAATTCGTTTGACGTGGACGGCGACGGTTTTATCACCGCCAAGGAATGTTTGAAGAAATCCGACCGCGAATCGTCACGTCGCAAGTAAGGTACTGCCGGTAACGTCTCAACGAAGGTCGCGCAGCAGCGGGATAGTCAACGCGCTAAGCCGCAGATGCTGCTGACCGTTTTCCTTGAAATTGGACGGCGCCAGGAACAGCTCGCAGGCCGAGCGAATCGCCGGCCAATCCTTGTCGATGATCGCATACCAGGCCGTGTCGCGAAGACGTAGCATTGGCAACGATCGCGTAAAATAGCGGATCGTCTGCCAGGCAATTCGCGCTCAACCAATCACGATATTCGTCCCATTGAACGAACGGTCCGTAGGGCAGGCATGTCCATTCCGCGAGCGAATGCAGGCCGCAGGTCGCAGCGAACAGCGGCTGTCCATGCTCCGGAATGGACACCGGTTCCAGCCGGCACCATTGTCCAGGAATCGGCGACTTGCCGGGCAGCGGCGGCGGCGACCAATCCGCAAGCGGTTCGCCAATCGGCTGTCCCCATAAACTGTGTAGGTCGGAAGTCATCGGCGGGCCCTTTTTCGTTGGGAAGTCGGCCTGCTTCCGGCAATCCCGTGGACGGGTGGACAGGCCGGCATTGCAAAGCAACGGCAGTACCGGCACGATATCGAGTTCACGTTCTTATCCATTTCCGTTGAAACTGGCGTGTCACCGCGACGGTCGATCGCCAATTTTGGGAACAAGGACCGGTGCAATGCAACTGGGGTTCGTCAGTGCGATTCTTCCCGATTTGAATTTGAAGCAGGTTGCTGAATTCGCGCGCCACGCGGGATACGATTGTGTCGAGTTGATGTGCTGGCCGCCCAGCAAGGCCGAACGCCGCTACGCGGGGGTTACGCACATCGATGTCACCAATTTCTCCGACGAACATGCTCGCGAAATCAACAATATCATGGCCGACGCCGGCGTGGCCATCAGTGGACTGGGATACTATCCCAATCCGCTCAGTCCGCAAGCCGACGAAGCAAAGCTGGCCGTGGGGCACATTCGCAAGGTGGTTGAGGCCACCGCCCGGCTGGGACTGACACGCATGAATACGTTCATCGGCCGTGACTGGCATCGGTCGGTCGAGGACAACCTGGTGCGCTTTCAGGAGGTTTGGAGGCCGATCGTGGCGTTCGCCGAAAGCCTGGGGGTTCGAATTGGCATCGAGAATTGCCCGATGCTGTTCACCAACGACGAATGGCCAGGTGGGAAGAACCTGGCGACCTCGCCCGCAATCTGGCGGAGAATGTTCGAGCTGATTCCCAGTCCGTCGCTGGGCCTGAATTACGACCCATCGCACATGGTCTGGCAACAGATGGACTATTTGAAACCAATCCGGGAATTCGCATCCCGCATCGTCCATGTGCATGCCAAGGACGCGCGCGTCGATCGCCACCGCCTGGATGATGTGGGGATTTTGGCGACCCCGCTGCAATACCACGTTCCGAAACTGCCCGGCATGGGTGACGTCGATTGGGGCCGCTTCTTTTCCGCACTCACCGACTCAGGATACCGCGGTCCGGTTTGCGTGGAGGTGGAAGACCGGGCGTACGAGGAATCCCTGGAACGGCGCCAGGCCGCGTTGCGGCAATGCCACACGTTCCTGCGCAACTACATGCCTCGTTGATCAGGCGACGCGTTCTTCTGGTTCGAGATACTCGACGCCATCCGCCTTCGCGATGATCACAATCCCATTGTCGGAGATCGTGAAGTTTCGGGCTCGGTCCTCCTCGGGATCGCACCCGATCTGCACGCCGGGTGGAATCCGCACGCCCTTGTCGATGATCGCTCGGCGAACCCGAGCGCGGCGGCCGATGTCGACGCCGTCGAACAGGATCGAATCCTCGACCTGAGCGTAGCTGTTCACGCGGACCCGGGTTCCAAGGATACTGCGGATCACCGATCCGCCCGAAATAATCGAACCCTGGCAGACGATACTGTCGATTGCCCGCCCGATCCGCTCATCGTTGGACTGGCTGCCAAAAACGAATTTGGGCGGCGGCAGATTGGGCTGGTAGGTACGTACCGGCCAGATATCGTCGTACATATTCAGTTGCGGATCGACCGAAACGAGGTCCATATTCGCTTCGTAGTAGGCGTCCAGCGTGCCGACGTCCCGCCAGTAGGCCGCCCCTTTGCGGTTTTCGTCCCGAAATGGAAAAGCGAATACGCGGTGGGAGTGGATGATTGACGGAATGATATTGCGGCCGAAATCGTGTGCGCTATCGGGCCGCGTCGCATCCCGGCATAATTGCTCGAACAGGAACCGGGCGGTAAAAACGTAGATCCCCATCGACGCCAGGCAGTGCCCCGGATCGCCTGGGATCGGCTTCGGCTCGCGTGGTTTTTCCTCGAACCCGACGATGCGGTCCTGATCGTCGACCTGCATGATCCCGAATCGCGTGGCATCCGACGCGGTAACCCGCAAGGCGCCAATCGTCAGGTCCGCGCCGACCTGCCGATGGTACTCGACCATGCTGGCGTAGTTCATCTTGTAAATATGGTCGCCGGCCAGGATCAACACATATTCGGGTCGGTTTTTCTCGAGCGCGTAAATATTCTGGTACACCGCGTCGGCCGTTCCCTGATACCAATTTTCGTCGATCCTTTGCTGGGGTGGAATGACATCCATGAACTCGTTCAGTTCGCGGTTAAAAAAATGCCTCCAGCCGATGTTGATGTGCCGATCCAGACTCATCGCCTTGTACTGCGTCAGCAGTACCAGCTTGCGGATGCCGCTGTTCAAGCAGTTGGAGAGCGTAAAGTCGATGATCCGATACAGCCCGCCAAAGGGCACGGCCGGCTTGGCGCGGTCACGAGTAAGAGGCTCAAGCCGGGATCCTTTCCCACCCGCGAGTATTACCGCCAACGTGTTGTGCATGCTCCAAAACTCCGTTCCTGATCCTGCGTCGGATCGCGTGCTGATCGATTGAGCGGATTACCGGTGAAGCGACTCCGCGTCGCGGAGTTCTATTCTAGGGCTCCCGCCGCGTCTGGAAAAGTACAACAAGCATGACGCGCCGCCGCTTGACACACATCGCCGTGCCATGCACCATGCCGCCATGTCATCTCCAATCGCGGCAATCGTTTTTCTGGCAATCCTGCCCGTTGTATGGCTCGGCTATGCCGCGTGGCGCTGGCAAAAGACCTCCTTCACACTCCTGGAATTCAGCGTCCATTTCCTGGCGACACTGCTGGTCCGGTTTCTGTGGCGAGCCCAGGTCGCGCCGTTCCCGTTCCCGCGCGGCACGGGAATGGTCCTGATCAGCAACCACCGCAGCAGCGTCGATCCCCTGTTTTTCGGGATCTCCATGCACTGGCCGGGCCATTGGATGGTCGCCAAGGAATATTGCGAGCACCCCAAATTCCGCTGGTTTCTGAAACTGGCCCAGGTGATCCCCACAAACCGGGGCGGCATCGATACCGCGGCAACCAAAACGGCAATCCGCTACGCCGCCCAAGGTGACGTGGTCGGGATGTTTCCGGAAGGAAGAATCAACATCACGCGCGAGTTGATGCTGCCCGGCCGCCCCGGCGCTATTCTCGTGGCACTCAAGGCCAAGGTACCGATTCTGCCCTGCTACGTCGAAGGCGCACCGTATGGCGGGACGGCCGGGAGTCCGCTCTTGATGCCCGCACGCGTCCGCGTTCGGTTCGGCCCCTTGATCGACCTTTCCCCCTACTTCGACCGTGAACTGGACAACGGAGAACTCGGCCAACTGATGCTGCGCTGCCTCAAGGAAATCGCCCGCCTCGCAAGACGCCCCGACTTCGAACCCCAAATCGCCGGACGACAATGGAAGCCCGCCTCGCAAGACGCCATCCTCGGCTGACCGTAACTCAAAACTTGTTTTGAGCCGCGTCGCCGAAAAAAGGCCTCGATTGTCGTAGAGACACGAAACAAGTTTCGAGTTACTGCCGCAACGGATTCGACGGCGCCAAACGATCTGCACCGCTTTCGTTGCTGGCGCGGCGGACGATCTTCTTAGCGGGTTCGACTGCCGAGGAATAACTAGCGGCGGCTTGCGCCGAGTCATCCTGTTCCAGCTTCAGTTTGCGAGGTGTTGCTTTGGTCGGAACGCCTTTCCTGACGGTGGTGGCCGACGCGGCTCGGCGACTGGCTGTCGACGGGGACCGCTGGATGCTGGAAGGCATCGTCGTTGAGTCGGGAGACCATTTGCGGTGAGCTCCTTGCCCCTTGTCCGGGACGGGGATCGGCGCATCGTGCATCCCCTCGATTCCTTCCGGAATCTGCATTCCACCGCACGGACCGCTGCAGTTTCTGTAGGCCGGCGTCCAGAGGTCGCGGCAGCAGGTCTGCGGGCAACAACCGTCCCACAGAGGCTGGCAACAGGCCCAGCGACGGTGATAACACGGAAACAGGCAGCTCAACCTGTCCGCAACATGGTCGGCTACCGCGTGGATGCTGCCGGCAATCGCCGGGATCACTCGAGGACCGCAGTAACCACAGCTGAAACAGTCGCCGCACCCGCCGCATTGACCGCAGCTACCGCATTCCGAACCGCCGCAGGTGCTGCATCCACCGTCATGATGGAGATGACGCGCTGAGACCTGCGTGGCAGGCGTGCGGCTGCCCGAAATCGTGCGAACAGAGTTCGTCGCTCGACCTTGTCCCCACGCGGTGCCGGCAACCAGCATTCCCAGCGTGGCCAACGTTGCCAATCCTATCCGTGTCATACGCTTTCCTTTCCTGGCGGCGATTCCGATTGCAAATTCCCGATGCTTGTTGGAATTGATCGAACCGTTGCAACACGAATACGCAATACTTCTTGCATTGTCGGCAAAGTCTGCCTGACTTTCCTGGCTTTTCGTTCTGCAAGGAGCGAGGAAAACGCCCCTTCGCGAACGCCTCATTCGTCGGGCGGGCAGTGTGGGCGGCCTTGGCAGGTGAGGAGGGTGGCGCAGTTCGAGTCAGATTTTCCGATTTTCACGACTTTGCCGAAAGTTCCGTTGGGGCAATCTCCGATCATACGCCACAACCGGAAACCTCGTCGTCCCGCCCCATCGTTACCGATGCCGCGGCGCGACCGTTCTCGCATAAGGAGCGCACGATGTCGATCCGTTTTCGAATCCTCGCCAAGGTACTCGTTTTCAGTGCGATCATTACGTATAGCTGGTCCGGCGTCGCTGCCGGCGGCACGGTCGCGCGCACCGCGGTTGCGCGACCGTCGCAACGCGCCATCGTCGACGACGAGGACGACCCAAGCGACGATCGCGGTGAGGTTGCCCCGGGGAAAGCCTCGCCGCGCGACGCGGTTGGGAGCGGAGTCAAGAAGCAGCGCATACCGGCCCGCCCTACCCCCGTCAATCGCACGGGGCCATCGCAAGGCGACGCGCAAAAGGAAGAACTCGGACGGGCCGTTCGTTCCGACAACGGCACGAAGACACGAACGAATGTGGCGGATTCCGGACGCCGCGGGACGGCGGAGCCATCGCCGGCGCCCACGCGGCAGGTGGAACAGGCCTCGCATGTGAACCGCCGCGCCTTTCCGCGTCAGCCGATCCTTGGCGAAGACATTTCGCCCGGGATGCGTCGCGATCGCCATCGCTCGATGGTGATCGAAGGTGACTCGATCTGGGACGAAACGCCGATCGAACTCGACGGGAGCAGCGAATGTGGCGGCGGCGGCTGTGGCGGCTGTGGCGGCTGCGTCGACTGCTGTCTGGTGCCTTGCCCGCGGATTCCGTGGGAGAACCTGCAGTTATTTGCCGGCGTCCAAGGTTTTACAGGCCCGGCAAATCGAGGAGAAAGCGGCAGTTTTGGATTTCACGAGGGGGCGAATATCGGTGGACAATTGCCATGGACGCCTTGCGGAGAAATCGGCTGGCAACTCGGCGTTCGTACAACACAGAACAATCTATCGCGAGCTTCGTTTTCCCAACTGGAACGCGATCAGACGTTCGTTACCTCAGGGCTGTTCCGACGCGTGGACTGGGGATTGCAGGGCGGCGTCGTCGTCGACTGGTTGAACGAGAACTGGTACTTCACGGGGAATTTTCTGCAATTGCGGGGCGAGTTGAGTTGGGTTTTCCCCTGCCGGCATGAGCTCGGGTTCTGGTTCAGTTCGCAGGTGGGCGATGACCAGGTGCGCTCGACGGTCACCGTCAACAACCAGGCGGTGCTACTCCAGGAATCGTACGGCTCGACCGACTTGTACGCATTTTTCTATCGGCGCCGGTTTGGCGAATGTGATGCTTCGCTTGCCCGCATATTCGCCGGCTTCAGCGGCGATGGTGATGGACTGATTGGGGCCGACACGATCGTGCCGATTTGCGGCAACTGGGGTTTCCAGGCGGCGTTCAGCTATCTGGTGCCGAACGAAGGCCAAGGCGTCGGCATCGCGGCCGGTCATGCCCAGGAATCGTGGAACCTGGCTCTGAGCCTGGTCTTTACGCCGGGGTGCTTCACCTCTGAGAATTACTTCCGACCGCTGTTCGGGGTTGCCGACAACGGGAACTTCATGTTGGACCGCAACTAAGATGGCGAATGCCAAGATTGACATTGTCGGACCGTCGGAAATACCGCTGATCGCTACCCTTTACGGGCACTTGTACCGCCCGACCAAGCCGGCCGAGTTTTTTCAACGGCGATTTCTCGGCCGCTACAACCCGCTGATGATGGTCGCCAGCATGGACGAGCAGCCTGTTGGTTTTTTTCTGGGGTTTGAACTAAAACCGAGCACATTTTTCGCGTGGCTTTACGGCGTGCTCCCCGAATGCCGGCGGATGGGAATCGCCAGTCAACTCATGGACGCCTCGCATAGCTGGATTCGCGAGCGGGGCTATGGATGGGTGCGATTCGAGTGCCACAACGAACATCGGCCGATGTTGCACATGGCCATTTCTCGAGGGTACGACGTGGTTGGCGTTCGCTGGGACCCCGACCGTGTGCAGAATCTAGTGATTTTCGAGAAAACGCTGACGGAAGATCCCTACGGGATTTAAGGGGTCAACTCTTAGAAGTGGCATACGACGGACTTCCCGTCCGTCGCAAAACACGTCGCGTAACGGACTTGGTCGGCTGCTGTGCCGGCGGCCGGGCGACTTTGTTGAGTTCATGGCCGCTTGCACCTATGATGGGATAAGCGTCGTCCGGGGTACCGAATCGACGCCGCAAGGTCGATTGATTGTCTGGATGCGTAGCCATGTCGCCCGAATTCCACGCCTATCACGAATGGCTGAACCTCGATCGAGCCAATACGGCTCCGCATTTCTACGATCTTCTGGGCCTGGACTGTTTTGACGGGGATTACGAGCGAATCGCCTCGGCGGCGGAACGAGCCTCGTCGCGGGTCCGCAACCATCGCCCTGGCCCCCACACCGCTCGATGGGCAGATTTGCTGGACGAGATCGAGCGGGCCAAGCAGACCCTCTTGGATGCCAGCCGCAAGCGAGCGTACGACAGCCAACTCCGGCAACAATTGGAACAGTCGCCGAAGGGCGAGAATGCGGATGGCACGCATGAAGTTCAGACGACGGTGCACCGGGCACCTTTGAACCCGGACCTTTATCCGCCAGGATTCCTGCCGCATGGCGACGTGGCCGACCCAATGGCTCCCGTCACGAACGCCTGCCAGATCACGCACCAGGCGGTTCTCGCGGCGGCCGCAGCAGGGCTGTCGGCCGCACCCGCAGCTAGGGGGATTGAGGCTTCAGCGGATCCCCTGAGCAGCGCCGATCCGATGGCGCCCGTTCCGCTGGCGCGGATCGTCGCGCCAGCACCCGCCGCGGCGACAATTCCCAGAGGCATTCCCCTGGCTGCGCCGACCGCGAGCGATCACGACGTTGCCTCGCCGTCACAGTCCCCGGGGTCGCATCCGGCACCTTCGCCAACGGCAAAACCCACCTTACCCCACGCTCCGCATCGTTCCAACCATGCCGCCTCCACACATCGGATCGAGTTGCGAAAGAAATCGAGTGCTGGCCCGTTGATCACCGCGATCGCCGCGATCGTCATGATGGCCACCTGTCTTGGCGCGGTCTATCTTGCGTTGCGCGCCGGCAGGAACCGCGACGCGGCCAACGAGAATTCCACGGACGCAGCCCGCAAGATCGCGTCCGCACCGAATCGCAATGATCCTGGGAGCGCGGCTGCAGGAAACGGCAAACAGGCGGCGACGCCGGCCTCTGGGAGCGGTCGCAGGCCTGCGGCGACACGTGGGAGCAATGCGCGATCGGCCGCGCCACAACGGTCGGCTGCTTCAAGCGATTCTGCACCGAACGCCGCCGACACCAGCGAAGCTCAGAGCCACGATGCACCGCATCCCGAAACCAGAAGTCCGCAACCGCCGACTCCCGATTCGACCGTCGACATTCCTGTGCCCCTAGCGGTGCCCCAACCGGAAAACAGACCTTCCACCGCACCACCTCCGCCGTCGAAACCCGATGCAGCACGACCGGTGCCGAGCGAGCAGGAACTATTGCAGCTCTCGACGACGTTACGCAAGGCACGAGGTCTTGTGGGGGACGGATTCGCGAAGCGAGCCAAAGCGCTTCTGGACAGCGTGGCGTCGTTGCCGATGTACCCGGCGCACGCAGAGAAATATGATCGACTGGCGCGGCTGGCGGAGCATTGCGCCAATTTCGAGACACTCCTGGACAAGGCACTCACCGTATTCCGCGGCGGTTCGGAGTTGAAAATCGGCAATTCGTTTGTGAGCGTAGTGGAGATCACGGCGGACAACGTCATTATCCGGGCTGCGGGAATGAACCGCCGGTATTCCCGCCAGGAAATGCCCCTCAAACTCTCGATTGTCTTCCTGGAAACGGGGCTGGTCGAAGACGATGTCGTACGGATGGCCAAGGCGTTGCGCGTCTTGAGCCTGGCGGACGCCCCGGAAAACTTGCGTAGCGAGGCTCGGAACTGGCTGGAACGGGTTTCACCGGCGCTGGCCGATGAGGCCAAAGAACTGGCAGCGGCCGTTTACGAGGATTACGATATGAAACTCGAGCCGCCACCCGCCGAATCACCGGCATCCTGAACTCAAACCGGCCCGCTCGGCACTCCGATCATAACCGGCAATTGGTGATCGGCATCTCGAGAATCGCCGATGCGCCGATCGCTTCCAGCCGCTCCATCACTTCGATCACATCCTTGCGTCGCACCATGACCTGCACGGCGCACCAGGCGGGATCCTCGCAGCTGTTGATCGTCGGGGAGTTGAATCCGGGCGCGATCTGCTCCGCCTGCGTCAGTTTGACGCGCGGAATGTTGAATTCGAGCAGCGAGTAGCCGCGCGCGATGACGACGCCCTCCAGCCGGCGGACGACGCGGTCGGCCAGTTCGCCGAACTGGCATTGTCGGTTCTGGATCAAAACGGTTTGATAAGAACCGATCTGGTCGAGTATCCGCAGTTGATTCGCCGCCAGCGTGCTGCCGGTCTCGACGAGATCAACAATGGCGTCGGCGACCCCCAGCGCGATCATGACTTCGACCGAGCCGGAGAGCGGGACGAGCCGCACGGGACTCTGATGCCTGGCGAAATATTCGCCGGTGATGCGGCAGAAACTCGTCGCGATGCGGCTTCCCGCGAGGTCGCGCGGGGATTGAGCCGGCGAATTCTCGGGTACGCATACCGTGAGCCGACAGCGGCCGACGCCAAGTTCGAGTCGGGAAATCACGTCGACACCGGCTTCCGTGACCAGGTCACTCCCGGTAATGCCCATGTCGATCGCACCCTCGGCGCACAACACGGGAATATCGTCCGTGCGCAGGAACGTGATGTCGACCGGCATTTCGCTGACCCGCGCGAACAGGCTGCGTTCCTGCCGGCGAAAATGCAGCCCGGCCTGGATCAGCAATTCACCGGCCTGCTCGGAGAGACGCCCTTTGCTGGGGATACCGATCCGCAGGTTGCGTACGCTCATGAGGAACCTCGCGCGGCTTTTTCGTCGAGCCCGGAAATGCCGAATCGTCGAGCCAACTCCGCCTCCACGGCATCCCAGCCCACGTCGCGGTGCCCGAGCATCACGCAGAGATGAAATACCAGATCCGCCGCTTCATGAACCAGGTGAGCCGATGCCGCGTCCCCCGTTTCCTCGGCCGCCGCGATCAGTTCCTCGGATTCTTCCCGGATTTTCTCCGCGATCTTCGCGGTTCCGCCACGAAACAACGTGCTCGTATAGGAATTGGCCGGCGCGTGGTTGCGACGCGATTCGATGACGGCCATCAGCCGTTGCAGGATGGGAGGGTGGGACATAAGCCAGATACCGCGGTAAATCCAATGGGTCTCGACCTGCCCGGGCGGAACGGGCGCGCCGAGGCGAACATGCAATCCGCTTTGACACCGGTCCTTGCGGAACCGGGCGAAAACAGGAATAACTTATCGTAAACAGCCCTTCTGCCGCTGACAATGACCTCCCACGACCCCGCATCCGCTTCCACATCCAGATCCGGTGAAGCCTCCGCTTCGGCGTCGGGCGCCACCTGCGACAGGACTTTCCCGCCTCTGCGCGATGTCTGGTATCTTTCCGGGCCCACCGCCAGCGGCAAAACCGCCGTGGCGATCGAACTGGCGCAGCGCATCGGCGCTGAGATCATTTCGATGGATTCGATGGCCGTTTATCGCGGCATGGACGTCGGAACGGCAAAGCCCGGACCAGCGTTGCGCGAACAGATTCCGCACCACCTGCTCGACATCGTCGACCCCAACTGCGATTTCAGCCTGGCCAGCTTCGTGCAACTGGCGCACGCGGCCGCCGCGGAAATCCGCGGTCGCGGCCGTCAGGTCCTGCTCGTCGGCGGGACCCCGCTGTATCTAAAAGCCCTGCTGTGTGGCGTGTTTACCGGTCCGGCCGCCAATTGGGAATTCCGGCTGCAATTGGAACGGGATATCGAGAACTTCGGCGTCCAGGCGCTCCACGAACGGTTACAGCTGGTCGATCCGCTGGCCGCCGCGAAGTTGCATCCCCACGACAAGAGACGGATTGTGCGTGCCCTGGAAGTCCGTCGGCAGGTCGGTACTCCGCTCAGCCACCTTCAAACACAGTTCGACGAATCCCAGTCGCGCCATCGCCCCAAAGTGTTCGCGCTGCAGTGGCCGCGAGCAGTGCTTCATCAGCGCATCGACGATCGTGTCGAAGCAATGTTCCAGAACGGCATGGTCAACGAAGTCCGTGGATTGCTTGAAAAGCATGATGTGCTGAGCCGCACGGCGGTCCAGGCGGTCGGTTATCGTGAGGTGCTCGAGTTCTTCCGCGGGGAACGGGATCTGGCGGCGACCAAAGAGAAAGTCAAAGCCCGCTCCCGGCAGTTTGCCCGCCGCCAGGAAACCTGGTTCCGCAGCCTGGACGAATGCTGTCGGATCGACATTACGCAGGCCATGCAGCCCGCCGAGATTTCGCAGCGGATTCTGGATCAGTCGGACATGACGATGCGACCCGATCTCTCGACCGAGCGCAATCTGCCGACCAAAGACGAACACCCCGTTCCCAAGCCAACCAACCGCCCGACGCATTAAAGCGACCTGCGGCCCGCCGGTCGGCAGCCGTCGCGACGACTGCCTTGCGGCCCTATGGGGCCGGTTCTATAATCCGCGATTCTGATTTATCCCAATTGCAACGGCAGGGGAATTCCCGCATGAAAATCCACGAATTTCAAGCGAAGCAGTTGCTGCGCAAAGCCGGCGTCGCCGTGCTCGACGGCGAAGTCGCCGAAACCCCCGCGGCCGCCGCCGCGGCATTCCAGAAACTCGGCGGTTCACTCGCCGTCGTGAAAGCCCAGATCCACGCCGGGGGACGCGGGAAAGGAACGGTCAAAGAACACCCGCAGCAGCGCGGTGTGGAGCTGGTCCGCAGCGCCGTCCAGGCCGAGGCAGTCGCAAAAAATCTGCTGGGAAACAAGCTGGTCACGATCCAGACCGGACCGGAAGGCCAAACCGTTCGCCGGGTCTTCGTGGAAGCCGGCTGCCAGATCGCCCGCGAGCTTTACCTCGGTTGCGTTCTCGATCGCGCAGTAGCGCGCCCCGTGTTGATGGTCTCCAGTGAAGGCGGCGTGGAAATCGAAAAAGTCGCCGCGGAGACCCCGGAGAAAATCTTCAAAGAACATTTCGACGCGCATGTGGGACTCCTTCCGTTCCAGGTTCGGAAACTCTGCCAGAAACTCGCGCTGACCGGCAACTCGGTGCGCAGCGCCGAGAAATTCATGCGAACGCTTTGCCGGGTGTTTGTCTCGCACGACTGCAGCATGCTGGAAATCAACCCGCTGGTCGTCACGCAGGCCGGCGACCTGGTGGCCCTGGACGCCAAGATGACGTTCGACGACAACGCATTGTTTCGCCATCCCGATTTGCAGGAACTGCGCGACTTGAGCGAAGAAGAGCCCGCGGAAGTTCGAGCCGGTGAGGCCGGCTTGAGTTACGTGAAGCTGGAGGGAAATATCGGCTGTCTGGTAAACGGGGCGGGGCTGGCGATGTCGACCATGGACATTATCAAATACCATGGCGGTCAGCCCGCGAATTTTCTCGACGTCGGCGGAGGAGCCAACGCCAAGCAGGTGACCGAAGCATTTCGCATCCTGCTCTCCGATCCGAACGTCAAAGGCGTGCTGGTCAACATTTTCGGCGGAATCATGCGCTGTACGACGATCGCGGAAGCGCTGGTGGAAGCCTACAAAACGGTCGGCTTCAGTGTGCCGCTGGTGGTTCGGCTTGAGGGAACCGAAGTCGAACAGGGACGAAAAATACTCAAAGAGAGCGGCGTGAACATCATCGCGGCAGACGGGCTGACCGACGCGGCCAAGAAGATCGTGGCTGCCGTGGGAATCTAGCCGATCGCAGCAAAGGATTCGTCAAATGAGCATTCTGGTCAATAAGAATACGCGAGTGATCTGCCAGGGAATCACCGGAAAGGTCGGTGAATTCCATACCAAGGGCTGCAAGGAATACGGCACCCAAATGGTCGGAGGCGTCACGCCCGGCAAACGGGGCGAAACGGTGCAGGGCCTGCCGGTGTTCGATACCGTCATCGAAGCGGTCGAACAGACCGGCGCGGATGCGACCATGATCTTTGTCCCGCCCGCTTTCACCGCCGATGCCATCCTGGAAGCACTGGACGCGGGGATCAAGACGATCGTCGCCGTCACCGAAGGAGTGCCCGTCGTGGACATGATTCATGTCTATGAAAAAATCCGCGCCAGTGATTCGGTCCTGATCGGTCCCAACTGCCCCGGTGTGATCACGCCCGGGGAATGCAAAATCGGAATCATGCCTGGCTATATTCACCAGCGCGGCAAATGCGGAATCATGTCGCGCAGCGGCACATTAACCTACGAAGCGGTCTGGCAGACAAGCAACCTGGGGCTCGGGCAAACAACCTGTGTCGGACTCGGCGGGGATCCGATCGTCGGTACTTCGTTTATCGACCTGCTGCGTCGCTTCCAGGATGACCCCGAGACCGAGGCAATCATGATGATCGGCGAAATCGGCGGCTCTGCCGAAGAGGAAGCCGCGCGGTTTGTCAAGCAATACGTCACCAAGCCCGTAGCCGCATTTATCGCGGGGCGGACGGCGCCTCCCGGAAAACGAATGGGACACGCGGGAGCGATCATCTCGGGAGGGAAGGGAACCGCCGCCGAAAAAGTCGCCGCACTCATGGATGCCGGAATCGAAGTCGCCGACAGTCCGGCCGATATGGGCGTCGCGATGCAGCGAGCGATCGCAAACAAACGGTAAGCGTCGGCGGTCAAATTGCGGGTGCGAGCGTCCCGACCCGGGAACCGACGCGACTAATCCCGCTCCTCGCTCTTCCGCAGCGATCGACCCCCTGGCAAATCGCCGCTTGGATCGTCGACCGCCGGCTCCGGAATCGGAGCATCTGCCGCTCCAGCCCGGTTGCTGTCATCGCGTTTTGAGGCACTTGGATCGCTGCTTGGTTCCGGCTCGCTGCTTGGTTCCGGCTCGATGCTTGGTTCCGGATCGCTGCTCGGTTCCGGATCGAAACGCGAAAAGTTTCCGAATCCAGTCTTTTCCGATTTTTCCTTGCGTTTCGGCTCGACCGATCGGGATTCGGTACCCGGTTGGATGACCCGCCCTGAATCCGCGTCAATCAGTGTCTCGGCGTCTTGCTCCGAACGATTCCATTCGCCGTCGCCCCTCAACTCCTTCGGCACCACTCCCGGAACGAATTCCGCGATGCGCGGTGCAATCTGCAACGGATCGCGTTGTCGACTCGAGAAATTCCCAGGCACCCAGAAAAGGATCATCTGCGCCAAGATCAATCCCGCCACTCCACCGCCGACGATCTTACCAAATTCGACCAGCGGATTCCTTTCGCGACTGCGGCGGCGTGGCCCGGGCAACATCGTCGGAGTGAACCCGCCCTGGGGTAACACTCCCCCGAATCCCGCAGCCTGATCGATGCCCGATCCTTGTGCAGGGAATCCTTGTGCAGGGAATCCTTGTGCGGGGAATCGATCGAATCGCTCCTCCACGTCGCCGACTTCGTCCAGCAGTTCCAGCATACGGGGCAACCGCGCGAGCACTTCGTCCAGCCGGAATTCTTCCCGGCAATGCGGGCAACGCACGCGAGAACTGGCGTGCCCGCCCGAGGGCAACCTCACCAACTCGTTACAACGTGGACATTGTGGACTTGTCATCTTAGGAATCTTAACACCACGCGAACGAGTCGGGAAGAGAAATCCCTCGGCGACCGCGATCGCTCGGTCCCGGGTTCGAGCAGGGCGCGCTCAGTGCGGTATCTTCAGTGGCTGGACCGAAATCAATCGAGCCTGAATCTCGCTCAGAATTCCTTGTGCGACCTGCTCTTTCGGGCCCTGCAGCTGCTGGACGACCTGGCCCGTGCGGTCGAGAATCTCCACGGCATTGAACTCGGAATTCATCGCCTGCGGACCGTTCACGACCATCAGGTCACAGCTCTTTTTCAATAATTTCGTGAGGCCCCGGAACCTCTGCTCGTCGGTTTCGAGCGCGAATCCAACCGACCATTGCCGCTCGGTTTTACTCGCGCCAAGACTGGCGACGATATCGGTCGTTTCCAACAGCTGCAGCATCAGCGGCGCCCCGGTTTTGCTGATTTTGTGCTCCTCGATACGCAAAGGTCGATAATCGCACGGCGCCGCCGCACCGATCACGCCGTCACATCGAGGGAAGACGGTTTGGCAAGCGGCCAGCATTTCCTCGGTGGTAACGACATTGATTCGTTCACACCCGTCGGGATACAGAACATGCACCGGTCCGGATACAAGGACGACATGATGGCCGAGCCGCAACGCGGCATCCGCCAACGCCGCGCCCATCCTTCCGCTCGACCCGTTGGTAAGATAACGGACTGGATCGAGGTATTGTCGCGTCGGACCGGACGTGATCAGGATGCGGGCCATGGGCCAAGTGCTTCCAGAATGATCGCGGCAATCGACTCCGGTGCTGCCATTCTTCCCGCACCGCGCGTTCGGCAGCTCAGCCAGCCTTCTTCCGGATCAATGATGCTGACGCCGTCCGCGCGCAGTTGAGCCACATTGCGTTGGACGGACGGTTTTTCCCACATCTGACAGTTCATTGCGGGCGCCATAAACACCGGCCCGGTAAATCCCAGATACAGCGTCGCCAGCAGATCGTCGGCCATTCCCAGCGCCGTTCGTGCGAGAAAATCGGCGGTCGCCGGAGCAATGCAGAGCAGTTGTCCGCGCTGGGATAGTTCGATATGCGCTCCCAGGGGATATGCTGGATCGAAGACCCTGGAGGCCACGGGACGCGCCGTGATCGCGGCAAATGTCGCCGCACCGATGAACTGTTCCGCGGCCGGGGTCATCACCACCGATACGCCATGCCCGGCCTGGACAAGCTGGCTGGCCAACGCCGCCGACTTGAACGCGGCAATTCCTCCACTCACTCCGAGGATAATCTCATGACCCGCCATGCACGATCCCGATGCGTCAGTCGCCCAAGTCGAGATCCGGCCCGTCCTGGCTGATCGGCAGATCGCCAGTAATCCGCACTTCGTTGGACGTATCCAGGAAGATCTTGTCCTGGATGATCTCCTGCAGCACGATTTTCATCATGTCGCTTGTTTCGAGGTCCACCAGCGCCGGCCCGCCTTTGTTGAGTTGCACCAGCCGCTTCTGGATCAGCGTCGACAATTTGAAGCGACCACCGACTTTGTTGACAATCTGTTCTTCTTTCAATTCTTCCAGCATGCTCGGAGTCCTCAACCTTCTGGCAAAATGGAACCTTCAGCAAACTATTGGTAAACTCGCAGAATCCGATCCAGCTCCTGGATCGCCCTGGCAGCATCGTCGTTGATGACTTGGTGCCGGTACTTCCCGACAAAGGTCATTTCGCGCGCCGCCACCTGCAGTCGTCGCTGCAGCGACGATTCGTCCTCGGTACCCCGCCCCCGCAGTCGACGCTCCAGTTCCTCCGCGGTGCCAGGGTGGATAAAGATCGATATGCTCTCCGGAAACTCGCCGATGACCGCCATCGCCCCTTCGACATCGATCTCTAAAACTACCCATTTTCCCTGACGAAGGCCAGAGTACACCGCGGCGCGTGGAGTGCCATAAAAGTCGCCCCGTCCGAAGACTTCCTTCCATTCCAGGAAATCTCCCTCGCGCCGACGCCGATCGAATTCCGCGTGATCCAGAAAAAAATAGTTGACGCCGTCAATTTCCCCATGCCTCGGGGACCGGGTGGTGGCCGAAACACTCAATTCCAACGGTAAACTGCTGGTCCGGAGCAGTTCGCGAACCAACGTCGACTTCCCCGCTCCAGAGGGGCCTGAAATAATCACCATTTTGCCAGAGTCCGCCATAACGTCTATTCCACGTTCTGGACCATCTCACGCATCCGCTCGATCAGGCTCTTCATTTCGATGACCGAGCGGGCAATCGCCGCATCGCTGGCTTTCGAGCCGATCGTATTGGTCTCGCGGAACATCTCCTGGGTGAGAAAATCCAGTTTACGCCCCGAGCTTTCCTGGCTGGATAAATACGATTCGAACTGGTCCAGGTGACTGCGGAGCCGGACGATTTCCTCCCGAACGTCGCAACGTTCCGAAAACAACCCGACTTCGCGCAGCAGGTCGGCGGATTGAATCTTGAGGTCAAATTGCATCAGCCACTGCCGCATGCGCTCCTCGCAACGCTGTCGATACGATTCCACGACCAGAGGACTTCGAGCGTCGACCTCGTCGAGCAGCCGGCCCAGTTCGGCAAGGTTTTTTCGCAGATCGGCCGCCATGTTCTGACCTTCATCCGCGCGCATGCGGGCCAGAGCAATCAAGGCGTCTTCGATCGAGGCATGGATGATCGGCCAGTCGTGTTCGGATCGAGCGCTGGAAGCAATGTTCTGCTGAACGACGCCGGGCAGTCCCAGCAGCGACTCCCAGCGTACAGCTTCCCGCGGCAACTGGTGTTGTTCCATCGCCTCGAGCTGGCGCCGATAGCCGGCCAGGACGACTTCGTTGAGTCGAAAATCGTCGGCGGACGACGGCTGTTCCACCCGCAGCGTCACATGCACGGTGCCGCGACGCACGGACTCCCGCACGACTGCCTCGACTTGCGACTCCAGCGCCAAGTACTCTTCCGCCGCGCGCAAGATCAGTTTGAAGTACTTGTTATTGATCGAGCGTACGTCGACATGCACCACCCTTCCTTGATCATGGCGTCTCGCCTCTCCGTGACCCGTCATGCTAAGCAGCAAATGGTGGCTCCGACCTGAAAGAATCAACGGTGGAATGGATCAAAGAGCTGTCCCTGGGGAACGCTTATGGGTTCGGCGATTCGCTGGGCGTATCGCCCGTCGGGTCCTTGTTGTCCGCCGCGGAACTGCCGGATTCTCCTGCCGGCTCCGCACCGTCCTTTTCGGATTCCGTCGTTGACTTCTGATCCTGGTTTGCGTCGCCCGATTTTACACCACCGATGCCGTTCTCGGAGGACGAATTGAGGTCGTCTCGGGAAGTGCTTCGAGCGGGAACTCCCGGCGAATCGTCGTCGCTGGCGAATGGGCGATTGGGCGTGCTAAGCACCTTGACAGCGCCGACACATAGCAACAGCCAGACAGCAGCAACACCGACCGTGATTCGCGTGAAGACGTCTCCCGCTTTGGACCCGAACGCACTTTGTCCTCCCATCCCACCCAGGGCGCCGGAAAGGCCGCCACCTCGACCGCGCTGGACGAGCACAAGCAGGATCAAGAACACCGCCAGAAGAAACAGCGGAATACCGAACAGATAATGCGCGAAACTGGAAAACAATAACATCGGTTCTTATCCCTCGTCTTGGTCGTTCGTCCTTTGCACCACGGTCCGACGAAGCAACGAACCGCTCGCCGCCAGTCCGATCATGCCGCCCCGGCGATGATCCCCAGAAAACCTTCCGCTTTCAGCGATGCTCCGCCGACCAGGGCACCATCGATGTCCGTCTGCCTCAGCAGTTCGCGGGAGTTATCCGGTTTGACGCTTCCACCGTACAGCAGTCGAATCTGCTCCGTCATGGCGTTATTGTAGCGAACTTCGACCATTTTGCGTAGCTGAGCGTGAACCTGCTGGGCCTGCTCGGGCGTGGCGACCTTGCCCGTCCCGATGGCCCATACCGGCTCATACGCGATGACCAGACCGCCCTCGATGAGTTGTGCGGCCGGGACGCCGGCCAGCGAACCGCTGAACTGTTCCTGAATGATATCGGCCGTTTTCCCCGCTTCACGTTCCGCAAGCGTTTCGCCAACACACACAATCGGCCGGAGGCCGGCGGCCAGTGCGGCCTGCAGTTTGCGATTCACGATCGCGTTGGTTTCGGCCAGCAACTGCCGCCGCTCACTGTGCCCCAGAATAACGTACTTGCACCCGACATCGACCAGCATGGCTGCGCTGGTCTCACCGGTGAACGCACCATTCGGCTCGAAATAGACGTTTTGGGCTCCCAACGCAACGGCGGACCCGGCGACGGCTTGTCCTACCGAATCGAGCCATGCGAAGGGAGGGCAGACAACCACTTCTGCGCCATTTCCCGAGGCTACCGACGCGGCCAACTGCCGCGCCAAAGCGAGGCTCTCGCTGCGCGACAGGTTCATTTTCCAGTTTCCGGCGATCAACGGGCGTCGCATGTCTCGGCTCCAGGCAAGGGGGCGATCGATCGGCCAAACAGGGCCGCCAACCGGCTGATCTGTGTCGCCAATTCAGCGTATTCGTGGGGCAGGAGAGCCTGGGGACCATCCGACTTGGCCTTTTCCGGGCAATCATGCACTTCAACGTGCACGCCGTCGGCGCCGACGGCGATCCCCGCCAGCGCACAAGGCGGAATTAACTCGGGTCGCCCCGTGGCATGACTCGGATCGACAATCATCGGCAGGTGCGAAAGGCCTTTCACGACGGCAACCGAAGCCACGTCGTAGAGATTGCGCGTCGCCGTGTCGAATCCCTTGACGCCCCGTTCGCACAGGACCACCTGGGAATTCCCCTGGGAAAGCACATATTCCGCGCTCATCAGCAGGTCGTTCACGGTCGCGCTCATGCCCCGTTTCAGCAGCACCGGCTTGCGCGTCCGCCCGACTTCCGTAAGCAGCACAAAATTCTGCATGTTGCGCGCGCCAACCTGGATCATGTCGGCGTATTCGGCGACCACCTCGACACACCGAGGATCGGTGACCTCCGTGACGACCGGCATTCCGAACTCGTCCCCCACTTCCCGCAATACCTGTAGTCCTTCCTCACCCAGACCCTGGAAGGCATACGGACTGGTTCGGGGCTTGTAGGCGCCGCCACGAAGGATATTCGCCCCGGCGGCGCGAATCGCCCGCGCGATCGAACGCATCCGATCCTGGTCCTCCACCGCGCACGGCCCCGCAATCATCGCCAGTTTCCCGCCGCCAATTTTGACTCCGGCGACATCCACAACGCTCGGCTGCGGATGGGCTTCCTTGCTGGCCAGCTTGTACGGGGGCAACACCGGGATCACGTCCATCACGCCCGGAATGGCTCGCAGCGGTTCCGACCGCAATTGCTCTTCGTCGCCGATCACTCCGATGATCGTGCGATACGTACCCTGACTCAAGTGCGCTCGGAGCCCCAGTTCCTCGACCCGTTTTACCACGTGGTCGACCTGGTCCGGAGTCACACCCGATCTCAGAATGATGATCACTTCAAGTACCTCGAGCGAACGCAGGGATTCAGGCCTGCGGGACATCCGGCAGGCAGGTTCCGCGGCGCAAGTTTAGCACAGGCAATTCGTCGCCGTCGAGGGCACGCTCAGCGGATCGGAGCCGCTTTGGGGTACGAGCCGAGCACTTCCAGGCGCACGGTGCGCTTTCGCAGCGCGGCGAGCGCCTTCGCGACCTTGGCATCCCGAGCGTGTCCTTCCAGTTCGACGAAAAACAGGTACTCCTTGCTGGTACCGGGCATCGGAAACGACTCGATCCAGGTCAGGTTCAATCCTTGCGATTTGAACACGGTCATCGCGTCGGCGAGCGAGCCGGGGCGGTGCGCCAGTTCAAACATCAAAGCGGTCTTGTCGTTGCCCGATGGTTCGGGAGGTTCGCCCCCGATGACCGCGAAACGCGTGAGATTATCCGGGTTGTCCTCGATATTGGCGGCGACGATATTCAAGCCGTAGTTCACTGCCGCCTGCTGGCTGGCGATCGCCGCGACACCCGATTTCTCCGCCGCCAATTGGGCCGCCGCCGCGGTACTCGTCATCTCCACGATCCGCGCGTCCGGCAGATGGCGGGCAATCCAGACTCGACATTGGGAAACCGCCTGCGGCTTGGAATACACTTCCCGAATCGCCTGCCGTTCGCAGCGTGCCAACAACTGGTGGTGGATTCGCAATTGCACTTCGCCACAAATGCGCACCGGATACCGTGCAAACATTCCCAACGTGTCGACAATCCTGCCATCGGTGGAATTCTCGATCGGCACCAGTCCGAAGTCGGCATGTCCCGCTCGAATCTCGTCGAAGACGCCGGCGATGGTCGTGACCGCCGCCAACTGAGCCGACGTCCCGTATCGCTCCACGGCCGCCTGGTGGCTGTAACTATAGGCAGGCCCAAGGTAGGCAACTCGCACCGGACAAAGCAGCGCCTGGCAACCGCTGCGCAACTCGCGCAGAATCGCCTGCAGACTCGAAGCTGGAAGCGGTCCCGAACTTGCCGCCAGCCAGCGGGCTTCCTCCTGCGTTCGCCATTCGTCCGCCGCCCCGGAATCGACCGTCCCGCGCAAACGGGCCAATTCCCAGGCCGCACGTTCGTTCAAGAGTCCAACGATTTCGCCGTCTAACCGCGACAGATTCTTTGCTGCCTCATCCGTCACCGCTCCATCCGCCGGTCGGCGTTCGGCGGGCCCCCGTCCCGTTGGCCCCTTCTCGCGCCCTTTCGCCATCTTGCACCTCCAATTACTTGATTCCGATTGCGTCGCCCCACAGCGATTCACTCGCGGCCGGCCTGGATCCACGAAAAACGCCGGCCCACGGGCCACCCGCCTCGTGCCCGCTTCTTGTAGTTCGATCCGCCGCCGGTTGTCAACTTGGCGAATGGGCAATCCATCTTGTCAAAATGGCAGAACCTTAATCCGCCTTCCACGTGCCCGAACTAGCGGAAAACCGATCTGGCCGTTCCCGCTCGGCGTTGTACCTGTCCAATTACGCGAATTGTACTCGAAATTCCGCTCCATTCGGTCTCTGGCACAAGCTTTGCTTCCTTCGCAAGGCATCAGGAAATCACTGTCCTAAGCAGAGCGAGACGGCAAAACACGAAATCGAATCACCGCGACCCGGTCAGGGGGGTGAATCGAGCATTTCTTTTGAAAGGAACCTCAACAATGGCCCAAGGCGAAAAGATCATTGGTATTGACCTGGGAACGACCAATTCCGTCGTGTCAATCATGGAAGGAACCGAGGCGAAGGTCATTGCCAACGCCGAGGGCAATCGGCTCACGCCGAGCGTGGTCGCCTTCAACGACAAGGGGGAGACGCTGGTGGGCGAGCCGGCGAAGCGGCAGGCGGTCACGAATCCGACACGCACGATTTACTCGATCAAGCGGTTCATGGGACGCCGGCACAACGAAGTGGAATCGGAAGAGAAAATGGTGCCGTACAAGGTCGTTGGCGGCGTTTCGGATTACGTCAAGGTCCGTATTGGGGACAAAGAGCATACTCCGCAGGAGATTTCGGCGACCGTTCTGAGGAAGCTCAAGGAGGCCGCCGAATCGTACCTCGGTCACAAGGTGAACAAGGCGGTAATCACGGTTCCCGCTTATTTCAACGACGCGCAGCGGCAAGCGACGAAAGACGCGGGGCAGATTGCCGGCCTGGAAGTCGCGCGGATCATCAACGAGCCAACGGCCGCCGCGCTGGCGTACGGCCTGGACAAGAAGAAGGACGAGAAGATCGTCGTCTTTGACCTGGGCGGCGGAACGTTCGATGTTTCGGTGCTGCAGGTCGCAGGCAGCGGAGACGACGGCAGTGAAACGAAAGTCTTCGAGGTCATCAGCACCAACGGCGATACGCACCTGGGCGGTGACGATTTCGATCTGGAACTGATCAACCATGTCGCTGATGAATTCAAGCGTGAAAACGGCATCGATCTGCGAAAAGATGTGACGTCGCTGCAGCGGCTGCAGGAGGCATGTGAAAAGGCGAAGAAGGAGCTCAGTTCGCTGCCGCAAACCGACATTAATCTGCCGTTCATTACGGCCGACCAGACCGGCCCGAAACATCTGCAGGTTTCGATCACCCGCGCGAAGTTCGAGGAACTGGTCGACAAACTGATCGAACGGTGCCGGAAGCCGGTGCTGCAGGCATTGAAGGACGCCAAGCTGAACCCGAGCGAAATCGATGAAGTGGTCCTCGTCGGCGGTTCGACGCGCGTCCCCAAAGTCCAGCGAATGGTCAAAGAGATTTTCGGCAAGGAACCGCACAGGGGAGTGAACGCGGACGAGGTCGTCGCCGTCGGCGCCGCGATCCAGGGCAGCGTCCTGGCGGGCGATCGCAAGGATCTGCTGCTGCTCGACGTCACGCCGTTGACGCTCGGGATCGAAACGGAAGGCGGCGTCATGACGGCGATCGTCGAACGAAACACGACGATTCCGGTGGAGAAGAAAAAAGTCTTCAGCACCGCCGCGGACGGTCAGACGACAGTGACCGTACGCGTGTTCCAGGGCGAGCGGACGATGGCCCAGGACAACCGGTTGCTGGACCATTTTAATCTCGAGGGAATTGAATCGGCTCCGCGCGGCGTCCCGCAGATCGAGGTGAAGTTCGACATCGACCAGAACGGCATCTTGAACGTCACGGCCAAAGACCTGGGTACGCGCAAGGAGGCCAACGTCAAGATCCAGCAGTCCTCCGGCCTGTCCGACACGGAAATCGACAAGATGCGCAAAGACGCCGAGTCACATGCCGACGAGGACCGCCAGAAGCGGGAATTGGCGGAGGCGCGGAACCAGGCGGAGCATATGTGCTACGAACTGGAAAAGCAGATGAAAGAGCATGCCGACAAACTGCGGGATGCCGACAAGGAACCGTTGACCAAAGCGATCGAAAAAGTCCGGCTGGCCGCGAAAGAAACCGACGCCGCCGCGATCAAGTCCGCCGTCGACGAACTGCAACAGGTTTCAAGCGCCCTGACCAAACTCCTCTACCAGAAGGCCGATAGTCCCGAACCGGCGAAATCGGCCGCTGCAGGGACGGCCAAACCGGCGGGCGACGATGCGATTGACGCCGAGTTTGAAGTGAAAGACTGAGTCGCGCGTTCCACTCCGGGAAACGGGCGATCAAACGGAAATTACCAGGGTGAGCTTTCCGACCTCCGCGGCCGGAACCTCACCCTTGTTTTTACACGGGAGGTGACCCATGGCGTTCCGATTCGACAAACTGACGATCAAAGCGCAGGAAGCGGTGGCCGGCGCTCAACAACTGGCAGCCGAGCGCGGCCAACCGGAAATCGATCCACTGCATCTGCTGCTGACCTTGCTGCAGGAGCGGGATGGGGTCGTGCGTCCTCTGCTGGACAAAATTGGCGTCAACGCAGCCAACCTGCTCAAGTCGGTGGAGGGAGAATTGCAGAGACTGCCGCAAACAAGCGGCGGATCGACGCCACAACCAGGCACTGCGATGCGCCAGGTACTCGAGGCGGCTGCCAAGCAGGCGGCCGATATGAAGGACGAGTTTGTGTCGACGGAGCATCTGATTCTGGGCCTTACCAAGACCGCCTGTACGGCGAAGAACCTGCTGCAGATGGCCGCCGTACGCGACCAGGATGTGATCAAAGCCATGCAGTCGATCCGCGGCACAACGCGTGTCACCGACCAGAACCCCGAGGACAAGTACCAGTCGCTGGAAAAATTCGGCACCGATCTTGTGGAACGCGCTTCGCAGGGAAAACTCGACCCCGTCATCGGGCGCGATCAGGAAATACGGCGGGTGGTTCAGGTGCTGTCGCGCCGCACGAAGAATAACCCGGTGCTGATTGGCGAGCCGGGCGTCGGCAAGACGGCGATCGCGGAAGGACTGGCATTGCGCATTGTGCAAGGAGATGTTCCGCAGAGCTTGCGCAATAAGCGCGTGATCGCGCTCGACATGGGAGCGATGATCGCCGGAACAAAATACCGGGGTGAATTCGAAGATCGGCTCAAAGCGGTACTGCGCGATGTGCAGGCGGCGGGCAATATCATTCTGTTCATCGACGAACTGCACACGGTCGTCGGAGCGGGTGCGGCCGCGGGCGGCGCCGACGCGGCAAATCTGCTCAAGCCGGCACTGGCCCGCGGCGAGTTGCGCTGCGTCGGCGCGACAACGCTCGACGAATACCGCAAGCACGTGGAAAAGGACGCCGCGCTGGAACGCCGCTTCCAGCCGGTGTTCGTCGGCGAACCGTCCGTCGACGATACGATCACCATCCTCCGCGGCATCAAGTCGCGTTACGAAGCGCACCACGGCGTCAAAATCCGCGATCGCGCGCTCGATGCGGCCGCCAAACTCTCCCACCGATATATCAACGACCGATTCCTGCCCGACAAGGCGATCGACCTGATCGATGAAGCCGCCAGCAAGCTCGCCATGGAACTCGAAAGCGTTCCCACGGAAATCGACGAAGTGCAGCGCCGCGTCCGTCAACTGGAACTCGCCGCCCGTCAACTCGCCGAGGAAACCGACGAAAGCGCCCGCGACAAACTGGCGGAAATCGAACACGAGATCCTCGAACAGAAACGAAATCTGGCCAGCCTGCGCGAACAATGGGAAGCCGAAAAAATGGGCGTCGGCGATGTGCAGAAAGTTCGGCAGGACCTGAGCCGGCTGGAACACGAGTACACCCAGCTCGATGCCGCGATCAAAGACAAGCAGTCGTCCGGCATTCCGGTCAACGAATCCGAGTATCAGAAACTCTACGAACTGGATTTGCAGTGCCGGCAGCTTCGTCAACGCATCGACGCCGAATCCGAGTCCGAAACCTACCAGGCTTCGGAACGGCGCCTGCTGCGCCTGGAAGTGACCGAGGACGAAATCGCCAGCGTCGTCAGCGCCTGGACCGGCATCCCCGTCAGCCGCATGCTGGAAACCGAACGGGCCAAGCTGCTCGTCCTCGAGGAACGGCTGCATCAGCGGATCGTCGGTCAGAACGAGGCGGTGGAAGCGGTGTCGAACGCCGTGCGCCGCAGCCGCAGCGGACTGCAGGACCCGAACCGACCCATCGGATCGTTCCTGTTCCTGGGCCCCACAGGCGTCGGCAAGACCGAGCTTTGCAAAGCCCTCGCGGAAGTGATGTTCGACGATGAACACGCCATGGTACGGCTCGATATGAGCGAGTTCATGGAGCGGCATACGGTCAGCCGGCTGATCGGCGCCCCCCCAGGCTACGTCGGCTACGAGGAAGGCGGAAAACTCACCGAGGCGGTGCGGCGACGACCGTATTGCGTCATCCTGCTCGATGAAATTGAAACGGCGCACCGCGACGTGTTCAACGTCCTGCTGCAGTTGCTGGACGACGGCCGACTCACCGATAACCACGGCCATACCGTCGACTTCACCAATACCGTGGTGGTCATGACAAGCAACACCGGCAGCCAGGCGATCCAGCAGATTGCCGAAGAAGGCGGCAGTGATGACGAGATGCGTTCGGCAATCAAAGAGTCGCTGAAGCAACACTTCCTTCCGGAGTTTCTCAATCGCATCGACGAAACGATCGTGTTTCATCCACTGCGCCGCGAGCAGATCGATCGCATCGTGCAGCTGCAGGTCGGGCGATTACAACGGCAACTGGAGCAGAAGGAGATTCAACTGGTCGTCACTGGCGCGGCCTGTAAAGCGATCGCGGCCGAAGGCTACGACCCGACCTACGGTGCTCGACCGCTGAAACGCGTGATCCAGCAACGGATTCAAAATCCTCTGGCGACCGAATTGCTCCAGGGAGATATCACCCAGGGAACAACGGTCACCGTCGACTACCAGCACGATGGGTTCACGTTCGATACCGGTGCGGAGCAACAGGTCCAGACCAGCCATTGACGATCGTGCTGCGATAGCCAAAGCGCGCCCTGCCCGACCGATGAACTTCGCGAACCGGCGCCACCAGATTTTCGATCTTGTGCGCGATGGTCGATCGACCCGATTGAGACACTTCCCTTACCCGGGAACCGTCGCGCCACGATCGTGCGCTCCTCTGAACGCGCCGAGATCATGGGCTCTCCTTGGCGGGTCGATTAGGGGCCTGTGGTTGCCCATTCGTCGAAATCGGAGGCGGCAGAATGCGATAGCGGATCACGCTGGCATGGTCCGGGGAACGCAGGACTCTCTGCGTCGCAACCTGGAAATCCTCAGAGCGGGCGAAGTAGATATTGGGCACAAACTTCTGCGGATTCCGGTCGACGAGCGGAAACCAGGAGCTTTGCACCTGGATCATGATTCGGTGCCCTTTGCGGAAGCGATGCAGCACATCGAGCAGTTCCAGTCGGATGCGGGTTGGCTGTCCTGGGACGAGTGGCTGGGGGTGTTCAAAACTGTCGCGGAATCGGGCCCGCATGACCTCACTGCGAACCATCATCTGCATGCCGCCCTGCGCCGCCGCGTCGGGCGAGTCGGGAAAAACGTCGATCAGTTTGACCACGAAATCGGCATCGGTTCCGGTGGTGGTAATCCATAACTCCGTATCCAATGGACCGGCGATCACGATCTCCTGTTCGAGTGGGCTCGACTGGTACGACAGGACATCCGGCCTGCGCGAGGCGAATCGCTGGTCGTCGACCATGTATTCGATCGCCATGTTAGCGACAATTCGATCGGTGAACGGAACCGGCCGGGCGGGATCGCTCACGTATTCGTCATAGCCCGCGGCTGCCGGCGGCGACTCGTCCAGCGTTCCCGCTTCGCGCAGATAGAGCTGTCGCGATTGCGCCTCGCGAGGCGGCCAGGAGCCGAACGTTCGCCACACATTGCCCCCCGTTTCGAAGACCGTTGCTTCCGAGAGCGCGGGATGCGGCTGGTCCTTCAGATACTTCTCAAAGAAAGGGAACTCGATTTCCGCCCGATAGAAAGCCGCTGTCTTGGATCCGAACGAGATCGGTCCCAGTCGATCACCATCTTGGGATGCCCATCCTCCGTGGTGCCATGGTCCGACGACCAGCACGTTGTTGGCCTGCGGATTCATCGCCTCGACCGACTGATAGGTCTTGAACGACCCATAGAGATCCTCGGCGTCAAACCAGCCGGTGACGACCATCACGGCGGGCGCAACGCGTTTCAGGTGCGGCAGGATCGCGCGGCGCTGCCAGAACGCATCGCGATTGGGATGCGCCATCATCTCATTCCAGAATGTGAGCTGATCCTTGAAATACCGTTTGCTGATGTTCTCCATCGAACCGGCTTCGAGGAACATCTTGTATCCGTCGACGGTGGAATAGGTAACGGGGGGCGGCTTCTCGGTGGTGGGCGGGGGCTGCTTGCTGGCGTTGTTGCCGAGCCAGCGGTAGGCGTGCGCCAGAAAGAAGGCGCCGTTATGCAGAAAATCGTCGAAGTACCAATCCCCCACCGGCGCCTGGGGCGAAACGGCGAGCAGCGCCGGATGCGCGTCGATCATCCCGGCCGATGCATAGAAGCCGGGATACGAGATGCCGTACATGCCGGCGCGGCCATTGTGTCCCGCGACGTTCTTCAACAGCCATTCGATGGTGTCGAAAGCGTCCGTGCTTTCGTCGACGTCCGTGGCCAGACGCTTCTCCGGCTGGTGCGGCGTCACCTGCTGAAATTCTCCCTCCGACATGAATCGGCCACGGACATCTTGATTCACAAAGATGTAACCGGCTTTGGCAAAATGGTCGCTTGGCCCCAAGGAGCCCGGGTATTTTTCGACGCCATAGGGCGCTACAGAGTAGGGGGTACGTTTGATCAGCAAAGGGTATTTCCGCGTTGTGTCGCGCGGCAAATAGACGGCGGTGAAGAGTTGGACGCCGTCGCGCATCGGAACCAAGTGTTCCTGCTTCTGGTAGTGCAGCCGCAGGTAGCTCTCGCTGACGCCGCTTTCCTGCGCCACAAGCGCCGACCGTCCGCCATGGGCAAGCAGTCCCAGTGTGAGCACCAGTTGCAACAGGACCGAATATCGGATGCACAGGTTCGAAGTGCGGTTCACGGGAGCGGCTCCAGACGAGACCGGGGTATTTCGACAGCGAATCGCGGACCGAAATCATCGAGTCGACCGCGCCGATCCCCTAATTGTAGAAGCCCGGCTATTCGGCTGACAGACGGCTCCGACAAGCGCCACGATGGCCGCGCGAGGGTCGACCGATGGCATCGGAGCGGTTCCAGCAACAAATCCGCGGCAACACTGGTTGGCGCAGCGTGGAGGAACCGCACAATACAGCTCGATCGCTTCGCGACCTTGAACGTATCATGATCGTATCCTGCAGGAACCGCTACCGATGAAACAGACGCACTTCCCCACGCTCCTCGGCCTCTTGATTCTGGTTGCTTTGTCCCTGACCGTTCGCTCAACGGATGCCGACGACCCGATCGTATTCGTGTCGGCATTCGAGCCCGGCGAGCGGGGGGGGATTCAGGCCTACCGTTTCGACTTGAAAACTGGCAACCTTGCGGCGCTGCATCGAACGGGGGAGATCGAGCATCCTTTTTTCCTCGCACTGGCGCCGGACGGCAAGCATCTCTACTCGATACATGCTCGAAATTTCGGCGGTAAGGAGCCGGAGGAAATCGCGGCGTTGGAACTGGAGGGCCGTACGGGCAAACTGCGTTTACTCAACCGCCAATCCGCGCGCGGCACCGCCGCCTGCTACTTGCAGGTCGACGCGTCCGGAAAAACGCTGGTGGTCGCCAATTATTCGTCGGACAGTGTCGCGTCGCTGCCGATCCAGCCGGACGGTTCCCTGGCGCCGGCGGCAAGCTTCTTTCAACACAGGGGCTCAAGCATCGACAGGTCGCGGCAGAGCGAAGCCCATGCGCATTGTTTTGTGATTGGCCCGCATAATCATCTCGCGTTCGCCGCCGACCTCGGCCTTGATCAGGTGCTGATCTATCAACTGTTGCCGGACGCCAAACTGGGGCCGCATACACAGCCGTTTGTTCGCACACTGCCGGGTGCGGGGCCGAGGCACTTGACCTTCCACCCGAACGGCAAGTCGATGTATGTGATCAACGAACTGGCGAATTCCGTTACCCACTTTCACTACGATCCGGTTGTCGGCTTCCTGAGCGAACGGCAGACCGTATCGACTTTGCCGCCGGACTTCGACGGCACGAGCTATTGCGCCGACCTGAAAATTACTCCGGACGGTCGTTTTCTCTATGGAACCAACCGGGGTCACGACAGCATCGCCGCGTACCGGATCGACGCCGAGGGACAGCTGGAATTGATTGCGATCGAACCGAGCCGGGGAAAAGGGCCGCAGAATCTCGCGATCACACCGGGAGGCAAGTGGCTGATCTGCGCCAACATGCCGGGCAATAATCTGTCGGTATTCGGCATCGATCCGGCCAGCGGTACGCTGAAAATTGCGGGGGATACGACCGCCTTGCCATCCCCTTCTTGTATCCAGATCCTGCCCTGAGCACCGGCGCAACACAAATTGCTGTTACGACTGTTCAAAGATTCTAAAGTCAACCCCTCGTACGAATCGACATTAACATTCGGATGACTTGCGCTTTGATCGTATGAATTGTGGGGAACGCCGGCAAACGCCGGCAAACCCGCGAAAACAACGGCAAAGTGCAGGTTACTCCCGGGGGGAATTCATGCCGGGGTGCTTTGCGCCCCAGGGAAGGTCGGTGGCTTTCCAGCCGCCAGGACCGTCCGCACGTATTACCCCTTCCCGCAGGATCGTACCTCGCCGGGTATACCTGTTCCGATTTTGGGAGAGCGTTGCGGAGGGAAAACATGAAGTTTCCCATTCTGCGGATTTTCTCCGACTTTCGGGACTTGCCCTGCCGATGTAGAGCGTATGGCGCGGATCAGAGGGAACTGAGCCTAAGCCGAAGAAGAAGCAATTTACCGTCCCCGACCCAGATGTTTGTGTCCGACCGAAGTTGACCCACAGTCGTTACATCAGACGATGTTCGGTCACGCAGACAAGGGGCTGTCAGCTTGCCGCTCCGGCGGCAGGCCTTGAAATCTCAATGAATGAGTAATGGAGAGCCTGCGATGAAGGTCTTCACAACTGGACAGGTCGCGAAGATCTGTAAGGTAGCCCCGCGCACAGTCAGCAAGTGGTTTGACTCGGGCCGCTTGAAAGGATACCGGATCCCCGGTTCCCAGGACCGGCGCATCCCGCGCGAATACTTGATCAAGTTCCTCAAAGAGCATGGTATGCCGTTGGGTGACCTCGAAGACGAGGCAATGGCGAAAGTGCTGATTGTGGCGCAAGATCAGGTTCTGATCGAGAATCTCCGACGTGAACTCCCAGTCGAGAAGTCCTTCAAGGTGGCTGTCGCCGCCAGCGGATTCGAGGCGGGGATTCAGGCCGAGAGTTTCCATCCAGATTGTATTATCTGTGATTTCTCGATCGGGAAAGTGGAAGCCTTGCAGATTTGTCAGAACCTCCGCAAGAATCCCGATTTTGCGGAAACGATTCTGATCGCTTTGCTGCCCGACGATGGTAGCCCGATGAGCTTTGACCGTTCGAGCATCAATGAGACGTTCAAGAAGCCGTTCGATGCCAAATTGTTGGCCGAACGCTTGCGAACGCTGATCGGTGCCAAGAAAGAACTGGTCTGAACTGAGAACGCTGCTTCAAGCATAACCCGTCCTGACGGACCCTCAGGACGGCTTTCATATATCGATGGGCAGTCGAACGAATCGACGATACAAGGGCACCGAAGTTCCCGGCTTCGGTGCCCTTCCCATTTTCTGACCTTCCCATTTCTCAACGCTGTTAAGCCCGCCCCGTTCCTGCGGTTAACTCTGGGGTTTGAGAATCGACTCGCCGCCGCCACCGTCTCGACCTACAATCGAATCCGTGGTCGGGTCGAAACCGTGGCGGATTGCCGTGGAGTCTCAAGGAGTGTGGTATGGGCGAGGGCACAGGGGAAATGAGTCATTTCGACGAGCAGGGCGCCAGTCGCATGGTCGATGTGGGCGGAAAACCGATCACACGCCGGGTGGCCCGTGCCTCCGCCGTTGTCGGGATGGCCGAAACGACACTGCTGCGTATTCGCGAACGGTCGCTGCAAAAAGGCGATGTTGTCGAGGTCGCTCGACTGGCCGGCATCATGGCCACGAAACGAACCAGTGAGCTCATTCCACTTTGTCACCCGTTACCGCTGGAGACTGTGACCGTCGACATCAGCTTTCCCGACTCCACATCGGTACGCATCGTCGCTACGGTCGCAGTCACCGGCCGCACGGGGGTCGAAATGGAGGCACTGACGGCCGCCTCGGTTGCAGCGCTGACGATTTACGACATGTGCAAGTCGATTGACCGCGGCATGGTGATCCAACGAATACAACTCGAAGAAAAGGAAGGCGGACGCAGCGGTCACTACCGCCGCTCCGTTTGATTTTGCCGATGCACGCCGCCGATCCACTTCCCCCACCGCTCCAATGGCCCGCGCGTGGGACGCTGACCGACCTTCGCACGTTATTCCAGCCGATCGCCGAGCCGTTGATGCGAACGGATTCAACTCTGCGTGCCGCGTTGAAATCTTGCGATCCGGTCGTAAACGAATTGGCGAATTATGGCTGCCTGCCGGGCGGCAAGCGTTTGTGCCCGGCACTGTTGCTGCTCGCAGCTGAGCGAAACGGACTATTTTGCGATTGTCGACGCCAAAACCGCCGAACTCTGCGCCGTGAGTTGCCGGCTGGGAGCCTATTTCGCTGGGGCCACACCCGATCAGGTGGAAAGGCTCTCCGAGTTCGGTCGAATGCTGGGCGTTGCTTACCAGGTCGTGGACGACCTGATCGATCTTGCCGGTGATCAGGATGCCACCGGTAAGTCGCTGGGGACGGATTTGACGCAGCAGCGCCCCACATTGCCGCTCATTCGAGCCCTGGTGGAACTGCGCCGATCCCAGCGGGCGACTTTATTACAACTACTGCAGGCTCCGCCCGCAGAAAACGGCTCGTCTAGGCGGGCGGTCGCCGACCTGCTGCGGGCCACAAACGGATTCGATTCCACCGTCGAAACGGCACGGGAGTTGGTGCGGTGCGCCGTGGAATTGCTGGACCTGACTTCGCATTCACCGTCGAAAACGACGCTGACGAATCTGGCTGAAACCGTGGTGGCGAGCGTCGAATAACCCCCGGTTTCGCCAGTTCCTGGACGACGCAAATTATCCAGCGAGAGAGATTAGAGGCTGCGGAACGAATGTTGGCCGAAGGCCATTTTCACCGTAGCCTAGGGCATCGCCCTGGGAACGAAATTGTAGGGTGCGCCCATTGGCCGACGGCCATCGAAATTCGGTGGTGCGGCGTTGAGTACGCCGGGGTCGGGCTCACCAATTCCAGCGTCCCAACAAAAAACCCGATGGTTTGGGCCATCGGGTTCGGTACTTTCGCGGCTGGTTTGCGTCCTGCGACGCAATTTCAACTGTCTAAAAATCACTTTCCCGCAGCGGATACGCGGGAAATGGAGCCTGCGACTGCCGATGGAACGGCGTCATCAATTGCTGGTAAACGTGATAGTCAATGCGTTCGCTGAGTCCCTGATTGTGGCCATCACCAAACCCGACAACGACAACTCCCGGATGCTCCGACGATGGCCGAAGCGTGAGATGGGTTCGCGTCGTCACCGATGCCTTCATTCCGTTAATCTTGGCTTCGGACTCGACCGGCAAGCAACTCGGCGGCGCAACGTTGGGTGCCGCGATATCGTAACGATACAACCAGCAGAACACCGTCCCGCCCATCTGATAGGGCAGAGTATTGTGCGCCTGCAGTGCACGCTGCTGCGCCGAGTTCGGAATGCCATAGGGCATGTAGGTGTCCGTGTGGAAAGCGTATTTTCCGTAGGCGTTCCAGGTACCAGCCAACAGGTTCTCCGAGATCAGAATCGTGTTCGCCGAGCCGTCGCGCAAATTTGTGAGGTTGACGCGGGCTGGAATGTGCGGTGGCGCCAGAGTTGGATCCGGGATCAGGTTCACGAATACGCCATTGTTGGGGCTCTCGAACTGGGGGGCCCAAACTTCGTTCGCCGGATCGATAATGCGACCGGCATTGGCCACGTACGAGTTTTCCGGCAGGGTTTCGTTCCGCTGCGGGTTACTGGGGCATTTCAAAATCTTGATGAATGCGTAAAGTCGCGGGTCATCCGCAGGAACGGTCGGGTCGTTCCAAAGGTCGTACATATCGAGACGTTCGACGTTCGGGAACAACATCACCAGCCAAGTGGCGGTTTTTTCCCCTGACTTACCGACTTGCAACCGTTCCATATAGCCCGGATACCGCTGTTGGCTCGTTTCGAACGCGGCCGTCGCCAGCGAAAGTTGCTTAACATTGTTCAGACACTGGGTGCGTCGAGCCGACTCGCGCGCCGCCTGGACCGCCGGGAGGAGGAGGGCCACAAGGATCCCAATGATGGTGATTACCACCAACAATTCGACCAGCGTAAATCCTCGACGTTGAAATCTTGCCATAGTTGCTGCTTCTCCTGTAATGGTTTAATGCAACCATTGTGGCCAAAATGACCGCCAAAGTCCAGTCTTTAATCGCTTTCCATCCACGGCAACTTCCAAACCATGAATCGGTCGCTTGATCAAGTCCTGCTGATGAGTAGGCACTGTTCGTCCCGCGATAAAACCGGTACGGTTAAATCACGAAAAGTACGAAACAAGTAACCTCAATACTATTAAGCACCGGCCTGGGCCGACGACCATCAGCAAGTATGCGTTTTCCTTTAATCGTAATCGGCCATACGCTAAATCCAAAAGGGGGAATCACTTCGGCCACCCGTCGCGTCGGGATCAGCTTGGCGGTCAGCCAAGCGGTCCAGGTAGGACTCTTGGCCACCTTGTCCCTGATCGGGCACCGGCAAACAGGGCCCGGAGTCGAATCGCCTCCACCGGGTTCCCATGCTGGCTCTCCGAGCTGGGTTTGGAATTCGGACGCTGCCGATTCGGGCGTACCAACCGAAGATCGTGCCGAAAAAAGTGCCGACATTGCGACAGGCCGTCATCCCGATCCGATGGGAGCCGCCTCCGTTGGGGTTCTTGAAGGCATGGAAGATCCCCCGACGACGCCCGTCCCTACGTCGACGATCTTTGCCTCCACCGGCAACGCGTCCGATACGTTCGGACGAATGGTCGATTCCATGGTCAGCGAAAGTTTGGGTGCGGAATTCGAGTCGCCGCGGAAATCAGCAGCCGCCCAGCGGCAGTCATTGACGCTGCAACGATCGCCCATTCACGATCGGGACCGTTGGCGGGATCCCGTGTTGGTCGATGCGCTACCAAAGTTGCCTCGCGCTATGTCACGATCGGACGCATTGTCGACGACCGTCCGAGCCGAGCAGTCCCCGCTCGCACCGGAACACTCCGCTTCCACGGATGCCTCCAGCGCCGCTTCGAATACGGCACCTTTCGGATCCGAGCTGGCGGGCGCGGAATCGATTGCCTCGCCGCGGCGTGAAAGAAATGCCGAACCAGACTACCCGGCGGAACTGCTCGCGCGCGGGATCGAAGGCCTGGTGAAAATCCGCGTCGAAGTGTCCGCCAACGGCAAGGCGACGCGGGCGACGATCGAAAAACCCAGCGGACACCGGCAATTCGACGATGCGGCCGTCGCGGCGGTGCGCAACTGGCAGTTCGAACCCGCGCTTCGCAATGGCCGACCGATTGCCTCGACGATCGTGGTGCCGGTGCGATTTCGCATCGAACGTCAATCGGCGATGCCGTATCGGACGATGCACCATAGCGCGTTGAACAAGTCCCGCAGGCCGATCTTCTTTCCCTCCGCGTAGCCACGGGCCTGGTAGCGAATCGGGACTTCGGTTATCCGCAGATTCCGCCGCGAGAGTTTTGCGGTGATTTCCGGCTCGAAACCGAATCGATTCTGCTTGAGCACGATGCCGTCGAGCGCCGAGCGGCGAAATGCCTTGTAGCACGTTTCCATGTCGGTGATCGGCAAGCCCGTGAACAGATTCGATGCCAGCGTGAGAAACTGGTTGCCCAGCCGATGCGTTAACGACTTATCCTGCGGTTCGTCTCCAAGGAATCTCGATCCGAACACGACATCCGATGCGTTCTCCACCAGCGGCTTGACAACCGCCGGAATATCCTGGGGATCGTATTCCAGATCGGCATCCTGTACGACGATGACATCGCCGCTGGCGAGGCTGAATCCGGTTCGCAATGCGGCGCCCTTGCCCTGATTGACCGGCTTGTAAAACACAGTGAACAGGGGTGAGCTCTCCAGCGACTGCAGGATCTCGCGCGTGCCATCCGTACTGCAGTCGTCCACGATGATCACTTCCTTGGGCAGCGGCACGCCGATCACGCGGCCGATAATCGTGCGAATGGTGGCGGCCTCGTTGTAGACCGGCACGACGATCGAGAGCTTGAACCCGGCCGGTACCGGGTACGGAGTCTCTGTTACGGCAACGGGACGCTCGCACCCTAAAAGGCCGACAAGCCGATCGAGCTCATCCAGTACCGACGAGACGGTCGCGGCACAGTCGGGAGTCGCCGCCGAGTGCACGACGACAGGAATGCCAGTTGCGGTCGGGTCGCTGAGCGAAGGAATCATGGTCGAGCCTTTCGGTGGTGATGGGATTCGAGTTGGACGACATCCGCGCTGGTCGGGTGCTGTTGAAATCGGGGCAGTGCAGGCCAGGGGACGTTTCCGGTCTGGGGCCGGAAATTGATCAGGCGATGGTCGGGAGGCAGGTAGCAGTCGGACGAGGCGTCGTCGAAACGCGCGGCCGAACCCCACAGTTCGGCAACTTGATCCTGATATAGCAGGACCCAGCGTGCCGACGACGACGCGACCGCTTGAACCGCATGGGACTTGTCCCGGTGCAGCAGCAGCAGGTCGGGGGATTGGTATTCAAGCACGCGGCAGAAATCGACCGGTGGCGAATCGGGATCACGATATCGCCCCCACGGGAAATTAGCCCCCAACTCAAAATCAAAATGTTGATCGATGATTCTACGGGGATAGCAGGTGTCGAACCGCCCGTCAAAATGGACGTAACTTGGGTCGCGATCGGTACCGTTCTCGGCACTCAACGCCATGATGGCGTATTGTGCCCAGTCAAAGGCCACGACCAGTTTCCCATGCAGTCGATGGTCGGCGATAAATTGTAACGCGGTAACCGGATACAGGTCGCGGCGCACGGGAAGGTGCCGGGTCTGCTCCCACAGCACCATGGCGATTGCGGCTACCGGGACGCATAACAGCGATGCGACAACCGGCTTCCATCGTCGCGGGACAATCCGGTCGAGCGGGAGGTTCGGTTGCCCGAGCCTCCAGCAGGACAGCAAACCGTCGAGAAGCGGCGGCAGCCAGAAACTGGCCAGGATCGCCGCCAGTGCAATATGCCGCCGGTGCTCGATCGCCTGCCAGTAAACGATTGCCAGGATCACCAGTTGGGTGGCGTCGAGGGGACGTAACCTCGCGTTCCCCGCCAACCGGCATCCGGATCGCTGGCGAATGCGCGGCAAAGCGCTCACTAATGCCAGGAGTGTCAGGCCGAGCAAGATCCAGAACGGAATCCAGGCCAGGCTGGTAATGCGCAACGCAGTTTCCGGCGGCAGCCACTCGACGATTTCCGGACGCGGATGGCGGACGCTGTCGATCAGCCATTGATGCAGGCCGGGACCGTACGGATTGAGCATAGTGGCCGCCGTAGCCGCCGCGGCCAGCAGCGCGAAACGCCGCACCAGTCCGCTTGCCGATCGGCCTCGCACCCACAACGCCTCGATCGAACGCATTCCCAGGTACACACCATAAATCAGCAGGCCGGCCAGAAAGGCGCCATGCGTATTGGCCCAGACGAAAAACAGCGGGCAGGCCCACCAGAGATAGCGCATGCGACGCGGTTCATACTCGGGTTCCGATCCCGATCGGATCGCGCGACTTGTCAACCACCAATGGCCGCTCCACCCTGCGAAACACCACTCCAGCAACGCGATCAGCAGCGCAAAAAGCAGATAGGAAAAGAGCTGCGGACGCAGGTTCCAGAAGAAAACAAGATTGGCTGCCGTCAAGACAACGGTTCCCGCGGCCGTCAGGCGATTGGCCCCCCCTTGAATCGCTCGACGCAAAATCATCGTCAATAATGCCGCGCCGCACAGCACCTTCAGCATCAGCATCATGCGCGTACCGAACTGATCGACGCCTGTCGCCAGGAAGATCTCACTGAGGATCTCGTGGTTGACCCAGGGGTGCCCCGTCGCGGTAAAGGTGTATGTCGGAGTGGCGGGGAGGCCATCGTGGAGCATGTCGCGGCCGAATTGCACATGGCCCCACAAGTCCGGGTCGGGGATATTGTTCGAAAGTACCAAACAGCCCGCGGCGATCACGACCAGGAAAAAGAGCCGGTCCAGTGGATTGCGAGACGGTTGGGGGGTTTGCGAATTCGACATGGCGACTTCCGCAACGCGCAGGCGGGCCTGGCAGGCAGGTTGGCAACAGGGCGGGATTGATTCGTCGGCAAGTTCGATTACCGGGCGCGGCCGAAATGCCGGACAGGCGCTCGGAAAACGATCGTGGACTCTGGGGAAATATAGGTCACTCCCATCGCTCGGCACCCAACACTCCGTCGCTATATTCGTTATAGTTGGCCCTGGGCGTCGCACCGGACGGACCGACCGATCCGAAGCCGTCCCCGTGCATGGTGGAGGCTCCGGCGAACCAGCCATCGATCGATCAGGAACTCGACATAGATACTCGACATAGAAAAAGGTGACAGCACCCCATGACAGGCCACGGGAAACACGAACTCCAGAATGTGCAGATCGGTGGAGTGCGTCTGATGCTGGGCGGATTCCACGAGGCTCCGGGCGAGTGGATCGGCCAGCAGGAGATCCTCCAGCAGCTTCTGGCGTGCTGGCTGGTCGTCGACAAGAACGACCTGCCGCTGGCCCCGCGGATCGTCGGGACTCCAGGGATCGGCAAGACGGCCTTGGCGATGGCTGCGGCCCGGAAACGCCGCCAGGAACTTTATATCTATCAGTGCACGGCCGATACGCGCCCGGAAGACCTGCTGGTGACGCCGGTACTCGCGGAGAGCGGTCGGATTGCCTACCACGCATCGCCGCTGGTGACCGCCATGATTCGCGGCGGCATCTGTATCCTGGACGAAGGCAATCGCATGAACGAAAAATCGTGGGCCAGCCTCGCGCCGCTGCTGGACCACCGCCGCTACGTCGAGTCGATCGTCGCCGGGATCACGATCCCGGCCCACGCCGATTTTCGTTGCTGCGTGACGATGAATCAGGACGAATCGACCTACGAAATTCCCGACTACATTCTCAGCCGCCTGCAACCAACATTGCCGCTGGGCTTCCCGAACCGGCAAGACGAAATGGCGATCCTGAAATACCACCTGCCGTTCGCGGAGTCGGACATGCTGGCGATGACGGTCGATTTCCTGCAGCACGCCCACGAGTTGAAGCTCGATTTTTCCCCGCGCGACGGGCTGAACCTGCTGCGCTACGCGATGAAGCGGTTAGCGCAGCATCCCCAGCATCCGCTGTCGAAGGATCAAACGTGGCACGAAGCGCTGCAGCGATGCCTCGGCGACGACGCGCTTGATCTCGAAGCGCTGGCGGAGCGTCGCAAACGGTCGCTGGGAGGTGACGCAGTACCTCTGGGTCTGGGCGACTTTTTCTTTCAGCCCGACGATCCTCTGCACCCGGATCGCGACGACGACGACCAACATTCGGACGAGGAGGACGACGACGGCGGCGAGGGTGAAAGGGACGACGACTGACGAGGCGAGTATGGCTGGGGACCTGGATCGCGTCTTCGCATTAGGATCGCGCATCCGCATCATCCCGATTATTCATGGCAGCGCGGACTGCGCGGTCGAAGTGCGCCGCCGACTGCTTGCCCGGCGATTCGACTGCCTGGCCGTGCCGTTGCCGCCATCGTTCCAGTCGTCCGTCGAAGCGGCGATCGACTTTCTGCCGTCGCCCTGCATGGTGACGCAGCGCGCGACCGGGTACGTGCTCGGGGACGCGCCGGCCACGTTGAGTTACGTACCGATCGACCCCTGCCAAGGCGTTATCGCGGCGCTGCGATTGGCGCTCCAGGAACGGGTCCGGCGCGCGTTCATCGATCTGGAAACCGATCGGTTCCAGCCGGTTTCGCGGACGTTGCCCGATCCGTATGCGTTGAAGCAGGCGCCGTTGGAGCGATTCGCCGCCGCGGTGCTCCCGTCCCTGGGCCCGCTGCCCGCCGGCCAGCCGCAGAATCGGGTCGAATGGATGGCCCAACGGCTGCGCGAGCTGGAACGGCGCTACGAGTCGATCGTCCTGGTCTGTTCGCTGACCGACTGGCCCTGGATTGTGAATGCGTATCTGGACCAGAACGCGCCAACCGCCGAGCCGGATGAAGTCGAGCCGGATGAAGTCGAGGATGTGCAGGCCTGGCGCGTTGATCCGGAGTCGCTGCTGTTCCTGCTCGGCGAACTCCCATTCGTTACCGCATTGCACGAACGGGCACGCGCGGAACTCGACAGTGACGAAAACCTGACCGTGGATGGCATCAAGGAGTTGCTGATCGCGGCGCGGACTGCGTACAACGCCGACTTGAAGGACCGAGCTCGAAAAATTCCGCCGCTGCTGCTTTCACAGCTGTTGAATTATGTGCGCAACCTCACGCTCCTGGAACGCCGCTTGACCCCAGACCTTTACACGCTGGTGACAGCGGCAAAGCAGACGGCCGGCGACCAGTACGCCTTGCACCTTGCCGAAACTGCGGCAACCTATCCGATCTCGAACCCGGAGCCACCGCCACTTCCGGTCGTGAAGGTCGGCATCAACAAAGGGCGGCTCAACGATGGAGAACTGGTCAAACTCGTCAGCCGGCTGCCCGGTCCGCCGGTGCAATGGCGCAGCTGCAAACTCAGCCGGCGTCCCCCTTTTGCCGATCGGATCCGCTGGCGCATGGCCTGGAATCCTTTTTCGCAATGCAGTTGGCCACCGGAGGACGAGCAGATTGAACAGTTTCGTGCGCACCTGTTCGAACGTGCGCGCCAGGTGATCGGCGCCGACCTGGTTCGGACCGAGAAATTCACGACGAGCGTCCGGGATGGAATCGATATTCGAGAGACGATGCGGCACTGGCACGACGGTGAAATCCACGTGAGGATCTTGCCGCGCAGCCAGGGGCGTCTCGACTGCGCCGTGATGCTGTTCGACTCGCCCGCCGAACCGCAGAAGTATCCCTGGCGCACGACCTGGTTCGCCGAACACAAGGAGGAGTCGACACTGGCGTTTTTCGCCAGTGATTACCGTCGCGAGCCGGTCGGGCCGGGAATCTGCCTGGCGACCTACGGCGGCGCGATGTTCTTGTTTCCTCCGCTGCCGATTCCCGACATCTGGACCGACCCGCGCCTCGACTTTACCGAAACGTTGGAGGAACGATTGATCGCCGCTGCTTGCCTGCACAGCGCCTGCCGACAGATCGCCTTGCTGAGCACCGCGGCGCCCGGCGCCGGTTGGCGCCGGCTGGCCAGGAAATTCCGCAAAACACTGGTCCATGTTTCGCTGTCAAATTTCAGCGATGCGACGATCCAGCAGCTGCGAATGGTGCATGTACTTAATGGTCGCGAGATCCGCAGCTTCGCCGCGCATTTCATTCGCAAATCGTAAGCGATCGGAAGGCGGGGGGTCAAATTCCGGAAAAAACCTGTTATGATCTAACCCGTTGATCCGGCGATTCCGCCGCTGTGGGAGTTGAGGCATGAATCAATTGAAGAAATTCGAAAATCTGCTGGTAATGGCGATGGCCGACGGCGGAATTTCCGAACGAGAAATCAAGTTCTTGTCCGAACGTTGCGAACGGTGGGGACTCAGCGACAGCCAGTTTGCCGAAGCGATGCAGTTCGCCTTGAACAATCCGGGGCAACTGGAGATTCCCCAGCGCCGTTCGGAACGGATCGAAATGCTGCAGGACCTGATTCGCACGATGGCCGCTGACGGTCAGCTTTCGGAAGTCGAGAAGCGAGTGTTCGCCACCGCTGCAGCGGTGATGGAAATCTCGTCCGAGGACGTCAACCGATTGATCGACGATTTGCTGCTCAAGGCCGAGCGCCAGCGCGAACCGCAAAAATGACGATCCAACGCGGACCGACTGCCCGGGCTCGCCTTGCCACGGCTTTCTCCGCCTTGGCTCGCCCTGGCGCGGTTCGCTGGCCTGGAATGCTTCCGGCGGATCGGGGCGGATCGAAAGTACGCTTCGCCGTGGGGCGATTCAGCCTGCTGGCCGCCAGCCTTCTATGGTCGTTTGGCTTCGGTTCCAGTTCGGCCCAGGACGACATGGATGAGTCGCAAGCGACGCGTCGCCTTCCTGGCTTGCTGGCCACCGTGACGTTCGATGCGGGGGAAGTCTCCACGCAAATCGTCGATCGCATCGACACGCGCGTCCTGGCCGGCCCCTGGAATGCCGCCAATACCGACAGAAATCGCGCGAAGGTTCCACGCTCCATCCGCTGGCGCGGTTACCTGCATCCGCCGCATGCCGGCAAGTTCCGGATCGGAGTGGCCGCGTCCGGTTCGGTGATGCTGCGCCTCGCGGGCGAAGGTCTACTGCGGCAGACGTCGCAGGACCTGTCCTGGATGACGACGGAATTACGGGAACTCGATTACGCCCCCCATGAATTCGAACTTGAATATCTGCCGCGGGATCAAACGCAACTGACGGTCTACTGGGAATGTTCGGAGTTCCGTTGGGAACCGCTGTCCTCGGCGGCACTCTTGCACGCGCCATTGGCCCCAACGCCCTCGTCGGATATCGTTCGCGGCTATCAGTTGGCCAAGGCACTGCGCTGCCGCGCCTGCCATGGCGGGTTCCCGAACGATCGTAGCGAACTCGCGAACGATCGACCTCACGAAACTCCCTCCGCCCTATCCGCAGATGCCGCCGCCCCGACCTTGGTAAATGTCGCGTCCAGGCTGCGTCGTGAATGGCTCGTGACGTGGCTGACGGAAGGAAACAGCAGCGCCGGCTACCGCGCGCCGAACTCCGAAACCCGCCCCCCTCCCGCCTCGCCTGATCCCACACCAGTCCCTGCGCGCAAAATGCCCCGCTTCGCACTCGACCGCGCTCAAGCCGAATCGTTGGCCGCTTACCTGTGGACGCCCGCGAATCGTCCAGCGGATCGGTCCGACCGACCCGGCGCGAACGAGCCAACGAAGGCCACCGGAATCGAATCCAACGGTGATGCCGAGCGCGGCCAGAGATTGTTCCTGTCGCTTGGGTGCCTGGCCTGCCATTCCTGGAATCGGATCGGCAAGGACGGCTGGTTCGGCGGCGGCGACCTCTCCCGTGTCGCGCGGAAACGTCCCGCCTCTTTCTTCGAACGCTGGCTGCGCGATCCGGGCAGCCTGATCGCCAATCACCGAATGCCCCGCTTTCCGTTGCGGGGGAGTGAGGCGGCCGATCTGGCCGCGTTTCTGCAGCGCCAAGATTCGGATTCCGATTCGTCGTCAGGTCCGCCCGTCCGGTCGGACGCCGTTCAAGAAGATGCAACGCACGACAACGATACCTTGCGCGAACAAGGGCGGCAGTTGTTCAAGTCCCTGCGATGTAACGCCTGTCACGAAACTGCGACGGAACACGGCGCGGATCTCGGTAAGGAACTGCATGCCGGCTCCTCTTGGAACATTGCCTGTACCTCCCCCGTTCCTTCATCGCCACGAAGACCCTCGTTCGACCTGAATCGCGACGATCGCCAGGCGATCCAGACTTACTTTGCCTCGGCAGCGGCGGAGGCTGCTCGCTTGCTGCCGAGTGGCGAAGAACTGATCCTCCAGAACAACTGCCTCGGATGCCACGAACGGGATTCGCACCGGGGATTGGCCCCCGCCTTGAATCACGCGGCCCGTGAATTCTCCGAGCTTGGAGATCGCGTCTCGGCGATGACGCCGCCCAGCTTAACAGGTGTGGGCGCCAAACTGACCGACAACGAATTGCGGCGGGCAATATTACGCGACGGAGCCGACCGTCGGACCTACCTCGACGTCCGGATGCCCGTCTACCCGCGATCGGAAACGTTGGCTGCCGTTGTTGGCCAGCACTGGCGCGAACTCGATCGCACGCCGGAAGAAATCTCCGGACAGAAAATTCCCAGCCCGTTATCGACGATCGAACTTCCGGCGTCCGCCGCGCAGGCGGGCGCGAAGCTGGTGACGGCCGACGGGTTTGGCTGCACCAGTTGTCACCAGATCGGAAATTACCTTCCGACAAAGGCTCCCGTAAATGCCCGCGGTCCGAGTTTGTCTGGGATCGGCAGCCGCATCCGTCGCGAATGGTTCGAACGATTGCTGCGCAACCCGCTCAGAGTATTGCCAGGCGTCGAGATGCCGAGTGTCCGGATTCCCGTGGCAGGCGTTTTGGACGATCGCCTGGATACGCAGATCGCCGCGCTCTGGCAGATCTTGAATACGCCGGGGTTCGAGCCGCCCGATCCGCAACCGGTTCAAATCCTGGCACGCTCGGGCATCCAGGAACGCCACGAATCGGCCGTGGTGCTCAGCGACGTGATTCGCGCCGATGGAAAAACCGTCACACACGGTTTGCTGCTGGCGCTTCCGAATCGTCACAATTTCTTGTTCGACCTGCGCGGAGCGCGACTCGCCCGCTGGTCAATTGGCGACGCGGCGCGGCAGCGAACGCAGGGCAAATCCTGGTTCTGGGAAGCCTGGGGCGATAACCGGCTGGCGCGGGAAGGGGAATTCGAACCATCGTCGCTTTTGACGATCGACGGCTGGCAACCCGTCGCGTACCCTCTGGGCCTGGCGGCTTTGGAGGAATGGTCACATTCGGGCCCGGATGGCGCGGGAGTATCCGTGACCTGGCGGCAGCAGTTCCGCGCACCGGACGGAACCATTCGGCAGTTTCGCCTGCATGCCGAGTGGCGCCCTATGCCGGGCGCGCTTTGGGCGATGGGATCCGCATGGACACTCCATCTCCGTTCGATCGACGACACGGACCAAGCGCTGAGCATGCTGACGCCCGATCATCTCGCCGCGGAGTTACGGCCGTTTCTGAAATCATGGCAACAAGCGGACGGCGGCTGGCAGGCCCGTTTTGAATTCGTGTCGCCGGCGTTGGCGGAGTCCCGCAATGCAGCGGTCGATGAGTCGCCGCGCATCGGCGTGGCGGAATCGATCGAACTGGCCCCGGGCATCGTCGGCGAACGATTCGCGCTTTCCAACCACCTCATGCCGACGGCGTTGGCATGGGACCAGGGCGGGCGGTTGTACCTGTCGTCGCTGCACGGGCCCGTGTTTCGCATCGAAGGGAATTCGGGCGCCTGGGAAAACTTGCAGCAGGTGTCCGACCCCCTGGCCGCTCCTTTCGGGCTTGCTGCAGACAAAGGGTCATCCGCGACCGCGATCGACGTCAGCACCAAGTTCGCGTTACTACGATTGCTCGACGCGGATGGTGACGGCCGATTTGAACGCTGCCGCGTGATCGCATCGGGCTGGGGTTATACCAATGACTACCATGACTGGGCCGTGGGGTTGCCGAACGACGAACAGGGAAACTACTACCTGGCTTTGGCCTGCCAACAGGACTCGCGAACCGCCGAGGAGGCTCGCTTGCGCGGCACCGTCGTGAAACTCGTTCCCCGTCAGCCGACGCGCGATGACCCGCAACTGTTCAACGTCGAACCGCTCAGCAAGGGACACCGGTTCCCGATGGGGATCGCGCGAAACCGGGCCGGCGAATTATTCGTCACCGACAACCAGGGCAATTACAACCCCTTCAATGAACTCAACCATGTGAAGGCCGGCAGACATTTCGGCTTCGTCAATGCGATTGACGCCCGGTCACCGCCGCTGCCTCCCGAATCGGTCGTGGCGGCCGCGATTGAGATCCCACATCCCTGGACCCGCAGCGTTAACGGCATCTGTTTTCTCGAGGGCAGCGCGGCGGCTGAGGCTCGTTTTGGACCTTGGGCCGGGCATCTCGTCGGCTGCGAGTACGATACGCGACGCTTGATCCGCATGAGCCTGCAGCAGGTCGGAGACGTTCTGCAAGGTGCCGCATACCCGTTGACCGTCGATCAGCCGCGGGACGAGACGGCGATGCTGGGCCCGATTTGCGCCGCGGTGAGCCCCGAAGGTCGGTTGGTAATCGGCAGCCTGAGGGACAGCGGTTGGGGCGCGGGAAATAATCTTGGTGAAATCGTGCGTGTCGACATCGACGCGCGACGGCTGCCGGCCGGAATCGCGGAAGTGCGAGCGATTCGCGACGGCTTTCGCATTCGTTTTTCCCAACCGGTCGATCGCGAGCGGGCGCTGCGCCACGAAGCGTACTCTGTTTCCTCGTACCGCCGCATTCCCACACCAGCCTATGGCGGTCCCGATCAGGATCGACGCGAAGTAATCGTTGCGAATGTGTTGCTGTCCGACGACGGACTGCACAGCGATCTGATTCTGGAATCGGGAGCGATGCGCGCCGGATTTGTATACGAGATCCATCTGCGAAACATCGTTCCTGATCGCCAGCCGTTTTTTCCCGCGGACGCTTATTACACGCTGCGGAAACTGGTAGACTCCGAAACAAGGTAGACTCGCCGAACGGCTAGACTTGCACCCCGCGGAGCGAACCTTTCCCGCGCGGACGGCGTCTGAGGCGCTAGTGCTTTCCGAAAGCACGGCCCTCGGAAACCGCCGCACTCCAGAACCACGCCAATCGGAAACGGGCCACCATCCGAACCCCGCACCGTAACCGCACCCGCCGCTTGTCCCCTGAACGATCGAGCTCATGCTTGACAACCCACCACGCACCGATTCAACGAATGGAACGGCGGGCCTGTTCCTGCTGGCCGTGGTCTCTGGCAGCCACCTGTTTGTCGACCTGGTCGCAAGTCAGTTAAATCCGATCTGGCCCGACCTCAAACTTCATTACGGCATTTCGTCCACGTCGGGCTGCCTCCTTACCTGGATGGTCGCCACTTCGGTATTTCAGCTGCTGTTTGGACTGATTGGCGACGCCTGGCACAGCCGCTGGCTGCTGGTCGCGGGACCGGCGATCGCGGTCGTCAGCCTGGCGATGATCAGCGTTACCAGTTCACCGTGGGCCCTCTATGCCCTGCTGCTCCTCGCCGGCATGGGTGTGGCCGCGTACCACCCGGAGGCAGCGGCGATGAGCGGCGGCATCTGGCCGGCACAGCGCAGCCGGGCCATGTCGATATTTTCGCTGGGAGGCTACATCGGCCAGACGCTTGGTCCGTATTGCAGTGGCTTTGTTGTGGATCGATGGGGCCTGCCGGGACTCGGCTGGGGCGCCCTTTTTGGACTGGGTGCAGTGGCATCGTACGGATGGGCGATTCGCGGGGTTGCGCTCCCGGAACGCTCGACCGCGACACCTGAAGCAACACCCGAAGCGAATGCGCTCGCTCGTTCGCTCCCTACGACAACGAGCGACGGTCGTCGGCTTTCGACGGTCCTGCGCGGCGGCGGCGGTTGGACCGTCGCCCTGCTTTTGACGATCGGATCATCGCGCGTGATCGCCGCCGCGGGAGTTCCCTTAGCGATGGGTTATCTCCTTCAACAGCGGGACTGGTCGAAGGAGAGCGTCGGTCTGGTGCAGTCGGCATTCATGGCGGGAATCGGCCTGGCCGGGTTGGCATGTTCCATCGCCAACGTGACGCGTTGGGAGCGGGTTCTGCTTTGGTTTCCTTGCTTGTTGAGCGTCCCTTTGATCGTGGCGATACCGAAGCTTGACGGGCTGGTGTTGGGTGCGGCGATGACGGCCTGCGGTTTCTCGATCGGGCTGGGGCTGCCGGTCTTTGTAAGCACGGGGCAGCGACTGCTGCCCGCGAGTACACGGGTCGCCAGTTCCATTACGATGGGAGTCAGCTGGGGGATCGGCGGCGGAATCGTGTCGTTGGTGATCGGCTGGTGCGAGCAACGCGACGCATTCCTTGGCGCCTTCGGTTTGTTCGCGGTAGCGGCTTTGGCGTCGTGCGGATTCTGCTATTGGATCCCCAAGCCGTCCCGCAACCCAGAGAATCTGGTCTGAAACTGCCCTTTTCCCCAAAATGCGACTTTTCTGTTGCGACATTTCCTTTGCGACTTGGCGTCTTCGCGAGAGGTCCGATTCCTGGATCGTTCGCGCGAAGGCGCAAAGTCGCCGAGAAGAACAGCAACCGCTACCCGAACTTCTGGGTTTGACAACGCACTAGGGCTTGGCTTCCGCCACGACGCGTTTGATTGTTGCCCGCGCGAGTTCCGCGATCTGTTGCCGAGCTTGCTCGCGCACGGCGCCGATCCCCTTCTTGGCAGCCTGCTGGTAGAAGATTCGGGCGACGCCGGGCTTGCCCGATTCGGCTGCCGCACGCCCCTGTTCCAGCAGTCGCTGGGCCTCGGCATTGCCCGCCTCGGCCTCGCGTTCCTGCTGCCGGCGAATTTCGGCGATGCTCAGTCCATCGACGAATGCGTCACTCGAGGAGCCGCTGCCGGCGCCGGATCGCAAATCTCCGGAATATCCGTCGACACCGCGGCGCGAGCCTGCATCAAGCCGCGTGATCAACTGGCCCTTGGGCAGTCCGAACGCGCGGCCGGCCGCCGCTTCCTCGAGAATCGCGCGATCCATATCGCTCATCGAATGGATTGCAACATGCGCCGACGCTCCGGCCGAATTCACACTGGAACCAATTGCTCGATTCTTGAACAGCCGATCAACGAGCGGAGCCTTGCCGAGAATCGGCACGCCGCGCGTATCGAAACCCGACATGGCACTGCTGGTCCCGCCCAAGTAGGAACCACCGCTGTCCGGGACCCAGACGGTTGTGTCGACGGTGAATGAGCGAAAGGTAGGAATCTGAATGACTTGAGCAGACGCGGAACAGGTCAGCAATCCGCAGCAAAGCCACGCCATGCTTCCGAATCTTCCGAGGTTCATCACTTCCTCCCGTCGAGGTTCCCCAATCGAAATGCGCCGGCCATCGCCTGAGGAACTTCCGCCTCGGCCAGCACCAGCCGCGCGCGGTTTTCTGCGACTTTGGCCTTCATTTCCTGTTCCTTGGCGATCGCTTCGGCGCGGCGCTGTTCGGCCTGAGCCCGAGCCACGCGGGTATCGGCTTCGGCCTGATCGGCCTGCAAACGAGCGCCGATATTTTCGCCGACGTCGATATCGGCGATGTCGATCGAGACGATTTCAAACGCCGTGTGAGCATCCAGGCCCCTCTGCAGCACGGCCTTGGAGATGCGATCGGGATTCTTGAGGACTTCCTGATGATTTTCCGACGATCCGATCGCGGTGATGATGCCCTCGCCGACGCGCGCGATAATCGTCTCCTCGGTGGCGCCGCCGATCAACTGTTCCAGGTTGGTGCGGACGGTCACACGCGCGCGAACGCGCAATTCAACACCGTTCTTGGCAATGGCGCTGAGGGTGCTCATCCCGCTGCGCCCGTCCGGACAGTCGATCACGCGGGGATGCACGCTGGTCCGCACGGCGTCGACCACGTCGCGCCCGGCAAGATCGATGGCGGCGGCCCGGTCGAAATCCAGATCGATTCCGGCGCGGTGTGCCGCAATAATCGCCTGAATGACCGCCGGCACGTTGCCCTGCGCAAGATACAGCGATTCGATCCGGCTAGTGGTGATGCCGTCGCGGCGGGACGTGTTCAGTCCTGCCTGAGCGGCCATGATTTTAGCGGCGACAATGATACGGGGGTTGACCTGGCGAAATCCCATCCCGATCAGACTCAACAGACCAACGTCGGCACCCGACATGTACGCCTGGAACCAGATCTTGCCGTATTTCGCGACGGCGAACAGCATCACGAGCATGAACAGGCCCGCGATCGCGCTGAATCCGATCAGAAGCGGCGTGGTCAGGCTGCTCGCATTATCCGCGTCGGCCGCCATGAATGCCGGAACAAGCTGCCAGATCATCGTCGCTTCCTCCTCGCTGCCGTCGCCAAGTTATGTCATCGCACCATGATAGCAAGGTTCGAGTCGAGTCAAGTAGTCCCCTAGCCCGTTCCGAAGCTCTCGATCCAGCCTCCGCCCAGCACGCGGTCACCGTCGTAGACCACGGCCGCCTGTCCCGGCGCGACGCTGGCCTTCGGTTGAGCGAATTCCACACGAAATCGATCGCCCGGCAAAGGCTGAACCGTCGCCGGCACCGCCGGAGAATTGTATCGGATTTGCACCATGCAATCGACAGGAAACTCGGGACGCGGGCCGAGCCAGTTCGCTTGGTCCGCAATCAACCAGGATCGCAACAGATCTTCGTTCCTGCCGATGACCACGCGGCGAGACTCCGGTTCGATGCGAACGACGTAGTACGGTTCACCCAAGCCGAAGCCGAGCCCTTTTCGCTGTCCGACGGTGAAGCGTTCAATGCCCGGGTGCTGCCCGACGACATGTCCGTCGACGGTCACAATCGGCCCCGACAGATCCCGCTGGCGGCGCGTGCGGACAAACTCGTCGTGCTTTCCTGAGGTGACGAAGCAGATTTCCTGGCTGTCACGTTTGTCGGCGACCCGCAGTCCGAGCGCCGCGGCCCGTTCGCGGATTTGGGGCTTGTGGAAGTCGCCAACCGGAAGCAGCATTCGCTTCAGGTAATGCGGCGCGATGCCGAACAGCACGTACGATTGGTCTTTTCCCGGGTCGACGCCGCGCCGCAGCGCGGGAGTTCCGTCGGCGGAACCGGCGGAAAGTCGCGCGTAATGGCCGGTGGCAACGTATTCCGCGCCGACGCTGTCCGCGTAGTCGAATAGCTTGCCGAACTTGATCCAGTTGTTGCACATCACGCACGGATTGGGCGTCCGTCCCCGACTGTATTCATCGACGAAATAATCGATGATCCGGCGAAACTCCGCCTTCAAATTCAGGGCGTAAAATGGAATCGACAAGCGTTGCGCCACCCGACGCGCGTCGTCGGCGTCGGAGGCACTGCAACAGCCCTGCTTGTGGTCGCCTCGCGCCTGGAACACGGGCAGCAACGGCGACGAGCCGACGTCACCGTCGGTGGCGCAGGCCGCGACCGATTCCTCGCCATGGCGCATGAACACCCCCACGACGTCGTGCCCTTGCTCCAGCAGCAAGTGCGCGGCGACGCTGCTATCGACTCCTCCCGACATTGCAAGTACGACGCGGGCCATTCGGGCGTCTCACCTTTCCGGCGAGCTGTGAATCCGATTATGATGGGTGGCAGCGACGCGGCCGGCCCGTCCGGCCCCCGTACTGCTCGCCCCAGACATACTTATCTATGTGAGGATGGCAATGGATTCCGATTCGGTCAACCGGTTAGAAGCGATTCGTCGGCGTTTGACGCAGCTCCGAGACAGTCTTTGACGTCGATACCAAGAAACGCCGGATCCAGGAAATCGAGTCCCGCATGTCGGCCGCCGGCTTCTGGGACAACCAGGAACGCGCGCAGCAGGCGGTCGGTGACTTGAAGTCATTGAAGTCGCTCGTTCGCCCCCTCGAGGAAGCGGAATCGGCCGGCACCGATGTCCAGGCGATGCTGGAACTGGCGGAGGAGGACGCGTCCTGCCTGCCCGAAATTCGTACGGAACTGACGCGGCTGGAGGGAACAGTCGACCAGATCGAACTCAAGTCGTTGCTCAACGGCCCCCACGATCAGGCGGGAGCGTTGGTCAGCATCTATGCCCGGGATGGCGGAACCGACGCTAACGACTGGGCCGAAATGCTCGTCCGGATGTACAGCCAGTGGGCGCAGAAAAACGACTATTCCGTGGAATTGCTCGATCGGACCCCCGACGACGTGGCCGGAATTCAAAGCGCCACGATCGCGATCAGGGGCCCGATGGCCTACGGCTACCTCAAGGGCGAAACCGGAATCCACCGGCTGGTACGGATCAGTCCTTTTAATTCCGAAGGCAAACGCCAGACTAGTTTCGCCGCCATCGACGTCTCCCCCGAAATCGACGACGAAATCGAGATCGAGATCAACAAGGACGACGTGCGCGAGGATGTATTCCGCGCCAGCGGCGCCGGCGGCCAGCATGTCAACAAGACCAGCAGCGCGATCCGGCTCACCCACCTCCCCACCAATACGGTGGTACAATGCCAGAACGAACGCAGCCAGCATTCGAATCGAGCCACCGCCTGGAAAATGCTCCGTTCGCGTCTGGCCAGGATCGAAGAGGAAAAGCGGGAAGTGGAGCAGGCGGCGAAGTACAAAGTGCTGGCGAAAGTCGGTTTTGGCTCGCAGATCCGCAACTATTTTCTGCATCCCGATCAGCGCGTCAAAGACGCCCGAACCGGCTTCAACAGCAATAGCTTCCACCAGATTCTCGATGGAAACATCCAGGGCTTCCTCGACGCCTACCTGCGCTGGCGCGTGGGACAAGGAGACGTCGAACAGTCGTGACACTCCTTCAGGGCCCGGACGATTTGATGGTTGTCGGAAACGATGGTCGAGGCCTTCGCGTACGTTTCGAACGGCTGGCAGATCGTTTCCGCCATTCGATCGATTTTCTCCAGGGAGATTCGGCGTCGCCATGGTTGGCGTCGGACGACGAATGCGGCAGCGATCCCTGGCCCAGTTCGCCGCCGTTGCAACAAGGGAGTGTTGAGGACCGAGGCCGGGAGCGCGTCGCCCTGTTGTTAGGGATGGCCGGCCGTGGCCATTGGTCGTTGAGTATCGAAACATGTACCGAACGGGTCGCCCTTGAATTCGACGTAGCTTGCCGAGTTCCGGCGCGACCGGCGAGGCTGGGGAGCCGTTACCGGCTCGTCGGCGCCGAAAATCCGCCGCCGCGTTGCAATCTGCGAATTCTCGACGAAAATGACGACTGGACGATCTCGCGGTCGGCCCAAGCCGTGTCGATCGACTGGTCCGGTCATTCGCTGGACAACGCCGTCGCGAACTGTTGGCCCGCCACGATCCGCTGGCGGTATCGGATCGCAGTGGAGTGACACTTCAGGGAAGCGCAGCAGGCGAGGGAACAAGCGATATGGAACCAATCGACAAGTCATCGCCGCCGCGACGCCCGCTAACGAGCAAGTGCTTCGTGTCGCGGGTCGTAATCGTCTTGGCCGTCATGGCGGTGAACCCGCTGTTTATGCACTCGACCGCGCGCAGCGCCCCACCCCAGGACGCCCCGCTCGTGGAGACTGCGCCAAAATCCTCGCAGCCGCCCAAGGCCGATCCGGCAGGTTCGACGGCCATCGCCGCGGATTCGCCGCGGCGCACCGAAACCGTCCGGCTGATCGCGAAATGCTCGCCCGCGGTCGTCGCCATCCGGAACCTGGTACCCGACGAAAAGCCGGGCACGTTTCGGATTGCGTCCGGCAGCGGTTCGATCATCCATCCGTCCGGGTTCATCCTTACCAACTACCATGTCGTCCGGACATTCGTACGCGCGGAAGTGATCCTGGCGGATGGACGGATTCTGCCGTACCAGGTCATCAGCGCTTTTCCGCCCGACGATCTGGCACTGATCAAAGTCCAGGTCCCCGAACCGTTACAGACATTGCCGTTGGGGCGCAGTCACGATTTGCTGCTCGGCGAGCCCACCCTTGTCCTTGGCAACCCCGATGGTCTGGTGCAGTCGGCTTCGACGGGCGTCGTAAGCGGGCTCAGCCGCGTCGTGTCGACACAGGATGCTTTCCTTCCCTCGATGATTCAGACCACCGCCGCGATCAACGGGGGCAACTCGGGCGGACCACTGATCAATGCGTTGGGGGAACAAATCGGGCTGATCACGTCGAAGAACCAGAACGCCGACAATATCGGGTTCGCGATCGCCGTCGATCGAATCCGCGAACAGTTTCCGTTGATGGTTGCGGCGGAGCAGCGTTCCGATTTTTACCTGGGGCTGGAAATCAAAATGCTCACCGCATCCGCGACCGTGCAATCGGTGGCGGACGGTTCGCCGGCCGCACGCGCGGACATTCGGCCGGGTGATATCGTCACACGCATCAGTGGACAGTCGATCTCATGTGGAACCGACTTCCATCTGGCGATGATCGGACGCAAGGCAGGTGAGCGCCTCTCGATGCAGCTCGAATCGGACGGCAAAGAGCGGCAGGTCGAATTGGCGCTCGACAACCTGCCGGCGATCGCGACGGTCTCCGACGACGGATTAGTCGCCGGCCTGGATTTTTCCGTCTTTACCGGCAGCTGGCAGAAACTCCCCGACTTTGAAACGATGACGCCTACGGAGAAAGGTACGGCCGCGAAGCCGGGATTGGCGGCGTTCGGCGATGGGAAAGATGGCTTCGGCCTGCGGTTCGAGGGATTCGTGAAGCTGACCGCAGACGGTCTGTATGCGTTTTTCACGAAGTCCGATGACGGCAGCCAACTGCGGATCGGCGATCGGCTCGTCGTCGACAACGACGGCCAGCACCCGGCACGCGAAGCGGCCGGACTGATCCGGATGAAGGCGGGAATCTATCCGTTCGATCTCCGTTTCTTCGAAGGCCAGGGGCAGGAGTTCCTGCAGGTGTCGATTGAAGGACCAGGATTAACGAAACAGGAAATTCCCGAAACGATGTTCCTGCGGCGGCCGGCGGCGGCTCCGTCGCCCTGACGCGATACCAAGCTGTGGCGCGAACTTGATGAGGAGTTGCCGGCCTGCCAACCGCAACTGGATTTCAGCTGCCGAGGATATCGCGTCCCAGCGCATAGACTTGTTCGGCGTCCAGTACCTGGTCGTTGGACTCGAACAGTTTGCGGATCGCGGCGCGGTGGATCTTCATTTTCGTACCGCCGATCCCGATCGCGCCGTAGCAGAGCACGCCGTCGCGGTTCTTGCCTTTGTCGAGCGGATCGACTCCGGTGATTCCGACTGGCGGAACGGCGTTGAGATCGATCAGCGCCTGCAAGCCATTGCTACCGCGGCGTGTCGCATCCGAGAGCAGTTCCACACCGGCGGCGCCGGCTGCGATCACGGCCTGGGAACCGTCAATTGCGGCCAGCGTTTCGGCCGCATCGGCAGTCTGGACCGGTTCAACGCGCCCGGAAGCGACGGCCAATCGCACCGCATCGCACGCCTCGCGCGCCTTCCCCAGCGACCGCGACGCGATGCGGACCGTCGCACCTTCGCCGGCGAGCAATCGGGCGGCGCGTTGCCCGACGGGGCCGGTTCCCGCCAGCACCGTAACCTGGCTGCGGCTCAAATCGACACACTGGCGCGCGGCAAGCACCGCCGCGGCCGCGGTGGTATTCGCGCCGTTGGCGTCCAGCAGCACGGAGACGCGCAACGATGCAAAAAAGCAGCGCGTAATCTCCTTCAACAATCGCTCGCCGGCCGCGACATTCGAACCGCCGATGAAGATCGCGGTCTGCTGCAGGTCTTGCGGCCCGCGGGTGAACATGGCGCCATGCACCAGTTCCCGCACGTTGTCGACGCCGACGCCATGGTATTGCAGCAGGTGGTCGACGCCCGCGTCGATCGCCACCACCGCGTCAAACACACTGGCATGCGCGTCGCCATCCAGTTGCATCAGGATTTTTGGCTTGCTCATCGGGAGCCCCTTCGCAGGCGCGGCTGCGTGATACGAACACCGGCAGGCCGCGGAACGCGCGGAAAACACCGCGAAAAAAATGCGAGCCACCAGATTTCCCCGGCGGCTCGCAATCGCTGATCCCGTTTCTGGTCAACCTGTACGTCGCCCGTGAGGCAACCGCAGTCCGAAAATTCCTAGAAACCGCGGAACGGATGGACCATCGAGTCCTTGCCCTTGATCATTTCGTCGGCGGTCGGCTTACCGGTCATCGCATTCTTGATGGCATCCACCGTGGCCTGGTAATTGTATTCGTAGATTTTCTTGTCGTCCGCGGCCTGCCAGTGAATGAAAACGCCACAGACGATCACGAGATTCTCGGCTTGATCCTTGGGAATCACACCGGCCGCGACACTGTCAGCGACCGCTTTCGCGACGGCGGCCTGCGCCGGACCAAACATCTGTACCGCCTGCTTGGCACCCTTGATCGTCACCTTGGTGATCATCACCGTGGACGGCTTGACCGCCAGATTCGGCGTCAGGACCGCCAGCAGGTTGCTGTGTCCGCTGCTCTGCCGGGCCAGCGCGTTGGCGAATGCGTGTCCAACAGGGCCGTCCTTGCTGCCGATCAGCAAGTCAATATGGGCAATCTCGTTACCGTCGCCCGCCAGGGCTTCGCCAATAAACATCGACATCGCAATAATCTCCCTCGCTGCTCTTGGAAAATGGTTATCCGACCAACCGAGAACTTAGCAAAGTCGGCGCTAATTGCAACCGGACGAATTCGGCCCGTCGCGATTCGAGCCCGGCCAGATTTCTGCTACAGTTTGTGCACCATGTCAGTCACGCTTGGGATAATCGGTGCCAGCGTTCGGGCCGCCGCTGAGTCCGCATTGCGCGGCGGATTCCGTGTCCGGGGCATCGACCAGTTCGCGGACCGGGACTGTGCGCCCACAGTGGAAAACGGGCGGGATTTTTCCGAATGCGAAGGCTGGCTCGACCGCCAACGCGGCGGCTGCACCGACCTGGCCTGGATGTACGTGGGCGGCTTGGAGAATTCCCCGGATCTCGTCGATCGCCTGGCCCGCAAGTCGCCGTTGCTGGGGATTGGCGGCGATCGCCTGCGCCGGTTGCGCAACCCCGAACACCTGCTGCGAGTCCTCCGCGCCGGCGGTTTCAACATGCCCGAAATGGCACTCGAACCAACCCAAGTACGCGTCGACGAATCTCCCGGGCGATGGCTGCTGAAACGCCGCCATTCGGCGGCGGGCCGAGGGATCGCGTATTGGAACGCCACAACCCGCGTCTCCACGGAGAACTGTTACCTGCAGCGCGAAATCCTCGGACAATCAAGAAGCGGAGCCTATCTGGCGGAAGCCGACCAATGCCGATTGCTCGGCGTCTTCGACGGGCTGCCGCCGGAACCGCAGACCGGCGCCCAGCCATTCTGGTACGCCGGTTCGCTGGGACCACGCCCGCTGACCCCCATCGAGTTCGCCTACTGGCATGCACTCGGCCAGTGGATCTGGCAAGCTTTCTCGCTCCGGGGACTCTTCGGCGTCGATGCCATGGTTGAACATGCCATTGGCGTGGATGCCGGCGATGCGATTACCGGCGAACCCGACCCCCTGGTTCTGGAAGTCAATCCGCGTCTGACCGCCTCCATGGAACTGCTCGACCGCGTCGACGGAAGCAGTATCGTCGCGAAGCACGTTCAGGCCTGCCTGGGAGACCAGATCGATCCGCCCGACGCGTCGACAGCAACAAGTACGGGGATTCGCCGGAACGCGGCCCCACGAGCGGAACCGACCGCATCGCCCTGCCATGCCAAGGCGATCCTCTATGCGACGCGGCCGACGTCGATCTCGGCGTCGCTTTCCGATGCCTGGATGGGCCGAAAACAGTCGCCGCATCTACGTACGCGAAACGCGATCGCCGACATTCCGTGGCCTGGCAGTCGCATCGAGCGCGGCGCACCGATCGTCACCGTTTTCGGTGGTGGGCCGTCGTTGCAGCAGGCTCGCACCGACCTGCGCGAACAGATCCAGACGGTACGACGGGAAATCGACGCCGACCAGCACCCTTGACCGGATGGGTCCCGGCAATGCTACACTAACAGAACGCGGGCCGATGCCGCGAGGGAGCCACTCATGACGATCGCCGCCGGCGCACTGCAACAACTTCACCGCATCCACCGACAACTCACGGATCTCCGCGAGCAATTGGCGCGCGGCCCCAAACAGGTCCAGGCCGGCGAAATAAACGTCAAACGGTGTGAAAATGAAATCTCCCAGGCAAAGGACAACTACTGCAAGTCGCGGATCGCCTCGGACGAAAAACAACTCCAGCTCAAGCAGCGGGAACTTCGCATCAATGACCTGCAGGCGAAACTGAATGCCTGTTCGTCCAACCGCGAGTACCAGGCGCTCAAAGAACAGATCGCCGCCGATAAAACGGCCAACAGCGTGCTCTCGGACGAAATTCTGGAGGGACTGTTGAAGCTCGACGAATTGCAGGCCCTGATCAATTCCAGCACTGAAAACCTGCAGAAGGCCAAGGACGAACTGCAAAAGGTCCGGGATCGGGTCTCCAGCCAGCAGCAGGGTCTGGAGAGCGAACTGGCGCGCGTGCTCCAGGAACTGGCCGACGCGGAGAGCGCCCTGCCCGAGGACTTCAAGCGGGAATACCAGCGCATTACCCGGGTGCGTGGCGAGCAGGCGATGGCCCAGGTCGACGGAGAAGTGTGCGGCGGCTGTTACCAGCTGTTGACACCGCAAATGATGAATGACCTCTATCTGTTGAAGCCGCTGTTCTGCAAGAGTTGCGGCTGCCTGCTGTACCTCGCGGAGGACGTGTTGAACAAGCGTCGCAAGTAGCCTGACGCTGGAGCCGGCAGGGCGTTACGACGGGATCGCGACTTGATCGCGACGGGCTCGAATGAATTCGATTTTCTGATCAGCTGGGGAGTGAGTGCCGATGTTGGATTACATTCCGATGACGCAGGCGGGTTACGACAAGATCCGGGCTGAGGCGGAACGGCTTGAAAACGTGGAAATGCCGAAAATCGCCGAAAAGATCGCCGCCGCACGTGCCGAAGGAGACCTCAAGGAAAACGCCGAGTATCATGGTCAGCGTGAGGCGCAAGGGCTGCTGCAGGCCAAAATCAACAATCTGAAAAGTAAACTGGCCCGCGCCCAGATTGTCGACCCGTCGAAACTCGCCAAAGACGAAGTGGTGTTCGGCGCCACCGTCGTCGTCAAGGATCTCGATTTCGGCGACGAAGAGACCTTCACGCTGGTGGGGGCCGGCGAAGAGGATTACGATGCCGGGAAAATTCTGGTCACCAGCCCGCTCGGCCAAGGACTGGTCGGCAAGAAAGTTGGACAGTTCGCGGAAATCGCCGCGCCCAAAGGTAAGATCCGCTTCGAGATCCTCTCCATCCGCTTCGAGCTCGAATAAACTCCGCCGCCCGGGCAATCATGCCGTCGTCGTAACCTACTCAGCCGATCCCGCCACAGCAGGCAAGTTCCCCAAGGGATGCGTCGCTCACGTTCCGGGTGCCGCTGCATCGGCTGCCTTGTCGGTTGCCTCGGTTTCTCCCGCCTCGGGATCACCAGCCCCGGCTAACTTGAACCACTTTTCGACTTGATTGCCTTGAGCGTATCCGCCTCGGGCAGCGCCTTGTAGAAGGCATCCAGCGGGTAGCAGCCGGAGACGAGATTATTGCGTGGGGCGGTCGTGCAATCGCTGAATGTCCGGCAGATCAACTTGCGCTGCAGCTGGCCCGCATGCAAAACATCGGCGGGCAATTGGGGGTAGGCAAGTACCATCCGCCCGATACCGACGGCGTCGATCCAGCCGGCGCGCACGACCGCTTGGGCGACGTGCGGCAGGAAGTCCTGCAGGTAGGAATATCCGGTGCCGATCTGTGGCAATCCGGGTACCGCGCGCTTGCAGTCGCGTGCCGCATGAATCTGCCGCACAACGCCGACGAGCGGATCTTCGGGCGGACCATAGCCGTCACTGGGCGGAAAGGCCGCGGGGCGCTGAAGATGAGGGTTGTAATAGGGACTGCCCGCGGAAATGTTGGCGGCCCAGATTCCTCGGGACTCGAGCATCCGCAGCAATTGAATCGGTTCTTCCAGGTCGGCGCGCGTCGGGTCCGATCGATCGATGCCGAATCCAAATTCGTACGGCAACAAATGCTCGTGCGGCGCGGGGACGCCGCCATCGGGCCCCGCCTGGAAGGGCACGGTATCGAAGACGCTGAGTCGCACCGCGATTCCCAGTTCGGGCACTGCCTCGCGAATACGGTCGATGATCGTCAGCAGCAACCGCGTGCGACCGTCAAAATCACCACCGTATTTCCCGGGACGCCGGCGGGCACCAAGGAATTCGTGCAGCAGATAACCGTGGCACGCTTTCACATCCACAAAAGCAAACCCGACCTCGGCGGCCAGCCGCGCGGCGGCGACATACTGGTCGATCAGCGTCTCCAGTTCGCTATCGGTCCAAATCGGCCGATCGTCCCGCGCGTCGATTCCAAAACGGGGGTCGAGAATCGGATGATGCCAGGCGATGCGCGGGCGAAATCGCAGGTCGGGCAGCGGCTTGCAAAAACGTCCGGAATGCGTCAGCTGCAAGCCGATCACCAGGTCGTCGCAACTCCAACCGCTCTGGCGATGAGCATCCTGGGCCGCGTCCCGGAGCCGCCGCAACCCGTCACGATTGGCGCACGTCGCTAGGGTCTGTCTGGGGTTGGCGCGCCCTTCCTCGCAGACCGCCGCCGCCTCGCCACCCCATATCAGTTTCGCGCCACTGTGCCCGAAGTTACTCCATCGCCGGATCGTCAATGCGGACGGCGTCCCGTCCTGATTCGCGTCCCAGCCCTCCATCGGGTGAATGCACCAGCGATTACCGGCCGTCAACTTGCCGAACGGGAAAGACCGGGCAAGCGGCGAACCTTCGGCCGCGGTCAGCAACTCGTCGTCGATCGGCAATTCCCAACCCAGCTCGGCGATACGTTCGCGCAATCCCGCGACCGACTTCAACTGGGCGACCTTGGCAAAGGAACTCATGGCACCTGACTCTCGACATCCCCCGGGAGCGATCCCGATCGGATCTGCTCGCCTGGCGGCCCGGCGACGATCCGCAACGGGCTATGTTTCACGGCGAAACGCCGTAATTTGGGATGGTCACAGAATCGAACCTTGACGAATTCCAGACTGGTAGCGCGCTCGCGCCAGACAATCTGTCCCGTTCCATAATCGGGATGTGCCACCCAGCATCCGACCTGAAATTCGGTCCCATCGCGACTGTCCCGATCGACCTGCCCGGCGATCGAATGGTCCGGGGCTGACGTATCGGGCGGAACCGAGCTGCCGGCGGAGCCGTCCGCCAGCGCGGAAGCCCTCCGAAAAAGTTCCGCCGCTGTCGCGATCGCAGCCGAACCGATACGCGGGCGAACAGGCCGGTCACCGCGTCGCGTAACGCGTTCCCCGTCCAGCTCGAAAGACGGTTCGTCCGGTCCCGGCTCCTGACAATACTCATCGTCGACTGCCTGACCCGAGCCCGCCGCCGGATCGCAAAATCCGTCCCGCGCGCCGGCGGGCAAGTCGGAAGTCGCGGAGGAGAATTCGATCAGGTCGCGGGGCAGATCGAGAATGAACGGCGACGGAATCGCCGTCTCCGACTTGCTGTGCAGACTCCGGCGGCCGGCAAAGCTCAGCTGCAGCGCCGAGCGAGCGCGCGTCATCCCGACGAACAGCAACCGCCGCTCTTCCTCTTCGTCGCGATTGGCATTCGCGTCGCGTCGACGATGCGGTATCAGCCCCTGCTCGACTCCCACGATGTAGACGGAGTCAAATTCAAGCCCCTTCGCCGCATGCAGCGTCATCAAAGTGACCTGATCGCCAGCCTGCAGATCATCCGTATCGTTGACCAGCGCCGTTTGCTCAAGAAAATTTTCCAGGGTGGGGTCGAGTGTCGAGTGTTCCTCGAATTCGCGGGCCGCGGTGACCAGCTCGTGAAGATTCGACAATCGATCCTGATCGGCGGGATCTTGGGAATCGCGCAGGGCTTTTCCATAACCTGTGTCATCGATCACCGCGTTCACCAGCGACGCAACGGGATGCGTGAGACAAGCGTGGAGGTTGTCCATCAACGCCACAAACCGGGCCACCTGCAGTGCGGACCGGGACGCGATTCCGCCGACAGTTCCGCTGCGACGGCACGCTTCCCAGAGCGGAATCCGCGCCTGTTCGGCGTGTTCCTCGAGCTGCCGCACGGTCGTGGCACCGATCCCGCGCGCGGGCGTATTGATGATCCGCTTCAACGCCATGTCGTTCGCCGGATTATTTAGAACCTGCAGGTAACTTACGATGTCGCGCACCTCCTGCCGGCTGTAGAATTCGACGCCCTTCACGATCTGGAAAGCCAGTCGGTATTCGCGGAAAGCGTTTTCCAGGACGCGCGACAACGAGTTGACCCGATACAGTACCGCGAAGTCGCTGGCTGTGCAGCCGCCGTTGGTGATCTGATCCCGTATCGAAGCGGCGATGGAACGGGCTTCGGCCTGGCCGTCGGGATATTGCACCACGCGCACGGGCGGACCTTGCTCCCTTTCCGAGTAATGGGTCTTCGCCTTGCGACGCCGATTACGCTCGATCAGCGCCTGAGCCGCGTCCACAATCGAGCGTGTACTGCGGTAGTTCCGCTCCAGACGCACCACGCGCACGCTGGGAAAATCGTGCTCGAACTCCAGAATGTTGTTCAGGTCCGCGCCTCGCCAGCCGTAAATCGACTGATCCGGATCCCCCGTCACCGCCAGGTTCGGGTGATCGATCGACAGCGCTCGGGCAATGGAATATTGCGTGAGATTCGTATCCTGGTATTCATCGACCATGATGAACCGATAACGGCAATCGTATTCGGCGCGCAACTCGGGATTCTCCCGCAGGATCGTCACGAAGTGCATCAGCAAATCGTCGAAATCGACGGCGTTCGCCGCCAGCAGACGCCGCGCGTACTCCGGATAGACCTGAACCAGGATCTGGCTGGCCGGATCGAACAGCGCGGCCTGGTACGCCTGATGGGTAATCGCCTCCCCTTTGGCGTTGCTGATCGCGCGTCCAATCGCTTCCGGCGATACCAACGCATGTTCCAATTGCAGCTTCTCCACAACCTCCTGAACCACGCGCTGGCTTTCCCGTGCGTCCAGGATCGAGAAATTCTCCTTCAATCCCACCCGCGGCGCGTACCGCCGCAATTGCTGCGCGCAGAAACGGTGGAAAGTGCCGAGCCAAACCTGGTTGCCGGGCGCCAGCTGAGCAAGACGGTTCCGCATCTCGTCTGCCGCCTTGTTGGTAAACGTCAGGGCCAGGATCGCCGAATCGGACACTCCGGAAGCAAGCAGGTAGGCAATCCGGTGCGTCACCACGCGCGTCTTGCCGCTGCCTGGTCCAGCCAGGATCAACATCGGCCCCTCGACGTGCGTCACCGCCTCGCGCTGCGCCTCGGAAAGCTTATCCAGGATACCTTCATGCATCATGACATTGAGTGTATCACGCCGGCCCCCAACCGTCCCAGGAGTGCTAGCACGCGCGAAAAATTTCGTCGGCGAGAATTAGTAGTCAAAACCAGTCGGATTGGTATACTACGCCCTCGCAACATTTTTGCGTGCGCGCCCGCCACGAAGGATGATTTGGTCAATCGGATGACCGACATGGCGGCAACGCGGGAAGAAATGTTGCTCGCAAGGATTCTCGACTCTGTTCGAGATCATCAGGGAGGGTTGCTCATGGCATCGACTCGAATTCCACTCAGCCGTAAGGACGAAGAACTCAAAGAACGGCAGGCGCGACTTGAAATGAGTACCGCCGAAATCGGACTCACGGTTCGCACCACGAACTGTCTCGAAGAGCGCGGGATCTTCACCGTCGAAGATCTGTTGAAATGCACCCGCGACGATCTGCTGGGGATCGCCAATTTTGGCGAGAAGACGTTGGAGGAAGTCTACCTGGCACTGGAGAGCATCGGCTTTTATCGCACGTCCCGGCCGCGCTGAATTCCCACCGCGCACTTTGGGATGGCCTCGTGTTGGCGCGGGTCTCCTGACCGTGGGACGGGTCTCCTGACCCGTCCGACTCTGTCATAGACATCATGCCGCGTTATCGCGAAGGGACTGCCTCAGTACATGCAGACGGGCCAGGAGGCCCGTCCTACCCTACTGGCCAGGCCGCGTAGCGCAGCGCGCCGCCCGATCGGGTTAATTGCTCTAGATCGCTGCGGACCATTTCCGCGACTAACTCTCGAAAATCGTACTGCGGCGCCCAGCCCAGTTCGCGACGCGCTTTGGATGCGTCGCCCACGAGGATCTCGACTTCCGCGGGCCGATAAAAACGCTCGTCAACAACCACGTAACGGCGATAGTCCAGCCCGACCTGTTCAAAGGCCATTTCGCAGAATTCCCGCACCGTATGCGTCTCGCCGGTGGCGATCACGTAGTCGTCCGGTTCGTCCTGCTGCAACATCAGGTGCATCGCCCGCACGTAATCGGCCGAATGTCCCCAGTCCCGTTTCGCGTCGAGGTTCCCCAACCGCAGTTCGCTGGCCATGCCAAGCTTGATCGCGGCGACCGTACTGGTGATCTTACGCGTCACGAATTCAAACCCGCGGCGCGGCCCCTCGTGGTTGAACAAGATCCCACTGCAACAGAACATCCCGTACGCCTCCCGATAATTACGGGTCAATTCAAACCCCGCGCATTTGCTGATCCCGTAAGGACTGCGGGGATAGAAAGGCGTCGATTCACGCTGCGGGATCTCCCGCACGCGTCCGAACATTTCGCTGGAACCGGCGAAGTAGAAACGGCACTCGGGTCGAATTTCACGCAGCGCGGCCAGCATGTAATGCGTGCCGTTGATGTTAGTGTTCATCGTCGAGAATCCATCGCTGAAACTCTCGGCGACAAAACTCTGAGCCGCCAGGTGATAGCATTCGTCGAACGGATTGCGGCTGATCACGTGAAAAAGACTGGGGTAACTCTCCAGACTCGCCGCATGCAAAGTCAACTGGTCGCGAATCGAGTTGATCCGGCCAAACCGACGACTGGAATCTTCCAGTGCCACGCGCCGCACCAGCCCATGAACTTCGTAGCCCCGGGCCAACAGATGCTCGGCCAGATAACTCCCATCCTGCCCGGTAATCCCTGTAATCAACGCCTTCTTGGTCATCGTCCCCTCCTTGGGCCTGGCCACCCGTCCCCGGCCGTCAATCGCCACCCATCCACCAGCGAAACGAACGCGAGAACAAACAGACTGCCACAAAAAGCTACTGGTATCAGGTTCACCGATCCCAAGGCAATAGCAATTGTCGCCAGGAACAGGATCGCCAGGGCAATATTTTTCCCATTGATCGGAAAAGGACTGAGCGCGTCCAGAAAACTCCGCAGGACCACGTACAGGCAATACGGCACTCCGCCGGACAACACGGTCCGGACAATCGGCGAAGCCAGCAGCATTCGCGGCCCGAAGTACCCGCCGAGCAGCACCGGAGTCAGCCACCAGGCCGCGAGCGTCAACAACCCGGAGAGGACCAGGGTTGCGCCGGTGAGCCGAATCAGCCGACGCCGGACGCCCGCAAGATCGCCGCGCTGCAGCCCCGCGCTGACGGTCGGTAGCGTAATCTGACCCAACGGCGCAAAGCCGGAGCCGAGCATTAACACCGCCGATACGGCGGTCCCCAAATAGGCCACTTCGGCTAACTCGTGCCGCGGACCTTGCCCAAAGTAGATCAGCAGCAATGTCGGCAGCGCGGTATACGCTCCCCAGAGAAGTTCGCTGGGCACCCGCGGTAATCCGTAGGACAACAGGCGAACGATCGACTGCTTCTCCGGCCGCAAATGGCGCAGCCCCACTCGGTCCGTACCCACGATCGCCGCAAGCACGATTGCCGCCGTAGCACCCCAGCCAATCCCCAACCAGACGAAATACTCCGCGACACCGTCGGGACCAAGAAAAATCGTCGCCAACGGCAGAAGTCCCAGATTCACCCACTGCAGCAGACAAGCCAGCGGGGTCCGCAAATGCCCACTCAACCAGCCATGAATCACGCCGTGCATCACAAGCCCCGGCAGACAGACGCTCACGGCAATCATACTGAGCGGATCGACCGCGGCCCCCAGCAGCAACCGCGACAGCGGCTCGGCAGCCATCCAGATACCCAGGGTAAAGAACGCCAAGGCAACGCCGACAATGGTGAGCGCGGACGCCAGCAACCTCCCGCGCAGAACCGTACCGGACTCGCCTCCGCCGCTCATCGCCACCAACCGGCAAAGGCCCAATCCAATTCCACAAAGACAAGGCAGTTGCAGCAACGGGATCGCTCGACGCATGTTCAGGTACTCGCCCAACCCCTCCACGCCCCAACGCGACTCCACCAGCCGCATCGCCCATACGATACTGGCCACCGTCAGCAATTCCGCCGCCACCGCGAACCCGGGCCGCACCCATCCGCGGATTCCAAACCCGGAAGCGCATTCCCCGACCACTCGCCGAAGCAAAGTGCTCCCGCGATTCGTCGTCATCGATCCCGTTGCCCATCGACCTGGTGTTGCCATTTGGCCCGCGATAGTACCGGCCACCGTAACCGGCGACAACGTCAGCTTGCGAGCGCCGCAGCTCGGGGGCCGTATGCCATGTGTGTCGTGTGCCACCCGCAGTCCGCCGCGAACGGTGTCACTTTGGTAGAGGACTCCACCGGCGGACCGCCGGTGCAGCGCACTAAGAACCTTCCCAACACTGAGTCCTGACACGGTTCGCACTGGCCGTCCGCCGGCAAAGTCATTCTCGAAGTGACGCCGTTACCGCACCAGCGCGTTGACGGCCAGCAACTGCGACGTCAATTCGCCGATGAACGTCACGATCACGCCCGCATAGAGGATCCCCGTGGCGCTTTGAGTGTTGGGGATCTTCAGCGTTTGCCAGGTAAGAATTCCCAGCATCAAGGTGCCGAGCAGTCCGGACAACCATCGCATCGCGATGAAGACCCAGGTAATGAAGGTCAATTGTTCACCGTAGCGCAGGTGCAGCACGATGGAAAAGCCACAGACCGCCGTCCGAATAGCGACGGCGACAATCATCAGCAACACCAGTCGTTTCAATGGTACAAGCTGCATGCCTGGGGTATTCAGGTACCAATGCCCCAGGAACATTGCGGCCAGGATCGAACCAAGCAGCAGGCCGCTGGAGAGCAGATCGGCCATCGCGGCGACCAGTCTCGCCCCATTCAATCCGTCGGGCCAGGGTGCGCCCAGGAACGCCGCGGAAGCACTGAGGATCGTTATCAGTACCAGGGTTGCCTGTCCGGCTTTCGCGTTTTCATAGAGCCAGCAGATCGAGCCGACATAGCTGCCGATGGCCAGAACGATGGCCAGCGCGAACACGAGCTGCCAGCTTACCGGACTGGCGGCAAATGCATCTCGACCCGAAAACAGCGCGAGAGCCGCTGCCGTGTGCATCCCCATCAGCACCCAGGAATGAACCCGGTAGTATCCGCTTGTCACAAGTCGATGCGGCGTTATCGACATCGAAAGGGCGATACCGAACGAAACGCGGAACACGAATTGAACGAGGATCGGCCAGAGGGAAACCACAAACACTCCTGATCGATCAGCCGCCGATCTGGTACATGGCCCGTTCGGGGCGGATGAACTCCGGGGTATCGATCCCGTGCCCCGGTTTTTTGGCAGCCACGCATTGACGGATGCGAGCGATCATCGCCGCCTCCTGTTCGCTGTCCGCGATCCCCGCACTACTTGCAGCGGCAAATCGATGCACCGATCCGTGAACAACATTTTCCCGGGTGCCGGCGCGCAGTAGTTCGCGCAGGTCCCATTCCGCCGTGGAGAAGAGGCAATTCCGCAATTTCCCTTCGGCGGTGATCCGCAGGCGATTGCAGTCGCCGCAGAATGGCTGCGTGACGGGGTGGATCAAGCCGATTCGTCCACGTCCGTCGTGGAACAGGAAGTCGGTCGCGGGCTGGCTGGGATCGGGGCGGGGAGCCGGAATGAGCGGTCCGAATTCCGCTTCCAGGCATTGCCGAATCTCGACTCCCGACATCACTTGACTGTTGTCCCAGCGGGATTCCGCGTCGAGCGGCATGAATTCGATGAACCGCAATTCTAGATCCCGCTCGCGGGCAAAGCGGGCCAGCGGCAGCAGCTGTACTTCGGTAATGCCGCGGATCGCGACGGCGTTAAGCCGGATTTTCTCGAATCCGAGTTGCCTGGCGGTCTCGATACCTTCCAGAACTTGTTCCAATCCATCCCGTCGCGCGATGCGACGGAACGCCTCGGCGTCAAGCGCGTCCAGGCTGATATTCAATCGGCGGAGTCCCGCCGCTTTCAGAGCCGGTGCCTGGTCCGCCAGCAAGATGCCATTGGTGGTCAATGCGAGGTCCGTCAGTCCCGGGAGCGAGGCCAACCTCTGCACCAGGTTCGGCAGGTTCGCCCGCACCAGCGGCTCGCCGCCGGTCAACCGGAATTTGGTGACACCCAGCCGCAACATCACCGCGGCCACCTGTTCAACTTCCTCAAACGTCAGCAATTCCTCGCGAGGCCGAAAGCGAACGTTTTCCTCCGGCATGCAGTAGAAACAGCGGATATTGCAGCGATCGGTGACGCTGATGCGCAGGCTTGTGTGCCGGCGTCCAAAGCCATCGGTGAGCGGCGGATAGTATTTTGATTCGTTCGTGGGGGTCATACTCAGGCCATGTTCAATGCGTCGAGTTCCGAGGAGGTCCGGCCGGCGGATGGACCCACTCGCGGGTCCCGTCCGACCAATGTTCCTGTTTCCAGATCGGCACGACCTGTTTGATCGTATCGATCAGCCACTGGGCGGCCTCGAATGCCACTTGCCGGTGCGCGGAGCTGACGGCGATGGCGACGCTGGCCTCGCCAAGTTCCACTCGGCCCAACCGATGGATGATCAGGCATTCGATAATCGACCAGCGGTTGCGGGCGGCGGCTTCGAGTTCTTCAAGTTTGCGTCGAGCCATCTCCGGATAACACTCGTAGTCGAGGAACAGCGTGCGGCGATCACCGGTGAATTCGCGCGTCGTCCCCAGGAACAGCACAGCCGCTCCCGCCCGTTGTGATGCCACGCGCTGCAGGGCTTGTTCCGTGTCGATCGGTTCGAGTACCAGATCGATCATCTTTCACCCTCCGCTTACCGGTGGGATCAATGCAATTTCGGCGTCCGCGGGCAACCGCAACTGCTCGTCGGCAAATTCCAGATTCACCGCGAATCGAGCAGCCGGCAGGAGGGCGGCAAGCTCTGGGTGAGCGGAGCCCAATGCCGAGCGCAACCCGGCGACGTCGCTGCCATCGGGAAGGTCGATCCACAGCGCGTCGCAACCGGCGATCTTGCGAGCTCCCGCGAATAACTGCACGGCGAGTTTCATGTGACAATCAAGTCCTGGCTGCGGCGCGTCAGCAGCTGTTTGAATTCGGGCATCAATCCATAGGCCAGCGCCAGCAGCTTCAGCGGGTGAACGGTCGGTTTGGTCGTGCCTTGCTCCATCTGTATCTTACACGAACTGCATTCGGTTGCCCCCACTTCAATGACGGGTTCCCGCATCGCACTGATCAGTCCGCGGCCCATCCGCAAACTGCGGCGGTAGTTGACCCGTTTCAAGCCAAAAATCCCGGCCATGCCCGAGCACCCCCGTTCTAACTTCAACACGGTCAATCCGGGAATCAACCGCAGCAACTGTTCGCCGGGCGACTCGGTGTACTGTGCCCGGACGTGGCAAGGCAGATGGTAGCCGATCTGGGCGTTGACCGGTTGAAAATCGAGCTCAAGCTTCCCTGCCTGGTGCATCCGCAGCAGGTACGCGCAGAGATCGCTTGTATTCTGCGCCACCAGGCGTGCGTCGTCGTCCGCCACCAGATGGGGATACTCATGGGTCAGGCAAAGCGCCGCAGACGGTTCACTGGTAACCACCTGATAGCCTTGCCGAACAGCTTCGGCCAGCAAGGCGACGTTGACCCGCGCGATCCGCCGGGCGCGATCGACGTCGCCATGACTGAGTCGCGCCATTCCGGACGGCAACTGTTCCGGATGCACGTAGACCGCGACGCCGTTATGTTCCAGGCATCGGACGGCCGCTTCCCCCAGCGAAACGTCAAACCAATTGGCGTAGACGTCGGTAAAATAGACGACCTTCCGTTCGGCACGCCGCACCGGGCGGTCCCAACGCCGCCGATGCGCGAGGCGGAGAAAACTCCGCGACGCGACCTGGGGTACTTTGCGGCCTTGGGCGAGTCCGGTGACGCGCTCCAGCATCCAGCGCATCTGCCGATTGCCCAGCGCCCAATTCGTCAATCCACTGAACAGGCTTCCCCAGGCCGCCCAGCGTTCCAGGCGCGTGATAAACCAATCCCCGGGCTGCAAGCCGTTGGCCGCGACATACTGAGCCTTCGCCTCGATCATCAGTTTCGGAATATCGACGTTCGCCGGACATTCCAGCCGGCACTGATGACAATTGACGCAGAGGTCGGCGATCGATTTGAACTCGTCGTCCTTCATTGCCGAAACGGGTAAAGCTCCGGTCAATACACCGCGGAGCAGGTTCGCCTTGGCCCGTGGTGTCGCTTCTTCCGAGGGCACGAAGCGAAAAATCGGGCACATGCGCGTATCGTTGGCCTGGGTTCGACACTGGCCGCAACCGTTGCAGGTGTTCACGATCTGAGGCACCGGATCGGATTGCCAGAGGAGATGCAGGTCGACCCGTTCCCTCGCGTTTTCCAGGGGTGCCAACTCCGCCGAACCGGCCAGCTGGGGCGCGGCGATGAACGCGGCGCCGGCGGTTCCGCGCAAGTTCTCCGTGATCCGCTGCGGATTCTCCGCCACAACCTTGCCGGGGTTGAACAGGTTTCGCGGATCGAAAATCGACTTGACTTCCTGGAAGATCGGGTAGAGCGGTCCGTGCTGCCGTCGGCCGAACCAGGTACGGCTCAATCCGTCACCATGCTCCCCGCTGATCGTCCCTCCCACGCGAAGAACCTCTTCATAGACCGCTTCGGCCGTGGCCTGCAGCCGCCGCACGTCGTCGGGATTGGCGAGATCCAAGAACGGTCGCACATGCAGTTGCCCGTGACCGGCATGCCCGAACAAAGTGGCCGTGGTGGCATGGTGCTTCAGCACGTTCAGCAGACGCGCGCAGAAATCCGGCAGCGATTCCGGCGGCACCGCGAAATCCTCGATGAACGGGATCGCTCGACTGGCCCCTTTCAGCGTATACAGCCGCGGCACAACCTTGTTCGCCAGACGCCAGTAAAACTCGGTTTCCTCCGGCAGTGTCGCGGCGCGACTGGCGAACGCCAGCTTCTCCTGCCGCACAAGTTTGTGCACGACTTCGGCCAGGCGGTCGCGCACCATTCGAGCATCGTCGCCTTGATCCTCGATCAGCAGCATCGCTTCGGATTCCGGGGGGATGACGGAATGGTACCGGGCATCGGTTTCCCTCGCGATACTTAACAGCCGCCGGTCCATCAAGTCGCAGGCGCTGACCCCCATTTTCCCCGCTTCGAGCGCCGCCTTCGCCGCAAGTTCCAGACGTTCAAAGAACAGCAGTTCCACGCAAACGTGACGCGGCAACGGATCGGTGCGGACGGTGGCTTCGGTGATCAGCGCCAACGTTCCCTCGGACCCGACCAGCAGTCGGGCCAGATCGAGCCGGTCGTTCTCCAACACGTCGTAGAGGTGGTAGCCGCTGCGGTTCACCAGCGACTTGGGGCGGAAGTTGGCGAGCGTAGAGTTTTCGCGCCGGATCAACTCGGCAATCCGCGCGACAATCGCGCCCAACGGCCCCGGGGAAGCGCCGGCATCGGCCAGATCGTGCTGGCCGACGCTGAGTACGTCGCCACTCGCCAGCACCACCTGCAAGTTTTCCACATGGCGACGCGCGGAACCGTAGCGCAGCCAATGGCTGCCGGAATTGTCCAATGCGAGCACACTGCCCATGGTGGTCACCGACGAGGTGGCTGGATCGGGACCAAAATGCCGGCCAGTCGCGGCCAGGTGGCGGTTCAGCTGGGCGTGTACGACGCCTGGCTGGATGCGCGCCAGGCCTTGGGAGACCGCCAGAATGCGTTTCATCGAGTGGGCGAAGTCGACGACCAGTCCCGGGCCGATCGACTCCCCGGCGATTCCGGTCCCGGCGCCACGTGCATGCAGCGGGATGCCGCGTTCGGCCGCGTAGCGCACGGTGGCCACGACGTCGGACGTGTCGCGTGGACGAACGACCCCGAGCGGTCGAACTTCGTAGAGACTGGCATCGCTGGCGTACAACTGCGTGATCAGATCGTCGCAGCGGACTTCTCCGGCGACGAGTCCCCGCAAGTCGGCCTGAATTCGCTCCCGTTCAGCATCCATAGAGGATCAGGCCTCGAGTGCTATCGTTGCGAGGCCGGGCGGCCTTCGGCCAGGCGGGCAGCCTGCTGGCGATATTTTTCATGCGTTTCCAATCGAAACGGCTCGCCTCCCTGCAAATCGGCCAACCCACGGTACTCGGCCTGGCAGCGATAACATTGCAACAGGCTGCCGCGCAGCAGGTACAATCCGGCGTCCAGCAGGGCCGTCGCGAACAGGATCGCGTAGGTAACCTGAAAATGCCGGTAAAACCAGCCAATGCAGCTGGCCCCCAGACCGACGACAACAATGGCAACGCCCGTGCGTTGAGAAAAGTCCTTGCGCACATAAAGTTCGGTACTGGGGCAGACCAGGCAGTGAACCACGCGCCCGTCCAGAATCGCATCGGACGGCGGCACCAGTTGGGCATCGCAATTCACGCACGACAACGGTGCGAGTCCGCCTTCGCGGACCGCGGCGTTGTTGACCGCACTGCATTCGGGACAATGGTAATTGACTTCAATCATCGCTCGCCGCCGCGCGCCACAAAATCGGCCGGTCGGACCACGCGCCGATCACCGTCCCAAACATTGTGAACCGAAACCGGGTGCTCGGATAGTGGGGTTGGCCTCGCGGCTTGGTCGATGAAAACGGGGGATGGGCCGGATCGACGCGCTGGCAGGACGCGCCGCGGGCTCATTCGCCGAGCACCTGCTTGATCCAGGCGACGATATTCCGAGAGGGCCCCTCCTGAATCCGGTCCGCGATCTGCTGGTGGGGCGAGTAGGTCATTTGCTCCACTTCCACCAGCGGCTCGAGCGCGTTCGCGACTTCACTCGTTGTTTCCGAAGCGGCAATGCCTTGGGAATCGGGCGCACTCGTCGTGGGCGGCGACACCCACTGGCCGTTGCCCAGGCGCCGCAACATCTCTCCGAGATAGGCGCCCCAGAGCCGCCGCAACTTCTGACAGTTTTCCGAGGATGCTCCGCCACGCAGCGCGTAGCGGATCGCATCGAACTGGCCTTCCAATTCGCCAAGGCTTTTGACGCTGAAATCGAGTTCCACCACGAAGAACTTGCGTGTGAATTTCTGCGACTCGAGCGCATCCGCCAACATCCGCTGCGCCCAGGGATTGGATGGCTCGGCGCTTTCAGGTTCCGTCTGGCAACGATCGACAGTCATTGGACCTCCGTGCGGGAGGGAATTGGCAAGGAGGTTGATGGCGCGATCCGACTATGATAACTACCACAACGTGTAGCCACCATCAATCACCAGGGCGGCGCCGGTCATATAACGCGAGGCGTCGCTGGCGAGATAGACCGCAAGGGGCCCGAGGTCTTCCGGCTGACCGAAATCGCCCAGCGGTATCTGTGCCCGAAATGTTTCGATCACCTCGGGATGCTCCCGCGCCCAGCGCTGATTCGGTTCGGTCATGAAACCGCCAGGAAGAATGACGTTCACGTTGATCCCATGGGGCGCCCAATCCGCGGCGACAGCACGGGTGAACTGCAACACGGCGCCTTTCGCCGTTTCGTAATGCCTCCCGGTGATTCGCCGGCCCGCCACCAGGCTGTTGATCGAACCAATGTTGATGATTCGGCCACCCTTCCCTCGAGCAATCATCGACGCGCCGACAATCTTGGTGCAGAGAAAAGTGGCGGTCAAGTTCAGGTCGATCAGCTGTCGCCAGGTATCGAGCGGCATCGATTCGGTCGGGATGTTCTGCCGGCGACCGCCGACATTATTCACCAGAATGTCGATCGGCCCGAACTCGCCACCGACCGCACGCTGGCAGGCGAGTTCGCAGTTCTCGGGCACCGAAACATCCGCGACGATCCACGACGCCTGATGGTCTCGATGCCGGACTTCCTCGGCCGTTACGCGCAAATGCTGTTCGTCACGGCCTATCAGGACCAGATCGGCACCCGCCTCCGCCAAGGCCAGCGCCATGGCACGCCCCAGCCCCCGGCTGCCGCCGGTGACCAACGCCCGCCTGCCATCCAACCGAAAACGGTCCAAAACTGCCATGGGTAACCTCATGATTCTTGAAATGCCGCATTGTATTTTTGTTCGAAAAAAGATTATACTGCCTGCGGTTGGTGCGTCGAATGAGCTGGAGTTTGATTCTGCTAGCCCTTGTTTGACTTGATTTCGAGCGGTACGAGTCACGCCCCCAGTCGCAAGTCCACCCTGGGCCTTGGTTGGCCCCTTTCGCAGGATCCAGAAAGTCAGAAGTGGGTCTGAGAGTTTTGGTTAGAGGAGTTCGTCCGTTGGGGAAGAAGTTGTATGTCGGCAATCTGAGTTACTCGGTGACGAGTTCTCAACTGCAGGAAATGTTCTCGCAGTATGGCAACGTGGTTAGCGCGCAAGTTATCCAGGATCGGGAGACGGGGCGCAGCAAGGGATTCGGGTTTGTGGAAATGGACACGGACGAAGCGGCTCAGGCGGCGATCCAGGGGTTGAACGAGCAAGACAATGCCGGTCGGCCTCTGCGCGTGAATGAGGCGATTCCGAAAGAGAACCGCGGCGGCGGCGGTGGCGGCGGTGGCGGCTACGGAGGTGGCGGTCGCGGCGGTCGTGGCGGCGGCGGTGGTGGTTATGGCGGCGGCGGCGGTGGCCGTGGCGGTCGCTACTAATTCCATAAGTTCCAAACCGTTCATCCACTCGTCCATGCCCGGCGACAAACTCGCCGGTGCATGGACGGCGGATGAAGCTCGGATTCGACCCGTCGCTTGATCTTCATCGTCGGCGCAGCACTGCCAATCCAAGGAAGGACGGCATGCGACTCTTTTTTTCTGTCGGCGAACCGAGCGGGGATCTGCACGGCGCGAACCTGATCCGCCAGCTGAGGCGTATCGATCCGCAATATCAATGTGTCGGCTACGGCGGGCCACGCATGCGCGATGCGGGCTGCCAACTGCATTTTGACCTAACACAACTGGCCGTCATGTGGTTCCTGCGCGTGCTGTTCAAGCTGCCGCAGTTCCTGCGGCTACTGTGGCAAGCCGATCGGTACTTCCGCGCTCACCGACCCGACGCGGTCATCTTGATCGACTACCCGGGCTTCAACTGGTGGATCGCGCGGCGAGCCAAAGCGCGGGGCATCCCTGTCTTCTACTACGGTTCTCCTCAACTTTGGGCCTGGGCCGAATGGCGCGTCGCCAAGATGCGACGCTATGTCGATCATCTGCTCTGCAAATTGCCGTTTGAAGTCCCGTGGTACGAGCAACACCAATGCCGTGCAACCTATGTCGGCCATCCCTACTTCGATCAGCTCGCCGAACAATCACTGGATGCCGCCTTCGAACGCGAACTGGCGCAGGACACGCACCCCCTATTGACCCTGCTGCCCGGATCGCGGGACCAGGAAGTTCGATCGAATCTCCCCATCCTGGTCCGCGCCGCACAGCGGGTTGGCGATCAGGTCCCCGGGCTGCGCCTCGCCATCGCGAGTTTCAACACCCGTCAGGCCGAGATGGCGGCAAACATCGTGAACGACTCCGCGGCGAAGATCGAGGTCTTTGTCGGGAAAACGGCCGAGCTGATCAAGGGCGCCGAGTGCTGCCTGGCCTGCTCCGGCTCCGTATCCCTGGAACTGCTCTACTATCAAAAGCCGTCGGTGATCGTTTACCGCGTCCACTGGATGGCGAAGCGGATCGAGGGCTATTTCCGGCGCGTGCGTTACATTTCGCTGGTCAATTTGCTCGCCACCGACCGGCGGTTCACCAGCCGCGGCGAACTGTATGACGCCCGGTCCGCCGACGCCCGCGAGGTGCCATTTCCAGAATACCTGACCAGCGGAGACTGTTCGGCACAGGTCGCGGAGCACGCAATCCGCTGGCTGCGCGATCCGCTGGAACGTCAACGGGTCGTCGCCCAATTGAGCCAATTGCGGCAACTCTGGGGGAAACCGGGAGCATCACGCAGGGCAGCCGAACACATTGATCGCCTGCTGCGCGCGGCGAACCTCGGTATGCGCGCGTCGGCTTGACGAACTGCCACCGTCGACGACAATTCGATGTTCAAGGGGGACGTGAATCTTGTTCCTGGTTGAGCCTGGTCACACGCATTACGACGTGCGGTTTCAAGTACTGGGAATTCCGGTACGAGTCCACCCGTGGTTCTGGCTTGCCGCCGCTCTTTTCGGCGGAATGGGAAGCTTTCGCGGGCTCTCGACGCTGAATGTGATGGCCCTGGGGATCTTCGCGGTCTTCGTATCGATCCTGATCCACGAATTGGGACACGCCCTGGTCATGAAGGCGTTCGGTGACTCCCCGAGTATCGTTCTTTACTTAATGGGCGGCCTGGCGATTCCTGATCGCGGCGGGAGTTGGTCGTTCTCCTCTCCGAGACGCCGCAGCCCTGTCGATCAGATTATCATCTCCGCTGCCGGCCCCGGCGCCGGATTTCTATTCGCCGGATTGATCGTCGTTCTGCTGAAACTGTTCGCCGACGTCTCGGTTCATGTCGAACAATTCATGCCGGTTTTCGAAATTGAATTGAAAAGCCCGTACCTGTTCCTGCTCGTGCACTTTCTCCTGTATATCAACATCTTCTGGGGCATCGTAAACTTGTTGCCAGTCTATCCGCTCGACGGCGGTCAGATCGCCCAACAACTGTTGATCATGAACGACCCTTGGGGCGGCATGCGCAAGTGCCTGCTGCTGTCGACGATCGTGGGTGGAGTGACCGCTTTTGCCAGTTTCAGTTATTTTGGCAATATGTTCATGGGAATGATGTTCGCCTCGCTGGCGGCGTCGAGCTTCATGGCGCTGCAGCAGATGGGGACCTTTGGAGGCGGACGTGGACCTTGGTGATGGAGTCGACCGTGTCGCCTAGCCGCGCGCCGTTACCCATGCCGTTACCCTCGCCGTCACCCTCGCCGGTTCCTCGACAACGTGCCATCCTGCTCGGCGCCAGCAACGTCACGCGCGGTCTGGCTACTGTCATCGATGCCAGCCGCCTGCAACTCGGTGGACCAATCGACTTTCTCGCGGCCATCGGTCACGGGCGCAGTTACGGGCGACCGAGTCGTGTGCTGGGTCGTCGATTGACCGGCATTCTCGAATGTGGATTGTGGGACGAACTGGCGCGCCGCCCACCGTTGCCCACAGTCGGCCTGATCACCGATGTTGGAAACGACATTCTGCTGGGAGTCCCGCTGGCCACAATCCAGGATTGGCTGGAGCGGACCTTTGAACGCATGCGACTCGCCTGCGAAATGATCGTGGTTACCGAGTTGCCTCTGGAAATCGTCGGGCGGCTTTCTCCCCGCCGCTACCGGCTGTTTCGCAGCCTGCTGTTTCCCAAATCCCGACTGGAGTACTCCGAAGCGATTGATTCGGCCCATGCAGTGAATCGGCATCTCGTCGAGCTGTCGGATCGATTCCGGGCAACGTTGGTTCGCCCGAATGCGGACTGGTATGCGATCGACCCGATCCATGTCCTGCGTCGATCCTCCGCCGTCGCATGGCGGACAATCCTAGCGTCCTGGAGTCCCCATGCCGATGCGGTTCCCAATGACAGCGATCGCGGCTCACGCCCGCACCGCCTTGCCGCTGGCGGCGGAATCAACTGGCGACAACGCTGGTCTTTGCGTTTCGTTCGTCCACTGGAACAACAATGGTTCGGCTGGACACAGACCTGTCCTCAACCATCGTGCGTGTTCGACGACGGGACACGCGTATCACTCTTTTGAACGGCTTCATTAAACGCACAAACATCCAATTTCGGTGTGCAGAATTCTGTTCGCACAACGCTTCGTGATCGCGCAAGCTGCCGCTCGAAATCCGCGCTCGCGAAAATTTCTTAAAGTTGTTTTCACTTTTTTGTGGAAAAGCTGTTGCAATTCCTGGAGAGATTCGTAAAACATGAGCCTAAGGAGTTTGGTACTGCTCGATAAATGCTGCTTCGCATCGTCTGGAATACAACGCGAAGCAGCCTTTCAGCGACGCAACGAAGACAAGTGAGACTCTTCGAAAAGTCGATTGAAGTCGAGTAGTTTTTTTAGGAGGCGCGGAGATTCAAGGAAGCGAACTCGAGGAAGTTCGGTGGAGATCGAACTCTCTACGAAGCGACAACGACGATTCTTCGCGTCAGATCATCATCACTGGAGGACGTACTGTGGCCAAGAAGAAAGCTGCTAAGAAGGCTGCGAAGAAGGCCGCTGCTCCAAAGAAGAAGGCCAAGAAGAAGTAAGGCCTGACCTCTTTGGTGCGCACGCCGCCCTATGGCGGTGAATCTGGACCATAACGAGAAAGAGCCACCGGAACCTGTGTTTCGGTGGCTCTATGTTTTTCACGCCGACCCGGTTTTTCACGCTGTTTCACGCCTGGTGCTTTGTCAAAGCCAGGTCTTGGGGTTGGCACTCTGTAGAACGGACTTCCAAGTCCGTTGCAAGACGTGTGTTTGCGACGGACTAAAAGGCGGCAATCGTGGGCGATCCCGGGGGCCGCTCGTTTCAACGACGGCCGGCTTTGCGATCCTCGACCGGCTCGGCCTTGTCCCATTTTGCCACCCGTTCCTCGGCGCTCGGCTCGGTCAACGGACGCACAATACGAAATCCGACCCCCTGTGCGTCGGTTAAGTACCAGATGCTCTTCGGAATCTGGGGGTCCTGTTTTTTCCAATCGGCGATCGACTTGACGCGCGCGGCGATGCGCAACAACTGCGGTTCATCCTGCCAGGATCCGCCGCGCGTTACACGGCCCCATTCCTTGGTCGGCGGAAGCAGCGGGTTTTCGGCCACTCGCCCCAATGCGGCGGCGTAAAAGTCGGTCGAATGTTGATCCAGCACCCATTCGGCCACGTTGCCATGCATATCGTGCAATCCCCAGGGATTCGGCTTCTTCTTGCCGACCGGATGGTAACGCTCGTCGCTGTTGTCCAGGAACCAGCCGTAATCGCCGAGCTTCTCCACGTCGTTACCGTACGAATATGCCATCTTACCGCCGGCTCGACATGCGTATTCCCATTCTGCCTCCGTAGGTAGTCGATAGTATCGGCCTGTCTTGGCCGAAAGCCAGTCGCAGAAGACGCGGGCGCCGGTTTGCGTCATACTGATCGCGGGGTAACCGCGTTTCCCCATGCCAAACGACATGTCGGTATACGGTTGCGTCGGCTGGGAGATCTGGAATTCGTCCGCCGCCTTGTCCCGATCATTCGGATCGCGTTTGGCATTGCGGCGCCTTGCAATGTCCAGATCAAACATCCAGACTTCGAAAGCCTCCCAGGTAATCTCGTACTTACTCATCCAGAACGGCGAAATCTTGACCTCATGCTGCGGTCCCTCATCCTCCGTGCGACCATCCTCGGACTCCGGGCTGCCCATCAAGAAGGTGCCGCCAGGAATCGGCAGCATGTCGATTTTGGCGTCGGTATGCTCGATCAACTCCGCATAGACCTTCATCTCCTCGGCGGTTCGAGCCACCGCCTCCTCGATTGGCAGTGTGGGCCGGTCCGCGGACGTGGCAACGTTGGCGCAAAACCCAATGGCACAAAACCCTGTAACGCAAAGCACAATGGCGCGAAGCGTCATGGCGGTGGTCTCGACCGGGGCTGCGGCGGAGCCACGGATCGCGTAATTCGTCGGGAACGGAATCGTTGAAAGTCGCATGCAAGAATTCCTTGGTTTTTGGCGAGCGCGGATTCTATCAGCGGTCCTGGTCGCAACCATGCCGGAATCGAAACGGTGGGAAATTGGCTCAGAGGACAGCAGGTAACTGCAATTGGAGTCCGATTGCCGATACGATGGAATCTATCTTAACTTCGCGGGGGAGGGCTTGGCGAGTGGGGCGGATTCTGGCGGTTTTTGTGGCACTTTGCCTGCCGGCGCAAGTCGGACTTGGCCTGCCGGCAGATTGTGCGGGGGACGACCCCGCTCCTGCCACCGCTTTGCAGGTCGCGCAGGTTCATATGGGTTCGAAGTTCACGATCGTGGTCCACGCGACCGATCGTGAGCGGGCGGCGCGAGCAATCGACCTCGCGTTCGAGCGGATCCATCGACTGGATCTCGTCATGAGCGACTACCTCGACGAGAGCGAATTGAGCCGGCTGAGCGCCTCCAGCGGCTCGGCGACGCGGATCGCCGTCAGTGACGATCTCTGGCCGCCCCTGGCGACGGCACAACTGGTCAGTGGCTGGACCCGGGGAGCATTTGATATTACCGCCGGGCCGCTGACCACACTCTGGCGCCGCGCGCGACGCGAACGCCGACTTGCCGAACCCCAGACGCTGGACCGGGCCAGGGCGTCGGTTGGCTATCGACACCTGCTGCTGCGCTACGAGGACAGGACGGCGGAACTTCAGCGTCCGGGAATGCGATTGGACCTGGGCGCGATCGGCCAAGGCTACGCAGCCGATGAAGCGTTGCGAGTCTTACGAGAATCGGGTTTCGCGCAGGCGCTGGTCAACGCCAGCGGGGACATCGCGATCGGCGAGCCACCGCCAGGGGCCACCGGCTGGAAGATCGCCGTCCCTGCCGTCGATCGGAACGGGCAGACCGAACCGGTCGTGATGCTGCTCGCCCGTTGCGCCGTGTCAACGTCGGGCGATGCGTTCCAGGCCGTGGAGATTGACGGCCGTCGCTACTCGCATATCGTCGACCCGACGACCGGTCTGGGTGTTTCCCACTCGGCAGCCGCCACCGTGATCGCCGACCGTTGCATCCTGGCCGACGCGCTGGCCACCGCCGCCTGCGTTATGCCGGGCGAGGCCGCCGTGCAACTCGGGGATCGCCTGGGACTGGCGATTCGTGTCATCGCGCGCGACGGGGAAAAGCACCTCGCGATGCAGACGCAGCGTTTCGGCTGGCCTTGAACCACGCGACCTGCTCTTGCGTCCACGTGCCAACTATGATACTCAGCCGTTCTATCCAGGGACGGACCGATGTTGCTGAAGCAAAAAAGCCGCGTGAATTCGCGCCGGCCCCGCGCACCCATGCCTGCCCGGAACCGCCGGCGGCCACCGGCACTGCTTCAGGCCCTGCCTGTGGCCCTCTTGCTGCTCGGCTTCAGCGGTTGCCTGTCCCATCCAACTCTGGGGCGACGGGACTTCTATCGCACCTCCCCGGAACTGGTGGCGCTCACCGTTCCCGTTGTCGAACGGGGCGAGCCCCGCCCGATCATCGACGGAATCGGCTGGGTCGTTGGAATCCCGTCCAAGATCATCCTCTGGGACCGGCGGGTCGACAATCACCGTATTTCACCGATCACCGAGGAGGCGGTCGTCCAGTACCTCGAATTGAACGAACTGGACTCGGTCAAAGTGCGGCTCAACCAGTACGCACCGCTCGACGAATGGAGCCGGCTCCGCGCCAATACCAGCGTCGGCTGGGGATGGCGATATACGGCGGGTACACTCGGTTGGCTCTACGACACCATCGTACCCGGCAGGATTTTTGGCGGCGATCATTACAACCCGTTTACCAACACCATCCACATCTATTCCGATCTGCCCGCGGTCGTCCTGCACGAGGCAGGACATGCCAAGGATTTCGCGCAACGAGAATATAAAGGCACCTACGCCGTGCTCTACGCTCTGCCGTTCGTCCCACTGTGGCACGAAGCGATCGCCACCCGCGACGCACTGGCGTACCTGCGCGACTTCGGCACCGTCGCGGAAGAGCAGGAGGCGTACCGGATTCTCTACCCCGCATACGGCACCTACGTCGGCAGTGCCGCCGCCGACCTGCTGCCATGGAACGGCGGACTGGTGTTCGCCGCGGCCGTCATTCCAGGCCACGTCGTCGGCCGCATCCGCGCTGCCCAGGTCGACGCCGAACGCACGGCGCATGCCACAGCGTGGTTGGGGCTTCCGGCCGCAACGGAGGACGATTGAGCCGGGAGATTCGGCGGCAGGGCGAAACAAGTTATGCAGGATGGGCGAAACAAGTTTCGTATTACGGGCGAAACGAGTTTCGTGCTACGAAACGGTCGAGCAGATAGATGCCGGTGAAGAGGCGTGCGTCGACTTTGGTGCCGTTTTCAACGCGGTCCCGCAGCCAAGTGTCGAGTTCCGCGCGACGGATTTCATGGACCTTGATGTTCTCGCCATCCACGCCGCCACCCTCGGATCGGCGTTTTAGGCCCGTTGCCAGACAGAACGTAACAAACTCGTCCGTCAATCCGGCCGAGCAGGTCCCGGAAAAAACGCGCGTCACCTGTTGAGCATCGTAACCGGTTTCCTCGAGCAGCTCGCGCCGCGCCGCCGCTTCGATCGGCTCGCCTCGAAAGGCCGCTTCGTCACCAACAATGCCGGCGGGGAACTCGATCACGTTCGCATGGACGGGGACGCGGTACTGTTCAACGAGCACCAGACTGCCGTCCGACTTGCAAGGAACGATCACGACGGCGTCGGCCGAATGGGTGCGCTGCGCGTACTCCCACTTCCCTTCGCGCACCAGACGCAAGAAACGGCCCTCCGCCAGTATTTCCCGGGATGTCGACTCGTTTATCGTCATCGGGATCCCGCGCGGTCCGAAGCAAAGTCGAGCCGCATCTGGGGGTCGCGCCGCTCGGCACCCGGATTCAGTTCCTTGTAGAGCAAGCTTGGCTGGATGTCCTGGTTGTTCTGGTACTTGCTTTGGTATTCCGTGATGCTGCCCGTGATTTCATGATAGATAATCTGGCAGATCGCGATGCCGGGGTAGATTCGGATCGGCTGCACGGCGAACATCTCCAACGTCCAGTAGCCGTTGAAGCCCACATCGCCAAACCCGGCCGTCACGTGCACAAACAGCCCCAGCCGACCGATCGAGGAACGGCCTTCGATCATCGGGACCAGGTTATGCGTTTCCGTGCGCTCGACCGTCCGGCCGAGGTAGAGCTGGTTCGGTTGCAGCACCAGTCCCGTTTCCGGGATCGTCAGCCGCCGCACCCGGTTCGGCTGGCGCATGTCAAGCACGACTTCCTCGTAGACCAGAACCTCGGCATGCAATGTGAGGTTGTAACTGTTTGGATTCAGCATCGATTCCTGGAACGGATCGATCAGAATCTCCTGGCCGACGCGCCGGCGGATCTCGTTTCCGGAAAGGATCATATTCGCTGCCTCCCTCAAAGTAACGTGCCGCGGCTATCGCGGCTTGACCCCGATGCGCGGGCAATCGTCCGCCAACGCGCAACTTTCACAAAGTGGTCGCAAGGCCTTGCACGTTCGCCGGCCGTGATAGATGACGCGGTGCGAAAACCCGATCCATTCCGACTCCGGCAATAACGCCATCAGCTCCCGCTCGATCTTCTCGGGTGTTTTCTCCCTGGTGAGACCGAGCCGCTGGCTGATGCGGGATACATGCGTGTCGACGACCACGCCGGACGCAATGCCGAATGCCGTTCCGAGCACCACATTGGCGGTCTTCCGCCCCACGCCGGGCAATTGCACGAGTTCCTCCATGGAATTCGGTACCTGGCCCCCGTAACGGGAAACCAGCTGCTGGCAACAGGCTTTGATGTTGCGAGCCTTATTGCGGAAAAAGCCGGTACTCTGGATTTCCTTTTCCAGCGTTTTCAACGGCAGATCGGCCAGATCGGCAGCGGCAGGATATTTCGCGAACAATGTTTGCGTGACCTTGTTGACCCGTTCGTCCGTGCATTGGGCCGACAGGATCGTCGCAATCAGCAGCTGGAACGGATTTTCGTGCCGCAGAGCGCATTCCGCAATCGGGAACTCAGCGTGCAGTCCCGAGAGGATGCGCCCGACCTCACGCTTCAATCGACGAACGGCAGCCACTGCGATGCGTCCCCCTTAGTGCCGATTTTGCAAGGTTCGTCCTGCAAAGCGCGGTGTGGAGTTGCGATTGTCGCGGACAGTGCGCAGGGGTGTCAAGTACTGGATTGATCGCCGCGGCGGGACTATATTCTGCGCATCCAAATTCCCACAGGAGTGATGTTCCATGGCCGATTCGTTTCCCCCCCGCGCGCACCAATCGCCTTTCCGAGCCAGTCTTCTTTATCGACTGGGCTCGCTGCATCGATTGGGCTTGCTACATAAATTGGGCTTGCTGTGCGGGTTGCTTGCCGCGGGCGCACTCGCCCGCTCTGTGGCTGCCTGGAGCGCCGCCCCCAGTTCCGGGGCGGAGATGACCAACGCCGCCCAAGCCTGGCTCGCCGCGCTGGATGATCAGCAGCGCTCCACCGCCCTGATGGAATACGCCTCGCCGGCCCGACTGGACTGGCACTTCATTCCCAAAGCGTCGCGGAAAGGTCTGCAGATACGCGACATGAATATGGGACAACGTGAATTGGCGCGAAAACTCTTGAAGACCGGACTGAGCCAGATCGGGTACGACAAGGCAACGAAGATCATGGAGGTCGAAAACCTGCTCAAGGAACTGGAAAAGAACAAGACCAACACGCCGCTCCGCGATCCCTACCGATACTATTTCACCCTGTTCGGTAAGCCAGACGCCAAAGAACGCTGGGGCCTGAGTATCGAGGGCCACCATATGTCGTTCAATTTCGTCATCGAAAACTCGAAAGTGATCTCCTCGACGCCCCACATGTTCGGCGCCAACCCGGCAACAATGAAAGGCGAAGAACTGATCGGATTCAAGCCTGGCATGCGTCTGCTGGCAGGCGAAGAATCGCTGGCGTTCGACCTGTTGAAGTCGCTGACACCGGAACAACGAACCGTGGCGATCATCGCCGAAAAGGCGCTGGAGGAAGTGCGCTCGGCCGGCCAGCCCCAACCGCCGACCGATGCGCCGGTTGGATTGTCCGCGCAAAAACTTGCGACCGAACAACGGGCGATCCTGCAGTCATTGCTCGCAGTCTACGCGGGAAACCTGGCCGACGATGTCGCTCGGGAAAAACTGGCGGAGATCGAAAAGTCCGGATTGCCGAATGTGTGGTTCGCCTGGGCAGGTGCCGACCGACCCGGTGTCGGCCATTACTACCGGATCCAGGGCCCCACCTTCCTGATTGAATTTGTGAACACCCAGCCCGACGCAGCCGGCAATCCGGCAAACCATATTCATTGCACCTGGCGCGACGTCCGCGGCGACTTCGCGATTCCGATCGGCAAATAAGGTCCGACGATGGCCCAATCCGACCGGGAAAGGTGGGACGCCAACTATCGGGCCGGTTCCCACCACGAACACCAGCCATCGGCGGTGCTGGTCGGCTTACTTCCCTACTTCGCCGCTCCCGGTCGGGCGCTCGATATCGGTGGCGGCCTGGGGCGGCATGCAATCTGGTTGGCCGAACAAGGCTGGAAAGTCACGCTGGTCGATGTTTCGGAAGTCGGCCTGGCGATCGCTCGTGAGCGCAGCGCCAACCGCAGCGTGATCCTGGACTTCGTCGAACGGGATCTGGAAACAGAGCCACTGCCGGGCGCAAACTGGGACCTGTTGCTCTGCTTTCATTTCTTGCATCGCCCGATCGTTCAATCCGCCCGCCGCTATCTTGCTCCGGGCGGCCGGCTGGTGGTCGTCCAGCCGACGATAACGAACTTGGAGCGAAATGCCCGGCCACCGTCGCGGTTCCTGCTGCAACCGGGCGAGTTGCACGCGTTGATCACCGACCTCCACCTGCTGCATTACCAGGAAGCATGGACAAGCGAGGACCGTCACGAAGCAATCCTGGTCGCAGAGCGTTCGACCGCGGAGGACCATTACCGCGGAGGACGGAGTATTTTTACCGCGGAGAGCACGGAGAGCGCGGAGATCTTTTAGAGGAAGAGCAACAGAGAATAATGAACAAAGAAAAGAGTACTTCCGGCAATCGCCTGTTTTCTATTTTTCCAGTCCTTTCTCCGCGCTCGCCGCGTTCTCCGCGGTAGCGCTATTCCGCGGTAGCGATCTTCTGCGGTAGCAACAATTCGTTCCAGGTGGCGACCCACTCCGACCAGCGTACGGATTTGTCGCGGAGCAGGATCGGAATCTCGGGCAGCCGAACGTTCGCGACGTCGATTTCGCCAGATTGGGGCCGCCCCGACGGATCCTTGTCACCTGACAACGGCACGTGCTGCTGGACTTGCACCGATTCGGTCGGATAGACGATCAATCCCGTGTCGCTGTAGCTGAACCATCGGAAATCGATGCCGATGAACTGTTGCAGGCGATTTTCGAGCAATTCAACCGCTCCGGCTTGCAACAACCCCACCATCGCCACGGCAAAGCGGCGCGTATCTTCCGCATTCAGCTGCCGTAGCCAATCGGGCATTGTAAACGACGCCACCAGCCAATGCCCGTGATTCTCGAAGCGCACCAAAAGCGGAGGACCGATGTCGGCGCTGCGCCGCAACACAAACTCAATGCGGCTGTTGGCAACTCGCACCTCCCCGCAATGCAGACTAAAGGTGTCGCTGAAGCCGCCCTCTTCGAGCAGCGAACAGAATTCGCGATCGACAAATCGGCGAACCTGCCGTTCGAGGTTCTTCCTTCGAGCCCGGCAGGCATTGACCGCATTCCAGTTGCCTGTGCGCTGCGATTTGCGGAGCACATGCCGCAGTCGATTGAACAGCTTTGGCGCGGTACCCGAATGCACGCCAGGTCGCAACAGGCGCACCAGCGATTCCCCATGATCGCCGATCCGAATCGGCAGCAGTTTGGAGGAACGATTCGAGTCATACAGCCGCCAGTTTTCCTTGAGTTCCCAGACCAGGAACCCGAACAGGCCGGGCATTAGAAACACCGTTACGCCGGCAAAGGCGTTCGCAAGGAATCGGCCCAAGAAAGGTTCAAACGGGACCGCAAGGTATTCGGTGAGTACGATCGACCAGGGCAACATGATCTTGTGCGACACCGTGACCACCGGGAAGTGCTTGATCGGGTTGATCTGCGGTTCGACGAGCAGGGTAACATAGATGCGAATCACATAGGTCACGGCAAACCAGACGACGCTCATCGCCGCCTTGTAGGCCACCGATAGCCGGGAGTCACCGGCCCGGAACCGCAGCCATTCGTCGACGGCGTAGAGCACGCGTTCCAGATTCTCCATCAGGCGGTGAAATACGTCCGCGACCCATTGGAAAACCGCTCCGAAAATCCGCATTCGCACGTCGTGCCAGGTTCGAGCAACAACATCAGTGACCCATTCGTCCGCATACCGGCCCAGCGGCGAATTCAAGAACAGATTCGTGCCCAGAAATACGTTCAGCGTGGCGTCGAAA
>Ga0194128_10000066_pt1 | contig 163444 bp, 143 predicted proteins | sample TA2KigCa65mmetaG_FD_148650 | JGI IMG/M metagenome (GOLD analysis project Ga0194128, IMG submission 148650) | Freshwater microbial communities from Lake Tanganyika, Tanzania - TA2015037 Kigoma Deep Cast 65m | ecosystem: Environmental > Aquatic > Freshwater > Lake | place: Tanzania: Lake...
ACCGACCGGCCCGCCGCGGGTCTGGCTCTAACCGCCGCCATGCGACGGCGTGCGATCTTCGGGCCGGCCTGGTGTGGGTGAGTCGGCCCCGGTAGCTTCGGTCGCCGCGCGTGAGCCGGCCGCAGGCCAGGCTAGGCCTTGACTTCGATCAGCTCGACCCGGACGTCGTCCGGGCACGCGATGAACGCGATCCGGGGGCCGCCTGCGGGGTTCACGATCGGTCCTTCGAGCAACTTCGCGCCAAGGCCTTCCAGGCGCTTGATGTCGGCTTCCATGTTGGTCGTGTCGAAGCCGAAGTGCTCCAGGCCGAAATGTACGCCTGAGTTGCCACGCGGCATGTTCTTGTCCGAGTTCCTCGGACCAGAAATGTTTACCGTCATCCCGCCATCCTCGCTCTTGCAGCGGATGAAGCGGTCGCCGAACGGACGGACTGCATCGCTTTCGACCTTGAGGTTGAAGGCCTTGACCCACCAGTCGGCCGACTTCCTGGGATCAGCGGCCTTCAGGTGGATGTGGTTGATTCGAAACGCCATGAGATTCCCTGCCTCGGTTTCGTTGGGTGAAAGATTCGAACGGCCGAAGGCTAGCCCGGCATGCGATGACAGTCAAGAACAGCGCGCGTGACGAACCGGCAAGGTGCTCATTCCCAAGGGGTCAGGCGCGGCCGGATGCCGCCTTCATCAGAGAGGCGTGATGCTCCGGCCAGGCGATGACGATGCTGGGGAGGTCGCCGTTAGTCGTCCAGTCTACGGGCGCCCCGCCGAGGTCCGAAACGACCAGTCCGATCTCAGTCGCGATGGCGGCGCCTGCCGCGACGTGCATCGGCGCGACCTTGAGGACGACGAGCGCTGAGAGCCTGGCCTGGAGTAGCTGCGCGATCGGGTAGGTGATCGATCCGAACATGTTTATGGCGCCAGCGGCCCGCGCGAACCGGGTGAGCAAGGGGGCATGCGCGGCCCACTCGTCCGCGCTGTCGATCTCTACGCAGATCATCGACCTCTCGAGTGGGACTGCCGGAGGCTTTGGCTCGAACCTGCGTCCATTATGCGCCGCGCCCGCGCCCCGGACCGCGCTGAAGACGTCACGGGTCGGCGGCAGGGCGATGGCCCCGAGCACGAGAATCTCCTCGTCGCGCAAGGCGACGTTAAGTCCCCAGTGTGCCAGACCCTCGCGGTAAGGGAACGTGCCGCACAACGGATCGACTAGCCAGACAAGGCCCCGCTTCTCGCCGGCCTCGCTCTCCTCCGACAGGATCCCGGTGCCGATGCCCGAGCCGGACAGGACGCCCGAAATGGCGCGATCGGACGCCAGGTCAGCTTCCGTGACGGGAGCGCCTTGCGTCTTGTCCCACGACTTCAGCGGGCCGCCTGCCTGGCGGAATCGCAACATCAGCTCCCGTGAGCCGGCGTCGAGCGCTTCGATGGCCGCACCAAGCGCCTTGCGGCGGTCGTAGTCGGACATCCAGCTAGGCGCGCTTCATTGACCGCGACCGGCCGGGGTTGCGCCGAAGCCGCGCGGGGCCCGCGAGTTCTTCCCGCACGATCCGAGTACCGGCGACCATGTTTGTCAGCTTCGAAACGCAGAGCCAGCGCGGGACCGTGAAGAAGCCGCAGTCCGGCACGACCCGGACCCGTTCGGCGGGTGCGTGCTTCAAGACCTCCCGCAGTCGGGTCGCCACCAGCGCGGGCGGTTCCTGATGGAAGCTCTTGACATCGACCAGCCCGGCCCCGAGGTCGAATTTTTCGGTGATCCGGGCGGCGAGCTCGACCTCTCGCATTTCGCGGTTGGCGAACTCGAACACGAGCTCGTCGGCGTCGGCATCCATGATGGCCGGGAACAGCGGGGCGTAAGTGCGTTCGAACCGGGCGCGACTTGCCAGGTTGCCGAAGCAGATGTGGAGAGCGATGCGCGCCTTCACGCCCTTCACCGAGCGGTTGAACAGTTCGATGTAATCGCGCGCCGACCCCCCGATGATCGAGTGCGACGGCTCGTCGATCTGGATGTAGTCGGCGCCGGCCTTAACCAGCTCCTTGAGTTCGGCGTTGATCACCTCGACGAACTCGCCTGCGAGCTCGAGACGGTTCTTGTATACGCTCGGGCGTTCCCGAATATGGATCGAGATCGTGGCCGGGCCAGGGCAAGTCGCCTTGAGCCCGTGTGAGGAGTTCGCTTTGAGGAAGCGGAACTCGTCGACAATCCCGAGTCCCTGCGGGACCCTGATCCGTTCCACCGCCTGGTAACGCGGCACGGAGTCGTACGCTTCTGGGCCCAGCTTCCGGAGGGGACCTTCCGACTGGAGGCCGGTCATCCGGCGATAGAAGCTCTGCACGAACTTCCAACGACGCATCTCGCCGTCTGAAATGAAGTCAACACCGGCCCGTTCCTGGTCACCGATTGCCATGCGGACGGCGTCGTCGAAGAGTTCTCGTTCATCGGTCGGTCCGAACCGGCCGACCTCGATCATTTCGAGGGCCCCGTAGAGCCAGCCGGGCAATCCGTGGCTGCCGATCACACTTGTGGGCAGCAGGGGAGTCGAGTCCAGGGCGGGCATATGGTTCCTCTGGTTTCGGGTCAGCCGGGAGAACCGCATGGTACAACGCTTACCGACGGCGCCAGTCCATTTGCCCCGGATCCATCACAATAGACCCCGACCGGCGCGCCGAAGTGGTTTTCGCGGAGGTATCGATGCCAGGTAAGAAAGTGGTCGTCCTGGGCGGGGGGTTCGGAGGGGTTCGCGCCGCCATTACGGCCCGCAGGCTCTTGCCGCCGGACTATGAAGTCACGCTGCTCGACCGGCGGCGCCGGACCTATATCTGTGGCTCGATGCCTCTACTGATCGTTGGTGAGAAGGAGGCGCTCAAGGCCAGCCGGTCGCTGGGCCAGATCTCGAACCGCGGCGTGAACTACGTCGAAACTGAAATCGAGCGCGTCGATACGCAGCGCCGGTCGGTCAAGGCGCGCGCGGGTGAGTTCCCGTTCGACTACCTGGTCGTGGCCCTGGGCGCCGAATACGACTGGGACGCCGTCCCGAACTCGAGGGCCGGGCATTCTTTCTACGACCTGGCGACGGCGCAGAAGCTTCGAAGCGCGCTGTCCGGACTGAAGCGCGGGCGGATCATCGTGGCCGTCGCAAGCACGCCTTACAAGTGCCCTCCCGCTCCATTTGAAGGGGCCATGATGATGCGCTGGGCATCGAAGAACCGCGGCGTCGAGGCGGCCGTCCAGATCGACCTCTACACTCCTGAGCCGGCGCCGATTCCTGTTGCCGGGGCGGAGGCGAGCGCGTGCGTGGCCGCCGACTTGACGCGCAGCGGTATCACGCTGCACCCGAACGCGGCGGTCAAGGAGCTCTCGAGGGACGGGCGGTCCGCTACTTTCACTGATGGCACTACCGCGGAGGCCGATCTCATCGTGACGGTTCCCGTTCACAGGATGGCGCGGGTCGCCGCCGAGTCCGGGATCGCCGGGGGCAAGCCATGGATCTCTGTGAACCCCCAGTCGCTGGAGACCTCGATCCCCGGCATTTATGCGATCGGCGATGTGAATGTCGTTCCGATGGCGAACAGCCGCCCACTGCCCAAGGCGGGGATCTTCGCTTCGACCGAGGGGGACGTGGTCGCCCAGGACATAGCGGCCAGGGCAGTCGGCGGTCCCAGGCCAACGTTCACCGGCGAGGGTTACTGCTTCATTGCCTATTCGGGCAAGGAAGCGGGCCGGGTATCGGGGCTGTTCCTCGCGCCAGATAAGCCGAAGGTCGAGTTCGAGCAGCCATCGCTCAAGGGGTTTCGAGCGAAGGAACGGTTCGAGCAGGACTGGCGGCGGTTCAGGCTCTAGCGCGGGTCCGGGGTAAGATCACCGCAACGGCCGCGACCCTCTGTATCCACCATGCGCGGAAGGAGGCGCCCAATGTGCGTTCCGTATGACTCAAGGCCGCCCGTACCGCCGATCACAGGGGCTGCGGTCAACTCAAGGGACCTGACCCTTTCGTCGAAGGATGGAACGAAGTTCGCCGCCTTTTTCGCCGGCGGCGGCAAGCCGGGCAGCCCGGCCATCGTTGTCTTGCCGGACGTTCGAGGGTTGTTCAAGTTCTACGAGGAGCTGGCGGTCAGATTCGCCGAACGCGGCTTCGACTCGATCGCGATCGACTACTTTGGCCGGACGGCCGGCGTCGCCAAGCGCGATGAGCAATTTCCCTTTCAGGAGCACGTGGCGCTGACGAAGATCGACCAGATCAACGCCGACGTTGGCGCCGCCATCGCCGAACTGAAGAAGGGTCAGGGGAACGCAAACCGGCCGATCTTCACGGTCGGGTTTTGCTTCGGTGGGTCGGGCTCCTGGATCCAGGCGACTGCCGGCCATGGCATAAAGGGGGCGGTCGGCTTCTACGGGCACCCCACGCGGGTGCAGCGCGACGGGACGGTCCCGGTCATCGACCGGACCAGGGACATCAAGGCTCCTCTGCTCGGCCTCATGGGCGGCGCCGACCAGGGAATCCCTGCCGAAGAGGTCAACAAGTTCACTGCGGCGCTCAAGGCGGCGAACAAGCCCCACGAATTCCACGTCTATGCGGGCGCGCCGCACTCGTTTTTCGACCGTCGGTTCGCGGACTTCAAGAGGGAGTGCGACGACGCGTGGAGCAAGATCCTGACATTCATCGAGAAGAATTCGCGCTAAGGCGCAGCAGATGAAGCCACGAGGCTCGAGATTCCTGAGAAGGGCAGACCCAAAGGGCGACTGGGCGAAGTACGTAGAAGGGGAACACCCGGGTGTCCATGACGGTAACGTCGAGCTCCAGATCCTCATGGGCCCCGACCACAAGTTCCTTCGGTACGGCCTCGGTAACCTGCGGACGCGGCGACTGCAGATCACACGGAGCGTGTATGCCCCGGGCGGCTGGACGAGGGAGCACGTCCACGATGACCACGAGCACGCGTACTACGTGATCTTGGGTCAGGCGCTGGTGCGGGTCGCCGACTCCGAGCAAGTACTCGGACCTGGCGATGTCGCATTCATCCCGCGCGGCACACTGCACGGCTATCGGACGCACGGCTCTGAACCGGTGGAACTCCTCGATATCCACGCCTACGAACGCGACGACCCGTAACGGCGGGCCGTCCGAACCCGGCGAAAAGAAAAGCCGGGCGGGGTCACCCCCGCCCGGCCCGGTCTAACGCAATCCTATGACGGGCGGCGGCCGTTCGACCTGGCGCCATTACTGGAACCAGGCTTGGCTGCCAGCGCCTCGAGGATCCGGCCCGGCCGGATCGGTTGGACGGTGAACCGGACGCCGAGCGCGTCGTAGAGCGCGTTCGGGATCGCGCCGAGAGGTGGCGCAAGCGGGACCTCGGCGACTCCGCGTACCCCGTACGGGTGCAGTGGAGTCGGCACCTCGACCAGGATCGTGTCGATCATCGGCAGGTCAAGCGAAGTGGGCATGCGGTAGTCGAGGAAGCTGGAGTTTGCCATGACCCCGTTCTCGGTCATGAAGTACTCCTCATTCAGCGCCCAGCCAATTCCCTGCACCGCGCCGCCCTGCATCTGGCCCTCGACGAAGGCCGGGTGGACGGCACGGCCGACATCCTGGATCGCCGTGTAGCGAATCACGTCGGTCTTGCCGGTCTCGGGGTCCACTTCGAGGTCGCAGATGCCGACCGCAAAGCTGTTGCCGGCCGCAGCCAGCTCGACCGAAGCGGTCGACGTTACCGGGCCGCCGGTGCCGTCGAGCTTGCCGGCCAGCTGCTTGAAGGTCAGCTTCAGGGCGGGGTCTGACTTCGAGCAGAAGACGCCGTCCTTGAATTCGATGTCCGTTTCCTTGCGGTCCCAGATCTGGGCCGCCCGCCCCTTCAGGGCGTCGATCAGCTTCATCGCTGCGTTGTACGCCGCGAGCCCGGTCGCGTAGGTCGTCCGGCTGCCGCCGGTCACGCCCGTGAAGCCGATGCTGTCGGTGTCCGGGATACTGGGCCGCACGTCGTGCGCCGCGATCCCCAGCGCTTCGGCCGCCTGCATGGCGATCGATGCGCGGGTGCCACCGATGTCGGCTGAGCCTTCGTTCATGAACACGGTGCCGTCGCCGTTGACGGCCAGGTCACAGGTCGACTTGCCGCCCCCGTTCATCCAGAAACCGGTTGCAATGCCGCGTCCCCGCAGCTTCCCGTCGGGGCCGATCTTTTTAAGAGGCGACTTCCAGTGGGCCGAGTTCCTGGCGGCCTCCAGGGTCTCGATCAGGCCCACGCGGCCGAAGATCGGACCGTCGGCGCGCCGTGTGCCCTCGTGTGAGGCGTTCTTCAGGCGGAATTCGACCTTGTCGTACCCGCGGGCGTTGCAGATCTCATCCACGACCGACTCGGTAGCGAACGCCACCTGCGGCGAGCCCGGCGCCCGGTAGGCAGCCGACTTGGGCTTGTTGACGAGGACGTCATAGCCGTCGATCCGCGTATTCGCCACGTTGTAGGGGGCGAAGATGCAGATCCCGCCCGCGCCCACCGCCGAGCCAGGGAACGCCCCGGCTTCGAACTTGATGTCGGCGGTCGCGGCAACGATCTTGCCCTTGTCGTCGACGCCCATGCGGACCCGCACCTTGCCCCCCGGCGCCGGCCCGGTTCCCTCGAATACCGACTTCCGGTCCATGACCATCTTGACTGGTCGACCGGTCTTCTTCGAAAGGATCGCCGCGATCGGGGGCAAGTAAATGACGGTCTTCCCACCGAAACCACCGCCGATTTCGACCGGGTTGACCTTGATCTGCGACTCAGGAACGCGCAGGATGCCGGCGGTCTGCGCGCGCACGCCGAAAGCTCCCTGCGTGCTCGACCAGATCGTGATTCTGCCGCCCTGTTCCCAGACGGCAGTCGCGTTGTGCAGTTCGATATAGCCCTGGTGCACCATCTCGAGTGAGAAGGTGCGGTCGACGACCAGTGAAGCCTTTTTCATTGCGCCATCGGGGTCGCCGAACTCGTGCCGGAAGTGGCGGGCGACGTTAGTCTTCTTGACCGGCGTCCCCAGGTCGTCACCAACCAGGTCGTCGAGGAGGATCGGTGCGTTCTTGGCCAGCGCGTCGTCCACGTTGCGGACGACCGGCAGCGGCTCGTACTCCACGCGTATCTTCTTGACGGCCTCGAGCGCCGTGTTGCGGTCGACAGCTGCGACGGCAGCAACCATGTGGCCTTTGTAAAGCACCTTCTTGTCGGCCAGGATGTTCATGCTGGCCCGGCGGAAGTTGACGACGCCTTCCCCGATGTCGATATCCTTGGCTTCCGCCGCCGGCAGGTCTGCGTGCGTGATCGCCCCGAGCACGCCCGGCATCTTCAACGCCTCGGACGTGTCGATCTTCTTGATCCGGGCATGCGCGTGCGGGCTGCGCAACACCTCGCCCCAGATCATCCCGGGCAGCCGCACGTCCCCGCCATATAGCGCGCGGCCGACCACCTTGTCGTAGCCGTCGTGGCGGATTGGGCTCGTGCCGACCACCTTGAAGGTCTGGCCGGACTTAGTCTTCTCAGGAGTTGCGACCATTCATCAATCCCCTTCCGTCACCCGGTCTACCCAGACGGATCCTTCGGGCAACGCCGCTATTCTACGTGGCCGTTTCGGCCCGGACAGTCTGGCACATTCGCCTCGCCATGGCCGCTGATCAACCATGTTTTCCAGGGTCAGAGTGGCTCGATCTCAAGCTCTGTCGAAAGCGCGATTGCCGCCTTGATCGAGCGAGCAACCGGGCACCGGTCCGGATGGAAGGTCATGGCACGATCGATGGCCTCGCGCTTCCCTTCGAGCAGACCCTTCTCGACCCGCAGCCGGTAGCGGACGTGTATCCGCTTGATCACCAGCACGCCATCTTCCTTCTCGATCTCGCCGACCGCTTCTGCAGTGAGGTATCCCTCTCCCGCCGGTACCTGGCGCGCTTCCAGCGCGCCTCCGAATGTGCCGGTGAGTCAACCGGCGGTCGCGGCGACCAAGTAATCGATCGTCGCTGCATGCGGGGGCCTTCCCGCAATCTGCACCCCGTAATGCTCGGCGATCTCAGAATGAACGTCGAACCAGACCGGTTCACTTTCCGCCGGCACAAAGGCACGTCGCAACGTCCCCTTGATGCGCTCAATTCGTACTCTGGACCGGTATGCGACCTGGTCTGCCAATACGTCCTCCGACTGCTGCCGGTCAGGGCTTGCTCTTCCAGTCGTGATTTACCGCCTGGATCAAAGCCTGGATGTAGCCATAGCAGTACGAAAACGCGACGCCCTGGGCATCCGGCCCCGAGATGTGGGGGACGTGATCGGGCATGAGCATGTACTTGTAGCCAACATCTCGGTAGACCCGGACCGCCTTCAGCATGTCGACGTCGCCTTCATCCGGGAAAGTTTCGTAGAAGTCCAGCTTGCCGCCCCTGATGTTGCGGAAATGGACGTTGAAGATCTTGTTGCGCTTGCCAAACCAACGGATGACGTCGTAGATCTCCTCGCCCGGGTTATCGAGCATCTCGGAGACCGTCCCCTGGCAGAAGTTCAGGCCGTGGTAGGGGCTCTCGTGCATCTGGACGAACTTCTTCATGCCGTCGACGGTGCCGAGCACCCGCGTGACGCCCCGGTAGCCCGGTGGCGTGTAGGGGTCGTGCGGGTGGCACGCGAGGCGAATCTTGAACTCCTCAGCCACCGGTACCACGCGCTCGAGGAAGTAGTCGATGCGCTCCCAGTTCTCGTCCTCGGACAATACCCCGGCGATGCCCGGCTTTGCCTTCTGTTCCGCCTTTGACCACTCGAAGCTGGAGTTCCGCGACCCTCCACGTCCGATGCGGTCCGCCGTGCGCGGTATCCCAATGATGTTCAGGTTGTACTTCGCGGCCGGTATGCCGGCACGGTTCAGGTTGCGGATCAGGTTGCAGATGACTTCGATCTCACGATCCCGTTCAGGGCTCTTGCCGAGCATGATGTTCGGGCTCTGGCACTGCTCGAGCGGCGTCGAGCTCAGGGGCAACTGCACCATGTCGAGCGTGATGCCGTACGACTCAACCTTTTCACGGTGCTTCTTCAGGTCGTCGACGGTCCAGGTGAGGGCGCTGCCTTTCTTCGGATCAGCGCAAATGTTCTTGACGCCGAGCTGTGCCCAGACCTCGAAGTCTGTGTCATTCCGTGCTCCGACCTGTGTGCCTACGTACATCTGAAGCCTTCCCTTGAAGTGTCATGCGGTTGCGATCCTGCGGCCGAACCACAACAGCGGCTGGGGCGGTCTGGCGGGTCGCCACGAGGGTTGCAGGATACACGGAGGGGACTCACTGGTTTCGGCTGGTGGATTTGGTTCGCTAACATGAACGAAGTTTCACGCGACGAGAGGAAGAACGCCCGATGGTAGCTACCGCCAGGCCCGGCAAAGACTTCAAGGTCATAGGCACCCGCCCGGTCCGCCACGACGGGCTCGACAAGGTGATCGGCCGGGCGTTGTACGGCGCCGACCTGAAACTCCCCGGCCTGATACACGGAGCCGTGCTCCGCAGCCCGCACGCCCACGCTCGGATCAAGAAGATCGATACATCGAAGGCAGAGAAGCTGGCCGGTGTCTTCGCAGTCATCACCGGAAACGACATGCCCCTGGCCCCCTCGAAGGTCGTCGACCTCGTCGAGGGCGCCGAGAACATGCGGTACAACAGCGACAAGGTGATGGCGCAGGACAAGGCCCTTTTCAAGGGCCATCCGGTAGCAGCGGTTGCCGCCGTCGATCAGAACACCGCGCTGGAAGCGCTCAAGCTGATCGACGTCAAGTACGAGCTTCTCCCGCCAATCCTGAACGTCGGTGAGGCGATGGCGAAAGCGGCGCCGATCGCGCTCGAAGACCTGACCGGGAATCACCTCGGCAAGAAGGTCCCGCACACGAACGTGGCGTCGCACAACCGGCACGAGTTCGGCGAAGTCGACAAGGCGTTCTCGAGTTGCGAATTGGTAGTTGAGCGCGAGTACGAGCTCGCCACGGTCCACCAGGGCTACATCGAGCCGCAGAACGCGACCGCAGACTGGAACGCCGAGGGCCGCGTAACCGTCTGGACCAGCACGCAAGGAGCCCACGGCGTGCGCAAGCAGGTAGCCGGCGTGCTCCTGTTGCCAGAATCGAGGATCAAGGTCGTTCCGATGGAGATCGGCGGCGGCTTCGGCGGCAAGATCTCCGTATACCTCGAACCGCTGGCTGCCCTCCTGTCGAAAAAGGCCGGCCGGCCGGTGAAGATGGTCATGGACCGCAGATCCGTTTTCGAAGCCACGGGGCCGACGCCCGGCGGCCGGGTGCGCGTCAAGCTCGGAGTCGATCGGAAAGGCCGCATGCTAGCCGCGGAAGCCGACCTGCGGTATGAAGCCGGGGCCTATCCGGGGTCACCAATAGCGCGCGGCATGACCTGCATCATGGCTGCCTACAAGATCCCCAACACGCGGATCGACGGCTATGACGTGATCGTGAACAAGCCAAAGACATCCGCCTACCGGGCGCCAGGATCGACGCACGCCGCATTCGCGATGGAGACGGTGGTTGACGAAGTCGCAGAGCGCCTCGGGATGGACCCGGTCAAGCTCAGGCTCCTGAATGCAGCACGCGAAGGAGACCGCCGCCCCGACGGGCCCCGCCATCCGCGCATCGGGTGCGTCGAGGTGCTCGAGGCGGCCATGGCGTCGCCCCACTGGAAGAGCAAGCTGGTACGAAAAGGCAAGGACGGGCGGGTGCGTGGCAGGGGGGTCGCCCAGGGATTCTGGGTCAACGCGGGGCGTGAATCGTCAGTGGCCATCTCGGTCAATGGGGACGGGACCGTGCAGCTGGTCGAGGGATCGACCGACATCGGGGGCTCTCGGGCATCGATCGCGATGCAGGCGGCAGAGGCGCTGGGAATAGGAGCCCAGGATGTGTGGCCGATCGTGGTTGACACCGACGGCATCGGCTATACGGACGTAACCGGGGGTAGCCGCACGACCTACGCTACGGGCGCGGCGGCGATCAAGGCAGCCGACCTGGTCATCTCGGAGATGAAGAAGCGCGCGGCACGCCACTGGAATCGTGAGCCGGGTGATATCGCTCACGGAGATGGCAGATTCTTCTCGAAGTCAGATCCAGAGCTGAAGATGTCGTTCAAGGAGCTGTCAGCCCGTCTCGGCGAAACCGGCGGGCCGGTGGTCGGAGTTGGCACAGTCAACATCCCGGATGCGGGCGGCGCGTACGGCACCCACATCGTCGACCTGGAGGTCGATCCCGACACGGGGAAGGTCGACATCCTTCGCTACACCGCGATCCAGGACGTGGGCAAGGCGATCCATCCGTCGTACGTCGAGGGCCAGATCCAGGGCGGCGCCGTGCAGGGCATCGGCTGGGCGCTCAACGAGGAGTACTTCGTCACCGACAAGGGGGCGATGGCCAATTCGAGCTTTCTGGACTACCGGATGCCAACCGCTCTCGACACGCCGATGATCGAGACGATCCTGGTCGAGGTCCAGTACCCGACGCACCCCTACGGCGTGCGCGGGGTGGGTGAGGTGCCTATCGTGCCGCCGGTCGCGGCGATCGCCAACGCGATCCACGATGCGGTCGGGGTTCGGCTAAACCAGGCGCCGATGAAGCCGGGACGGATCCTGGAAGCGCTGGCCGCTCGTCCGGCTGCCAGGTCGAATGGCCGGAAGGCCTGAGGCCACCGACCACGATCGGGCGGCTGCGAAACAGCCCTTGCCATCAGGCCCGGGTCGGGCGGGCCACCAGGTCTTCGCGATGGCGGGCCTGGGCGACCGCGCGCTTCCAACCGGCCAGCAGGTCCAGCCGCTCACCTGAGGAGATTTTCGGCTCATAGACGCGGCCGGGTCTCCAGAGCGACGCCAGCTCCGATTCCGACGCCCATAGCCCGAGCGCCCGGCCCGCGAGGAACGCGGCGCCCAGGGCGGTCGTTTCCTGCACCGCGGCCACTTCGACTGGTCGATTCAGGATATCGGCCTGGAACTGCATCAGGAACCGACTGGCCGTCTGGCCGCCGTCGGCTCGCAAGGCGGCACCCGAGTCCACCGCTGGCGTGCGGGCACGCCGGGCCGGTCCGCGGGTCGTCGGGCTGGCCGGCACCTGCATGGCATCGATGACGTCCTTGACCTGGTAGGCGGTCGCCTCCAAAGCCGCGCGCGCCAGGTAAGCACGGTGGGCCCCGCGGGTCAGCCCGACGATCGCGCCGCGGGCTTCGGCGTCCCAGTGGGGTGCTCCAAGGCCAACGAAGGCGGGTACGAAGTAGACGCCACCGTTGTCGGGTATCGACTGTGCCAGGACGTCGCTTTCGGAAGCGTCCGCGATCACCATGAGCTCGTCGCGTAGCCATTGAACGGCGGCGCCGGTGACGAAGACGCTACCCTCCAGGGCGTAAACGGGCTTCTGGCCGGTCCACCAGCCGACCGTCGTTATCAGGCCTGATTCCGCCTCGCGCGGGGTCCCGCCGGCGTTTGCCAGTACGAAGGCGCCCGTCCCGTAAGTGCACTTGGTCGAACCAGGCGAGAAGCAGGCCTGGCCATAAAGTGCGGCGTGCTGGTCACCCGCCACGCCCGTGATAGGAATCGGGCGTCCGAACACGGACGCCTGTGTCTTGCCGAAATCAGATGCGGACGGCCGCACCTCCGGGAGCACGCGCTCGGGGACCTCGAAAAGCTTGAGAAGCGCTTCGTCCCAGGCCAGGTCGTGGACGTTCAGCAACTGAGTCCGAGAAGCGTTGGTGGCGTCGGTGGCGTGCAAATCTCTGCCGGTCAAACGGAAGAGAAGCCAGCTGTCGACCGTGCCGAAGCAGATTTCGCCGGCCTCCGCGCGTGCCCGCCCAGACGGGATCCGCCCGAGCAACCACTGCAGCTTCGTCGACGAGAAGTAGGCGTCGACGACCAGGCCGGTTCGCCTGCGGATGTCGGGTTCGTGTCCCTGCGCCTTCAGTGCCTCACACATCGCCGCGGTGCGGCGGCACTGCCACACAATAGCGTTGGCCAGCGGCCGCCCGGTCGACCGTTCCCAGACGACGGTGGTCTCGCGCTGGTTCGTGATGCCGATGGCCGCGATATCGTCGAATGCAAGCCCGGCGTCCGCGACCGCACGTGTGGCCACGCCGACGCTGCCGTCAAAGAGCTCGTCGGGGTCGTGTTCAACCCAACCGGGGTTCGGGAAGATCTGGCGCACCGGGACGCTCGCCGAGCCGACCGGTCGGGCATCGGGTGAGAAGACGATCGCACGGGTGCTGGTCGTTCCCTGGTCGATGGCCAGGATGTGCTCAGGCGCCATGAAGCTCCGCCTCTCTGCTAACGTCCGTCAGGGGAAGCAGTCGAGCTTCTAGCCGCCGAGGACTTTGTTCACCGCGGCCAGCTCGTCGACGCTCAAGATCCACTCGGAGGTCCTGGCGTTCTGTTCGATCTGCTCGGGCGTCGTGGCGCCGGCGATCACCGAGCTGACTTCCGGATGCGCCAGCAGCCATGCGAAGGCGAGATCGAGGATCGATTTGCCGCGTGCGCCGGTAAAGGTCTCCAGCCGCTCTACGATGTCGAAGTTCGCATCGGTCAGGCGCTTCTGGCGCGCCGACTCCATCGCCGCGAGGCGGGTCCCCTGGGGAGGCGGCTGGCCGCGCCGGTACTTTCCGGTCAGGAAGCCGTGCGCGAGCGGGAAGTAGGGGAGGATCCCGAGCCCAAACCGGCGGCATGCCGGCAGGACCTCGCGCTCGATCGACCGTTCCAGCATTGAGTACTCGGGCTGGGCGCTGCACATCTTTGCGAACCGGTTCGACTCGGCAATCCAGAAGGCGTCGGCGATCTGCCAGCCCGCGTAGTTCGAGCAGCCGATGTAGCGGACCTTGCCCGCGCTTACGAGGTCGTCCAGCGCCCGCATTGTTTCTTCCATCGGGGTGGCCAGATCGGGCGCGTGCATCTGGTAGAGGTCGACGTAGTCGGTGGCGAGCCTGGTGAGGCTGCCGTTCAGCGCGTCTACGATGTGCTTGCGCGAACCACCCATGCCGTGGGGCCCATCAGCCCACTTCATGCCGAACTTGGTAGCCAGGAGGACGCGCTCGCGCTTGCCCTTGAGGGCGCGGCCGATGTACTCCTCCGAGAGGCCCTTGGAATAGATGTTGGCGGTGTCGATCATGTTGATGCCAAGGTCGAGCGCACGGTCGATCACGGCCGCCGACCTGGCGGCGTCCATGCGCCACCCGAAGTTGTTGGTCCCGAGGCCGATTTCTGAGACCTCGAGGCCAGAGTTCCCGAGGTGGCGGTAGCGCATGCGGACCTTCCTTCATCTGCTGGGGAAAGCCGGATTATAGGTCGGAAGACCCGAAGATCACCCGGAGGGCACCACAATGATGTTGGAGTTGACGGCGGTGGCCGTCATACGGGCCCTGGGCTCCCTGCCGGTATTGCGCTGGGCGTTCGCCGGTGCGCTCCTCGCAATCGCCGTCGACTTTTCCGACCTGTTCCTGTGGAATCTTTTTGGCCTCGACTTCGGGACCTATCAGGCCTTCGACAAGTGGGTCGACCTGGTCTACATGGCGACGTTTCTGGTCGTCACCCTGCGCTGGCAGGGCCTGGAACGCAGCGTCGGGATAAGCCTCTTCATATTCCGCCTGGTTGGTGTCGCCGCATTCGAGATCTTCCAGTCGCGGACGTTACTGCTCCTGTTTCCGAACGTCTTCGAATTCTGGTTTCTGTTCGTCGCGGGTCGAAACCTGATGTGGCCCCGATACCGGCTCTCCGCGGTCCGTGCTGCGTCCTGGCTGCTGGCGCTACTCATCTTGAAGGAGGCCCAGGAGTTCGCACTTCATCAGGGTCGTTACCTGGACCGATACAACGCGGTTGAGGTCGTGGTGGTGTGGTGGCGCTGGGCAACAGGCCTTTTCTGATCCATAGCTACCTTGCGCATTGCCCTGTTAACGTTCGTTGCCGGCGGGGGTTCTGTGAAGGAGAACTGGCAATGACCATCGATCTCGGTGCGATCAACTATCCAGCCGTAATCGTTTCCGTCATTGTGATGCAGATTATCGGCACGCTCTGGTACATGCCCTTCGTGTTCGGGAAGGCCCGGATGGCAGCGACCGGAGTGGCCGCGGAAAAGATCCGGGGGGGGCTAGTCGGTTACCAGGGAACGATCCTGGCATCGCTGATCGCTGCCTGCGTGATCGCGATCCTGGCCGACGCTACGGGCGCGAAGGGATTCGCCGACGGCCTGATGCTGGGCCTGCTGGTTGGCATCGGCTTGGTGTTTACGGCATTTGCCGGGAACTACGTTTCCGAATCGAAGTCGCTGAAGCTGCTGCTCATCAACGCGGGCTATCCCGTCACCGGACTGGCGGTCACTGGCGTGATCATCGGGGTCTTGGGCTGAGCGCTCTTATTTCCGGCGCCTGATCCGGGGGCGCCCCGTCCTGAGCGTCTGCGCCCCCCCTCGCTCTTCCCGGCCGTTCCGGGGGAACGCGGTGGCTTGCGCCAGTTCCCCGCGCTTTGCCTGTGGTGGGTTGTAAACTCGGCGCCGTTCAGACGGCTCGCAGCACGCCAGGAAGGCCTGCTCCATGAAAAACCACTCAAACACCCACCACGCCGGTCAATCTCCGCACGGCCGCCGTTCGGACAGCTACATTCCCCCTCGGATGGGGCTCAACGGGGCGGTCGTGGCCAATCACCCGCTCGCAGCGCTGGCCGGAATGACGATCCTTCAACGCGGCGGAAATGCCGTGGACGCGGCGATCGCCATCGGATTCGCTCTCGGGGTGGTCGAACCCACCGGGTCGGGGATCGGTGGCGACGGCTTCCTGATGGTCTACAAGAAGGAAACAGGGGTGGTCGAGGTAGCCAACGGCACCGGCGCCGCCCCACTGGCAGCAACGCGCGACCGCTTCCTGCCGGATGGGATTCCGATGAAAGGGATTCTGTCGGTATCGGTGCCGGGCATCCTCGACGCCCTCCTCATGGCGCACGACAAGTACGGTCGCCTCAAGCTGTCGGAGTGCATTGAGCCGGCGATCGCCCTCTGTGAATCAGGGGTGCCGATCTCGCACCGCCAGGCCGATGCGATCGCCCACGACGAAACGGTCAAGACATTCCCGACCTCGGCTGCCGTCTGGGCGCCGGGCGGCACGCCCCTGAAGGCCGGTGAGATCGCCCGGCAGCCAAACCTCGCGAAGTCGTACCGCGCGATCGCCGAGGGCGGGCGCGACGTCTTTTACAAGGGCGCGCTCGCGCGAGCGATCGTCAGGTTCTCGGAAGAACAGGGCGGACTCCTGAGCGCGACCGACCTTGCCAGGCACAAGGCGACCTGGATGAAGCCGATCAGCACGCGGTACCGGGGCCACACCGTTTACGAAGCACCGCCGAACAGCAGCGGCCACGTCCTGCTCCAGGAACTGAACCTGGTCGAGCTGTTCGACATGAAGTCGTTCGGGTTCGGTAGCGCGGATGCGATCCACGTCATGGTGGAAGCGAAGAAGCTGGCCTTCGCGGACCGGGAGGCGTACCTGGCCGACCCCGACGCGGTCGACGTGCCGATCGAGGGGCTGATATCCAAGGAGTACGCCAAGGAACGCGCCAAGTCGATCAGCGTCGAAAGGGCGGCGACGGGGGTCAAGGAGGGCGACCCCTGGTCGTTCCAGAAGCAGGCGCCGGATCGACGCAAGCGGTTTCGCCGCGCCTGGCAGAAGGTCACCGAGCGGACTTCCGGCACGACCCACTTCTGTGTCGTCGACCGTTGGGGCAACGCGGTCAGCGAGTTGCAGTCGCTACAGACCGGCTTTGGATCGGGCCTGATCGCGGGCGACACCGGCATCCTGTTGAACAACCGGATGACCTACTGGCACCTGGAGGACGGGCACATCGATGTCCTGCGACCCGGCCAGAAGGTCCGTCACACCATGAACCCGGTGATGGTGTTCTCGGGCGCCGCGGAGCGTTCGGGCCGTCTCGAACTCGTGTGCGGTACCCCCGGTGGCGACACCCAGGTCCAGACTAACTTGCAGATGATCACCGCGGCCTTCGATTACGGCCTGAACCCCAGTGAGATCGTCGAGGCGAATCGCTGGACGCACCTTCAGAACGCGATGCTCTCGACGTATCCGCACACCACCCATGAGGCGCTTCAGATCGAGAGCCGGATCGAGCAAGCCGCGCTAGATCAACTGAGGAAGAAGGGGCACACCGTCGAGTCGACCGGGCCCTGGGGCGGCGCGGGCAGCGCCGGCATGATCCAGGTCTTGAAGGACTCTGCCGCACTGGTCGCCGCGGCCGATCCGAGGCGGGACGGCCTGGCGCTCGCCTGGTAAGTCCCTCCGGCTGGCCCCTACGTAAGCCGTCGTAACCCGTTCCTTTTCTCTCGCCGTGCCACGGCTCAAGCGCGCCTTCCGGCGCACTGTGAAGACGGCGGTAGCAGCCGATAGTGGTCCGGACTGCGCGCGCGAGGGGCGGGCGAGCGCTCCTGCGCCCTGGAAACCAGGGACCAGATCTGGCCCGGGGACTCCCTTACCCGGTTAGCACTCGGGCATTGACAGTGCTAAACACCATTCTTATCATTCTCGTTTGGCAGTCGCACATGTCAACTGCTAAATAAGCACTGCAGCCGCGGTCTGTGTCTACGACGACGCCGGAAGCTGGTGGAGGGACGCGATGGCCGCCGGTGCTGCAACAAAGACCGGTTCAAAATCTACCGAAGGAGGGTCAGCTGTGGCCGTGAAGCTAAAGCCGTTGGGCGACCGAGTGGTCATCCAGCCCAGCGAGGCGGAATCCGAGAAGAGCCCGGGCGGGATTTTCATTCCTGACACCGCCAAAGAGAAGCCGCAGAAGGGCAAGATCGTTGCCGCCGGTCCTGGTCGCACCACCGATGACGGAAAACTGATTGCCCTCACCGTCAAAGTCGGCGACACCGTCGTCTACTCGAAGTACGCGGGTACCGAGTGGAAGGAAGACGGCGTGGAGTTCCTGATTGTGCGCGAGAGCGACATCCTCGCGACGGTTGGCAAGTAGTTCGGCCGGCTTAGGCACGGCTGGTAGCGGAGATCAAATATGGCTGCTAAGGAAATCATGTTCGGAGTCGACGCCCGGACCCGCCTCAAGAGGGGCATCGATGTCCTGGCCGACACCGTGAAGGTGACCCTCGGACCGAAGGGTCGCAACGTAATCCTCGACAAGAAGTTCGGTCCTCCCCAGGTCTGTTCCGATGGTGTGACCGTCGCGAAGGAGATCGAGCTCGACGACCATTTCGAGAACATGGGCGCCCAGCTCCTGAAGGAAGCGTCCAAGAAGACCAACGACGACGCCGGTGACGGCACCACCACCTCGACTGTGCTGGCCCAGGCCATCATCGAGGAAGGGTTCAAGAACGTTGCCGCAGGCGCCGACCCGATGGCGCTCAAGCGGGGTCTCGAGCAGGGCATGCAGTCCGTGCGCGACACCATCAAGTCCCTGGCCATCCCGGTCAAGGGCCGCGACCAGATCGCCCAGGTCGCCAGCCTCTCGGCGCACGACGACGAGATGGGCAACCTGATTGCCGACATCATGAACAAGGTCGGCAAGGACGGCGTGATCACGGTCGACGAATCGAAGGGCCTCAACTACGAAGTCGAGTACGTCGAAGGCATGCAGTTCGACCGCGGCTACATCAGCCCGTACTTCGTCACCAACCCCGAGAGGATGGAGTCGGTCATCGAGGACGCATACGTCCTGATTACCGACAAGAAGATCTCCGCCGTTGCTGACGTGCTCCCGATGCTCGAGCGAGTCCTCAAGGTCTCGAAGAACATCGTGATCATCGCCGAGGACATCGAGGGCGAGGCGCTGGCCACCCTCGTCGTCAACAAGTTGCGCGGTACCCTCAACTGCCTTGCGGTCAAGGCGCCTGGCTTTGGCGACCGCCGCAAGGAGATGCTGCGTGACATCGCCATCCTGACCGGTGGCCAGGTCATCTCGGAAGAGGTCGGGCGCAAGCTCGACGCCACCGAGGTCAAGGACCTTGGCCGCGCCAAGCGCGTAGTCGCCGACAAGGACAACACGACTATCGTCGAAGGCGCCGGCAAGCCGGCCGAGATCAAGGGCCGCATCGAGCAGATCAAGGCCCAGATCGAAGAGACCACGTCCGACTACGACCGCGAGAAGCTGCAGGAGCGGATGGCCAAGCTGTCCGGCGGCGTCGCGATCATCAAGGTTGGCGCGGCGACTGAGATCGAGCTCAAGGAGAAGAAGCAGCGCACCGAGGACGCACTCGAGGCGACCCGGTCGGCTGTTGAAGAGGGCATCGTGCCCGGTGGCGGCACGATCCTGATCCGCGCCTCGGAAGCCCTCAAGAAGATCAAGTCCGACGAAGAGGACGTCCTGACCGGCGTGAAGATCCTCCAGAAGGCCCTGACCGCGCCGATCCGCGTGATCGCGGGCAACTCGGGCCAGGAGGGAGCGGTCATCCTCTCGAAGGTCGCGGCCGGTAAGGGCAACCACGGCTACGACGCCCAGAACGACAAGTGGGGCGACATGATCGAGATGGGGATCATCGACCCCGCCAAGGTCACGCGCGCAGCCGTCGAGAACGCGGTCTCAGTCGCCGGGATGATCCTGACGACCGAGTCGCTGATCACGGACAAGAAGGAGCCTGAGAAGGCCATGCCCGCGATGCCGCCGGGTGGCGGCGGCGGGATGGACTTCTAGGTCCGTCCAGACGCAAGTTCCTGGCAAGACGGGGGCTCCAAACGGAGCCCCCGTCTGGCATTACCACCCACGCCGATTCCGTGAAATCACCCTGTTAGAAATACGGGGACCCGTTGCTAAAATCGGCTTGCGGATTCAAGACTGTGAATCTGCACCAAGCGGGAGCCCCGGGTCTTGCCTCGCCCATTTACCTTCGTTCATGCAGCCGACCTGCATATCGATAGCCGGTTCATCGCGTGGGCGGGCGCGCCCGACGCGGTCCGGTCGACCTTGCTCGAGTCCACGCACCGGGCCTTCCGTAATCTCATCAAGCTCTGCCTGGAGCGAAAAGCGAACTTTCTCGTGGTCGCCGGCGATGTCTATGAGGCCGCCGACCGGAGCGTGCGGGCACAGCTGAGGTTTCGGGACGGCCTCGCGGAACTGGGCGATCACGGCATCTCGAGCTTTGTCGTACACGGCAATCACGACCCCCTCGATGGCTGGGCCAACACGATCGGGTTCCCGGCCTCGACCACGATCTTCGGACCGAACCCGTCATGGTCGGTAGCCAGCGACGACGCGGGGCCGATCGCGCAATTGCAGGGCATGAGCTATCCCACCCAGGATGTGACCGAGAATGTCGTTTCGCGCTTCACCATGCCGGAGTCGAACGGCCTGTTCAGCATCGGCCTGCTCCACTGCAACCTCGGTGGCAATCCGAGCCACGGTAACTACGCCCCTTGCTCGGTCGCCGATCTGGAGCGGATCGGCCTCGACTACTGGGCGCTCGGTCACATTCACCGGCGAGCCATCGTGAAGGCCTCACGGCCCGCCATCGTCTACGCGGGCAACACGCAAGGCCGCGACATGCAGGAGACCGGACCGCGGGGCTGCTACGTGGTCAGCGTGGACGGCGCGCGCGACATCAACGCCGAGTTCGTGCCACTCGATACCGTGCGCTGGGAGCAGTCGGAGGTGCGGCTCGACTCGGCTCGCACCATGGATGACGTTCTGCTTGCCATCGATCAGAAGATCTCCGAGTTGCGTGCGGGCTCGAACGGGCGGCCCGTCGTCTGCCGCCTTGGGCTGACCGGCCGCGGTCCGGTGCACGATGAACTCGCACGCGACGGCGCCGTGGACGACCTCCTCGCACACCTGCGCGATGGATTCGTACCGGACAGCCACTGGGTCTGGATCGACGGCCTGGAGGACAAGACCAGGCCGGTCATCGACATTGAAGCGCGCTCGCACGAGCTTGACTTTCTTGGGCTGCTCCTGAGCAGGGCGCAGTCCACGCTAGAGGGCCGGCCTGGCATCACGGAGATGAGCAGGGATGTCAACGCAGCGTTGAAGACGAGCCGGGACCGGGATGGCCTGTCCCAGATCGGTGAGACGGAGGCGCGCCAGCTCCTGGACGAGGCACGCTGGTTGCTGGCAGAGCGGCTCGAGGGACCGTCCCGCTAGGCGGCGCGATGCAGATCCATCTGATTCACGTCGAAGGCTTCGGCCCGCTCTACAAGCGGGACATTGGGCCTTTCTCGCCCCGCGTGAACGTAGTGATTGGCCCCAACGAAGCCGGCAAGTCGGCTCTCAGGGCATTCATTCGGACCGTGCTACTTGGATTCCCGAGGGCGGGCACGCTTGAGGATCGAAACTTCGGCTACCCGCCCGTCGATGGTGTCGCCCACGGCGGCGCGATCGAGTTCCTCAAGAGCGACGGGCTGGTGTTCGCGGTCGAACGGAACCGCCGTAGCCGGGGGCCCTACACGGGCGTCGTGCGCGTTACGGTTGGCCAGGAGTCGGGCGGCGAAGAGATGCTGTCGGAACTCCTCCCACACCTCGGGGGCCGCGTCTATCAGAACGTGTTCAGCCTGAGCCTGGACGAGCTCCAGGGGCTGGACTCAGAGGTACAGGAACGCATCTGGTCGGCCGGGTTCGGCTCGACCGGCGTCATCATCAACGAAGTTCGCAACCGCCTGGCGCGCGAGCAGGCCGAGGTCGGCAAGCTGCTGAACGAGGAGAAGCGTCACCTGACCGAAGCCGTGCGGTCGCATGCCGAAGCGCGAGCAGAGCTTGCACGCTACTCCGAGCTTTCGGAGGAAGTACGGAAGCTCGAGAAGCAGAAATACGAGATCTCGACGCAGATCGGCGAGCGTCGAGGCCGGCTCGCACGGCTTGAGCTCCTCAAGGTGACCCGACCCGCGCTCGATCAGATGAACGAGATCCAGCGGGCGATGACCACGCTGCCCCGGCTCAACGGCGTCAGCAATCCCGCTCGGATCCAGGACGAATATGACCGTGAGCGGAAACGTCGCGAGCAGCTTGAAAGCGAACTCCAGGGCGGCGACCAGCAGGCGGAGCTGCGTTCCAGCCGGATCCAGCAACTTGCCGGGACGATGGACATCCTCGAGTTCGAGATCGAGTCCGCCCGCCTGCTTGACCGTAAGACGGAGTACCAGAACGCCGTCAGCGACCGCCAGAAGTTGTTCGGGGAGCTCCAGGCCGCGAAGGATGCGGTGCGGCAGTCGCTGGCCGAGCTTGGCCCTGCGTTTGATGAGCACCGAATCGCCAGGCTCGATGCCTCGGTGTCATCGCGTGAGCGCCTCGACCGTCTCGACCGGCGTCTCGGTGAAGCAGAACGAGATGAGCAAGACGCGGTCCGCAGAGAGGCCGAAGCGGCCCGGAGGGTCGGCGACGCGAGTGCGACGGTTGTTCTTGCCGAAGCTCGGCTGAGCGCGATCGGGGAGCCAGAGTCGAAGCCAGCGGAAGAGCTCCGCCAGCGTCGTGGCAAGGTCGACCGGCTGCGCGCGTTGAAGCTTCGAGCCAACGACCGGCACCGGGAGCTCGAGGACACCCGTTTGAAGCTGCAAACGCTGGCGCGTGGCACATCCCGTCTGCCACGGCGATTGGCCTTCGGGCAGCTGGCAGGGTCCGGGCTCGCCTCACTGCTGGGCGCCACGATCGGAATCCTGGCCTGGGTCAACCGGGATTCGGCCCTGATGAACATCGGGATCGCGATCGCCGTGATCGGCGCCTCAGGTTTCGCCCTGGCCGTCGCCCTCGTGCTCACGATGCGCAGAGAGGAGATGAAGCCGGCGGAGACTGAAGAGGCGGCGCTCGAGAAAGAGCTGAAGCTGACCGCGCAGCTGCTCGGGCGGGACATCGAAGAGGTCGAGAGCGAGGCCGGCCGCATCGTCGGTATGCTCGGCTATGAACAGGCTCCGGCCGAATGGCAACTGGCGGAGGAGGCCAACAGCCTCTCTACCGCGGCGGACCGGCAGGGCGAGTACGAGCGAGCAAGCGCGGATTCCGACACCGCGCGCAAGAAGCTTCTCGACGCCGAGGCGGAGCACCAGAAGCTTGCTGCGGTCTCTGGGTCCGCGACCCGGTCGGCCGGTGCCGCGAGGGCTGCCTGGCTGGAGTGGCTCTCGTCGATGGAGCTTCCGTCAGACATCGCCCCCAGGACGGCGCTTGCAATCCTCGGCCAGGCAGACGCGTCCCGCCAGCGGATCTACGCCACGAGGAAGCTCGAAGAACGAATCGTCGATATGACCGTCGCGGTACAGGAGATCGAAGCCGGTATCCGGCAGGTGGCAGCGGCCGCCCGGATCCCGGAGTTCCAAGAGAACCAGGCCGGGCTCGCGCTTAATCGGTTGGGCGAGGTGCTCGAGACCGCCCGTGCAGCCAGGGCGGAGATGGAACGGCTGGAGGCTGAAGCCGAGATCTGGGTGAACCGGCGCACCCAGTTGGCGACCGATCTCGAGTCGACATGCCAGGCAATCAGATCGGCACTGGAGGAGATCGGAGCCGACACCGAGGACGATTTCATCCGCGCGTTGCAGGGCGCGGCGGTGCACCGCGAGCTCTCCGAGAAGGTGCAGGCGCTCCGTATCGCGTCTCCTGGCCTTTCTTCGTCGAGATCGCCCGAGATCATCGCGGAGCTGAATGCGACGACGATCGAAGCGTTGGAACAGGAGATGGTCCAGGTCCAGGCTTCGATTCGAGAGCTGGAGGATCGGCAGGCAGACCTCAACGCGAAGCTCGGTGAGTTGCGGGGCCAGCAACAGGCGCTGCAGGGCATTGGTCGAACGGCGGAGCTGTCGTCGCTGGTCGCCGCCCATCGGGAAGAGGCGCTCCGCCTCAGGGATCGCGTGGCGGTCCGCTGGATGGCGACCCAGTTGATCGATCAGACGATCGAAGATTTCAGAAGGGATCATCAGCCCGAGCAGTTGAGGCTGTCGAGCCGATACTTCTCACGCCTGACCGGGCAGAGGTACCTGCGCGTTCAACCGACCATCAACGGCGGCTCGAAGGATGGATCGTTCGAGGGGGTGGCCGCCGACGGCACTACCAGGCCGGTGAACGAGATGAGCCGGGGGACGCGCGAGCAGCTGTACCTTGCGATGCGCTTCGCCTTGATGGATGAGTTCGCCAGCCGGCAGGAGCCGATGCCGGTCATCATGGACGACGTACTTGTCAATTTCGATCCCGAGCGAGCCCGGGCGGCATGCGCTGCGATCCGGGAACTTTCGGAGCGCCACCAGGTGCTGTTCCTCACCTGCCACCCCCAGACGGTCGAGCAGTTCACGAGCCTCGCCGCCAGCGTCGGCAGTGACTGGCTCAAGGTGATCGACATGCCAGGTCCGCGCGCCATTGCCAGGGCTGCTAACCGGCCCGATCCCCCGGGGCTTGCCTAGCTGTTCATATCTGTCTGGAACTGTAGACGGGACGCGTTTTCGCAGACCTGGCGAAAATCCGACAGTTGAGAACAGGCCGCGCTGCCTGCATCCTGAAAATCGGATGTAGACAGATGGGACTCGCCTTCGTATCTGACTTGACGGAAGTTCGGCCTAGCCGTTGACGCGTCTCCACTTGCGGAGGCTGGCCATCTCGCGCGGTGGGTTCTGGTGCCGCCCGACCTCTACGTAGGAAACTTCGGCCACATAGATATCGCCGTGGGAATCGACGGCCACGCTGTGCGGCCAGAGGAACTGGTCGGGGCCTTCGCCCGGCAGCGCGGCACCGATCCGGGTCCTCAGCTTGCCGTCCCGCCCGAAGATCGAAACGCGGTGGCCGAGATTTCGGACGCCAAACTGCACCGCCGGCGGACCCTGCTCTCCGACGTACACGTTCGTATCGCGCCCCTTGCCGGCGTAGACCGCCGTGGCCTTGTGGACGTGCCACTCCTTCACGAAGTCGCCGTCGAGTGTGAAGACCTGGACACGGTGATTCTCACGATCACAGACGATGACATGGTCGTCGCCGAACATCGCGATGTTGTGGGGCAGGCTGAACTGGCCCGGGTCCGTACCCGGTTCACCCCACGACTTGATGTGGCGGCCGCGCTTGTCGAGGTGGTGGACCCTCGAGTTGCCGTAGCCATCGGAGATGAACAGGTCGCCGTTGACGGGCGAGACGGCGATGTCGGTCGGCTTGTTGAACATCTGGCCACTCTGCTTGGGCGCCGGGATCCCCGTTCCGATCTCGAGCAGCACCTTGCCCTTCCGGTCCGTCTTGTAGATCTTGCAGCCGATGTCGTCCACCAGCCAGAGGTTGTCGTCGCGGTCGATCGTTATCGCGTGCTGGCGATGGAATCGCCGGCCGCCCCACGCGAAGTACTGGTTGCCGTACGGGTCGACCGTTTCGAACACGCCGCCGAACGGGTTGTCATTGCCCCAGGTGTCGACGACATTCCCGTCACGGTCGAACACGACCATCGGCATGTTGCCTCGATTGAAGACGTAGACGCGGTCATCGGAGTCGACGGCAACGGCGGTCGCTTCTTTGAGCCAGATGCCATGCGGCACCTTCGCCCACCCTGGCACGGGCGCATATACGGTGCGGCTGGTCGCAGCGGTAACAGCCAATTCAAGGGCCTTTCACGACCGGAGCGCCTCCGCCCCGGCTACCTCGCGGACACGGCGGCATCCTAGCAGAGCCGCGCCAGCGGGCCGTACGCAACGGGACGGGTCCCGGGCCCCCGACAGCTGCTGCGGAAATCTCCGCCTGCCCCGGGGGCCCGGACGCTTACCTCTTGGATGCTTGTTCGGCCGTTCGTATCAATGGCCTTGGAAGGCCCATTTCACGTGCCTGCCCGCCGCTCAGGAAGGTGAGCGCGATCTTCGTCTTGACTTCGAGGATGCGCAATGTGCTGATCAGCTTGAGTCGCCGGTATTCCGGGATCGTCTGCAGCTGCACGGCGTCGAGAACGCCGGCGAGTTCCAGCACGGACGTCTCAAGCTTGGCGAGGTCGACGCCCGCCCGCGCTGCAGGCTCGGGCACCTTCTTGACCTTGGCCGCAGCCTTGGTCCCTCGCAGCACATCCTCGAGGACCTCTTGCACCGGGCGGTTGGGCGCCTTCTTTGCGTAGCCGACCACTTTCTCTACGTATACCGAGCTCAGGCGTCCGGTGACGAATGGTTCGGCGATCTCGCGCTGGCGCTCATGGTCGGAAATATCGGCGATGCTGCGGGCCTCTTTGAAGGTGAGCTGCCCTCGATCGACCTTTTCCGCGAGGTCAGGTGCCAGGCTGCGCACCAGGCTCTCGTAGTGGTGAATGGTGCCGGGCGTAATGCCGGTCCTGCGGGCGAGCTCCTGCTGGCTCACCCCGAAACGCTCACGGTGGCGCAAGAACGCCCGGCCCATCGACATGGGCGGCAGGTTGTCGTGGTGGTAGTACTCGCTCAGCTGCAGCTCGCTGGCTTCCTGTTCGCTCAGGTTCTCCTGCAGCGTGACATCGATTTCTGGCTGCCCTGCGGCGCGTGCCATGCGCCAGAAATGTTCGCCAATTACGATCGTGAAAGCGCCCGGCTTGCCCGCCGCGGGGCGAACTACGACCGGCTGCACGCCCGCAGTCGCGCCGCCCCTCCTCAAGTCATTGATCGGTTTGTCGTCTACGGGCCTGGCAATCCGCTCCGGATCCGGCAGCACGCTTTCGATTGGGATGAGCATGGTATGGAGCCTCCTCGGCTGCCCGGTAGGCTGGTGGCCCGGCCTTTCCGCTGCAGCTGGGGGCATTCTTTTGCATTCCCGATCGCATAACTAAAAACTGTCCCTGGCTGTCCACCGCCCATTCCCTTTCATCCCTTGTGCTGGGAATTACCCTGGGGTAGAGTGCCGATGCATATGCAGCCAAGGCAGACTTCGACAGGTATCCCGGACGGGGAAAGTTGACCGACGCTCAGCGACTGATTCCTCCGTACGTCCCGTACCGCACATTCCGGAATTTTCTCGAGACCCTTCGAGAGGGAATTCCCGCGCGCATCGATCGCAGCGTATGGGGGCCCCGGTTCTCTGGCTCGAACGGCATCCAGCTGATGACGGCGCTGCGTGTCCTGAACCTGGTCGATGACCAGGGCCGGCCCGCTCGTGAACTGGAGCGGCTCGTCCAACTCGAAGGGGAGCCGCGCCGCGCCGCGCTCAAGGCGCTTCTCGAACGGCACTACGCGCCGATCTTCGGGCTAGACCTCGAGCGCGCCTCGAAAGCTCAGTTGCGGGAGGCGTTCCGGTCGTTCGGCACGAAGGAAGCTGTGCTCGCCCGCTGTGAACGGTTCTTTGTGCAGGCGGCCCAGGATGCCGGGGTCGAACTCTCTTCCTTCATCCTCGAACGCAGACGCGGGGCGCGGCGCACCGCAAGCGCAAGAAGCCGACCGGCCAGCGCCACGCCGGCTGCCACGAGCCGCCCTTCGGACCAACCTTCGAGGGACGCGCGCACGATCGCAGCAATGATCCTGGAGAAGTACCCGGCGTTCAACCCGCAGTGGGAGCCCGGCGTCCAGGAACGCTGGCTCGAAGGAATCACACGCCTGTACGAAGGGATGCGTGCCGAGGAGGCAGCGTCCCGCCCGTAACCGATCCGAACCATCCTCACCACTCCGAAAGCGCTGCTACGCGGAAGACCCGTGACGTCTACGACAGGCGCGCCTCTTCGCTTGACGCGATGGCATGGGGCGGTGAGAAGCCTGCGCCCGCAATACAGCGGGTGACGGCGGTGGACCTGGGTAGACGCATGCTGGCGCGCGCCCGTACCCGGGCACCAGCCCCAGGCGTGGGTCCGGCGCGGCGCTCGCCGATACCGGCAATCTGCCGTTCGGACAGAAGGTCTTCGACGCCGCGCCTGCCAGGTTCGTGTTCTGCTCCATGAGCGATCCGGTCCGGTCGGTCAGGGAGCTGTGCCGGGTAGTCCGGGCGGGCGGCTGGACCTCCCTCGCGGACCAGGTCCGGGTAGAAGACCAGGCGATCGGGATCGGCCTCGACCTGCTGGATCGTTTCTGACACCGGCGAGCCGCTTGTGAGGGGCCCTCTCGCCGAAATCAGCCGCGGCCCCCGAGCCGCATCAGATGACGTCCAGGCCCGCCATCCCCACGTCACGGAATCCGAGCCGTTCGAACGAGGGCACGACGCCCACGCGGCGGTAACTGGGAGCGTCGACTTCGACCGGGTAGGCCTCGAGGGCGGCACCGATCAGTACGCTCGTCAGGGATTGACCCATCAAGCGGCGCCTAAAGTATGTTCGCCTGCCGGGAGCTGGCCGCGGCGGTGCGTTCGATACCGAACCCGGGCGTGGGAGCTGGCAGCCTCATGGTGCTTGGCGTTAACGGCCGCTCGGAGCATGACCTGGTTCGGGCCCGCCGCGATTTCATCGAGTCGGCCCTGCGAAGACTCTCGTGGCGTCGTGTCCGATTACGCCTGGCGGTGACCGGGGCGCCTTGCAGCGAACACGCACACGGCTCCGATCGCAAAGATCCCCGCGGCGATGGCGAAAGAAGCCCGGTAGGAACCGGTGCTGTCGAACAGCGCGCCCGCAAGGATCGGCCCGATCAGGACGGGAAGGATCTGGGCCACCAGCGAGATCGATCCCTGGATCGCCCCGAGATTCTTGAGCCCGAAGGCCTCGAGGATCACGAGGGTCATCAGGGGCCCGATCCCACCGAAGCCCATCCCGAAGTAGATGATCGCCGGCCACACCATGGCAGTGTCACGGGCGAGGATCACCATCACAACCCCCGACGACATGATGAGGATCGCAATCACGAAGGAGATCCTGGCCGTTAGCCGCTCGCTCAAGCGTCCCCACGTGATCTTGCTCGCCAGCGCGATCCCGGCAAGGGCGGTCAAGGCGAAGGTCGCCTTCGCGGAGTCCCAGCCCTCCGCCTCCATGTGAGGGATCAGCTGCGTCATGAACGACGGGTAGCTGAAACCGGCACAGGTCAGTCCGGCCATGATGAGCCAGAATGCTGGCGTCCTGGACGCCTCCTTGATCGTCAGGTCGAGGTCGGGAGGGTTTCGCCGGCCGGTGGAGGGCCCCTGCCTCTCGATGACCGGCCCTTGAGAAGGTGAATCTCTGATAACCAGCCAGGCGGCAAGGGCGGTCGCTGCCAGGCAGGTTCCGATAATTGCGTACCCGAGGCGCCACCCCTGGCTGATTACTACCACGTTGAGGAGTGGCACGCCAATCAGGCCGAAGACATTGTTGCCGGTTATGGCGGTGCCCATCATGCGGCCCCTGGTCTTTGGAAACCAGGTTCCGATCAGCTTGCCCACCGGCATGAAGGTGCCAGGCATGCCGACCGCAAGCAGAGCGCTGAGCGCGTACCACTGCCAGAGCTCCGTCATTCCGGCGCGCAGGAAGAACGCGACGGCGACGATGCCCAGCGAAGCGGTCATGACCAGCCGGGCGCCATGGCGATCGAGAATCCAGCCTGCGAGTGGCGCAAGCAGGCCTGCGATCAGGCCGATCGACAACGACAGGTTGATCTCGGTTCGGCTCCAGCCGAACTCTTCGGTGAGAGGCCTGACAAAGATCCCGAATCCGTACTGAGAACCACCTGACGAAAACGCGGTTGCGCCGAATGCGACCCAGACGATCGCCCAGCCGCGCGAGATCAGGCCGCCTCGACGCTGCGGGGCGTTGGTCGCGGTCGGTTCTGTCCCGGCAGCGGCGGGCGCTGCCCTGGTGGGAGTCGGACCTATTTCCGGTGCCCGGGGATCTGCTGTCGTAAATCACCACCCATGTTGCTTGCAGGCCGACGAGGATACGCCTGTTGGGGGCAAGGTATGACCGCAAAAAGAAAGGCCCCTCTGGCCGGTAAGCGCCAGGAGGGCCTTCAGGTGGGCAGGTGCCAGCCGGCATGGGCGGGCAGTCCACCCGGAACAGTCTTTGCGGGCTGTTCAGCCACCGCCTTGTCTTCAGCCTGGAGTTTGCGAGCCAGTTGCATGCCGCCGACGGTGATGAATACTCCCGTCACTGCGAACATGAAGCCAGGGCCCACGTAGATGCTCCAGGACATGAAGTGCGACATCCCTGCCTGGTAGTCGGAATTGACGCCTCCGATCAGGCTCGACAGAAAAGCAAACGCCAGCGGGCTCCAGGCCTGGTCACGAACCTTGCCCTACAGCGGGTGCAACCGGTCGAGGTCGGAAAAATACCTGCCGTCAACAGGAACCTCGTACGTGCCTGCCTTGAACAGTTCGCCCTTGTACTCGACCTCCCTGGCCAGAACAACGGTCTGCCTACCGGTCAACGTGTGGTAGCTGATGATGCCGTACTGGACCATCAACCCACGACCAGGAAGAGCCCGGCCATTGCGATCAGATCCAGCCCCCGTACCATCTTCGTCATCTGTTCTACCTCCTGACATCCGGAACACCACCAGGGTCGTCCCGGTTTCGTTCTTGAAGCGCCCCGCGATCCTGCTTACCCGATCACTCTTCGTGTCACCAACGATCCAGCCGCTGGAAAGCGACCTGGGTGCAGGTTATCGGGCCCGCCGTGAGGAAGTCGGAAGCTCGTCGGGCCAACGCATGAGGACTCCGTGGGCGAATTTCGATCGACCGGTGGTGCGCCAGCGCCGGCGAGCGGACCAGTGTCCGTGGTACGGGTTGGGGGGCGGAAGTCCGGTCTTAGCTTGACGAGTAGACCCTGGACCGACCTCGTTCCGTAAGACCGGCCGCCTGTCCCTGCAGGTTAGGGAGTTGGTCGCCCGTCCAGAGAAACTCGGGGCCGAGCTGGTCGAGGCTCGAGCAGCCGATCTGCGCCATGACCAGGTCTACCTCGCGCCGGAGAATGTTGACCGCCTTCCTGGCCCCGGGCAGCCCGCCTGCGACAGTGCCGTAGAGGGTAGGGCGGCCGACGAACACGAACTCAGCCCCGAGGCAGAGCGCAATGAGGACGTCGGCGCCTCGCCGCACACCACTGTCGAGCATCACGGTCATTCGGTCGCCAACCGCAGCAACGATGGCCGGCAGCACATCCAGGGACGCCGGCGTCTGGTCGAGTTGCCTGCCACCGTGGTTCGACACGATCACCCCGTCGCAGCCGGCCTCGGCGCAGCGGATCGCATCCTGCGGGCTCATGATCCCTTTGACGATCAGCGTCCGCGGGAACAGCCGGCGGTAGCGCTCCAGGTCTTTCCATGTCTGGCTATCGAACGGCCCGAGAGAACGAGAAAACTTCACCACATCCGACGCACTGGCACCTTTCGGCGCGTAGGGCTGCCAGTTTTCGCCCATCGGGGTCCCGCCGTGGCGTACGTACTCCATCACCCAGCCGGGATGTGTGAGAGCCTCGGCGAGCATCCTGGGCTTCAAAGTGAACGCGACCTTGAGCCATCCGCCGCTGATCCTGTCGAACCCGTTGCGGATGTTGCGCTCACGATTCGAGCCCACCGGCACGTCGACCGTGAGCACCAGCGCGTCTAGCCCGGCGTCCTTAGTGCGCCGGATCTTGTCTTCGGTGATCTTCTGGTCGCGCGCTGCGTACAGCTGGTACCAGCTGTTCCTGGGAGCGACCTTTGCCGCGGTCTCGAGCGACTGGGCGGCCGCGCCGGACATGATGTACGGGATGTTTGCGTCCTTCGCTGCCTCAGCCAGCATCATGTCTCCGCCGCGACGGAAGAGGCTGACGCCACCCGTGGGCGCGATGCCAAACGGGCTGTTGAAGGTCTTGCCGAAGATCGTCTTCGACTGGTCTCGCTTCGAGACGTCGACGAGGTAGCGAGGCAGCAGCCGGTGCTTGAGGAAGGCAGCGGTATTGCGGTCAAGGCCGTTCTCGTCGTCGAGGCCGCCTTCTATGAAGTCGAACGCCACCTTTGGCAGGCGGCGCTTCGCCATCTTGTGCAAGTCCTCGATATTGATGGCGTCATCGAGCCGCATCTCCACACTTCTCCCTGTCGCTCACCAGGCCACGTAGACACTGGTGCACGGTCCGAGCCCGTACACGGTGGAAGAGTCTAGTCGTAACGCGACGCCGATGCGAGAGTCCGACCTGCGGGTACCCGATGCGTCGACGGGATCATGGGACGCCTGGAGAAGCAAATCGGCCGCCCTGCAAGGCGGCCGTGGGGTGGTGGAGCTGAGGGGATTCGAACCCCTTACCTCTTCAATGCCATTGAAGCGCTCTCCCAATTGAGCTACAGCCCCACGGTATTCGGTTACGGTGCCCCGGGCCAGTAGCGCAGGTCATCTGGACGGGCCGGGACCGCACGAAAATGCTATCACGCGGCATCAGCTGGAGCCGCATCCTCCTCCAGGCCGCCGGGAGCGGGCCGGCGTAGCTGGCGTGACGGCGTTAGAATCCCTGAGTCAAGCACGGGCCGCGCTCCGCCCTGGACGCCGTGATTACGGTCTGCACCGATCCCGGTCGGCGCGATCGTCTGATCAACCCTGTTTCGAATCCCGCGAACTGCGAGGCGCCCCATTTCGTCGGAAATGAATGAACGGTGGACCCTGAAGACGGCGCTCTTCAGCGTGCGCCCGCCCGCACAGCGCGCTGCCCTCGGGGGGAGCCGGTGCGGCCGACTACGGCTGGATCAAGATCGAGTTCGCCGACACGGGTCTTGGCATCGCCCCGGGAACCTCGCCAGGATCCTCGATCCGTTCTGCACGACCAGGACTGCCTCGACAGGTACCGGTCTGTGCCTGGCGCAGGTCCACGGGATATTGCGCCAGCACAGTGGCGGCGCCCCGGGCCGCCTGGGGATCAGCACAGGCTGCTCACGCTGGTTCCCGGCCCTGCCCGCCCATGCCCAGGCGCCCGAGCGGGCCGCAAGCACGCCGACCCCGCGCGGGCGCGGCGAGACGTCCACCTGATCACGGTGATCCGAGGCGGTCGGCCGGGCCTCGCAAATCCGAGCATCCGGCGCTTTCATAGCTGTTCAGATCTGAAATTGTAGACAGGACAACGGAGCCACTTATGACTTCAGTCACCGTTCTGGGCGGCGGCAATACCGCATTCGCGGTTGCTGCCAACCTCAGCTTGCGAGGGCACGAGATCACGCTTTTCGAACTACCCGAACAGGCAGCGAACGTCGCCGCGATTCAGAGCTCACGCCAGATCGTGCTGAAGGGCGTCGCCGAGCGTGGGACAGCAACGCTCAGGGCCGTGACGACCGATGTCGGCGAGGCGGTGGCGGCTTCCGATCTCATGCTGCTGATCGTCCCCGCATACGCGCACCGGCCGTTTGCTGAGCAGTTCGCACGAAAGCTGACGCCCGGCAAGACGATCGTGCTCATGCCCGGGACTCTGGGGTCGCTCGAATGGGCAAAGGTCCTGCGCTCACACCGAACGGAAGGCGTGGTGCTGGCAGAGGTCGACACCGCTCCATACGTCTGTCGCAAGACAGGCCCCGCGGAAGCCACCATCTGGGGCGAGGTTACCGGGCTGGGGCTCGGGGTGCTGCCGGCGCGCGACACGGAGCGCGTGCTTGCACGAATGGCCCCGTTGTTCCCTGGAATCTCGGCGCATCCGGATGTCGCCGCATGCGGGCTTTCATCGATCAACCCGGTGATCCACCCTGCAGGGGTGCTCATGAACGCAGGGCGAATCGAATACTCCCGGGGCGAGTTCTACTTCTACGAAGAGGGCGTCTCTCCTTCGGTAGCGAAGGTGGTCAGCCGGATCGACCAAGAGAGGCTGGAGATCGGGCGGGCGCTCGGCCACCAGCTCACGCCCGTGGCGGAGGCGTTCCACCAGGCAGGTTTCGGCCCCGCCGGTGATCTCTGGTCGACAATCAACGGAAGTCTGATGCTGACCAGGTTGAAGGCGCCGGGCAATCTCGAATCGCGGTGGATGACCGAGGACCTCCCCTACGGGATCGCGACCTGGGTCTCGCTGGCAGAGCAGCTGGGCGTCGAAACCCCGCTGATGCGCAGCTTCATCGAAATCGGCTCGGTGGTGCTGGGGGCCGACGCCAGGGCGATCGGTCGCGACTGCGAGGACCTGGGCATCGAGGCCTTGACGGTCGAGCAGTTCCGGACCTACCTCGTATCGGGGCGGTTTCCCTGACGTGGACTCGGCGCGCTAGCCAGACTGGCCGCCGAGTTGAGCGCCAGGCGCAGCCCGTTTGCCGGCGCGCTGCCTGACCGTGTGCCAGAGGAAGAACGTAAGCCCGCCAAAGACGATCACGCTGATCCAGGAGATCGACCGATCGACGATGGTCACCGCGAACGCGTCCGTGTGGCCGAGCCCCAGTACGATCAGCACGCCAGCCAGGCCCCCTTCGACGAAACCAAAACCTCCCGGCGTGGGGATCGTAGAGAGCATGGCACTGGCAAGCGCCGCGAACGCAGCGACCGTGAAGGAGATATCGACGCCGATCGCGTCGGCGACTAAGTAGAGGCGTGCGATCTCGAGGACCCATCCGGCCATTCCCAGCAGGATCTGAACCGGCAGCGCCCTGGCACGGAAGCTGGCGAGCGCCCCCGCCTGGAATTTCAGATACGCGGCGCGTATGCGCTCGGGCAAGAAGCCGGCCAGCCTCTCGCCCCACACTCGCATCGCCACCAGACCTGCCACCAGCAAAGTCACCAGCAAGAACGCGACCCCCACCACCGTGCCGGGGGCGGCAACCTCGTGGGTGAAGAGGAGGGCGCCTGTGGCAAGGGCCAGTATGAGCAGGACCACGAACATGTCCTGCACCCGCTCAGCGAGCACGGTCCCAAGGCTTGCCGGAAATGACGCCCCCGATTCCCTGGCGAACCCAAAACCGCGGTATGCGTCCCCGAGTCGCAAGAACGCGACCGAGTTGGCAAACCAGCCCATCAAGATGATCGCCGAGCATGTGAGGGTGGACGGGAGGCGAACCCCCGGCAAACTGCCGAATCCGGCCGTCCGGGCGATCAGCCGCCAGCGTAGCCCGCGAAGGAGAAAGCCCACGTAGTAGAGCCCGAGTGCCAGGGCGTATTTGAGCGGATCCATGTCCAGCACCTGCCGGCGCAGGGCGGCCCAATCCACATCGAAGGCCCGCCAGATCGCCAGACCAAGCACCACGAGCGCGATCACGAGTGCGATCAGCGTCGGCAGTGAGAAGACACGCCGCCTGAGGGAATCCCCGTTCTGGTTCACCGCGTTCGCCGCAACTGGAGCAGCAGCGCCTTCATGGTGCGCGCCTTCGGGCCTGTCCGGGAGTCTGCAGCGGCTGCTTGTGAGGCACACCAACCCGGCGCGGGTAGCGGTCAGGGGTCTTTCGGTTCTTGTCCCAGACGACCATCGTATCGGGCCCACGCGAACCGGGTGCCGATACAACGGTGCTGGTCGATGGAGCAGCCCCGAGCATCGTCGCGGCGTAGGCGGCCGCCCTGACCTCCGCTTCAATGCCAGCGCCCTTGGGGGCGATCACGCTTCCGCCTACCCTCGCAAACGGCAACGTCAGTTCGGCCAGTTCGGGCAGCTGCGCAAGGGCCCGCGCGACCACGACATCAAATGCCTCGCGCAGATCCGGGGCATGGGCGGCTGCTTCGGCCCGGGCGTTGACGACTCTTGTTCGGTCGAGTTTCAGTATTGCAATGGCCTCGCGCAGAAACTCGGCCTTCTTCTGCGTTGCTTCGATCATCGTGATGTCCAGTCGGGGGAGCGCCAGCTTGAGGACGAGGCCCGGAATTCCGGCCCCGGTGCCAACGTCCGCCACTCGCACTCCCTCCCCACGCATCGCGATCGCTTCTTGCAGCGCATTTCCTGGCACCGCAAGCACCCGCAGCGACCTGAGGAAGAGTTCTTCCCGGACGTCCTCCCAGCCGCGCACGGCGGTCAGGTTCATCAGACGACCACGCTGCTCCAGCAACAGGAAATACGACTGGAAGGCCGCCAGTTGGCCAGACTCCAGGTCGACGCCCAGCGAACGCGCACCGGCGACCAGCAGATTCAAAGGGGGTCAGCGCTCCAGCGCATGAGTATACGTGGCCACCTTCCTGGTTTGACGGCCCCATGAGGCAGTGATAGGTTTCACAAGCATATCTGGACGATCAGATTCCAAACGTGAGGGTCGAGCTTGGCACTGCGCATCGCGGTCTGTGTCAAACAAGTACCAGACCCCGACGCACCTGCTTCGACTTTCAAGGTGGACGAGGCGGCGAAACGGGTCGTTGCACCGCCGGGCACCCCACCGGTAGTGAACGGGTTCGACCTGCACGCCACCGAGGCCGCACTCCGCATCAAGGATGCCCACGGAGGCGCCGCCGAGATCTCGGTGGTCTCGATCGGCCCCGCATTCACCATGGATGTGATCAAGAAGCCCCTGTCCATGGGCTCGGACATGCTCGTCCTGGTCGAAGACCCGGTGCTGGCTGAACTCCAGGCCTTTGCCACGGTAAGGGTGCTCGCCGCGGCGCTCAAGAAGGCCGGGGCGTTCGACCTGATTCTCTGCGGTCGGCAAGCTTCGGACTGGGACAACGCCCACGTCCCGCTCGGCCTCGCCGAGGCCCTGCAGGTCCCCTGCGTGACCCTGGCACGGCGCGTGGAAGTGGTGGCCGCCGGCGCCCGCGTACGGGTCGAACGGTCCCTGAGCGATGGCTACCAGGTGGTCGAGGCCAGTCTGCCGGCAGTCGTGAGTGTTTCCAACGAACTTGGTGAGCCCCGCTACCCGACGCTGCGCGGGATCATGGCCGCCACCAGGAAGCAACCGATCAAGATGGCACTGGCGGAGCTGGGAATCACGCCTGCGGACCTGGCCCCGGCGCTCCGGCTCGAACGCCTTTATGTTCCTGAGCGCCAGCGCGCGGTCGAATTGATCAAGGGCGAAGACGAGGCCGACTCCGGTAGAAAGCTGGCGGTCCGCCTCAGGGAAGCAAAGCTGATCTAGTGGCTGGAATCCTGGTCGTGGGCGAAGTCTCGGGCGAAGCTCTCAACCCGGTTACCGGCGAGTTGCTATCCGCTGCGTCGAAGCTGGGCGACGCTCCGATCTCAGTCGCCCTCATGGGCGACAGCCTGGCCGGCGCATCGGAAGCCGCACTTGATCACGGCGTGGCGAAGGTTCTGGCGATCGAGCATGCCGCGTTGAAGAACGCAGGAGCCGGTGGATACGACGCCGCGGTCATCGCGCTCACGGCCCTGGTCAAGCAGGAAGCTCCCGACGTTGTGCTGTTCGCTCGCACCGACCTCGGCTACAACGTCGCCCCTCGAGTCGCATTCCGGCTGCAGGTGCCGGTGGCCCAGGACTGCGTCGACCTGAAGACCGACGGTGGCAACCTGGTGGTCACGCGCCCGGTGTTCGGTGGCAACGCGATGGCTGACTACGTATTCGGGGAGCGGCGACCGGCGATCGCGATCATTCGCCCGAAGGTGTTCCAGGCGCGCCCGCCTGCGGGCGCTCGCACGGGGGAAACCGTTCGACCTGGGATAGACATCGCTTCGGATCAGATACGTGCGACACTGGTAGAGACGGTCAAGGAGGCCCGGCATGGGGTGCGCCTTGAAACCGCCGAAGTGGTGGTATCTGGCGGACGGGGCCTCGGGGGCGCCGAGCCATTCAAGCTTCTCGAAGAACTGGCAGGACTCCTCAACGGCGCGGTCGGAGCGTCAAGAGCGGCGTGCGATGCCGGCTGGGTCGACCATTCGAAGCAGATCGGCTTGACCGGGAAGAGTATCGGGCCGAAGGTATACATAGCGGTAGGGATTTCGGGCGCAAGCCAGCACATGGCCGGGTGCTCGGGCGCCAGGGCAATCGTGGCGATCAACAAGGACCCGGCCGCTAACATATTCAAAGAGGCACGCTTCGGCGTTGTAGGCGACTGGCAGAAGGTAGTCCCTGCCTTTCTCGCGGCGGTGCGTGAACTTGGGCGCGCGTAGACTCTCGTCCGCTGGTGCGGCGGCTCTCGGGCGAAGAGTTGCGGAGGAACGCAATTGAACGGAGACTTCGGTCTCGACCTGACTGCGGTTGTTCACCACGTTCAGACCGCGCGAATCTTCTCGATCTTCTTCCCGTCTCTGCGCCGCGCCCTTGTGGTCGACATGCGCCATGGCCCAGAGGAAGGTCCCATGATCCGCGTAATGCCCATGGCGCGCTCGCCCCATGAGCGACTGCGTGGCCTGAAGCGACTTCGCCCCAACCTGCCGCGGGCAACCGAGATCGTGGCGATTCCGTGGCCGATCTATGTCGAAAACCTCGTGCGATCAGGCGTCTGGGACAAGCTCGCGGCACGCGTTGCCGAAAGCGGCTACGAGCACGCCGTGCGATCGCTGAACGATGCGCTCCTTGAATTGCGCAGGCTCGAACGCCAGGAGCTGGCCTCGCTCATACGAGGCGACCAGTACGAGACGATCTGGTCCCGCGAGGGCGCCGAAAGCTAGGCTGGGCGCCTGACTCCCGCCAACGGAAAAGGCCCCCTCCAGCCTGAGGGGGCCTTTTTGATTCAGCGCGAAGGCCGCTCAGGCCACGCCCGCAGCCTGCTTCAGCTTCGTGACCACCTTGTCCGTCTCGCCGCGGGGCACATCGGCGTAGTGCATGAACCTGGCGGAGAAGAGCGCTCTCGACTGCGTGATCGAGCGCAGCTCCGTCGCGTAACGCTGCATCATCGCCTGCGGCACGGCGGCCTCGATCATCGTCGTACCGTCGCCGCGCGGCGTCATTCCTATGATCTGCGAACGCCTCGTGTTGAGGTCTCCCATGACGGTGCCCGCCATGTCATCGGGCGTGATCACCGTCACGTGCATCACCGGTTCCAACAGCGTGGGACGGGCCTCGGAGACAGCCTTCTTGAAGGCCATCGAACCAGCAATCTCGAACGAGGAACCTGAGGAGTCGACCGGGTGCGAGCTCCCGTCCAGCAACGCAACGCCAACGTCGACGACCGGGAACCCCGCGATCACGCCCTCGGCCATCGCCTTGAGCACGCCCTTTTCTACCGACGGGATGTACTCCTTGGGGACGCTACCGCCCGAGACACGGCTTATGAATGACGACCCCTCTCCGCGTGCCAGCGGATACACCTGGATGACCACGTGGCCATACTGCCCGTGCCCGCCGGTCTGCTTCTTGTGCTTGTACTCCGCAGAGACCTTCGAGCCCACCGATTCCCGGTACGCGATCTTTGGCGTCGAGGTCGTGAGCTGCACGCCAAGCTTGCGCTGGATGCGCTCGATCGCCGTTTCGACGTGCACGTCGCCCAGCCCCCGGACCAGCACCTCGTGGGTATCGGCGTCACGTGCCACCCGGAGACTCGGATCCTCCTCAGCCATGCGCGTGAGCGCTTCAGACATGCGGTCCAGGTCGGCCTGGGTCTTCGGGAGCACCGCCAGGCTGTAGACCGGCTCGGGCATTTCGACGCCGGGAAGCTTGACGGCGTTCGCCCTATCGGAAAGCGTGTCACCTGTCTGGGTATGTGTCAGCTTCGACACGACCCCGATATCTCCGGTGATTACGAGGGGGGCGACCAGCTGTTCCTTGCCCTTGGGAGCGAAGACCTGGCCGATCCGCTCCGGCTGATTGCGAGTGGAGTTCCAGAGCTCCGAGTTCGACTTGACGGGCGCCCCGTAGACCCGGAAAAACGAGAGCTTGCCTACGAACGGGTCGGCCGTCGTCTTGAAGACGATGTTCGCCTGCGCGTTCGACGGTGCTCCTTGAGTCTGTTCGGCAGGGGCGGGCAGCAGGCTGACGATGGCATCCATGAGTTCCTTGACGCCCACCGAGCCCGTCGCCGCAGTGGCTACGATCGGGATAATCGTGCCGGCAGCCACCGCCGCTCGCAACGCGTTATTGAGTTCTTCTGGAGTGAACTCACCGCCCTCAAGATACTTGTCGGCCATCTTCTCGTCGGTTTCCGCAATTGCCTCGATCAGGCGTTCGCGGTAGGCCGCGGCTTCCCCACCGAGTTTCGTGCCGGAGAGGAGCCCGCTGACGGCGGTGAAAGATGCTTCTGCGCCATTGGGCGCGTTCACGGGTACGCACGAGCGCCCCCAGCGGCCCACTATCTGGTCGGCCACCCGGGCGAAGCTCGTGTTCTCACGGTCCAGCCGGTTGACGGCGATGACCCTTGGCAGGGACGCCTGAACACAGGCGGCCCAGGCCTGGTCGGTCCCAACCTCGATGCCGGGACCGGCATTGATCACGACGATGGCCGCATCGGCCACGCGCAGGGCTGAGATCATTTCGCCGCGGAAGTCGGCGAAGCCGGGGGTGTCGATCAGGTTGATCTTGTGGTCGTTCCAGGGACATGGGAGAACCGCGAGCTGGATGCTGCCGCGCCGACGTTGCTCCTCCGGTTCGAAGTCGGAGGCGCTTGTCCTGTCGTCGACACGGCCGAGTCGGGAGCTCTGGCCAGCCGCGAAGAACATCGCGTCGGTAAGGGCCGTCTTCCCGGCCCCTCCGTGGCCTACGAGCGCCACGTTACGTAACTTGCTGGTGGTTAGGTCAGCCATACGTCACCTCCCGGAACATGTGGTTGAAAGGGCCGGCAAAGGTGGCCGGAATATATCACACCGATTTCAAAAAACCGCCTGTTGGGAGCGTGACTGAAGAATTTGTGCGTATTCTCGTAGCCATATGACTTCAGGAAGGCGGAATTCGACGACACCCGGCGACGGCGGCAGCCTCGGCCAACGACAATGAACTGATGTACGAACGGCGTGGAGCATCGAAAGCGGGATGGCGAGGGAGGCGACGGTTTGTCGGCCGCGTGCTGCTCGTCGCCACGCTGCTGGTCACGCTCATCCTTCCGAGGGGTGACCGCTACATACTGACGCCCGTAGAGGAAGCGGCGATCGACAGCCGGTTCTCACTCGTCAGCTGGGAGGTTCGCAACGCCTTTTCCAAATGGGGGTCGCGCACGGCTAGCTCCTTCCGGGGCGTGTCCACCCGGGATGGCGCCGCGCTGGTCGACCGCTACGTGGCAATCAACAGAGGACTGGGCGAACTCGAAGGCCAGCTGGCCCGCGCGGTCGCGGTCCGTGGGACGGACCTGGCGTCTGGTGATCAGATCGCGGACCTGGAGGCAAGGATCGCCGGGCTCAAGGCCGAGCGACAGGCGATCCGCCCGCGCCTTGAGGAGTATCTCGAGGCGGAGTTGAGTACGACCATGGCCGCGCAGGGGCTCGGCAGGTTCGGCCCGCTGCTCTGGCCGCCGGTCGACTTCCGGATGGAAGAGCCGCCCCAGCTGCTGGTCGTATCCAGGCGTGACCGCATCGAGCGGCTTGAGGATGTCTTGCTTGACGCCCGAACTATGACAACGCGCGCCGAGGCGATCGAGGCACTGGTCAAGGAGCGAGAGAACCTGTCCGCTCTGGTCGTTCAGCTCGGGGGCCTCGCGACCTATCCGAACATCGTGCCGGCGAACTACGACACCTTGCCCCTCCTGCAGGTGGCCGCGCATGAATGGCTCCACTCGTACCTGTTCTTCCGACCCCTGGGGCAGCGTTTCAACGACTCCGGCGAGATGGCCATCCTGAACGAGACCCTGGCCGGCCTGGCAGGCGACGAACTTGGCGGACAGACATGGTCCCGACTCATGGGCAAGCCGGCGCCGGTGCCCTCACTGCTGAGGGAGCGCCGCGCGCCAGGCCCGGCAGGCAACTTCAGCTTCGACGCATTCATGCGTGAGACGCGGCAGCGGACCGACGAACTTCTTTCCGATGGCCAGATCGAAGCGGCCGAAAGCTACATGGAGCAGAGAAGGATCGAACTCCAGGATCATGGCTACTTCTTCCGCAAGCTCAACCAGGCCTATTTCGCTTTCCACGGTACGTATGCCGACAGCCCGTCTTCGACCAGCCCGATCGGTCCCCAGGTAGCGGAGTTCCGCACTCTGGCGGGGAGCATCGGTGAGACGGTCAGGGAGATCGCTGCAGCGGGCAGCTACGAGGAGTTTCTGCGGATCCTGAAGCAAAAGCGGCGAGCGGCCGCAGAACCCTCGCCGTAATGATTGAGGACGCAGGCGGAGATCCCCGTATAATTCTCAGGTTGGGTTGTTTCTTGTGCTTGTACCGGTGGATGGAGACACGATGCCGTTCTTGGGCCGCATAGCAGGCGCGCGGGAAGACTTACAGTATCGACCGCCGAGCTCAGGCCAACCGAGACGGGAGGTTGGCTTTGGGGACATCTGGGACAACCTGTCGAAGCGATTTCCGGCGCTGGGTGGCCGGGGCGGCGGTTTCTTAGCGGTTCTCATCATCGTCGTCCTGATCATCGCCTCGCTTGGCTGGCTGGCCTCCGGTTTCTACACCGTGGCGCCCGGCGAGCAGGCGGCGCTCAGAAGATTCGGCAAATTCAGTGGCACGTCGGAAGAGGGCCTGCACTGGTTCTGGCCCTCGCCGGTCGGCCGCCGCGACATCGTGGCCATCGTGCAGACGCGGCGCATGGAGCTGGGGTTCAGGAGCGGCACCGAAGGAACGACGGTAGCGCAGACGGTCCCTGCGGAGTCGCTAATGATCACCGGCGATACCAACATAGTGGATGTTGGCGCGGTCGTTCAGTATCGAATCGTCGACCTGCCACGGTACCTGTACCGCGTTGACGACCCGGGCGAACCCGAGCGCGGCGTGGTGCGCGGGCGCCCGGATGGGCGCACCCTGCGAGACGTGGCCGAGACCGCGCTCCGCCAGGTGATCGGGCAGCGTGCGATCGACGACGTTCTCACGACCGAGAAGGAGTTGGTGCAACAGGAGACCCTCCTGTTGATGGCGCAGCTCCTGGCGCGCTACGAATCCGGCATCCAGGTTCAGCAGGTGCTGCTCCAGAACGTGAACCCACCGAGCCAGGTCAGGGCCGCCTTCGAAGACGTGGTCAAGGCTCGTGAGGACAAGGACCGGTTCATCAACCAGGCCCAGGCTTACCAGGCGGCACAGCTCCCGCAGGCCCTCGGTCAAGCCGTTCAGATCACGCAAGAGGCAGAGGGCTTCAAGCGCGGTCGCATCGCCCTGGCAACCGGTCAGGCGGCCGGGTTCAAGGAACTGCTGGACGGATACCTGACCTCGCCCGACGTGACCCGACAGCGGTTGTACCTGGAGTCGATGGAGAAGATCCTGCCGGGGGTGACCAAGTTCATTATTGCGGCTGACGCAACCTCGGGAGTGATCCCTTACCTGCCTCTTTCGCAATTACCGGGCACCGGGACGGGAGTGGCGAGATGAGACTCCTGATCCTGCTGGTAATGCTGGTAATCGCGGCAGCCATCGTGGTGCCGCAGACCTTCTACTCTATCGACGAAACTCAGCTGGGCATCGTCACGCGCTTCGGCGCGGTCGAGGCGGTTCGCACGTCTCCCGGCCTGTACACGAAGACCCCTTTCATCGAGCAGATCAGGCGCTTCGACAAGCGGTTGCTCAGGTACGACGCCCCTCAGGCGCCGCTCCTGACCAAGGACAAGCGGACGCTGGTTGTCGACGCATACGCGCGTTACCGCATCGTCGACGTGGTCCTGTTCTTCAAGACCTTGAACAGCGAGCTGAACGCCGACGCACGCGTTGGGGACATCATCTCCTCCGAACTCAGGCGAGAGGTCGCCCTGGATGACCAGATCACCGTGATCCGGGACGCGCGTGAAGACATCACGAAGCGGGTGACCGAGGCCAGTAACCGATCGGAGTTGCCGCGAAATGAGGCATTGAGCTTGCCGGGAGGACTGCGGGACCCCCTGCTGACGATCATCCTTTCTGAGCGTTCGGCGACGGGCGAGATGACCGGAGTCCGGCGAACGCCGACACCTGAAGAACTGGACCTGTTGATCGCCCAGGCGCGACCACCCAGCCTGTCGAGGTTCGAGATCTCCTACACCACTCCCCTGGCATCTCGGCTTGGCATCGAAATCCTGGACGTGAGGATCAAGGCCGCCGACTTCCCGCCGGACATTGAGAGCAGCGTGTTTGCTCGAATGGAAGCGGAACGCGAAAGGATCGCTTCGGGACTGCGCGCCGAAGGTGAGCAGGCCAGCGCCCAGATCCGGGCCGACGTAGATCGCCAGGTCACGATCATCGTGCGGGAGGCGCAGGGAGCGGCGGCGAAGCTACGTGGTGAAGGTGAAGGCGAAGCAATCCGGATCCTCGCGAAGGAACTCGAACGCGACCCGGATTTCTACGTGTTCCAGCGTTCTCTCGAGGCTTACAGCAAGATCCTCGCATCAGGCACCACAGCAGTGCTCTCGTCAGAGAGCGAGCTCTTCAGGTTCCTGGAGGGCCCGTCCGGAAAGGGCGCTGCCCCAGCCGGCAAATAATGCCGGGGGTGGGGGCTTCGGGGAGATCCGCCCCGGAGCCTCCGCCTTCGGAAGCGGCCGCACTTCGCAGTGCTAAGACAGCGGGCGACGGCTAGTGCCGTTCCCGGATCAGTTAACTCGTACTCTCCACAACGCTGTTTGACCTGGATGAAGTAGCGCAGAAAAGCGCGCGTTCCAGGACCTGTGATTCGGCGGGCCAGTGGAGTCGGCTTCGCAAGCGTAGCCAGGAATCTGCTCGCCGTTTAGCGCCTGGTCGAGAGCTCAGTGAGGGATGCCGGCGGGATCGGCCTTCAGCCGTTCGGATACCTCGCGCAGGTCCTTCGACGAGTCCACGGTCATCCAGAACGCGGTCGATTGCAGGGCCGCGATCTTGCGCTCCCGCGCCAACGCAGGAAAGGTCGTCGTCTCGTGATCGCCCTTTTCGGGGAGGCACGTGCGGATCGACCGGTCGAAGACGTAGACGCCCGCGTTTATCCAGAAGGGCAGGGCCCCCTTCTCGACGAATGCGGTCACAAGCCCGGCATCGTCGGTCTCCACCACGCCGTACTGGCTCCGGAACGGGACCAGCATCATGGTTGCCGTGACCCGTTGCTTCCGGTGCAGGTTGACCAGCTCGGCGAGCGACTGCGTCGTAACGTTATCGCCGTTGGTGACTATGACCGTCTGCTCCGAGGCGGGCACAAGCTCCATCCCTTTCCGGACGGCTCCGCCGCGGCCAAGGGGTTCCTTCTCGAAGGAGTAGTGGGCGCGGATTCCGAACCGTTGACCGTCGCCGAAGTACTCCTGGATCTCCTCGCCCTTGTACCCGCACAGGAACACGACATCGGTGACGCCTTGTCGTTTGAACCACGCCACCTGATATGAGATGAGCGGGCGCTCGTTGACGGGAACCATGGCCTTCGGCATGGAGTCCGTGAACGGTTTCAGGCGCTCGCCCCTTCCCCCGGCAATGGTCAGTGCGAACAAATGAAAGTCCCCTCCCGGAGCCACGTCTGATGGCTTCCGGAGTCTAGCATCGGCGGCTCACCGGCCGGTCGTGTCGACGCCACGCTTCAGGTCCTCCCAGACCAGGTCGATGTCCAGGACTCCCGTGGCCTGTTGCTGACCTGTGACGCGCTTCTGGCCCGCCTGCACGACCGATCCGAAGATGATGCCGACCACCCTCCCCCTGGAATCGACCAGCGGTCCTCCGCTGTCGCCCGGGTCGGCCGCAGCGTCGGTAACTACGATCGAGACCCCGCTCGCCTGACCCGGCAAGCCGGTGTCGAAGGATGAGGAGCCAGTGGAACTTACCGATCCGCTGTGCCGGGAGACGGCAGTCACCACCCCCGGTTTTGGGGCAGGGAAACCCAGCTCGCCCACCGAGTAGCCGATCTGGACTACCGAAATCCCCGCGTCCGTCGTGCCAATGATACGTCGCTGCAAGGCTTCAAGGCCGTGGGGGACTTCGATTGCCGCCAGGTCGCGCCGGGTATCCCGGCCGCGCACGATCCCGGTGACGTCCTTGAAGTCCTTTTCCCCTGTCGGCACCCGCACAGTGACCACCGATACGGAGCCGACCACGTGGGCGTTGGTGATGATCCAGCCTGGCTCGATGGCCCAGCCGCTGCCAGAGCTACCGCTCTGTCGGATCTCGACCACGCTGCGCCGGACCCGGTTGTAGACCTCAATGAAGTTCGGGAGGAACTGGTTGATGACGACTGCGGTGGCGGTTGGGATCGGCGTGGCGGTTGGGATCGGCGTGGCCGTCGGCAGCGGGGTCGGGATCAGGACCGGTGTAGGGGTCGGCTGGGGCGTGGCCGTCGGCAGCGGGGTCGGAATCAGGACCGGTGTAGGAGTCGGCTGGGGCGTCGCAGTCGGCAGCGGAGTCGGGATCAGGAGGGGTGTTGGAGTCGGCTGGGGCGTGGCTGTCGGCAGCGGGGTCGGGATCAGGACCGGTGTTGGAGTCGGCTGGGGCGTGGCTGTCGGCAGCGGGGTCGGGATCAGGACCGGTGTAGGAGCCGGCTGGGGCGTGGCCGTGGGTTGTGGCGTTGGACTGGGGAAGACGGCCAGGGCGGCATCGATCCGGGCGTCGATCGTCGCCTGCAGTTCGGCGTCATTGGGCCCGCAGGCGGCGAGCAGCAGCGGCACGAGGGCCAGGGCCATGCATCTCAGCAGGCGAGCGGTTCGTGGCAAGTTCAGGCTTTCGCCAGCTAAGTCCAGCATTCGTCGAACCGCTTGCCGGTGACCGGCTCGCTGCGCATGATCGATTCGGTGTCGCGGCCAGCCTTCTCTTCGCCCATCCAGCGAGGGAGTTCTTCAAGGCCTCGCCGCAGCTCCCCCCGCCCGATGTCCATGTCGCGTGGCCTGAACATCACCCTGCACGTATCGAGGCGCTCGATCAGGGTCTCCGGCGACTGTCCGGTGTGCCATGCGACGATCACCGCGCCCAGGGCGCACTCTTCGCCGTGGATCCAGAAGCGGTCGTTCGCCAGCTCGAGCGCGAAGCAGAAGCCGTGGTCCGCAGACGGCGCGGCAAGGTGGCGGAGCATCGGATCGTCACGGTCCTGCACGGCCTTCATGATGAACTGCACGCTGTTGCAGGTCAGGTGTTTCTGCGGATCGAGGGTTGCAGGGAACCTTGAGACGATCTCAGAGCGGTGGGCGATGACGTCCCTGGTCGCTTCCGCGTCGAACGCGGGGCCGCGCCCACGGGCGGCGCTGTGCCGCCACTCTGATAGCCCGGCATCGCCGCACAGGACGTCGCCCGGGCCCGCGGTGTTAAGGCGTTCCGGGGCGCTGAGGGCGATGTCGTAGTCGACCAGGACATATTCACAGTTCACGATGCAGGCGACGCCGTGAATGACGCGCCCCGTCCAGTCGCCGCAGAATCCGTGGATGATCGCGCCGGTCGATACGACTGTTGGTACCTGCATCAGGGGCACCTTCTTCTTGTGTGCCACGTACTCCGCGTGATCCAGGGCGCGTCCCGCGCCGACCCCCACGGCCAGGTCCATGTCGTCAGGCAACGCGCCTGTCGTCTCGTCGAGGTGATAGCGATCAAGCCACTTGTTGTAGGCGATGCCCGCCGGCTGCTTGCTGAGCATGGGGTCGGCGACTTTCCATGCCGAGGGCGTGGTTACCACGGCATAGCGCGGCCATCGAGCGGAGTCGGACCTGGCCAGGCCGTGTCCGAACCGGATGTCGTAGTCCCGCGCGGGGCGCTGCCGGGTAGTCGTGCTGTTCTCCTCTGTCAGGCCCCGAACGCCGCCCTGACCGTCCGCGACATCGACGACAGGCGCTCACGGTTGACCTCATCGCCCTGGATTCCGGACGTCAGATAGGCCATCGCGATGCCGGATTCCGGGTCGCCCCAGGCGATCGACGTGCCAAAGCCTCCGTGGGCGAAAGCCCGGGGGCTCGAGTTCGGACCCAGCGCATACGCGCCAGGGTGCGAGCCCCCGAGCGCGATGCCCAGGCCCCAGCGCCTTAGCTCTCCGTCATCCTTTGCCAGTCCTTCGGCGTGTGGGGCGGTAGCCTCGGCGACGGCGGCCTCGCCGATCCAGCGCTTGCCGTCTAGCGATCCACCATCGACGAGCGAGGCGTAGAAACGGGCCAGGTCGCGCGCGGTCGTGATGATGTTGGCGGCAGGGATAACCGCCTCCTGGATTCGAGCGAGATTGAGGAGCTGGGCTGCTCCGGGTGGGTCAATGCCCGCGGCCTCGGTGAGCCTGGCCACCCTGCCAGCCAGCCCTGGAGGGCGTCCGAAGTACGTGTCACTCAGCCCGAGCGGCTGCTTGACCACTGACTCGAAGAACTCCCGGAACGGCTTGCACGCGATGCGCTGCACCAGTTCGCCGACCAGCCAGCCGAAAGTGACCGAATGGTACTGGATGGCGCTGCCTGGCTTGTACTCCGGTTCCGCGTCGGCCATGAGTTGCGTTGCCAGGGCGAAGTCGCCCATTCGAACGCCATTGACAGGCGGCGGGGTGGTGGGTAAACCTGCTCGGTGCGTCAGTACTTGTCGAATCGTCGTCGAGCCCTTGCCCCTGGCGGCAAATTCGGGCCAGTATCTGGCGACCGGATCATCCCAGTTGAACCGTCCCTGTTCCCGGAGGACCCAGAGACACGCGGCGGCCAGCGGCTTGCCGCAGGAGAATCCGACGAAGAGTATGCGGTCGGCTTCGGAACCGACGCGGTGACCAGCGCGCCCTTGCAGGTCGATCGTGAGCTGTCCGCGCACGGATATGGCGAGAGACGCGGCTCCGTGCCAGCCCTCCTCTAGCTGAGCGTTGAACAGTTGCTCGATGTCACCGGTGTGGGCAGCCAGACGCCGGTCCAGTCCGCGTTACCCCCGGCGCACGAAGCCGGGAAAGCTACGATTATATGGGGATCGACAAATGACCGTAGATAGCGCCAACCTGCCTGACGACCGCTTCGGGTACAGCGTCTACGCGGTCGTGATCGTGGCGCCACGCGAGATCATGCAGATGGTGGGGGGCCTGCGACAGACGCTCAGGATTACGCGCCCCATGATTCCTGCGCACGTGACGGTGAAAGGTACCTTTTACGACGTTCCCGATCTTGACGACCTCAGGAAGAGGCTCGCCGCGCTGGCCACCCGCATGCGGTCCTTCCGCTTGCGGTTCGACGGCCAGCAGCACGCGAACGAAGGCAGGCACCGGTTTTTCGCGGTACAGAAGACCTACGAGCTCATGAACCTGCACCGGGACCTGGAATCGCTTATCGGTCCGGTCTCGAAGAATGCCTACGGGGACCATGAGTACCAACCACACCTGACGATCTACGAAAGAGTGACGGAAGAGCAGGCAGCTACGGGCCAGGTAATTGCCGAGTTCATGGATCCGGGGGCAGGGTTCATTGCGACCGCCTTCTCGCTGATGGCGCGGAAGGGGAAGGCGGCCGACGGAACCTGGGTAGAGGTCCAGCGCTATGCGCTGGGAAGCTCAGGCGGCGGCGACTGAAGGAGGGTCGAGCACGGTCGCCTTCACTGTCTCGTGAATGCCCTTTAGCGTGAGCACCTTCTCGATAGCTCGCGGGTATTCGCTACTGACGGACCTGCACGCGTCCTCGGTGACCATGGGCTCGCCCGGGGCGGCCTCGCACTGGAAGCAGCTCGCGATGTCCAGCGCGTCACCCGGCGCTGTGTAGTCGTCGCAGCTGATCGGACCCACCGCGCCGGTCGGTGCGACGCCGGTACTGGTTCCGATACCCACTTGCAGCAGGCGTTCGCCACCGGCGCGGGCACCTATCTCGGGGATCATCCCTTGGACTACCGCCGCACGGACTGCCAGCAGGCCGTGATCGGGTGGGGTCGCCCGGGCTCCCAGTGGACCTCTCACTTGTTGCAGACGTTCGGATTCTTGGTGCTGCGCTTTTGGCCGAGCGGGACCACATGCGCCCCCTGATTCCATTGAAGTGCATCAAGCGATCGAGGGCGGACATCGGTATCAGCAGACACTCCCGGAACGCGCGCGATCCGGTTGGCAACTCTTCTGAGAGGTAGCCGGCTATTCAGTGATCTGGGAGGCGCCGGTGCTGGGTCATGCTTACTCCCTGACAGGCCTGCATGGCCGGAAGCTCCGGACGAAGAGCAAGGTGATATCGCTCAGGCGCGCGCCGGGACGGGTTTCGCCCGCGTCGGCCAGCGCTGCACCAGCGCTGCGCCGATCATCACGAACAGCGCGCCGACCCACAGCATGGGCGTCAGTGGCTCGCCGAGGATCAGCCAGGCGGCGAGGATCGCAAAGATCGGCTGAGTAAGGTTCAGGACGCTGACCTGTGACGGGAAGAATCGCTGGATCAGCCACAGGTTGCTGATGAATCCGAAGCCGGCGATCACCACGCCCTGGTACAAGACAGCAAGGCCCAGGCGGTTGCTCCAGACATAGCCGTCCGATTCGAAGAGGAGGCTGGCCACGACGAACGTGACCGTCCCGATCAACGCCTGGGCGAGGAGCAGCTTGGCGGGATGAATGTTCTGCGAAGCCTTGGCGATGTAGACCTGGCGTTCCGCCAGCAGGAACCCCGAGGCCAGCATGAAGGCGTCGCCCATGAGTCTCCCTGGATCGAACTGGAAGCTCTGCGCCAGCAGGGCGACGATGCCGCCGTAGGCTATCAACACGCCGGCGAGCTTGCGCTTGGTGAGGCGGTCGCCGGCGATCTGGAAATGCGCCAGGATCGCGACCCAGATGGGGAACGTGATGGTCAGCACGCCGCCGTTGCCGGCGGTTGTCAGGCTGAGCCCGATGTTCATGAATGCCAGCTGAACGGAGAAGATGCCGCCCAGCACGATCAGGGGTAACCATTCATTACGCTTGACGCGCAGGTCGGCCTTCACGGCGATCGCCCAGATCAAGACGACCAGCCCGCCGAGGACGAACCGGTACCAGCCAAGCCGTAGCGGTGGCGCATCCTCCAGCCCTGCCTTGATCGAGATCGGGTTACCGGCCCACAGGATCGACAGGAACAGGGAGAACAGACCTGCCGGGAGGGTCAGGTTGCGATGTGAGGTTTGGGTCGGGCCGGGCCGGTCGCGCCGGGCCTCATCGTGAAGCGCCTTCGACAGGGTTTAGCCTTCCAGGCGCTTGAGGTGTTGACCTACAAAGTCGTAGCTGACGAGCTCGATGTAGGCGTCAGTGAGGGCCTTGGTGACCGGGCCGGGAGGCGCCCCGTTGCCGACCTGCGCGCCGTTGAGCGAGCGCACGCCGCAGATGCAAAGGCTGGTCGAGGTCAGGAAGATCTCGTCGGCAGTGGCCGCGTCGTACAGGTCCAGGTCGGCCTCTTTGAGCGGGATGTCGAGCTTCTGAGCGAGTTCGAAAACGGTCTCGCGACTTATGCCGCCAAGAACGTACTGGTTGCGCGGTGTGTAAACGGCGCCGTCTTTCACCGTGAAGATGTTGCTGCCGGTGCCCTCGGCCAGGAAACCACGCGTGTCGAGAAGTACTGCCCACGCTTCGGGATCGCGCGCCTTGGCTTCCATGTCACCGAGGGTAAGGTTCAGGTAGTTGTGCGTCTTCGCGCGCGGGCTGACCGACTCCGGAGGAGTGCGACGTGTGCTCGGCACAATGACGTCGATCCCGTCTCTGAACAAGCGCGCGCGTGCCCTGAGCGAAAGTGGCATGCATTCAACGATGACCGTGGGCCCCTCGAACAGCGGGGGGTCGCCTTCGGGGGTCCGGTAGCCGCGCGAGATGCGCTGACTTACCCAGTAGTCGTCGTCCGGTCCGATCAGTTTCAGGTTGGCCTCGGTCACCTGCATCGTGATGTCTTTAAGTTGTTTGGCCGAAAGGCCCGGATCGATCTGCACGTACTTCAACGACCGGAAGAAGCGGTCGATGTGCTCGTCGAGCTTGAAGATCCGATGCCCGAACGTGCGGGTAGTGTCGAAGACGGCGTCGCCGTACAGGAAGCCGCGGTCTCTGAAGGAGACGCGGGCCTGGCTTTCAGGGACGATCTTTCCGTTGAAGTAGGCGACGCGCTCACGGGCTGCTTCTCGAGCTGGCATCTGGTCCCCCCTGGCCGGGCGTTCTGGTGGGCGACGGTCCCTCGGTGCCCGGCTGATGTTATGCCGTACCGCGCACGCCGGCAACGCGGCGCCCTCAGAAAACAAATCTCTTGAAAGGCGTCGCGCTTTCCCCGTGCCAGCCGGCATGCGCGACCGCTACATACATATATTGCGCGGCATGTCGACTCGACCGCCGCAGATTCCAAACGCGTGACGGAGGCTCGAAATGGTCCAGATGGCCGACCTGGAGATCGCCGACGAAACCGGGCACCTGCTTGCCAGCGTCGCCCGCAAGCGCGGCGAGTCGGTGGACGACGTCGTTCGTTCGATGCTTGGAGCCCGGGAAGCTGTGCCATGTAAGGCCGACAGGAGCGACGATTCGTTCCACGCGGTCTGGACACAGATCTGCGAGCTGGCCGGCACGGAGTTCCGAACTCGGAACGGCCAACGGTTTAGCTACCGGATCGAGGGCGATTATGTTGAGCCAAGCACCAGCGACGTTCGAATTCCCGTAAGCCAGTTCAAGAAAGGCCTGGCGATGGGCCCGGTGCGGGGCCCGTCATCCCTCAGGGGTGTATTCGCTCCCAGCCTGGTCTGGGCGATTCTCAATGACAATCGGATCATGGAGGCGGTCGAGGCGTCGACCGCAGGGTCGGCCGTTTCCAACGGCGCACACCCACGCGGCAGACCCGCAGAAGCAAGGGGCGAATCGTTACCACCGGTGGACGCCCAGATCTCCAGGGTCCATCAGACGTGGCCCGACGACAGCGCCTATGACGAAGGGGACATGCCGTTCAAGACAATCGAGCCGCTTCGCAAGCCGGCTGAACCGGCCGGCGTCCCGCTCTACCCGGAGAATGCCCACGTGTGGGCGATTGGCCCGGCGTCGATCGCCAGTAGTCCGGACCCTGAGGAGGAAGCTACGCCGGAAGAGCCAGCCGTCGAGGAAACCCGGGCCGCGATGGCGTTCCCGGTGAGCCGCGTGAACGCCGCTGCAATGGCCGCTCTGACGCAGGCCGGAGTGGCCGAGCTTCAGCGCGCGCAGTCGAGGGGGTCGGGTCATCTCGCCCGCCCTGAAAGCGGGACGGACCAGCCGTTCCCGGTGACCGCGCTCGCCGACCTGATGGTCGCCGAGGTCTTTCCGGGCAACGGGCAAGCAGAGCGCGGGACCGAGTGGCAGGCACCAGTAGAGGCCGCTGCGTCCGGCGGGGACCGGGCACCTGACCTTACGTCGGAGGACGCCACCACGCCTCCCCACGCAGACGACGCGGATCGACCCGAGCATGCCCTGCGCGCGTCGCCACTGGAGGCCCCGGCGGCCCCGAAGCTACGAGGACTGATCAGGAAGCTGTTCTCCAGCGCATAGGCGCTCATCAACCTGAGCGCAGGCGGCGTTGCTGAATCAGCCGCGCCTCGCGAGGTACGCCGAACGGCGCCACCGGCGCGATCCGCACCCGGCTGCCGATTGCACCATGGCCAGGCGTGATCTGGTGAAATCGCCAACCGGGGCAGGGAACGGTCGCGCAACGGTTGCCGAGAGGCTGAGATCGCGTGATGAACAGGGTTGTTTTGGGTAGCAGGACGGTGGGATGGCGCGGATCCGTCCCACGAGGACTTTCAGGGGCTGAAGCTCCTCGCCGCGCTCGCGGCCCCAGGCCTTGGCCAGCAACCTGCCGTGCTCGAGTGGTGTCAGCGGTACCTGTTTGTCGTCGAAAAATACAGCATGAGCAGCGAAGCCATCTTGAATGGCCCGATGACAGACGGCGGCCCGGCGCCGCCTGGGGGCTACCGCCGGCCCGCCGCATGACCGCACGAACTCGGGCAAGCAATTTGAGTTGATAGAACGGCCTGTTGTTGTGGTCGTCGGCGCCAGGCTCAAGGCCTCCTGCAACGTCGACGTGGCCCCCTCGTCAGGTCAACAGACGATCGGTACCCGGGACGTCACGCGGATCGCCTTTCACACTTCGAAACCGGTGACGTCCGGAAGGTCCAGGTGGAGGATAACCAGGTCCGAATCCTCTGCGCGAAACTTCCGGACGGCAGTCTGGCCCTCCGGGGCTTCGACTTTTACGGCGTCTGGCCAACGTATCGTGAACCCTGGCTGGACCGCCTCGAGGGTGATGGGATCGTCGTTAAGCCAGAAGGACTTTCATCGTTCCCCTGGGCAGGTAGCGACACGAAGAGCCAGCGGTCCTGCCGTGAGGTGGTCGGTATCCAGCAGGTCCGAGATCTGCCGCGCCAGCCGCTCGACGCTCTTGCCAGAGCTCTCGATCAGGTGCCTGAAACGGTCCGGGTGCGCCTGCAGTGACTTGAACGGGGAGGGGGCGCGCAGGAGGTCGCAAGCGCTGCGGATCGATGACAGCGGGCTCCGGACTCATGCGCCCCCCGGGCCACGCGATCGAGGATGGCCTTCTCGGTTTCGGCCGAATATTCAGGCCGGACAGGGTCTGATTGAGGCATCGAAGCCAGAAGTTCAGGCAACGGTCATGACTTCCGGACTCCGCGGAATCGCGTACTTCAAGCTGAGATTCGGTGGACTACCGAGGACCAGATCGCTCGCCGGGCCTGTTCGATGGCGTCAGAGCGCGGTCGGTCGACGGGCACGCGGCGGGCGATTTCGCGATCCCGTAGTCTCGCCAGCGCCGGGCAGTGGACGAGGAACCGGCCCAGTACGATGCGGTCTCCGCCGAGCGCGAGGTGATCGAGCCTCCCGGCAAGCGGCCCGCACGATTCTTGCCAGGCCGAGCAGGCGCGGTCGAACAGGGCTTCGATCCACTGGTCCCGGTTGCGTTCCCAGCGCCGCTGCGACTGACCGCCCGCCCTGTGGCGTCCGTGTACATATCGGCTACCGCCCCTGGCAACTTCGACTGCCCCGTTGTTGACCACGCCGACCGCGAAATAGCCGAGTCGCAAGAGGACGACGCCGATTCGGCGCGGCTCGGACAGGGTGCGCCGAAGATCAGCCTTCCAATCGGTGTAGGGGGGGGCGGGCGCGAACGGGGGGACAATGGCCAATTGCATTGCCGGTCCTGATATCAGGTACACACCAGTGCGGCTGGTGCGGGCACTGCCCGGCAACCACTCCCAATCGTCGGCCAGCACGCTGCTTTCCGGGCAGTATGTCCCCTCTTCCGTTCGAATTCCAGCCAGCAGCTCATCGATCCGGCCGACCGACCACGTCTCGTTCAGGACGCGGCCGTTCATGGTGTCGTGTCAGGACCGACCGGCAGGAAACAACGATGGGCGGGCATGTCACGATGCGGGGGGCTTTGTCCGGTATTTTGCGTACTGTGGGCTATTCGAGAAGGCGTCTATTGAGACGCGCTCACCTTTGCGCTCGTCCGAGACGTTTGCCGCCAGGACCGCAGCCAGCGAGTTCAGCCCGCCACGAAAATCGGTCTTGAGCAGACCCTGGTCCTGCTGGGACACGGCCCTGACAAACGCCTGGTCGAGCTTGAGCGTGTTGTGCTGGCCCATCGCATCCTGGTGAGGTCCCCTTGCGAGGATGTGGCGTAGCTCTGCGTCGGTAGGACGCTTCGCGGGCCTGAACTCCTTGCCTTCGTACCAGTAGCCGACGAGGTCGTCCTCGAACTTCACCAGGCTGCGCGACGACAGGATGTAGTCGTAGCGCTCGTTGGCCATCACGCGCCCCGGGCGGGTGAAGATGAGGCTGGCGACCCAGCCTTTCTTGAACCCGTACGTGACGTGGTAGGCGATCGGATTGTCGCCCTGCTCTTCGACGTCGGCGGCAGGCCGCGGGACGTACGCCGACTGCACCCAGGCGACGTCGTCATGTCCCCAGAAGCGCATCAGGTCCGTCTGGTGGATGCCGGCCTCGACGACCGTTGTCCCTGACCAGGCGCGGTGGGCGGTCCAGATCCGGCTTTTCGGCCCGCCGAGCTTCTCGGCCGCCGTGTGTTTCACGCCGTGGCTTTCCACTGGTGCGATTACGACCATCGAGACGCTGGCCATGGTCTTGTCCGCGAGGTGCTCGCGCAGCACCCCGTACCAGTTGTCGTAGCGCATCTGGAATCCGACTGTCGAGATCACTCCGGCCTTCTCGATCTCGTCGGCCATTTCCTTCGCCTCGTCGAAGAAGAGCGTCATCGGCTTTTCCGCCAGGACATGTATGCCGTTCCGGACAGCCCGGACGATTTCTCGCTTGTGCAGGTTCGGCGGGATCACGAACAGGACGGCGTCCGGCCGGGCCTCCTTGATGAGGTCGTCGACGTCGTCGAAAAGGCCGATATCGCGCTGGCGATAGGCGGGAACCTTCTGCTTGATGTTGGTTTCGACCAGGTTGTCCGGGTTAGGGTCGGCGAGGGCGACAAGCCGCGCCTCTTCGTGTTCCTGCAGCGCCACCAGCGCTGCGACGTGCTGGAGGCCGCGCTGGCCAACGCCGGCTACGGCAACCTTGACAGGCGTGCTCATGTAAGGGCCTTTCTTTTTACGTGGATGGGGGACGGCTTTGAGAGCCGCCACGTGGGCAGTTTAGCAGCCACCAATTGCATTCCCGGGTTGGCAGGCGTTCAATACCGCGCTGTTGCAGACGATCAGTGCCTGGCTGTGCGATTGGAGTTTCCGTCCCAATGAAGATCACGAAAGTCGAAACGCTGCGAGCGAGCCGTTTTACCTGGGTCAAGGTCCACACCGATGAAGGCCTGCACGGCATCGGGGAGGCCCACCCGGCGAGCGGTACGTCAGGGTGGCCGAAGGCGGTGTATGGCGGCATCGAGTACTGCGCCGACTACGTGGTCGGGAAGAACCCGCTCGAGGTCGAGAAGCACTGGCAGCACATGTTTCGCCGGCAGCTGTTCAGGGGCGGGTCCGACATCATGTCCGCCATGTCTGCGATCGACCAGGCGCTGTGGGACATCGCGGGCAAGGCCGCCGGCCTTTCGGTGAGCCGCATGCTGGGCGGTCCGGTCCGGGACCGTGTCAAGGTCTATGTGCACATCAACGGCGAAACGCCGGAGGCGCTGGCTGACGACGCTCGCCGCAGGGCGGATGAGGGGTACAAGGCGCTCCGCTTCTATCCGCTGGCGTCGCTCAGGCAGGGGATGCCAGACAGCTACCAGGGCATCGTGAGGACTGCGGTGGCGTTCACGAAGGCCGTGCGGGAGGCCGCAGGCCCGGACATCGACATCATGATCGACGTCGTCAACCGCCTGTCGCCCCCGGAGGCCATCGCCATCGGCCGCGCCCTCGAGGAGTTCGGGCTGTACTTTTTCGAGGACCCGATCGAGCCCGACAACATCGAAGCCATGGCGGACGTCGCACGGGCCATGCCTGTTCCGGTAGCGACCGGTGAACGCATGTACACGCTCTACCAGTTCAGGGAACTGCTGGCCAGGAAGGGCGCCGCCTACATTCGGCCCGACCCGGCCCTGGCCGGCGGAATCAGCCAGATCAAGAAGATCGCGGGTCTGGCGGAGGCTGACTACGTCGGCGTCGTACCCCACAACCCGCTCAGCCCCGTCTCAACCGCGGTCTGCGCGCAGCTGTGCGCGGCGATCCACAACGTCCCGGTGCAGGAGTACACCGGAACCGAGCACGAGCCGCAGAAGCGCGATCTGGTCAACGACGTGCTGGAGGTGGAGGACGGCTTTCTGAAGATCCCGGATCGACCCGGGATCGGCATCGACCTCAACATCGAGGCCTTCAAGCATCACCCCCCTGTGCCGTACGAGCGCCCGATTGCCTACCATCCGGACGGGTCGCTCAGGGAATACTAGACGTGAAAGTCACGCGCCTCGAGGTGCTCAGGGCGTCATGGTTCATGTGGGTCAAGGTCCACACCGACGAAGGGATAAGCGGGATCGGGGATCTTCATGGCGGGAGCGGCGGGGTAGGTGACCCTGCTGCGGTCCGGGCCGGCGTCGAAATGTGCGGCGACTATCTCGTCGGGAAGGACCCGCTCCAGGTCGAGAACCACTGGCAGCACATGTTCCGCATGTGCCTGTTCCGGGGCGGCGCTGACCTGATGGCGGCAATCGGGTCGGTCGACATGGCCCTCTGGGACATCGCGGGCAAGGCGGCGGGACTCCCGGTCCACCGTCTGCTCGGAGGCCCGGTCAGGGATCGGGTCAAGGTGTACGGCCACCTGGTGGGCGACTCCCCGGAAGCCATGGCTGAAAACGCGCTGTCGATGAAGGAAAAAGGTTTCAAGGCCCTGCGGTTTTACCCGCTCGGCCCGTTCTCGGAAGGCGTCCCGGATTCGTACACCGGTATCGTGCGCCGCGTTGTGTCGTTCGTCGAAGCGGTGAGGGAGGCGGTCGGTCCGGACCTTGACCTCATGATCGATGTGGTCTGCAGGCTGACTCCCCCCGAGGCGATCGCGGTCGGCAGGGCGATCGAGCCATACGGGCTGTTCTTCTTCGAAGATCCGATCGAGCCCGACAACATCGACGTAATGGCAATGGTGGCGGAGCGCCAGCCGGTGCCGATCGCGACCGGCGAAAGGCTCTACACGATCTACCAGTTCAGGGAGCTGCTGAACAAGAAGGCCGCGGCGTACATAAGGCCCGACCCGAGCGTTTCTGGCGGGATCACGAACCTGAAGAAGATGGCTGCGCAGGCCGAGGCTCAGTACGTCGGGATCGTCCCGCACAACCCGTGCACACCGGTCATGACTGCTGCGAATCTGCAGATCTGCGGGGCCGTGCACAATGTCCCGGTGCTGGAGTACACCGCCAACGAACACCGGTCGCCAAAGTGCGACGTGGTGAACCGGCTGCCGGAGTTCCGGGACGGATTCTTGATGGTCCCAAAGGGGCCTGGGCTCGGGATCGAACTGGACGAAAAGGCCCTCAAACGGTTCCCGCCGGAGCGGCATTCTCGCGCCCCGGTCATGGCGGGCGACGGGTCGCTGCGGGACTATTAGTGACGGTCTTGGACCGCCTGCTGAGGAGCCATAAATGACCACGGCGCAGTCTTTCGAGCTCGTAGTAAAGGGCGGCCGGGTCTTCGACCCCGCCCGGCGTATCGACGACATCCAGGACATTGGAATTTCCGGCGGCAAGATCGTCCGAGTCGCAAGATCGCTGGACACCGGCAAGGCGGCGCGCGTCGTCGAGGCGGGCGGCCGCCTGGTGGTGCCAGGCTTGATCGACCTGCACACCCATGTCGCGGGGTCGCTGCGCAAGGCCGTTGGCGAAGACGCCTTCGTAGAGCCCGATGTCGCCGGCGTGCATGGCGGCGTGACCACGGTCGTCGACGCCGGATCCGTGGGCGCCTATACGTTCGGTGGCTTCAGCAGGTTTGTCATTCCGAACGCCCGCACGCGGATCATCTCGTTCCTGAACGCCGGGGCGGTAGGCATCTTCCAGGCCCCGGAGATACGTGACCGGGCGAGCATGGACGTTGAGTCGACGGTCGCTACCATCAAGGCGCACCCACAGGTTGTGAAGGGTGTGAAGTTCCGGATGGTCAGCCCGGCGATCGTGGACCTGGGCCTGGACCTGCCTAAGCTGGCCAAGCAGATGGCGGTGGAAGGCGGAGTCAGGGTGATGGTTCACGTCGGCGACATCATTGCCGACAACCCGAAGGGCGCCGAGCTTGCGCCGAAGCTGCTCTCGGAGGTCCTGACCGCGGGCGATATCGTCACCCACACGACCAGCCACCGTGTCGGTGCGCTGCTGGGCCGGGACGGCAGACTCCTCCCGGAGGCGCTCGATGCCCGCAAGCGCGGGGTGAACTTCGACGTCGGCCACGGCATGGCGAATTTCACGTTCAAGAGCGCGCGCACAGTACTGGACCAGGGGTTCATTCCGGACACCCTCAGTTCCGACCTGACGATGCGTGGCCGATTTGGACCCTTGAAGAGCCTCACCGAGGTGATGGGCAAGTTCCTGGCGCTCGGACTCTCGCTCGAAGACGTGATCCGCATGACGACCAGTAATTCGGCGCGTTCCATCGGCATGGAGTCAGAACTCGGCTCACTGGCCGAAGGCAGGACGGCAGACATCTCGATCCTGGAGCTTCATGAAGGCAAGTTTCTTTTCAGGGACAATTTCGGCGGGACGCTCGAGGGAAAGATCGCCATCGCGCCCTGGCGGGCGATCAGAGCGGGCCAGCCCATGCCGCTCGACCACGGCCCCCACCCCTGGGGATGGCTCCCCGAGCGGGCAGGGTAGCCAGAGGATCAGTTGGCTTTCTCCGAGGAAGGGGATCGATCATGGCGACCACCAGGACTGCTCAGAAAGTGCTGACTCGTTCGGAATTGCGGGCGAGGCTCGAGAAGCTGCCGAGGGTGCGGCTGGGACACCTTCCGACGCCGCTCGACGAGGCGCCGAGACTGAGCGAAGCCCTTGGCGGTCCCCGGATCCTGATCAAGCGGGACGATGCCACCGGAATGGCGTTCGGTGGAAACAAGGTCAGGCACTACGAGTTCGAGATGGGCCACGTCCGAGACCTGGGCTACGACGCGCTGGTCAACATCATGGATTACCACTCGAACAACGCTCGCCTTACGGGCGCGGCCGCCAATCGGACGGGCCTGAAGTACGTCCTGATTTTGAAGAACTCCAGTGGCCGCGCGGTGCAGGGGAATCGGCTCATCGACAAGCTGCTCGGGGCGGAGATCCACGACCTCGACGCGAAAGCCTCGAAAAAGGCAACGGAGTACGCGCGCGCCGTTGGTGACCGTTTGAGGAAGGAAGGCTACAACCCCTACCTGCTACAGGATCACGAGTTCCCGAAGATCGCCGGCACCATCGCGTACCTGGACGGTGGTCTCGAGCTGGCGCAGCAGCTCGACGATCTGGGGATCAAGAAAAATGTCCACATCTTCGGCGTGGCCGGGCGCTCGACCGCGGGGTTGGTCCTGGCCTCGAAGAATCTCGGCCTGGGCTGGAAGGTGACCGGGGTCAGGGTCACGTACGACATCACGATGCAGGACTACCTCTACGACGTGGTCGGCGGGGCCGTGCGTGAGATGAAGCTTCCGGTCGGCTTTGAGCCGGACGACATGGAGGTTCTCGAAGACTACGTCGGCGAGGGCTACGGGATCATGACCGAACAGGTCGCGGAGGCGATCCACCTGTTCGCGGGCAAGGAAGCACTGTTCGTCGACCCGAACTACACGGGCACGGTTGCCGCCGCGCTGGTGGACCAGATTCGCAAGGGCCGCGTAGGCAAGGGGGAGACGGTCGTCTTCCTGCACACCGGGGGCCTGCCGGCGATATTCACGTTCGCCGACGAACTGGCCGGCTGGCGCGGCGCGTAAGACCGGCACTTGTGCCGCGCTCAGGCCGGTCTGCGCGCCTTCAGGCTGAAAGAAAGCGGGATCTGAGGGAGTCCTTCCGGAATCCGCCAGAGCCCGCCAGCGCCCTGGACCATGCCCTTGAACATGCGCCACGCGAGCGCGGGCCTCTCACGGAACATCGCGATCCGAAGGCCCGCCTCCAGGAGAACGTCGAAGATCTCTGACATCGGGTGGGGCCACTCGTTGGTTGGCAGCGCGTGCCGGAAGCTCGGGTCCGCGTAGTCGGGGTCCCCGTCTCCCTGTGGCTGGTACCTGATCCCGCCGCTGGCTGAATGCACACTGGCGCGGCAGGTGATCCCGTCACGCCCGGCGGCTGAACCTGTCGAAGCCCCGGAACCGGGACGCGCCTCAGCGCGATCTGCCTAGGCGACCTCTTCGAGGATCTCGGTGTGGTGTGTCTTTTCCAGGGTCGGATAGATCTTTTCGAAGACCGAGGTGATAGCCGGGGTCTTTCGCACCTTTTCACGGGACGACTCGTAGGCCAGGACGCTCTCCCAGCGCTGCTCCGAATAGATCACTCCGTGGTCACCGTGCCATCCCCGGAGTAGCCGGGGGGCGTCAAATCCGGCGGCACCCATTGCGGCGCTTGCCTGCTTGAGGAGCGCCAGCATCTGTCCCCCATGGCCGGCCTTCGGGACATAAGTGCGGCGAACGATGATCATCAAGGGCCCCCAGAGGCTGAAAAACGTGGCCCCGGGTGCTCCCGGGGCCACGAATGTTACTCGAGTGCGGTACGCGGCCGGCCTCTAGTCCGGATCCTTGGCGTCCTTCGACGCCTTTCGGCTCTCCTTGCTGACCGCCGCGTCGTCACGCCGCATCTCGAACTTCTTGTCGAGCGCTGTGAGGGTGTCGGTCAGACCGGTGTAGGCCAGTTCGGTCTTGGAAGCCATGGCGACTCCGAAGAACCCCTGCCGGCGGAAGTCGACCGCCTTCTCCTGCACCTTGTGGCGAACGTAGTCGAATGCCTCTCCGCCGAAGAAGTCGACGTAGTTGCTCGAAAACTTGCCCTCCTTGTTCAGCGAGAAGCCGAGGGAGGAGACGATCGGAAGGCAGTACGGCCCGGTAACCGCCTGGTTGATCGCCGTGGGCATGATCGGCATGTTGTGCGATCCGCGGCAGTCGCCCGTGACGATCTGGTGGATGGTAGCCCAGGGTTCGACCAGCTCTTCAGGCGCTGGGAATAACGACTGCACTCGAACGAGCGCTACGGGGTCGTCCTTGCCGGTGTACTTTCCCGCTACGTTGTGGAGCCGCGTGGCTGCCACAGAAACGATCTGTTCGTCGGGGTGAACCCTGGAGTGGATCGCTTCGATCGCGAACCGGTCCTCGTCGCGGATCAGGGCCGCAAGGTCCCAGACCTGCTCGGGGATGTTCAGCTTGATGACACGGTCTTCCTTGCCTCTGTGGTCCATGTCGATCACAGTCACCGTGAACCCCTTGTGCAGCACCGGGCTGAGGAGCAGGCCACCGTTGTGCATCGGGTCGCAGAATGAAAGGTAAAGCGGCAGGTTGTAGGCGCCCGGCGCGCACTTGTCGGCGGCGAATACCATGAATGCTTCAGCCGGCCGGTGCTTTGGCAGGAGTTCAAAGCTGATTTCGGCAACCGCGGGGCCGGCGCCCCGCACATTCCCAGATGGGGCGTCGACGAGGAGATCCTGGCCGGCGCCGTAGTTACCTTCGGAGCGCGCGATTGCCGTCGCCTGCAGGAATACGTCCCAGGCAAAATTGTGTACAGGCGCCGCCGCGGTACCGTGCTGGTGCGACATGATGAGGGCGATATCGTCACCGGTATAGGTGACCATCCCATCAAGCAGCAAGCCTTTCTTGACCGCGTCGGCGACTAATTGTTTGGCTCGGCCGACCATCGCGGCGCTGGGCATCGTGTGGCCGCCGACCGATCCCACGTCGGCCTTGATTACGCTCAGAGTGACGCGCATAAGTCTCTCTCCCGGTGTTGGTTCGTTAATGGAGTGGTATCAGGAACGGGCTTTTCGCCATCGTTAACAAGTGCCCGGTGAGTATAAACCGGCTGTAACGGACCCGACCACCTCGACCGACACGCGCGTCTCCGATCGGTAAACTTGATCGCCATGATTGAGATCTACACAGATGGCGCATGCCGAGGCAACCCGGGACCCGGCGGGTGGGGCGCGGTGATCGTCAGGGACGGCCAGCCCGAGACCGAGCTTTCCGGCCACAGCCCTCGGACCACCAACAACCGCATGGAGATCCAGGCCGTGATCGAGGGCCTGGGCGCCGTCCCCCCCGGCGAACCGGTGTGCGTGGTCAGTGACAGTGAGTACGTGATCAAGACCCAGACCCGTGGCTGGCAGAAGAAGGCCAATCAGGACCTCTGGGCCGAACTGGATCGCGCCACACAGGGTCGCCGGATCGAATGGCGTTGGACGCAGGGGCACTCCGGCGATCCTTTCAATGAGCTGGCCGACAGGCTGGCGGTGGCCGCATCAATGCCGCCGAATGGCGGTAGCGACGTCCAGCCGGAGGGCGCCCCGAGGCTAAGCCACATTACGGAAACAGGCGAGGCTCGCATGGTCGATGTGGGCGACAAGGAGATCACGGAGCGTGTGGCGGTGGCCCGGGCCACGCTGGTCATGAAGCCTGAAACCATCAAGTTGATCCAGAGCGGCGGCTTCGAGAAGGGTGATGTCCTGGGTGTCGCCCGGGTAGCGGGTGTCATGGCAGCCAAGCAGACTCACGGCCTGATTCCGTTGTGCCACCCGATCCCGTTGGCGCAGGTGACGATCGATTTCGACACGACCTCGAGAGAGGGCGAGCTTCAGCTCACAGCGATGGCGAGGGCGACCTGGAAGACCGGGGTCGAGATGGAAGCGCTGACGGCGGTGACCGTGTCAGCCCTGACGGTCTATGACATGTGCAAGGCGGTCGACCGCGGGATGTTGATCAAGGACGTGCGGCTCGTGAAGAAGACCGGGGGCAAGTCCGGGGACTGGTCCGCCGAGTAGGTCCCGGGATCCGGGTGAGGGGGTGGCGCGCTTGGCGGGGCTCGAACCCACAACCTCAGCCTTCGCAGGGCTGCGCTCTATCCATTGAGCTACAAGCGCGTGAGCGGTCGGTGACCGGTCATCACCATTCTAACGGTGTGGTGCCGAGGGAGAGATTCGAACTCTCACGCCCGTGAAGGCACTACGCCCTGAACGTAGCGCGTCTGCCATTTCGCCACCTCGGCCGGGTGGTCAACTAACGCAAACAGGCCTGGAACCGTTGTACTGGTGGGCGATGGAGGGCTCGAACCTCCGACCTCATGCGTGTGAAGCATGCGCTCTAACCGGCTGAGCTAACCGCCCACTCTTAGACGTCGAGCGATTTCAGGCCGTACACCGGAAGCCAAACGCCATCGCTATTGTACATACGGGCCACGATCTGTCAGCGGAGCCCGGTCTGGCGGTAGCAGCGATGGCGTTCCGTCTTGATCCAGACACGGTACGAGCGGCCCCGTACAGAGCCGCTCGTGTGGCGCCGTTCGGACTCCGACTCGCAAGAGCCGAACGAGCTAATCGACCTGGTAGCAAGGACAGGATTTGAACCTGTGACCTAGCGCTTATGAAGCGCCCGCTCTAACCACTGAGCTACCTTGCCTCGGGCATCGGAGCCGACCTCCGAACCTGATTCGATGGTACACGACGTGAAAGTGGCCCTCAACGCTACGGCGCTATACCGGCAGAACCACCGACTCCGGCTCCTTGCCCTGGATCACCCGCACGGCGTTGTGCACCGCGAAGTCGAGCGACTTCTCGCGCGCTTCGATCGATAGGCCCGCCAGGTGTGGCGTCAGGACGACGTTGTCCATCTTCAAGAGCGGATTATCGGCGCCGATCGGCTCGAGTTCCTGGACGTCGAGCCCGGCTCCCGCGATCTTCCGGGCCTTGAGCGCCCGGATCAGGGCCGCTTCGTCGACGACCGGTCCACGGCACGTGTTAATCAGGACTGCGGTCGGCTTCATCAGGTCCAGTTCAGCGTCGGAGATCATGCCGCGCGTCACGCGGTTCAGCGGGACATGCAGCGACACGATGTCGGAAGTCTTCAAGAGCTCGTGGAGCGTGACCTTCTTGACGTTGGCCGCTTTTTCATCAGCCGCCGGGATCCTGGCGACGTCGTGGTAGACGATCTCGCACTCCCAGCCAGCCAGTCTCTTGGCCACCCGTGAGCCGATGCGCCCGAGGCCGATGATCCCGACCCGCTTGTTGGTCAGCTCGTGGTACTGCTCCCATCGTTCGAAGAACCCCTGGGCGTATGTGCCTCCGTACAGCTGGCGCATCTGCACGTGGGCCTGCCGATAGGTCGAAACCATGAGCATGACGGCGTACTCTGCGACCGCAACGGCGTTGCCGCCGAAGTTGTTGGCGGTCTTGATGCCCATTTCGGCCATGTTATTGACCGGGAGGTAGTCGGTACCTGCCGACAGGACCTGCACGAGCTTCAGGCGCCTGGCCGAGCGTGCGACGTCCATGTTGAAGAAACGGCCCCAGGGGATGATCACTGTGGCATCGGCTACCGCCACCATGATCTGCTCCGGCGTGGCGGTCGGTGGAAGGGCCACGATCTCGAGGTCGGGCGGCGCCTTCGACTTGAGCCGCTCCACCTCCCAGTCCTGGCGGTATCCGATGTAGACGAGTTTGCCCTTCGCCGGCATTTCACTGCTTTCCTATGAATGGTGGGTCGCAATTGGCCCGGCGATTCTACCCGCACTCAGCCCGGTCGGGTGATCGTCGCCTGACAAGGACGCGGCGAATTGTGCCTACTCGACCGGCCTGGCGCCGTTCGACGTCGTTCTCGGACGCGGATTTCGACGTCTGCCACGTGGCATGCCCGGCGTAGCCCGGCCAGTTGCGGCCTTTTCTTCGTTCATGAACCACATGATGAAGACCACGCCTGCGATGAGCACGCTCATCATCTCCATCGGCAGCCAGAGGATGAGGCCACCGATCAGCTGATCGTCCAGGGCGCTGAGATTGAAGGAGTGACCGGTCTCGCCGTAGGCGGAGTAGAGCACGACGCTTGAGAAGACCACGAGCGCGCCCAGCGCGGTGTTAGGGATGATCGTGATCGCCACGTAGAGCACGCGCAGGCCATAGTGGATGCGGGAACGGTGCGGCGCCGGATCGATAACAAGCCACCAGTAGAGCATCGCGGACGCGAACATCGTGAAGTGCATGAGCAGGTGGGCAAGGGTGTTCCGTACGACCAGGTTCTGCAGCTCCTGGATCTGCCAGACCCACAGCGTGCCGATGAATAACGAGAGCGCGAGGAGCGGATTGGTGATGAACGCGTAGGCCCGGCGAACCCGCTGGTTACCCGTGATCGGGCGGACGTAGTCGTACAGGAAGCCGTCGGGGAGCCCTCTGAGTACGGGCGTGAGGGGAGCGCCCAGGAGGATCAGCACCGGCCCGATCACCCGCAGCATCAGATGCTGGATCTGGTGCATCAAGAACAGCTGATCGGACAGGGCGTCGATGGGGGAGACCAGGGCGGCAAATACCGTCAACTGGCCGAGGACAAACGAGATTCTCTGCCAGAGGCGCACCGGGTGGGACGGGCTGCGCCATCTACTCAGGCCGTTGAAGTACAGGTAACTGAAGAGGAGCGGGCCGACGATCCCGATGGGGTCGATCGACCACATCGCCCAGATCGGCGTGGTGGTCCCATGCGGGCCGTCATGTCCGGGTGCGGCGCCGACCAGCAGGAAAGCAGAAACCGCCAGGATTGGGAGCATCAACGCCGGCCTGGTCAAGGAACTTTGGGGAGCGGTCCTTCGAATCATCGTGGAGAAGTTTAGGCTCTGGCCCGGATTGACGCTTGTAATGCCCCACAATAGAGTGAAGATGCAAATTTTCGCATGAGGGAACTCTGTGGCCTGTGACGAAATGACCGCGCAGGGCCTGAAAGCGGCCGGACAGCGCCTGACGCCGATCAGACTTAGCGTACTCGGTGCGCTTCGACACGCGCGTCGCCACATGACGCCGGCGGAAGTGATCGACCAGGCGATGCAGGCTTATCCGCACGTCACGCCTTCGACGGTCTACCGGGCGCTGTCCACGCTCCGGGACGTCGGCCTCATTAAGGAAACTCGGCGGGGTGGCGACACCCAGTACGAGTGGCTCGAGGAACCTCACCATCACCTGACCTGTCGGAGCTGCCACGACGAGGTCAGTGTGCCCCACGCCTCCTTTGCTTCCGCCGAGAGGAAGATCGAGGCGGACTCCGGTTATCGAATCGATCTCTCTCATGTTTCGCTGACCGGGCTGTGCCCGGAATGCCTCGCCGAAAGCGGCGAGAAGTGAAGCCGGAGGCGAAATGACCGGCGAGATCGGCATCGCCCTTCTGGTATCCGGCGTTGGACTCGGGCTGCGCCACGGGATCGACTGGGACCACATCGCGGCGATCACCGACGTGACGGGTTCGCAGCCGTCTCGAGTGCGCGCGCTGGCGATGGCCACGTGCTATGCGGTCGGCCACGCCGCGGTCGTGGTTGCGCTGGGCCTGCTGGCGATCTGGTTTGGCTCGACCCTGCCAGGCTGGGTCGACGGCTACATGGAGACCGTCGTCGGCGTGACGCTGATCGCGCTCGGGCTCTGGGTTTTCTGGTCTCTCCGTGCAAATCACGGCCACCTGGTCCTGCGCAGCCGCTGGATGCTGGTCGGCTACGGCATACGCAAGGTCTGGGACAAGGCCTTCAGGCGTCCCCCTGCGGCTGTGGGCCACACCCATGGACGTGGCACAGCCTACGGGCCGATGGCCTCCACCGGCATCGGGATGGTCCACGCGATCGGGGCAGAGACGGGCACGCAAGCGTTGCTGCTCGCTTCCGTGGCGGGCGCCACATCAGTCCTTGCCGGCAGCTTCTTGCTCGCGGCCTTTGCCGTCGGGCTGGTCGTCTCGAATACCGCTATCGCCATCGCGTCTCTGACAGGCGTCATCGGGGCGAGCGGTAGCCGTCGAATTCAGATCGTCCTGGGCGCCGCGATTGGCTCTTTGAGCCTGGTCCTTGGGTTCCTGTTCCTTTTCCAGAAAGGCAGCATCCTGCCGGGGTTCTTCGCGTAGAAGCGTCTGCCGATCGACCGTGCGGCGTGTGAATCCGAAAAGGCTCGCCGGGGGTATTACACGGAAGCTTCGCCGGAGTTCGTAGGATAGAATTCGACTGCCTGAATCAATGCAAGCAAGGGCGATTAGCTCAGCCGGTTAGAGCGTCTGTCTTACACACAGAAGGTCAGAGGTTCGAGCCCTCTATCGCCCACTTCCGGCAGCACGGGTGCGGTTACATCGCTTGCAGGCTGAACGCTGTACGGGGATTTTGACCCGGCGTAGCGCTAGCGCGCCGCCCTGGTGGAAGGGGACGCACCGTGACCGTTGCCGCTGAGCCTGGCCTGCATGCGCAGTCGATTGTCGAAAACGTTGCCAGGGTGATCGTCGGTAAGACCGACGCAATCAAACTGGGAGTGATCGCCCTCATTGCGCGCGGGCACGTTCTCATCGAGGACGTTCCCGGAGTCGGCAAGACGATGCTCGCCCGAAGCCTCGCGCGGTCGGCCGGTTGCAAGTTCCGCCGCATCCAGTTCACGCCTGACATACTCCCAAGCGATGTGACCGGGGTTTCGGTCTACAACCAGCGGGACAACGAATTCGAGTTCCGGCCAGGACCGATCATGGCCGAGATCGTGCTCGCCGATGAGGTGAACAGGGCAACCCCCAAGACCCAGTCCGCACTCCTGGAAGCGATGGAGGAGCGGCAGGTCACGGTCGACGGCGTCACCTACGGTCTGCCAAGGCCTTTCATGGTCCTGGCGACGCAGAACCCGATCGAGTACGAGGGCACCTTCCCGTTACCCGAGGCTCAGCTTGATCGATTCTTCCTGCGCATCGGACTCGGCTATCCGGACGCGGCAGAAGAGGTCTCGATCATGAACCGTCAGCAGATGGTCGATCCCTTTGACACACTCGAACCGGTGACCACGCCGGCAGAAATCGCGACCCTGCAGGATGCTGCCCGCAGCATCTACATCGACGATCTCGTGAAGGAGTACATCGTAGCTCTCGTCAGCGCCACGCGTTCGCATCCAGACACCTCTCTGGGTGCGTCCCCGCGGGCGTCTCTGGCGCTCATGCGTGGCGCCCAGGCCAGGGCGTTGATGGACGCACGCGATTACGTGTTGCCGGACGACGTCAAGTCGATCGCGTCTGCGGTGCTGAGCCATCGCGTCATCCTTGCTCCGGGCGCCCGAATGCGCGGCGCTAGCGGGGAGACGTTGGTGGCGGAGGTGCTGGGCCGAGTTCCGGTGCCTGGGGCCAAGCCCAGGGTCAAAGCCGGGCGCTGAGTCGATAGCAACGGCGACAGCACGGGGCGGCCGACAGCGCGGGGCGAGCCGCGTCACTCGGCTCGCCTCAAGCGGGTTCGTCTCGGCCCTGACGCTCAGGGGCGTGCTGCAGCGGCGTCCGCTGCTGATCGTGCTCGTGCTCATGCTCATCCTGTTCGTTTCGGGGCTGGCCACCGGTTTCGATCTCGCGGTTCGACTGAACTACGTCCTCGGGCTTGTGGTCGTGATCGCCTATATCTGGGCCAAGTGGGGCACCGGGCGGCTGACCGCGCGCATTGAACGCCCGCAAGGCGACCTTTCCGTTGGCGACGAGTTGCGCGAGACGATTACGATCCGCAACTCGGGCGGCCTCCCTCGCGCCTGGCTCGAGGTCGAGGACGTTACCGACATTCCCGGGGTCAGCCTGGGCAGGGTGGTCAGCATGCCGGGGATCGTCACGTTCCGCCGCGTGGACGCGAGCGTCCGGCTGACGAAACGAGGCGACTACACCCTGGGTCCCCTCGTGATCCGCTCCGCCGACCCCTTCGGCATCTTCCCGCAGGAGAAGCGGCTGGCGGGAGCACGCCCTTTGAAGGTGTACCCGCAGATCCTCGATATCCCTGACTACGTGACGCCTTCGGCGGAGCTCTCGGGGGAGCACGCCAGGCGACGACGGTCGCTGACCTTGTCGCCCGAGGTCTCCTCGGTGCGCGAGTACCAGCCGGGTGATGCGATCAGCCGGATCCACTGGCCCAGCACGGCTCGAACCTCTCAGCTGATGGTGAAGCTGTTCGACCGCGGCCGCGCGGGCGAAGTCTGGATCGTGTTCGATCAGCACCATCGCTATCAGGCTGGTGAGGGCGCCGAATCGACCGACGAGTATGGCGCCACGATCGCGGCCTCGACCGCTCACAGGTACCTGTCGATTCAGATACCCGTCGGCTACGTGGCCCACGGCGGCCGGTCGCTGGTGATGGTCCCGGAGCGAGGCGCGACCCAGCACCAGGCGATCTTTGACCACCTCGCATCGAGCAAGCCAACCGGCTCCCGTGAACTATTCGATTCGCTTGCCGATGTCGAACGCGAGCTCGGCCGCAGCTCGTCGGTTGTTGTGATCACGGCTTCGCCCGATGGTGACTGGGTCGATGCCCTGATCAACCTTCAGCAAAGGGGTATTCGCACCAGTACCGTGTTGCTGGATCCGGCGTCGTTCGGGGCGGCCTGGTCCATCGATGGCGCGCGCAAGCGCCTGCTCGCTTCAGAGGCGCGCGTCTTCACCGTGCGACGCGGCGCCTTCATCCCAGCTGCACTGTCGGAGCCAGAAATAATCGGTCCGCAAACATCAAAGGGGCGACGACCCCACCAGGGCATCTACCGATGACCGCCGGCGCGGACGCAATTGGCCGGACAGCCATTCATCCGGCGTCGAACCGGGCAGCCGCGGGCTGGTTCATCCGTTTCCTGGAGCGGAACTTCCAGTTCGCCGTTTACGAGGATGTCGTCGCCATCATCCTCATGGGTGGGATCCTGGCGACGGTCGGCTGGTCCGTGCAGCTTGCGAGGTGGGGCAACTCGCCCTTCATGCACGCGACCCTGCTGCTTGCGGGCGTTGCCGGCCTCCTGTTCGCACGCTGGCGGCCACACTGGCTGCTGGGTCATCTGCTGGCCGTCGCCGGTGGATTTGCCGTGGTCTTCTGGCAGGCCGCGTACCGGACCGAAGGCGACAACATCATCGAGCGCACCAGGGACGTCTGGGAACGCTTCTTTGCCTGGCTCGAGGCCGCCAACACCGGCGGAACGAGCACCGATCTCGTGCCCTTCACGGTCATGTTGCTGTCCGTCGCCTGGATCGTGGGGTACCTGGCTTCGTGGTCGGTGTTCCGCTGGCGCTCTCCCTGGGTGGCTACGGTGCTCCTGGGCTCGGCGCTACTGATCAACCTGAGCTACCGACCCGGCCTGTACGAATACACGTTGTTCCTGTTTGTGGGGATCTCGATGCTTCTCTTCGCCCACCTGGCGCACGTGCGTCGAACCAGGCGCTGGCGGTCAACCGGGACGCGCTATCCACCAGAGACGCGGTTGCTCAGCGTCCAGGACGGGTTCTTCCTGACATCTGCGATCGTCCTCATCGCGGTGGTCATCCCGCTGGTGGAGCCGAGGTCGCGCTTGCTGACCGAAACCGTCGGGCGTGCGCTGCGGGCACCGTCTGCGCGCCTGGAGGAGCCGGCCAAGCGCCTGCTCTCCGGGGTGAGCGGCCGCCCGAGGGTGCTGTTGCGAGATTTCGGACACAACCTCCCGTTCCTGGGAGCCTTCGAGCTCGCCGACAACACTGCCATGTCGATCGAAACGGAATATCCGGCGATGAGCCCGGGCCGCATCTACGACATCTACACGTCTTCCGGTTGGAAGAACAGCCCGCTGCTTGAGCTGGACATTCCCAGGGGCGGCGTGATCGAGCCTTCCGAGCAGTATCTCGAGCGAATCGTCGTGTCTCAGCGGGTCCAGCCGGGCTTCAACACGGTGTCGGCCATCTCCGCCAGCGGGATCGTAGGCGCCAGCCAGAAGCTCCGCGTGATGACGCCAATGCCAGTGGAATGGGTCTGGCGTCCGGGGATCAACGAGCCGCCACGCGATGCGCCGGACGAGGTAGTCGAGTTCGCCCGGAACATCGTGACGACGCCGATCACGGCTGGCCGCACCGCCACTGCCGCCGAGCAGGAGCTCAGGAGCAGGCTGCCGCCTTCGCTCGTTCTGAACTCGATCCGCATGGACGGTGAACGACTGACTGAAGTGAATGTCGGACGAGCGGGCGCGCTGATCCTCGATCCGATTGCCGTCGACCTGCCCGGGGGGGTCATGGCGGGAAGCACTTACACGGCCAATCTCAGCATGTCACGTGCCTCCGACGAACAGCTGGCCGAGTCCGGAGACGACTACCCGGCCTGGGTGACCGACCGGTATTTGCAGTTGCCCGAGACCTTGCCGGGCCGGGTAAGGGACCTGGCTGCCAGGATCGCAAAGCACTCCGGGGCCGAAACGCCCTGGGAGAAGACGGTGGCCATCTCAGGCTACCTGCAGTCGCTGAGCTACTCCGAGATGATCCGGGGCCCCGCCGCCGGAGTGCAGGACGGCATCGACTACTTCCTGTTCGATACGAGGTTCGAGCCGTGCCCGGCGGGGACTCGCCTGGGGGCCAACTGCGAGGACAACGCGCCCAAAGGCTACAGCCAGTACTTTGGCTCGGCGCTGGCGGTAATGCTGCGCTCGGTCGGAGTGCCCGCCCGCATGGTCGCAGGCTATGCGGTGGGAGAGTACATACCGGAGGAGAAACGGTTCTTGATCCGCGACACCGACCGCCACGGGTGGGCGCAGGTTTACTTCCCGGGTTACGGCTGGATCGACATCGAGGCCACACCCGGGTACCCGGCGGTCGGCAGGGGGGTTACCGTGGACGAATTCGCCAGGCGCACCAACAGCCCGGTGCCCTTCCCCTTCTCCGAGTTCGAGCAGGGGTTCGTCGATGATGTCAGTGAGTTCGAGGCGCTGGCACGCCTTAACGCACAGCGGCGGCTTGCTCAGGCTGCAGAGCCGCCGGAGTCGTCCGTGCGGTGGGTAGCCGTTCCCATCGCCGGCCTGGCCGCAGTACTGCTGGCTCTGGCGGTCGCCTGGAACTTCGGGATGGGCAGGCTTGCGCCGGCGCAGCGCGCCTACGTCAAGATGAACCGCCTGGGGTGGCTGGCGGGAGCGCGGAGGCGGCAGGGTCAGACATCCGCCGAGTATGGCCGTGCGCTCGACGCGCTGCTTCCGCGCAGCCAGGGTGCGGCAGAAGCGATTGCTCATCGCTATAACGCCTACCTTTATGCCCCGCGGCCGCCGGTTGAGCACGACAGCCAGGAGGTCGAGGGTCTCTGGCGGATGGTCAGGTCCGCCCTGGTACGCCGGGCGGCACGGCGGATTCTGCCGACGGCCTAGGGCCAATCGACAATTGAGAGAAGCCTTGTGGCCAGCTTGCGGTGCTGGCCGGAGGCGGGGGTCGGCAGGTGGTAGGGCTCCAGCTCCTGGAGCGTCTGAATCTAGATTGGCCCCGGATGCCACGCACCCGGTGACTCGCCCCGCCCGATTGCACATAATGCGGTTGATCGGGAGGTCACAGATGGTCGCCAAGTCGAATGCGCACACGCGCGTTGAAGCCCTGTCCTACGACGTTTTCGAGACCCCGCTAGGCTGGGTTGGCGTCGTTGCCTCGGTAAACGGCGTGAGGAAGACGACCCTGCCGGAGCCGTCGGTCGATGCTGCGCTTTCCGGCCTGGGGCCTGATCGCGCGGGCGCGGCGCACGATCCTGAAGCGCTTGCGCAGTATCGAAAGGTCATCGAGGAATACCTGGCGGGCAAGCGGACCGACCTGTCCACGCTGCCGGTCGACTCACGACGCTCGACGGAGTTCTTCACGAAGGCGTGGGCGGCATGCCGGCGGATCCCTGCCGGCGAGACGCGCACCTATGCGTGGCTGGCAAACGAGGCGGGCCGACCGCGCGCCATGCGGGCTGCCGGCCAGGCGATGGCCAGAAACCCGCTGCCGCTGGTCGTGCCCTGCCACCGGGTAGTTGGATCGGACGGCGGCCTGCACGGGTTCGGCGGTTCGGTCGGCCTGCCACTCAAGAAGCGCCTGCTCGAGCTCGAGAGGCGGGGGAAGCCCGCCGGGTAGTGCCCGGGTCAGGGTTCCGGGCGCTCGGAAAGGGCGGAAGCTAGGACCGAGCGGGCGTTGTCGGCATCGGCTTCCGAGGTCATGAGCCTGACCGGAAGCTGCGATAGTCCGAGGAACGAAGTGACGTCGCCGGGTCCCAGCTCGCAGGTAATGCCGGCCTGGCGCACAATCTCGCGCCAAATTTCCGCCGTTAGCTGGTCAGGCGCGGTGGCGATCGTGACGAACTTCAAGGCCTTGGATCACGCGGCGCGTACGTTATCGGCGCCCAGCAGCGCAGTCAGGCGCTCGGTCAGCTCCTTGCATGGGCGGATGGTCACGAAGGGCATTTCCAGGCGGACCAGGCGGCCGCGGGTCGCGACCTCCAAGGTCACTGGCCTGTCACCGCGGAACTCGAGCAGCATCTTGACCAGGTCTTCGAGCCGGTAGCGGTCTTCCAGTTCCTGGCCGGACTCCGCGATCCGGATCACCAGGCCCGACGTTTCATTCTGATGCGCCTGGGAGTGCCCATTGGTAGCGCCGTTCAAGTGGGCGGGCATTCCGGGCAGTTCATTTGAGGGAGCCAATTCACCTTCCAAGTTCCTGTTTGTTTCCGGTGTTCGGACGGCCGGCACGTCGGCTTCGGTCCGAACGTCGTTGATCAGGCTCGCCGCCGGGGCCCTGGCGTCGCCAGGCAGTGCGTACTCCGTAGCTTCTCTTACGGCGACCGAAACGCGATCGTCACGCGCTCGGATGGTTCCCGTCAGCGCGATCAAGCGGCCTTCCAGCCACAGCGCCTCCGTCTGGGAGAGTACGTTGTTCCAGACGATCGCCTCTACTTCCCCGTCGAGCAGAGCCATTGCTACCGCCAGGAAGGCGTCGCCACGCCTGGTGGTCAGGCGCCGGATCGACTTCACCTGTCCGAGCAGGCTGATCTCCTCGCCCGAGCGCTCGGCGGTTACCTGGCCTGAGAAGACCACGTAATCGGCCGAGCCGGCAAGCATCTCACGTGTGACTGCGCTTTCGGTCAGGGCGATCCCGAGGAGGTCCTTTTCCCAGAGGGCCTGCTCGCGATCCGTGACGTCGTCGCCTCCCGGGATCTCGAGCGCCGGGAGCGGGGCGCTGACCTCGGCGCCAAAGAGGTCGAACATCGACGTCTGTCCCGACTCTCGTTGTCGCGAGGCTTGCTGGCACAGGGCAAGGATTCGATCGAGGCCGGAGAGCAGCGAGCCGCGCGCGCCCAGCTCGTCGAAAGCCCCTACCTTGATGAGGCTTTCCAGCGTCCGCTTGTTCAGATGGCTGGCGTCGACGCGCTTGCAGAAGTCCTCAATCGAGTGGAATGGGCCGTCCTTCTTGCGGGCGTCGATAACCGGTTGGACGGCGGCTGCGCCGACGTTCTTGACCGCCGAAAGGCCGAAGCGGATCGCCGATCCTTCGGGGCCGGTCGCTACCGAGAACCCCACGTCGCCGTGATTGATGTTCGGCCCCTTGACTTCGATACCAAGCCGTCTGCACTCGAGGACCGCCTGCGCCACGCGATCGGAGTTGCCGGAAGCTGCGTCCATGATCGCGACGAAGTATTCGACCGGGTAGTTTGCCTTCAGCCACGCGGTCCAGTAGCCGATCATGGCGTAGCTGGCGCTGTGGGCCTTGTTGAAGGCGTATCCGGCGAACGGCAGGATCAGTTCGAAGATCTGGGTTGCCAGCGCCTGGGTAAAGCCCTTGCTGACCGCGCCGCTCGTGAACTTCTCACGCTCGGTCGCCATCACCTCCGGGATCTTCTTGCCCATCGCTTTTCGGAGGATGTCGGCCTCACCCAGCGTGTAGCCGCCAAATGTCTGAGCGATGAGTAGGACCTGGTCCTGGTAGACGATGACGCCATACGTCTCCTCCAGGATGTCGTGCAGCGCCGGATGGGGGTACTTGATCGGCGCGCGGCCATGCTTGGCGTCACAGAAGGTCGTGATGTGTTCCATCGGGCCCGGACGGTAGAGGGCGATCATGGCCGAGATGTCCGCGATCGACGACGGCCTGAGCTCTCGGATATAGCGGCGCATGCCGTCCGACTCGAGCTGGAACACGCCGAAGGTTTCGCCCGCGGACAGCATCTCGAACGTCTTCGCATCGCCGTGGGGGATCGATTCGAGCGACAGCGTCACGCCGCGCTTATCGAGCAGCTTGATTGCGCGGTCGAGGATCGTGAGGTTCGTAAGCCCAAGGAAGTCCATCTTGAGTAGGCCGAGCTTGGCAACCGGCCCCATCGCGTACTGGGTCATCGGCGTCGACTCTTCGTCGCCGCTGGTGGGCCGTTGGACGGGCACGAAATCGGTAAGCGGCTCCTCCGTGATCACCACGCCGGCCGCGTGCGTGCTGGCGTGCCTGACCGTGCCTTCCAGGCCCCTGGCTATCTGGTACAGACGGGCTGCCCGCTCGTCGGTCTCGACCAGCGTCGCCAGCTCGGCGCTCTGTTCACGGGCAAGATCCAGGGTCATCCCGAGGCGCTGAGGGATCAGCTTGGCCATTCGGTCGATGTCAGGCAGTGCCATTCCCATCGCCCTGCCCACGTCGCGCACCGCCGCCTTGGCGCCCAGGGTGCCGAATGTGATGATCTGGGCGACGTGGTCCCGGCCGTACTTGCTGACGCAGTAGCGGATCATCTCGTCACGCCGGTCATCCTGGAAGTCCATGTCGATGTCAGGCATTTCGCGTCGCTCAAGATTGAGGAAGCGCTCGAAGACGAGCCGCGTTGCGAGCGGATCGACGTCCGTGACGCCGATGCAGTAGAGGACCACGCTCGACGCGGCGCTGCCACGCACGCTCATCAGGATCTTTCGCTCGCGGGCGAAGCGCGCGAGATCCCATACGATGAGGATGTAGGAGGCGAAGCCCGTTTTCTCGATTACCGAGAGCTCATAGTTGAGCCGCTGCACGATGGCGGGTGTGGCGTGCGGGTACCGGCGGGCGGCACCCTCCGTGCAGAGGTCCCTCAGGAAGCCGATCGCGGTCTTGCCGTTGGGCGTCGCGAAGCTGGGAAGCCTGACCTTTCCGAACTCCAGGTTGACCTGGCACGAATCGGCTATTCGCTGCGTCTCCTCGACCGCTTCTGGCAGCTCCGGCCAGAGGGCCTGCATCTCCTCCGAGCTCTTCAGGTAGTAGGAATTCCCGGCGAAGCGCATCCGCTTGGGGTCGTCGATCACCGAGTTGGTCTGGATGCAAAGCAGGACGTCGTGCAAGGAGTGATCATCCTTGCGGACGTAATGGGAGTCGTTCGTGACAACCGGCGGGATGCCGGTCTCCCTGGAGAGTTCAATCAACCCCTTGTTGATCGCGGGCTGTTCGGGCAAGCCCTCGTGCGACATCAGCTCGATGTAGAAGTTGCCACGGAAGACCTCGCGATACCACTCAGCGGCCGCGCGGGCCTGCTCCGGGCGTCCCGACGTGATCATGCGTGGGATCTCTCCCGACGGGCAGCCGGAGAGAACAATTACTCCTTCCGAATGCCGCTCAAGGATCTCGCGGTCCATTCGGGGCCGGTAATAAAAGCCTTCGAGGTGTGCTTTCGACTGCAGGGCGATCAGGTTGCGGTAGCCAGTGTCGCTGCGCGCCAGCAGGGTGATGTGGTAGGGGAAACGGTCGTTCGAATCCTTCTCGAAGCGGCTTCCGGTTGCCACGTAGCCTTCGCAGCCGATGATCGGCTTGATACCCACCGCGCGCGCGGCGGCGTAGAAATCAATCGCGCCGTACATATTGCCGTGATCGGTGATGGCGATCGCGGTCTGGCCGAGCTCCTTTACCCGCCCGACCATCGCCTCCAGCCGGCTCTGGCCGTCGAGCAAGCTGTATTCGGAATGGTTATGCAGGTGTACGAAGGACAACGATTCAACGTACCTGTTCTCCCTGGAGGGAGAGCCTTGGGGGGAGTGGCCGGCTACCCGATTCTAGTCGCCACTTGTCCCCGCTGAATCCACATCTCGCTTGGCCCTGCCGGGGCTTGTCTGGGAAGTCCGGTGTGCGGCCGCTCGTCAGAACGCATCCGGCGAGGCTGCGATCTTGTCCAGGTCTTCCCTGGTGTAGGACCCCAGGCTTCGGAAGTCGAACTCGGTGTAGTTCTTGATCCACCGCAATGCGATCCTGGCCGCACGCGCATAGCGTTCGGCCTGGGCGTCCCTTTCGGGCCCCTCGGGAAGCCGGCGGATGATGTCATCTCGCTCGCTGACCACCAGGCGCTTGATGACCGGCAGTCCGTGTTCTTCCCCGGTGTCGCTGGTCCGAGAGCGATGCAGGACCCGCTGCGCGGTCTGTGCTACCGAGATACGGGCGGTCGCGAGGTCCTCCATCAGGGCCGGATGCGTGCCCGGTTTGCCTTCGAGGCTGTCGATTCCCTTGGCTCCGCGGCCGTTGAGCCAACCCTCGAGGTACTCGATGATCGTTCGAACGTTCCGGCGGCTGCCCTCGAGGGTTATCTCGCCACGCGGGGTTTCAATGCGAACCGGAAAGTTGTCCGGGCCCGCCAGTTCCGGTCCCGGTTGCCATCCGGTGGCGCGCCACACCTTGAAGGGCGTCGCTGCGGTCTGCATGTGATAGATGTGGGCCACCCAGCCGCGCAAGAACCCCTGGCGGGCTTCCCACTCTTTGTCGGCCCGAATCGCCCCGGCCGCGGCACTGTTCACATCTTCGTCCTTGCTCGGCAGCGCCGTGGCCATCCCGCCGATCGGCACGGCGTCGTGCTTCAGACAGACCGCAACCAGCCGCCGGAACGTGTTGGCAAGGAACGGCGTGGTCTTGATATCGACCCCGAACCGGTCGGGCCAGACGGCCTTCGGGTCGGCCATGATGAACTCGAGGATGCTCGCCTTCAGGTCCCAGCGCGCCGCGTTGAGACCGGCCGCGTAGGGTCCCAGGGCGTGCAGCATCTCCTCCATCTGGTACACGGCCGGCAGCGATTCGACGAGGATGATCCCCCGGATCGTCGCTCGCTCCAGTCCCGGGATCTCTTTCTGGCACGCGGCGAAGAAGTCCTTCCAGAAGGCGGCTTCCGCGACCGCCTCGAGCTTTGGCAGATAAAAGTAGATGCCCTGGCCGCGCGCGGCCTGCTCGCGGCCGGTGTAGTAGAGCGTTAGCGCAGTCCCGAGGATCGCGGCGGGAATCGCCTTCCCATCGACCCTGAAGTGAGGTTCGTCCAGGGCCAGCCCCCGTTCCCGGTGCATGAAGAAGGGCAGGGTGCCGGGCTTGAGCCGGTATTCTCGGTTCCTGTTCATGTCGTGGTAGGTGAGCGTGCCCTGCGCGGCACGCAATCGATTATGGGCAGACATGACGGTGTCGATCAGGCGGTGCCCGCCGGAGTCTTCGTCGTCGTCCAGGTCACCTTCGGCCCGCGTCCCGTCTGCCACAGGATTCAGCGCGTTGATGAACATCTGCGTGATCGCCGCCGGCCCTGAGATCTCGATCCCCGGCTTCCGTAGTTCGTCCGGCACGTGGGGGACCACCCAGCTGGTGGTCGTTGCGGCGCTCGGCGGAAGCGGCGAAGGCAGCCTGCCCTTCTTCAGGGCGAGTTCGAGAACCGCCCGGCGCTGCTTGCGGAATTCGAGCACGCGCTCGGTAAACGAGTCGTGAAGCTTTTCGACGAGATGGCAGAACTGAGATGTGAAGAGCTCAGCTGCTCCCTCAACGTCTTCGTAACAGATTCTGCCGATTGCAGGCATTTGTGCCGATCCTTCTGCGATGTGAGAAAGCGCGCCGCTGGTCCTCTATCGCCGGCGAACGCTCCGGAATAGTACCGGATCGTTTTCGCGAGCTGGGACGGTCATGAGGCCCCGGGGACGAGGGGTCGTAATGAACTGCTACTGCTGTGACCGGATCAGCGAATCGCAGCCGGACTGCGCAGCGTCCGAGGCCGCGTTCGGCCTGGCATCTTCCGCCCCCGGTGCGATCGCCACTGGCGGTTCGTGTGGGCCGCCTGCGGGAACCCGCCCCATTTCATGTCAATGGCGTTCCAAGATCCCACCTACCGGTTCTACTGCGCCAGGTGCGACAGGCCGGATGACCGCGCGACGGCCTGGCCCTCCTGGGCATCGACCTGCCACCCGGGGTATCGCTCCCCGTGGACCCGTGAGTGGCGACCTGCGTTGGGTCGGCTCTAGCGGAACGGTGCTCAGCCAATCCTGAATCTCGATCTCGAAAAGCTGGCCAGGGAGGCGATCGCGCGGGAGGCGTACCTCATTCGTTACCCGAGAACGAGGGACCACGGGCGGCCCGAAGGAGAGTTCACGGGCGACGTGCGCGCCAACTGGAACCGCAACGCCGACCGGTGGACCGCCACCTGCGACGACGATGGCGACTCGAACCGGCGCTACCAGAGTGATCCGCCGATGCTGGCGCTGCCGGGCGACCTCCGGGGCCTCGATGTGCTGGACCCTGGCTGTCGGGACAGATGCCTGTGCCGGAAGCTGGCCCGGGCCGGTGCGCGCATCACAGGCGTCGATCTGTCTGAACGGTTTCTCCGGCGGGCGACCCGGCGTGAGGGGGAGGAGCGCCTCGGCATCCGCTATGTCGCCGGTTCAGCGACCCGGATGCACTCCCTCGCCAGTGAGTCGTTCGATCGAGCGGTGAGCAACCACGTTCTCATGGACATCATCGACTACGCGGCGGTGCTACGCGAAGGCTTCCGGGTCCTGGGGCCGGGTGGCTCCTTCGTGGCGGTGGTCTCGCACCCCTGCTTTGCGAGCGGTGACGGATGGGTTACCTCGGCGCACGACTCCCCGCGCCCCGAATGAGGAAGAGGGTTGGCTGGTCGACCGCTTTTTCCACCGGGGCCCTTACCTTGGGGTCTCGGGAGCTCGCCCGGTCCTCTCGTTTCACCGCCCGCTTTGGGGCTACTGGGAGGCGTTTGCGACGGTCGGATGCGCGATCACAGGATTCGAAGAGCCGAGCATATCCGAATGAAGTAAGCGGGAGGTTTCGCAGTCCGGGCAGATTCAGTCCCTGCGTGTGCCGCTCTCCTGCATTTTCAAGCTGGCCAAACCAGCCTGACCTACGCGGAGTAACGCCGGACGACCAGGCAGGCGTTCTGACCGCCGAAACCGAAGCTGTTGGAGAGGACCGTCTTGACGTCGGCCTTGCGCGCCTTCTGCGGCACGTAGTCGAGGTCGCACAGCGGGTCCGGCTCTTCATAGTTGGCCGTGGGATGGATCACGCCCTCGTTGATCGTCTTGAAAGCGACTACCGCTTCAAGCGCACCGGAGGCGCCAAGCGAGTGCCCGATCATCGATTTGGTTGAACTGATTGGCACTCCTTTCGCGCGCTCACCGAAGACCAGCTTGATCGCCCTGGTCTCGGCGGCGTCGTTGAGCGGGGTGGACGTGCCATGTGCGTTGATGTAGTCGATCTCATTGACCGTGACGCCGGCGTCCTGGAGCGCCCATTTCATGGCGCGCGCCGCGCCGGCTCCGTCCTCCGGGGGTTGCACCAGGTGAAACGCATCCGAGGACGCGCTGTAGCCAGCTACTTCGCCGTAAATGCGTGCACCGCGTGCGACCGCGCGATCTTCCCGTTCGAGGATCAGGACGGCCGAGCCCTCTGAGGGCGCGAAGCCGTCCCGCTTTGCATCGAACGGTCGGCTGGCATGCGTCGGGTCATCGTTGCGCCGGGTAAGCGCCTGGATCGTGCAGAAGCCACCCAGGCCGAGCTCACAGATCCCCGCCTCGGTGCCGCCCGTGATCATCACGTCAGCCCGTCCGCGCACGATCGCGTCGCGGGCTTCGCCGATCGCTTGCGTCCCGGCCGCGCACGCGGTGATTGTCGTGTTGCTGAAGCCGGTCGCGCCGAACACGCGCGATACGTTGGCGGTCGCCATGTTGGGGAGGATCATCGGGATGAAGAACGGGCTCATGCGCATCCCGCCCTTTGAAAGGAGGATGCGGCCTTGCTCCTCGGTCTCGGGGAATCCGCCGATACCGGTGCCGAGCAGGACCCCAATCCGCTCCCGGCCCTCCGACGCCATGTCCAGCTTTGCGTCGGTCAGCGCCTGGGCGGCGGCGCCCACGGCGAGCTGCGAGAAGCGCGCCATTCGGCGGGCATCTTTCTTGTCGACGAACTGCGTCGGGTCATAACCGCGCACCTCCCCGCCTATCTTGGTTGGATAGGGCGAGGTGTCTACGAGCGTCAGGGGAGCGATCCCGGACTTGCCGGCCACGAGGTTGTCCCAGAACTCACCGACCGAGTTCCCAAGGGGAGTCAACGCTCCCATGCCGGTCACGACGACGCGCACTCTGGAATTGGAGTCGGCCAATGCATGACCCCCCGAACGTCTACATCCGGGCCGGCGGCGCAAACAGCTCCGGCCCCCAACCTCAAAAGCTTACACGCCCGGAGCGGGGATGGCTGTGGGCATGAGCTCTCCGCGCAAAGCCGGATATAGCTCGGGCTCTATGCCGAGGACCGTCTCAATCATCTCGGCGGCCACGAACAGCGAGCCCGTCCCGAGGATAACGTCCGATGGGGTGGCCATCGCCAGCGCGGCGTGGTAAGCCGCGTCAGTGGTGGGTGATATCGCGGCAACTTCGATTTCCAGGCCACGCAGCGCGATCCCCAGCTCCACCGGGTCGATCGCCTTGGGGTGCCTGGTCCGGGTCACCACGACGGCCGGCTTCAAGGGGGCCAGTTGACGGGCCGTTTCGGTCGCATCGTGGCCGCGCGTCCCTCCGTACACCATGATCAGCTTGCCCCGCACCGGAAACCGGGCTTCAAATGTCGTGCGCAGTGCAAGGGCGGAGTCCGCGTTGTGCGCCCCATCGACCACCACCGACGGGCCTGCCGTGGACAGCACCTGGAATCGGGCCGGCCAGGAGGTGCGGGCCAGCCCGCGCTCGATCCCGGCCGCGTTCAATGCCAACCCTGATTGCCACAGGACTTCCAGGGCGGCAATGGCCGTTCGGGCGTTGTCGACCTGGTGCGGCCCCAGCAGCGGGAGATCGACAGCGTAGCTGGTCCGGGCGGTCCGAACCGTGAAATGCTGCCTGTTGCCGGAGATCTGGGCGGTGTCGTTGTCAACGCGCGCGCTGGCCATGGCGTCAACCAGTTCGGAGTGGTTCTTCCTGGCCACGTCGGCGATGACGATTCTTCCCTCGATCGTCTGGCGGCCCATTACGACCGGGACGCCGGGCTTGATGATCCCGGCCTTCTCTGCCGCGATCTTCGGGATCGTGTCTCCGAGCACGGCGACGTGATCGATGCCAACAGGAGTAATCACCGAAACGCGCGGGCGCACCAGGTTCGTGGCGTCCAGTCGCCCGCCGAGCCCAACTTCGATGACCTGGAGCTGACACTTCTTCAGCCTGAAGTGCTCGAACGCCATCGCCGTCAGCATCTCGAAGACGGTGACGGTCCCGCGATCGCCAAGGGACGCGACCGCCTCGACGTGCTCCCAGAGGTTGTCGATCAGTTCTGCGAAGTCCGATTCCGCGACGGCCTGGCCATCGACCTGGATGCGCTCCCGGAACGTGTGGAGGTGCGGCGAGGTGTAGAGCCCCGTGCGTATTCCATGTGCGGTCGTGGCGGCCGCGATCATCGCGGAGGTGCTGCCTTTGCCCTTCGTGCCCGCCACGTGAACCGTCGGGATGGATAGATGGGGATCGCCCATCAGGGCGAGCAACGTCTCCATACGGCGGAGGTGGAAGTCGGGCGGTTCACCTGCCCGCGCCTTGCGCTCGAAGTCGGCAAGCCCAAGAAGTCGATCTATCGCAGCCCTGTAGGTAATCGTGGAGCTATCTCTTCCTGCGCGTGAGTACGCTTGAGCGCGCCCGGTAGGGCCCGGAAAATCGAGCATCCGAAGACCGATCGCCGCACCGCAGGCCGCTGCGTCTGAGCGGCCCTGCAGGCGACCCGATGCAACGCCCCGTATCAGTGGTCGCGAATATGCCGAGGCATGCGACCGGACATGATGCGAACGGCGTCCCAGTACGAAACCATCCGAACGAAACCAATGTTGCCATGGAGGGGCCGCGGCTTGAAACGGAATTCCGCTTCGACTACGCCCGGTTTTGCGACGTTGTCGTAACGAAGCATCCGGAGCTGCTCCGAGGTAACCGGCGGGGTCTTCATGAGCCACCCCGTCGACCGCACCAGCGGCGCCATCAGAAATAACGGGACCGGCAATTTCAGCCGTCGCTTGCCCATCTCGCGCGCCACGGCGTTGACCAGCTGGTGGTACTCCAGGATCTCGGGCCCGCCCAGCTCCATCGTTCGCCCGGCGAACGATGGGTCAAGTGCCCTCACGCAGGCCTCGGCGGCGTCATCGACATGAACTGGCTGAAACTTGGACCTCCCAAGACCCGGGAGCGGGACGATCGGTCCGGCGCGCACGAGGGCCGCAAGCACGTTGAAGAATTCGTCGCCTTCACCAAACACGGAGGAGAACCTGACCACGGCGGTGGGCACGCCGCTCGCCCGGGCAGCCTCTTCACCGTCCCAGCGGGATTTGAAGTAACGCTCAGGGCTATCGGGCCCGGCGCCGATCACGCTCACGAACACCGACCGGCGAACGCCGGCGGCACTGGCCGCGGCGTAGATATTCCGGGCGCCTTCCACGTTGATCGACTGGAAGTTGGCGCCGCGACGCTCCCGAATGATCGCCACGAGGTGGATCAGCGCCGTAGCGCCCTCAAGCGCCCGGTTGAGCGAGGCGGCGTCCCTGATATCCGCCAGCGCGATGTCAACCTGGTGGGCGCCAAGTGCGCTCGCCTGTTCCGGACGCCGCAAGACGACACGGGTGGCCTCGCCCCGCTCGGCCAGGGCAGCGACGACTCTGCGCCCCAGGAATCCACCGGCACCGGTTACAACGATCATCTGGTCATCCGGTCTATCCTAACGGTCGTAAACAGGAACACGCCAATACAATGGCTTCAGGCGATCCCGGGAGAACGCGTGGTGGGCCTGCAGGAGTTCCTCGAAAAATTACCTCCGGCCGACGTGCGGCCGCCGTATCGGGTGCTGGCCGAGCTTTCCGGCTCGTCCGAGTCCGATGCGCGCAAGCTGGCCCAGATCTGGACGGGCTGGCGGCCGGCGTACCTCAGGACCTTCCTCAGGCGGCTCGCCGCGCTTGCTGAAGAGAACATCCTCTACGAGTTCGAGGCAATCTTCAGCGCGGGACTCACGTCTGCCGACCCGGTCGCCCGCGCCACCTCGATCGCCGCACTGGGCGAAAGCTCAAACAAGCTACTGGCCCAGCGTTTCACCCGGATCCTCAAGGAGGACTCTTCCCGCGAGGTGAGAGAGGCCGCCGCGCTGGGGCTGGCTCGTTTCGCAATCATGGCGTGCGAAGGGAAGATGATCGCGCGGGACTATGAACGCATTCGCGAGGCCCTTGAGTTCGCGATACGTCGCCCCGAAGAGGCGCTCTCGGTTCGCCGGCGTGCGATCGAGGCCATCGGGTCGTACCCGAACGACGTCAACGAACGCATCATCGTGGACGCCTACCAGAGCGGCGACCGATTCCTGCAGCAGAGTGCGCTGTTTGCGATGGGGCGCAGCGGCAACCGGCGGTGGCTTCCGGAGATCACCAGGTCCGTTGAGAGCAACAATGCAGGCGTGCGCTATGAGGCGGTCGGCGCGCTGGGCCTGGTGGGCGAGGAAGACGACGCGCCGTTGCTGGTCGCCGCGCTGGAAGACGACGACCTGCAGGTGCGCGCTGCCGCCATCATTGCGCTGGGCCGCATCGGTGGTCCGGCGGCGGTCCGGATCATCAAGCGCCAGATCGGAAGCAAGATCCCGGTAATCGCCGAAGCGGCGCGGGAAGCGTTCGAGGAACTGGAGCTGGGCGACCCAATCACGCCAGGCACTCCGGGCCTGCCGGGCAGCCCGCCCGACTCAAACGGCAACGGGCGATCGGTCTAGCCAGCCGCTCACGTCTCCGCGGCATCGAATGCGATCGCCGCTGCGCCCATGAGTCCTACGTCGTCGCCCAGGGCGGCGATTGCGAGCGGAGCCTTCTCGTGGTACCTGAGCAGCGATCGGCTGCGGATGGCCGCGTCCAGGCGGTCCCAGTAAGGCCTTAGCCCTTCAATTCCGACGCTTCCGCCGACGATCAGGATCTCGGGCGCAAAGGTGTTCAACAGGCCCCCGAGCACGATCCCCAGGGCGGCGATGGCTCGTTCCACGAGATCCAGGGCCATCGCGTCTCCGAGCGCGGCTGCCTCGAACACGGTCCTGCCAACGATCCGTTCGGGGTCGCCTCCCGAGAGCTCCAGGATCCGTGTCTTCTCACCGGCCGCGATCCGCCTGCGGGCGGTATTGGCGACCCCGCCGCCCGACGCGATCACCTCGAGGCAGCCCCGGCAGCCGCCGTTGCAGGCCGTCCCGCCGGGGTCGACCACGATATGGCCCATTTCGCCGGCCAGGCCCTGAACGCCGTTGACGGGTCGCCCGTCGACCAGGATGCCGCCGCCGATGCCGGTCGAAACGGTTACATAGATCACGTTCTTCATGCCGCGTGCGACGCCCCAGCGCGCTTCGGCGATCGCGGCCACGCGTGCATCGTGGCCCATGACGGTAGTGAGCCTGAGCGAGGCCGCGATTTCGGGCTTCATCGTCTTGCGGTCCCAGCCGTGAAGGTTTGGCGGGTTGTAGTAAACGCCGGTGGTCGTATCCATGGGACCGGCGCTGGATACGCCGACCGCCGCGATCCCCCCGGGTGGTACCCCGCGTGAGGCCTGTCTGAGCAGCTCGACGAAACGCCGCGTGGCGACGTCGAAGCCATCCCGGGGCCTGGTCTCAGCGCTCGCCTTGTTCCTCAGGACCCCGTCGCGATCGACCAGCGCGGCACGCATCTGCGTCCCGCCGATATCCCCGGCCAGGGCGTAGGGTTTTAGTCGGGGTTGCTCGGTCACGCCCGGATTCTAGCTGAGAGGCAGCGACCTGGTAGCGGAGGCGCAGCCCGCTTTGCTGATACCGTTGACAGCTCGGAGTTCCAGGACTGTGATTCGAGGTCCCGCTTGTCAGAAACAGATCCAGTCGCAGGAAAACGGGCGCGGGCCTGGCAGCGGCTAACGCCAGAAGAACAGGCGCGTGTGCCGGCCCTGCTTGAATCGTGCCGAAAGGCGACGGATATCCCGCCATTCCCGGTCGCCCGGAGCTCATTCGAGAAGGTGCTCTACGGCCTCGCCGCGGCGGGGCAGCCGGTCACCCCTGCCGAGCTGGCGTACCTGTTGATCTCATGCTGGGGCTACAACAGCGATGTGGCGTCGATTCGCAGGCGGATCGCACTGGCCGTGCAACAGGAGGTCGCTCGATCGACCGGCGGGGACCTTTACCGGGCGACCGATCTTGGTTTCGAGCGCCTCACAGGCGTCGCTCCCTTCCGGCCGGACCACGGCCGGCCCGGGCCGGCCGTCGATCGCTTTCCTCGCTCAGGGGGACTGCGGCGCGGCCCGCCTGCGATTAAGCCGTGGCGGCGCGATGATCCCTCCCGATAGGCAGAACCGCAACGCACGGTCCACCGGCATGTCCAGGTCGAAGATGTCGTCGAGCGGAACGATCGCAACGTAACCCGAGTTCGGGGTCGGCGCGGTCGGGATATAGACCACGCCCATCACCTGCCCGTCCTCGTGCTCAAGGGTGTTCGTGAGGAAGCCGATTGCCCAGGTGCCGCGCCTCGGATACTCAAACTCGACGACCCGGCGGAAGCCGGTCGTTCCCTGGCCGCTGAACGACTCGACCAGTTGCTTCGATGCTGAATAGACGGTGCTGTAGACGGGGACCCTCAGCAGGGCAGCCTGCACCGACCTGACTATGAAGCGTCCCGCGTAGGTCGCCATGACCAGGCCCGCCCCGTAGGCGGCGGCGAGGATGATCGCAAACCCGACACCGGGTACCTCACGGCCCACCAGCAGGCGTATCGCGGGTTGAGGCAGGCGGTCCAGGCTGTTGAAGACGAAAGCCAGCACCACGTACGTGATCAGTACCGGAATGAGGATCAAGAACCCCGCAATCAAGCGCGTGCGCACGTGGCGCCGAACGTGGAACCGCACACCCTCTCCGTTGGATCCAGGTTCGTTGGGCGATATACCGGTCATGCTCCCGTCCTTTGTCGGAGTCGACTTCGATACGTCTCGGCGTCATCTTGCGGCTGATATCCGATGGTCTTGCGGGCGTGCTCGATGTCCCAGAAGTGCCACTTGTTGTTCGACACCCCGTAGAAGATGTCGAACTTGAGATTCTTAGCGCTCAGGCAGCGGTCGATCAACTGGGCGAGGTCACGATGGCTGCACCACGTCGCCAGCTGCCGCACGTCGTGTGTCGGATCGTTGTGACGGTTCACGGTCCCGATCCGGAGGCATGCAATCTCCATGCCGTGGTTCTCGGCATAGTAGGCGCCGATCGCCTCGCCGAACGCCTTGCTAACGCCGTAGTACCCGTCGGGGCGGATAGCTACGTTGTGATCGATTCGCTTCAGCTTCACCGGATCAAGGCCGGCGTAGTCCCCCTTCCTGATCCGCCGGTACGGCTGGTCAAGCTCGAACATTCCCACCGCGTGGTTCGAGCTTGCGTAGACGATCCGCTTCGCGCCCGCCTGGCGCGCGGCCTCGAACACGTTATGCGTGGCGACGATGCCGTTATTAAGCGCCGAGTCCCATGCCTGATGCATGTCGGCGTTTGCAGCGAGATGAACAACGGCGTCCATGCCGTCGAACGCCTTTCGGATCGAGGCGAGGTCGGCAACGTCACCCACGGACGTCGGTATGTTCGAGGCGCCGCCCTCGGACGGGCGGCGGTCCAGGCCGGAAAAGGTGTACCGGTCGCCCAGGTGCGCAACAAGCACCCCGCCAATGAGCCCGCCCGAGCCCGTGATCAGTACCTTCGGTTTCGCGGTAGACATCAGGTCACTCCGGAATTGAACTCGTGAATACGCCGCCAGAGTATCGCCAGCCGGTGCCGGGCGTCCCCGGACAGTGCTGGGTCGATTATGCAGCGACAGGTCCGCGTGTATGAGCCGATAACCTGCAAATCGGAACGACCGGCACCCCACGTCAGAGGCTTGTCCGTCGCGTCCCTGAGGACCAGTTCGGCGATTCGACGATCGATCGGAACGGCACGGCGGAAGCGGCGCGACCGTTTCGAACCGCCGAAGACCCAGAAGCCGTCCCAGTGGCGGTCGTCGTTTCGCCCCTTCCTCACGTGGGCGTTCGCTTCGAACCGGCCAGGCAACCGCCCGGCGGGTCGCCCGGCCACATTGGCGACTACCTGATCAACCTCCAGGTACCCGATCAGAAAGAAACCGGCTTCCTGCGCTTCAGCCGGGCCGGTCGCACGACGCAGCCGGGCAATGAACATCAGCAGATCGCCGGGCTGGATCTGCCTCAGCGCGTGGGCGCGCGGTGCGCGCTCACAGTTGTCGCCGTAGGTCAGTTGCCGGAAGTCCGGATCGGCGTGGGCAGCCACCCCCCAGAGGCGCGCCGGGAGAAACCTCTTCAGAGACACACTGGGGTCGCCCCACGACCTGAGTTCAGCAAAGGTGACCGAATTCGGACCCGGTTCGGGTGGGGTCTCAGGGATGGGCAGGAGCTCGAACGACCCGTCGTCGAAAAGGGGGCTCGAATACCGATGGGAGGTATTTGCGCCTACATTCGCCAGGAAAACGCGAGATTCCACGCCGCGAGTATGCGGCAACCGGGCCCGGCGGTTGTAGGCCAGGCGAAGCCCCAGGACATCCGGGCACTCAAGGCTGCGGGTGGACGGGGGCCAGGACCATGATCGGGGCATTCAAGGCGTTCGTGATGCGTGGGAACGTGCCGGGCCGCGCGGTGGCTTCATCCTCGGCCCCGCGTCCCGTGGCTGCCGGCCTGTATTCCAGGAGCTTTGGTACCCTTCTGCCGTGCTGATCACCAGAACAGACGAACTGAAGAAGATCTGCGCCGTGCTCGCGCGGCGGCCCTACGTGGCGGTCGACACCGAATTCGTCGGAGAGAACAGTTACTGGCCTCGCCTGTGCCTGATCCAGGTCGCGCACGGCGACCAGGCGGCTGCGATCGACCCGCTCGATAAGGACCTTGACATGGGTCCGCTGTTCGAGCTGATGGCCGCGCGTGAGGTGGTGAAGGTATTCCACTCCGGTAGTCAGGACCTGGCGATCTTCTTCCGGCTCATGCGCCGGATGCCCGCGCCCGTTTTTGATACCCAGGTTGCGGCCATGGCGTGCGGTCTGGGGGACTCGATTTCCTACGCCAACCTGGTCGCGGCCCTGGTTGGCGTCGACATCCGCAAGAAGATGCAGGTCACGAACTGGGCCCACCGGCCGCTCACCCGAGCGCAGCTCGATTACTCGCTTGGCGATGTCTCTCACCTCTGCGATGCGTACGAGGTCCTTGCGGCGAAATTGAAGTCGCTGGCGCGCGAGTCGTGGATCGAAGAAGAGATGAACCGGTTGACCGACGAAACCAGGATCGAGACCGACCCTTCAGAGTCCTGGCGGAGGATCAACATCCGTGGAGCAGATCGTCGAACGCTGGCCGTCCTACGCGAGGTGGCCGCGTGGCGAGAGCGCTGTGCGATAAGCCTGAACATCCCACGCAATCGCGTGGCACGTGACGAGACCCTGATCGACGTCTCATTCCGCAAGCCCCGGGCGGCCGCAGACCTGGAGAAGGCGCGCGGCTTTTCCAGCGTGCCGGGCAATGGCGTCGCGGCTACCGAGATCCTGGCCGCGATCGAGCGAGGCCTGGCCGCGCCCGTGACTGATGCGCCACGGCCCCATGCAAGGATCGAGTTGACCGACGGCCTCCAGGCGCAGGTCAGCCTGCTCCAGACATTGCTACGAGTAAGGGCCGAGGAGCACGGGATCGCCCAGCGGCTCATCGCCACCAGGTTGGACCTGGAGGCACTGGTTGATGCGCCGGAAGGGGAACATCGGCTCCTGGCGGGCTGGCGCCGTGACCTGTTCGGAGAGGATGCGCTGAAGCTGCTCAGGGGCGAGCTGGCGATCACGGGGGACGCTGCCGGTACCAGGATCGTGGCCACTCGGCCGGTTGCAGCCAGGCCGGCCAGGCCCCGCGCGAGCTAGAGTAGCGGCCCGGATCATCACAGCAGCCCGGAGGACGTGCGTGCAACCCAGGGTCCATGTCGGTGAATCGGTTCTTGAGCGCCTGAGAAAGCAGACCTCGGCGACGGCGTACAGTGCCGTTTATCGGCTGCCGATCCCGGGTAACGGCCAGTGGTTTGCGACTGTCGGCTGGCAACGCTGCCTGATGCATGGCGTGCAGCCATTGACCGCCGGAAAACGCCTGGTAGGGCGGGCCAGGACGCTCAGATTCCTGCCCCCGCGCCCAGACCTTCTCGCGATCACGAGGCGTGGCGCCGACTCTCCCGAGTACCGAGCCATGGCGGAATGCGGTCCCGGCGACGTGCTGGTCGTCGAAGCGCACTCGGCCGACCCGTATGCGTGCATACTTGGCAACATGAAGACCCGCCAGCTGTGGCACAACCGCGCCGGCGGAATAGTGACCGATGGTGCCATTCGAGACCTCGACCTGATTTCCCGGGAGTACGGACTCGCGGTGTTCGCACGCCAGCGCTCTCCCATGGGCAATCTTCCGTTCATCGAAGCCTACGAATCCGGCGAACCCGTAAACGTCGGAGGCGTGCTGGTGATGCCCGGGGACGTCATCGTCGCTGATGACGACGGCGTGGTAGTGGTGCCATGTCAGCACGCCGAGGCGGTCATCGACTGGATCGAGGAGCAGGAAGGCGCCGAGGAGTTCGTCCAGAAGCTCATCGACGAGGAGAAGGCGCGCCCGGGGAAGTACTATCCGATCTCCGAAGAAACCAAGGCGCGCTACCGGGAGTCGCTCAAGAAGTCCTCTTAGGGCGCGTTTCACATGCGCCTGCAACAAGTAGTGCCCATCGCTTGAATAAAGGGAGTCTGAGAACGTGAAGATCGAAGAAGTCGAGTCATTTCTGATCGGTGACGCTTACGTTGTCCGCGTGCGCGCCGACAACGGGCTTACCGGCCTGGGCCAGACGGCCTGCTGGGGTTACCCGGAAGCGGTCGAACGGATCGTGGCCAGGTTCCGCTCATACCTGATCGGCAAGGACCCGTTCCGGATCGAGCACCACCACCAGTTCATGTATCGCATGGGCCCGTTCCGTGGATCTGCGCTTTCAGGCGCGGTCAGCGCGGTCGACATCGCCCTCTGGGACCTCAAGGGCAAGCACTTTCAGGTACCAGTCTGGGAGCTCCTGGGGGGCAAGTGCCGTGACAGGGTCCGGCTCCACCTGTTGATGGGCGGCAAGAATCCCGAGGACGCTGGTCGCCGCGCCCGCGAGGCACGCGAGGAGGGGTTTACCGCGGTCAAGCTCGATCCGCTCCCCGACACCTTCCATTCGATGACCCTTCAGCGGCTGATCAAGTCGACGCGCGAGACCGTTGCCGCGGTGCGCAAAGGCGCGGGCGATGACGTCGACGTGATCCTGGAGTTGCATCGAAAGCTCACGCCGATGGTTTCGATCGCGCTGGCCGATGCACTGGTCGAGTTCAATCCGCTGTTCATCGAAGACCCGATCCAGATCGACTCCATCCAGTCGCAGGGGGAGCTGGCAAAGAGGTTCACGTCGCCGCTTGCGAACGGCGAGCGCATGCACACGATCTGGGAGTTCCGTGAGCTGCTGACGAGCGGCGGGCCTCAGTACGTCCGGCCTGACATCGGCCTGGCCGGTGGCATTACCCACTGCAAGAAGATCGCGGCCGTTGCCGAATCGTTCCACTCCGCGGTAGTAACCCACAACTACCTCGGACCGATTCTTACGGCGGCGTCGGTGCAGCTCGACGTCTCGATCCCGAATTTCGTCGTGCAGGAGTACTCGAAGGGCGACGAGTCACCGAAGAACCGCGTGTACAAGAACTCGGTGAAGCGGAAGGGCGGGTTCATCCCGACGCCGGAGACGCCGGGCATCGGGGTCGAACTCGACGAGGCGCTATTGAAGAAGGCGAAGCACGAGCCACGGGACCTGACAAAGATCGTACCGATGCGAGACGACGGATCGGTCGCTTACTCGGTGTAAGTCATCGACTTCTCTGCGTCCGCCCGATCGAGCACCCGTGCCAGCCGGGCAAGGTGCGCGGGCTTCAGGCCTCCGGTCTCGTCGATCCCGGTGCTGATCCACGGCTGATACTGCGGCGATGCGACGCCGCGCCAGATTTCCGCGTCGGATGCGCGCGCCCAATTCGTCGAGCCGTTGCCTCACTGCTGGCTCCTTGTAGCACTGGAGCGGGCTGCCCCCCGCAAATTGACGGTGAAACCTGTCAAGCCGTGCGACCTCCAGGCCGGCATCGCGGCAATGAACTCGGCCGTGTTTCGGGCAGGATCCCAGCGCCCTGCGTCCGGATAGGCCTGGAAGCGCGCAGTGACCGGTTTCTGGTCGTCGAAGGCGGCCTGGGCCACGCGGCTGTTGAGGATTAATCCTCAATCGAGGTGTCCTGGGCGTACTGCCTCTCGTACCGCGGACGACCGTTAACCAGCCAATCTTCACCGTCGATGGCGACCAGGGTGTTTCGGGCCACGGCCTGCGCCTCCTCCAGAACCGGTTCGTCGGTCTTGCGGTGGTATGCTCCACCCGCCTCGCAGTGGCGGTCTGAGCTCCACGCTGCGGGCGCCCTCTCACGCTGCCGAGAGGGTGCGGTCACTGAGGGGATGCAGGGGCAATGGCGATAAAACGAATCGGAATTATCGGCGCTGGCGCAATCGGCAGCGTCGTCGGCGGATTACTGACGAAAGCTGGACGGGACGTGACGCTGGTCGACCAGTGGCCCGAGCACGTGAACGCCATTAGAAAAAACGGTCTGAAGCTGAGCGGAACGTGCGGCGAGCACACGATCAAGGCCAGGGCCCTTCACATCCACGAGGCGCAGTCGATTCGTGAACCGGTCGACGCCGTGTTCATCGCCGTCAAGTCCTACGACACCGAGTGGGCAACCCAGCTGGGGCTTCAATACCTGTCGCCAGGGGGCTGCGTGGTCGATTTCCAGAACGGGATCAACGACGAGCGCGTTGCGGCGGTGGCGGGCAGGGAACGGACGCTGGGCTGCATTATCACGATCGGCGCGGGCATGTACGAGCCGGGGCACGCAATGCGCACGGACACCAACAAGGTTGGGTTCAAGATCGGGGAGCTCGACGGCAAGGCCACCCCCCGGGCGAATGAGCTCGCCGAGATCATGAACGCGGTCGCTCCCTCGAAGGTCACGACAAACCTGTGGGGCGAGCGCTGGTCGAAGCTGGCTGTGAACTGCATGGCGAACCCGATCGCCGGCCTTACGGGCCTTGGAAGCGCCGAAGTGCGCACCGACCCCAACGCCCGGCGCGTCGCGATCAAGCTCGCGGCCGAGGTGATCAGGGTTGGCAGGGCGCTCGGTCATGAGATCGAGCCGATCTTCGGGATCCCCGCACAGCGGTTCGTCGACGCGTCCGACGGCAAGGGCGTGGAGGAGCTGGAGACCGACATGGCAACCGGCGCTGGATCGCTTGCCGGTGGAAAGCCTTCCTTCCTGCAGGACGTGCTCAAAGGCCGGAGGACCGAGGTCGAGTATCTGAACGGATACGTTTCGGAGCAGGGCCGGAAAGCCGGTATCCAGACGCCATATTGCGACGCGATAGTGAAGGTGGTCACCGGGTTCCCGGTCGGCGGGTTGAAGCCGGATCCCAGGAACCTCGCGCCACTCGTCGCGATGTTGCGGTAAGGGCACTTGTCCGGAGTTTCGGACCAGCTCGGGGAGTTCATCCTCGTATTCGTCCCGCTCTTCGTGGCGATGGATCCGCTCGGTGCCCTGCCGTTCCTGGTGCCGTTCCTGGGCCGGACGCCCCCGGCGCGACGCGGTCGGGTAGTAAGAATCGCTCTCCTGACCGGCCTCGTGCTCGGCCTGGCATTCCTGGCCCTTGGCCGGATGGTCTTCGATGTGCTCGGCATTCAACTTGCCGACTTCCTCGTGGCAGGCGGGTTGATCCTGCTGGTGCTCGCATTGCGGGACATGATCGGCCCCGGCCCATCAGAACCGCCGGAGCCAGACGAGCTGCTGGCCGTGGTGCCGATCGGAACACCGCTGCTGATCGGCCCGGCCGCAATCTCGATGTTGATCCTTCTCAGCAGCCTTTACGGGTACGCGGTCACGCTCATCGCGTTCGTGGCGAACATGGTGCTCGCGTGGATCGTCTTCAGGTTTTCGGCCCGCATCGGTGAATTTCTCGGCAGGGGAGGCCTCTTGGCGATGAGCCGTGTGGCCGACCTCCTGCTGGCGGCGATCGCAATCCAGCTGATTCGCAGAGGCGTGGTCGATATCTGGACCGGTCTGCGGGCATGAGCGTCGGCAAGTGAGGGCGCCCGACTACCTGTACTTCTCGTTGGACGAGTACGCGGCGCGCTTGCGCGGGTTGCGAAACCGCATGCAAGAGCGGTCGATCCAGGCGCTGATCGTGACGACGCCCGAGAACATCTTCTACCTCAGCGGCTACCAGACTCCCGGCTATTACTGGTCGATGGCGTTAATTGTCTTCCTGGACCGGGAGCCTGTCCTGGTGCCACCTCCTCACGAGGAGTCACTGGTCTCGGCCTTCTGCGTCTTCGAGGAGTACCAGACTTACCGCGACACGGCTGACTGGATCAGTGTCACTTCGGAGGTCATTAAGACCGGTCGCGCAGGCACCGCGCGGATCGCGTACGAAGCGGAATCGTGGTTCATGCGGATCGGCGAGTTCGGGCGGCTGCAAGCAGCGCTGCCGGATGCGGTGCTGGTCGACGGGTCCGGCCTGGTGGAGTCTGGCCGCCTGATCAAGTCACCCGCCGAGATCGGTTACATCCGAGAGGCTTCGGTGGCGTCGCAGGCGGGCATGAGGGCGGGCATCGACGCGGTCGCGGTCGGCGCCACCGAGAACGAGATCGCGGCCGCGGTGGTCGCCGCACAACTGGAGAACGGCAGCGAATACAGCGGGCTGCCGCCTTTCATCAATTCGGGCCCGCGCACGATGCTGGTGCACGTTACATGGTCGGGCAGACGAGTCGGAAGCGATGAGCCCGTCTTTCTAGAGATCCCGGGCTGCATACACAGGTACCACGCGGCCATGACCAGGACCGTGTGGACGGGTTCAGCCCCGGACCTCCTGCGTCGGGCCAACGAGACGAACACGGATGCGCTCAGGCTGGCCAAGGCTGCCATCAAGCCCGGCGTGAAGGCCAGGACGGTTTTCGAGCGCGCGCGCGATCGGATCGCGGCGGGCGACGTCGGGTATCGGCAGGGGAGGCGCGTCGCCTACGGGATCGGCATCGGCTTTCCGCCTCGCTGGGACGAAGGCCACATCATGAGCATCAACGACGGTGAAGAGCGTGTGCTGCGGGCGGGGATGACATTCCACCTCATAACAACCATGCGCATACGGGGTCTCGGGGCAGTCGGCTGCAGCGATACCGTACTGGTGACAGATAGCGGCTGCGAGACGTTGACTTCGTCCATAGAGCCCGGAGTGATCCTCAAGCCGTAGATCTTCGGAGTGCCGGCCCTTCGGACGTTTTCTGCCGTCCGAGTCCGAGATGGACCGAGCGTGGAAAGATGGCTGAACCAGGGATTGGACGCGAAGGGAGGGATTCTTGAAGATCGGACTCGGAATAGGGCTGAGTTCCCAGATCCCCGCAAGTGTTTCGGCGTACTTGGACCAGATCGTTGCGGCCGAGCGTGACGGCTTCCCCGTCGCCTGGTTGCCACAGATACTTGGCTTCGATTCTCTGACCATGATCGCCATGGCGGGGCCGCGCACTTCGCGCATCGAATTCGTGACCGGCGTGGTCCCGATCTATCCGCGCCATCCGGTGATGCTCGCGCAGCAGGCGCTGACGGTCGCGCAGGCGACCGGCGACCGCCTTGCGCTTGGAATCGGGCTGGCCCACCCTGAGACGGTCACGACCTGGTGGGGAGTGCCCTATGAGCGCCCCGCCCGCTACATGCGCGAGTACCTCTCGGTACTCATGCCGCTGCTGGCCGAGCGCCGGGTCAAGTTCGCCGGTGATTTCTTCAAGTCCGAGGTCGGTCTGCGAATCGGCCAGGTCAAGCCCCCCAGCGTGTTGCTGGCGGCGCTGGCCCCGAAGATGCTCGAAATGGCAGGCTCGATAGCCGACGGCACTGTTCTCTGGGTCGTCGGCCGCAGGGCTGTCGAGTCGCATATCCTGCCCAGGATCAACGAGGCCGCGCAAAAGGCAGGGAAGCCACCGCCCAGGGTGTGTGTCGGGCTGCCGGTCTGTGTCACCGACGATGCGCGCCGCGGCAGGGCATCCGCCGACCAGCAGTTCGCCCGGTATGGTCAACTCGTGAACTACCGAAGGGTGCTGGACATCGAAGGCGTCGAAGGCCCGGGTTCGGTTGCCGTCGTCGGCAATGAAAAGGAAGTTGAACGGGAGTTGCGCGCCCTGGCGTCGACCGGGGCGTCCGACTTCTTCGCGTCCATCTTTGTCCCGGACGGGGAACCTTCCGGATCTGAGGCGCGCACCCGCGCTTGCCTGAGATCGCTGGTCGGCAAAATCTGACGCCGCGCTGCCGTTCGCGGATCTCGGAGTCCCTCGCCTGATCCCCTTGACCCGCACGGAGACGACGTCCTGAGCCCGTCGAACGAAGGTGGCGAAGGCCGGTGAGAGTGCGCTGCCTGGACCCTCGGGGTAGAATCCCCCCGGCGTCGTTGCAACCCTTCGGAGCAGTACCTTGCCCACTTACAAGCGCCAGCCCAGTATCTACGAGCGCCTCGGCATCCCCACCGTGATCAATGCCCAGAGCTGGGTGACCATGCTCGGCGGCAGCCTGATGCGACCAGAAGTCTTCGCGGCGATGGAAGAGGCCGGGCGTCATTTCGTCGAGATCGAGAAGCTCCACGATGTCGCCGGAAACTTCGTGGCGAAGGCGGTAGGGGCAGAAGCAGGGTTCGTTTGTGCTGGAGCCGCCGCCGGCAACCTGCTGATGTCGGCTGCGGTCATGACCGGTACCGACGAGGCCAAGGTCGAACAGCTGCCTGACACGACTGGGATGAAGAGCGAAATTCTCATCTTCAAGTGCCAGCGCAACTACTACGACAAGGCGTTCGAGGTGGCGGGCGCAAGGCTCGTGGACGTCGGCATGCCAGGCGGCGCCAAGCAGTACCACCTCGAGGCTGCGTTTAGCGAGAACACCGCTGCCGTCGCTTACGTCTTCGCCCCGTTCATGAAGTACCCGCTATCGCTGTTCGAGGTCGTCGAGATCGCCCACAGCCGGGGCGTCCCGGTCGTGGTGGACGCTTCGGCCGAAGTCCCTCCCGTGGCGAACCTGCGCCGCTACACCGAAGAAGGGGCCGACCTGGTGACCTTCTCGGGTGGCAAGGGACTCCGGGGGCCCCAGAACTCCGGCATCTTGGCCGGGAAGAAGGAACTGGTCCGAGCGGCCAGGATGAACTACCAGTACCCGGGGCCGTCCAGGGCGGGCGTTGCGCGCGCCGCCAAGGTCTCAAAGGAGACGCTGGTCGGGATGATCACCGCCCTGGATCTGTTCTTGAAGACCGACCACGAGGCGGAATGGGCCGCCTGGCGCGCAATGGCCGAGCACATCGCCGGCAGGTTGAAGGATATCTCCGGGCTGCGGGTCGTGGTCGAGGAAGAAGAGAATCGGCAGGGGCCTCAGCCAGTCATCTACTTCGAGAGTGGCTGGTCTGGGCCAAGCCCGTCGGAGGTACGGCAGAGGCTGCGTGATGGCGACCCGCCGATCTTCGTTGGCGGCGGAGGCTATGGCGATGAGATCAACATGGCGATGGTGAATGTGCAGGAGGGCGAGGAGAAGATCATCGCCGATCGCCTGCTCTCGATCCTGAAGCCGGCACGAAAGTCCGGGCCGGTGGTCGATCGCTGAGCTTGTCGAAGCGCTGGCGAACTTGAGCGTCCCCTGAGCCCGTCGAAGGGCCCACGCTTCGAACCATTAGCTCCTATCGAAGGAAAGAAGATGACCCAGAAAAGAGTTCCCGAAGCCTACGCCCGCCTCGGCATCAAGCCGATCATCAATGCCCAGAGCTGGGTGACCGCGCTGGGCGGCAGCCTCATGCGTCCGGAAGTGCTGCAGGCCATGAACGAGGCCGCTACGGCCTTTGTGGACATGACGGAACTTAACCTGGCGGCCGGCAAGGTCGTGGCACGTGCGTGCGGGGCGGAAGCCGGTCTGGTTACCGCCGGCGCTTCGGCCAGCCAGACGATCGCGGCCGCGTCGTGCATGACCGGCACCGACGAAGCGAAAGTCGAACAGCTGCCCGACACCACGGGGATGAAGGACCAGATCCTGATTTTCAAGGGCGAGCGCAATCGCTACGACATGGCCTTTGAAGTGCCGGGCGGGCGGCTGGTTGAGTGGGGCATGCTCGGCGGGGCGAAGCCATACCAGCTTGAGGCGGCCATAACGGATCGAACAGCAGCCATCGCTACGATCTTCGGCCCCTTCATTCGGCGTGGCTTGCCGCTTCCCGAACTCTGCGCGATCGCGCACAGGCGTGGCGTACCGGTGATCGTTGACGCCGCCGCCGAAGTCCCGCCCATGGAGAATCTGACCAAGTTCATCAAGCAGGGCGCCGATCTCGTCCTGTTTTCGGGCGGCAAGGGGATCGGCGGTCCTCAGAACGCGGGACTGCTGGCTGGCCGCAAGGACCTGATCGACGCCGCGATCGCGAACTCGCTGAACCTCCACAGCCCGCGTGCCGGCATCGCGCGCGGCATGAAGGTATCGAAAGAGTCGATGGTCGGCATGGTTACCGCGCTCGAGCTGTTCCTCGAGACCGACGAGCAGTCGCTGCTGGCGGGTTGGCGCAACAAGGCCGAGTACATCCAGGGTCGCCTGAGGGGTATCCCCGGCCTGCGCGTCGCAATCGAGGGGCCCGACGCCAACCGGCAGGGCGTGCAGCCTGTCATCTACTTCGATAGCGGGTATGCCGGGCCATCGCCCGCCGAGATCCGCAAGCGCTTGCTCGTCGGCGACCCGCCGATCCACGTGGGCGGCGGAGGCTACCGCGACGAGATCAACATGGCGATGGTTAATGTGCAGGACGGAGAGGAGAAGATCATCGCCGACCGCCTGCTTGCGATCCTGAAGCCGAAGCGCTGATCCCACTGCCCGTTTCGACAGGCAAGCTTGAGAAGGGCCCGGAGCGATCCGGGCCCCTTCTTTTGCCCATGAAATGAATCTCGACCCGCCAGTCCCGACGCGGTAGGCTTCTGGCCACACGACGCGCAGGGGAGTCAGATGAAGATCACCGACGTTACGGTCCAGACGTTCAGGTACACATCCAGCGAGGGCAGAGACGCGGAGGGCCACGGACATCCGGCTGACCCGCACGACGCAACGCAGACGATCATGACGGTTACGGCCGACAACGGGGCGCAAGGGCATGTCTTCGGTGCAAACCCACAGCACGTGGCGGCGCTGGTCAAGCCACACCTCGTGGGCGAAGACCCTTTCTATCGCGAGAAGATCTGGCACCAGCTCTACACGTACCAGCGAGGCAACACTGGTGTCTTGACCGACCATTTGCTCGGGCTCGTCGACATGGCCCTGTGGGACCTGGCAGGGCAGCACTTCAAGACGCCAATTCACAAGCTTCTCGGCGCCACGCGCGACAAGGTGCCTGCGTACGGAAGCACGATGTGCGGCGATGAGCTGCCAAATGGCCTCAGCACGCCCGAGGAGTACGGGCGCTTCGCCGAGTGGCTCGTGAAGCGTGGCTACAAGGCGATCAAGCTTCATACCTGGATGCCGCCGATCAAGTGGGCGCCCGATGCCAGGATGGACGTGCGAGCATGCGCAGCCGTGCGCGAGGCGGTCGGCCCCGATATCGAGCTCATGATCGACTGCTACCACCACTATTCGCGGTCCGAGGCCTACTACATCGGCAAGGAGCTCGAGAAGCTCGACTACAAGTGGATAGAAGAGCCGATGGACGAGTACAGCGTCTCCTCGTATGTCTGGCTCGCCGAGCAGCTCGAAATCCCCGTGATCGGTCCCGAATATCACGCCGGGAAGATGCAATCGCGCGCCGAGTGGATCGTGCGCGGCGCCTGTGATATCACCCGTGGTGGCGTGACGGACAACGGCGGGATCTCGCCCCTGATGAAGATCGTTCACCTCGCCGAGGCGTTCAACATGGCCATGGAGGTCCACGGCGGCGGCCCAGGAAATCTGCACGTCCTCTGCGCGATGAGCATCCCGGGGCAGTACTACGAGCGCGGCTTACTGCACCCGTTCATCGACTGGGAGAAACCCAAACCCTGGCTGAAGACGATCGATGACCCGATGGACGAAGACGGCTTCGTGCACATCTCGCAGAAGCCTGGTCTTGGCCAGGACATCGACTTCGACTACATCAAGGCGAACCTGGTCAAGTAGCTCTAACGGCGGTCAGCCGAGCGCCTTCCAGCGCGCTTCATAGGCCTGCCGGGCACGCGTCGCGTCCTCATCTGAAAAGGTCTCGTACGGAGGAAGCAACCGGCGCGGGAACGAAGGATCGGTCAGCCACACGAGCAGCTTGTCATACGCGCCGTCCATGTGGGCGCTCTTGGCCGACCCGTAAAGGGATTCGCCAACGTCGATGAACGTCCTCTGCAGCTCGAACGCACGGGCGGCGTCGCCAGTCCGGCCAGCCTCGAAGTACTCCCTGGTGAGCTTCGGGAACAGTCCGGCCATGCTGCAAAGGAGTGAACACTCGCCGAACAATGAGCCGTAGGCGAACGAGTGTTGAAGGAAGAAATGCTGCAACTCGGGTGCCCGCAGCATCCAGCCACGGATGAGCCCCATGTCATACGTGCTCTGCTTGGTCGACGTCAGATTCGGAATGAGATCCACTATCTTGCGATAGTCGTCCCCGGTCAGGACGCGCTTGGTGCGCACGAGGTTGTAGTGGAGGAACTCGGAGTCCGGGAAGGAACCGCACACCACTCGGAAGAACGTCAGCATCTCTGAGTCGCTCACCGGCCCCCAGGACGGCAACGAGATCTGGAACGACCGGACGCCTTTGCCGTGCGCGTATCGAACACGTTCGATGACCTGCTGAGTCGAAAGGCTGATGGCGCCGACCTGAGGGACCAGGCCCGGCCCGCGCATCTCCTCGACGAACACATCGACGACGTCGCGGAACAGGGCGTCGGACATCGCGTAACCCTCGCCCGCGGTGCCCATCACGTACAACCTGCCGAACCCGTGGCCCTTTAGCCTCTTCAGCAGCCGCCGAAACGAGTTCTCATCCAGCCGGAAATCGTCTGTCCATGGGATGTCGACCGCGCCAAGCATGCCCTGAGGCGAGCGGGCCTTTGGTCGACTCCTCCGGTCGTACGTGGCCATAGTCTGTGGCCCCCAGCTGTCTCGTGTCGGTCAGCGAAGCACGCGGGTGGTCTTCTTCTTGATGAGGTCAAAGTCGATCTCGGCGCCTAACCCCGGCCCGGTCGGTGCGTGGACGTAGCCCTCGGCGTCGACCTTGATGTCTTTCACCAGGCCGTACTTCTGGGCGTGGTCCGGCAACAGGACCTCGAAGTAGTCGCAGTTCTCGATCGCCATCGTGAGGTTGAGGTTGGCCACGTTGTTCAGCGAATTCCCGCCGTGGTGCACCTCGCACTTCATGCGGAACGCCTCGGCGAGATAGGCGATCTTGAGCATCGGTGTGATGCCACCCTTGACCGCCACATCGCCCCGCAACATGTCGGTGGCCTGCGCCGTTATGAACTGCGCCATCGGGTAGAGGCCGCCGGGGTTGGCTTCGGTCGCCAGGATCGGTATATCCAGCTTCTGGCGTAGCTTGATATATCCATACATATCGTCTTCGGCCAGAGGATCCTCGTACCAGTAGTAACCCATCTCCTCGATTGCCCTGCCGACACGCACCGCGTCTTCGTAGCAGTACGCCCACACGGAATCGAGCATGAGGACCATGTCGTCGCCGACAGCCTTTCGCACGGCCTCGCAGACTTCGATGTCCTCCTTCGGCACCGCCGGCGGGTGGATCTTGTAGGCGGTCCAGCCCTTCGACTTGTAGTAGAGGGCTTCTTCGGCGTACGCCTCGGGCGACTCCTGCAGGGCCGAGCTGGCATAGGCCGGGGCGCGCTCGCGGCAGGTGCCGATCAGCTGGTGGACCGGCATGTTTGCAGCCTTCCCTGCCAGGTCCCATAGCGCGACGTCGACGGCGCCGATGCACCGGATCGGGAAGAACCGGTTCTTGGACCAGAGAGCGCTGTAAAGCCGGCCCCGCTCCAGGGGATCCTGGCCCATGACGACCGGCTTTAGCGTACTCAGGAGCTGCGCCACGTCGACAGCGGCGCTCTGGCTCGAGTTCCCGAGGAAAGAGTGACCCTCGATCCCCTGGTCGGTGTGAATCGTAACCAGGCCCATCTCGACGGACCCGCCGATCGGCTTCCACTTGCGGGTGTACTTCGTCTCGGGGATGTTGTCCCACGAGAACATCGTCACGCTCAGATCGGTGATCTTCATTGCGATCAGATTCCTGCCTTCGCTAGCTTCGGTTGGACGACCTGCCTCAATAGCCGGAACGATTCCTTCCACCTGGGCGCCGGCGCCCATTCGTGAGCCATCGCCAGCAGCACACCAAACCCGCCCACCGCAGCGTGGAGCTTCGCGATCTTCTCTGCGACTTCGTCCGGACCACCTACGATCCACACGTTCTCGGCCATGTAGTCGGCGGTGACGGCCCTGTCGGGCATATCCTGGTCGATCTTGCACAACTTCAACATGCCGTCACGCTTGAGCAGCGGGTAGAAGTACTGGTTCCAGTCCCTCGCCAGCACACCCTTCTTCGCCTCGTTCATGGCGGCCCGGGCGGTCGTTCCGACGAACACCTCGCGAGCTATGCGCCACGTCTTGCGCTGGGGCCGCCTTCCCGCCCGCTTCGCACCTTCTTGCACGGCCACCCAGTGCGTCTTGAGCACCCATTCCGGAACGAGGTTGATACTCATCGGTATCCATCCTCGCTCGCCCGCCAGTGCCAGGGTGCTGGACTTCGGGGTTACCCCGGCGACGCCGATCGGAGGATGCGGCTTCTGGTACGGCTTCAAGTAGACACGCAGCCCGATGTTCTTCTCGGGCCTGGGTACGGTGTAATCAAAGTAGTTGGTGTTATGGTTCCCGGGCTTGGGGCTGCGCCATAACTCGAGGACCGCCTCGACCGCCTGGCGGGTCATTATCCGGTTGTCCTTCTTGCCCTCACCGTAGCCGAACACCTCGAGGTCGCCAGGAAAGCCGCCGGAGCCAACCCCCCAGTGAAAGCGGCCTCTTGCCATGTGATCCAGCTGTGCGATGCGATGGGCCAGGACGAACGGGTTGTGGTTGGGTAAACACGAGACGCCGGTCGCCAGGACGATGTTCTTCGTGCGCTCGAGCGCGGCGGCGATGAACAGGTCGGGGGCGGGGATGTTCTCCCATTCAGACGTGAAGTGCTCGCCGATCCAGGCCTCTCGGTAGCCCAGCCGGTCTAGCTCGACGATCTGGTCGAGGTCGCCGTGCAGGGATCGGGTGTAGTCGGTCCCGGGCGGGTGCAAAGGCATCGCGAAATAGCCGAAATCCAAGGCGAAGCTCCTCCGCTGTGTAGCCGGTAGAAAGTGGCGGGATTCTACACGCTACAGGCACGGTTGGCGTATTTGAGCGTCCGGCCATGGTCGCCAGTACGTGGCATCGCGGGCAGCCCGGTCAGGACAGCTGGCGAAGACGTGGGTCCAGGCGGTCTCGCAACCAGTCACCCATGAAGTTGAGTGACATCACGACCATGAAGATTGCCATGCCAGGGAAGAAGGCGAGCCGCCAGGCGGTGGCGACGTAGTCGCGGGCTTCGGCGATCATTACGCCCCAGGCCGGGCTGGTCGCCACACGCCGGCGCATCGATCAGTGAATCAGGCTAGCTCGACCACGGTGACGCCGTCGCCGCCCGCCGATGGCTCGGCGGGGCTGAATGCCGCCGCCGAGGGGTGGCGAGCCAGCGCCTCTCGGACCGCCTGGCGGACCGCCCCGGTCCCCCTGCCGTGCACGATACGAGCAGACCTGAGACCCATCAGGGTGCAACGGTCGAGGAAAGCGGCGACCTTATCTTCGACCTCGTGTGCCCGCATGCCACGCAGGTCGAGTGACGTGGTCACGGTGTCCGCAGGTGCGGCGTCGAACGAAACGCGCTTCGGCAAGCGCGACTGCTGCGCACCGTCCACACGACGGAGCTCGCCTTCGTCGAGCGCCACCCGCACGGCGCCCATCAGGAGGTCGACCCTGCCGTCGCTATTGAACCCTTCGACCTCGGCCCGCACGCCAAGGCCCTTTACTTCCACGACGTCCCCGACGGCCAGCGGTCTTTCGGGGGGGCGAACCGGCGCCCCAGGGGCGCGCTGCGGGGCCGCCCATGACTTGTCTCGAATCCGCTGGCGGACGCGGTCGATCTGCGCGAGCGCCTGGCTCAGCTCTCCGGTGGATCGGGCACGGTCCTCGATATCTTTCAGAAGGGCGCGCACCTCCGACACCTCACGGTCCAGGTCACGCCGGGACGAAGCCAGGAGGTCCTCCTGGCCGGTCGCCAACGAGGCCAGCCTGGATTCCAGCTGGCGCCGCAGGTCGGCGGCTACCGTCCGATCAGCCTCCGCCTCTCCCGCCGCCGCGGCGATCTTCTTGCGTTCGGACTGGAGCTCCCGCAGCAGTTGCTCGGAATCCACGTGGGAAGAAGAGAGAAATCCGCGCGCAGCATCGATGATCGACGGCTTGAGTCCGAGCCTTGCCGCAACCGTGATCGCATAGCTCCGGCCAGGGAGGCCCATCGCGAAGCGGTACGTAGGCAGCATCGTGTCCGGGTCCAGGTCCACACTCGCGTTCTCCATGCCCTCCCTCCGCCCGGCGAAATCGGCGACGGTGCGATGGTGGGTGGTAACGATGGCCGGGATTCGGCGCTCAGCCAGCTCCTCCAGGACCGCACGCGCCAGCGCCGACCCCTCCTCAGGGTCGGTGCCGGTCCCCAGCTCGTCGATCAGGACGAGCGATTCGGGACCTGCCCCTTCGAGAATCTCGACGACGTTGCCTATGTGCGAGGAGAAGGTTGAAACGGACCGCTCGATGCTCTGCGCGTCTCCGATGTCCGCAAATATCCCGTCGAAGATCCGGAGCGCGCTGCCTGAGTTTGCAGGAATCTGGAGCCCGGCCTGGTGCATCAGGGCCAGGAGGCCGGCGGTCTTCAGGGCCACCGTCTTGCCACCCGTGTTCGGTCCGGTGATGACCAGGGCGCTGAAGCCCGGCCCGACCCACAGCGACAGCGGAACCGCGCCGGCACCCAGCAATGGATGGCGGGCGTCAACGAGCTGCACCGCGGCCTCCTGCGGGCCGGACCTGATCTCCGGGCGGACCGCCCGCAAGTCGTGTGCCAGCCGGGCGCGGGCAAAGATGAGATCGATCTCGCCGGCGACTGCTATCGAATCCAGCGCCTCGGCCGCACGTTCGGCAGCCATCTCCGACAGCGAGCGAAGGATGCGCTCCTCTTCGCGTGCCGCCTCCGCCGAGGTCTCCCGCCAGTCGTTGCAGATCTCGACCGCGCCGAAGGGCTCGACGAAGAGCGTCAGGCCGGATTTAGAAACATCGTGAACGATCCCCGGGACCGCCTTCCGGTCCTCGATCTTGACCTCGAGCACCAGTCGGTCGCCGCGCGTCGCAATCGCGGAGGATTGCAGGGCGCGCTGCAGGTGGCCGTCGGAGGTCATCCTTTCAAGGTGCCGCACCAGCCGGTTGTAAGACGTGGCGACCTTTCGCCGCAACGGACCGAGCTCCGGGGAGGCACGATCCAGGACGTCGCCCTTTTCGGAAAGCGCGTGATCGATCGCCCGCTTCAGCTGGCGAAAGTCCCCGATCCTCGAAGCCAGTTCGTGCAGATGCGGGATCCGCTCTTCGAAAGGCTTCAGCGCTGCGCGCGCCTGCCATGTCGCATCCAGCGCGACCGAGATCGCGACCAGTTCGGCGCCGGAGAGCGAGCCACCCAGGCTGGCCCTCGACAACGCCGGCCTTGGGTCAGGCAATGCAATCAGGCCTATGTCACCCCGTGCATCCAGAAAGAGCCGGGCTTCGGCGGTTTCTCGTTGAAGCCGGTCGACAAGATCCTGGTCTACCGATGGCCGCAGCTGGTGCGCGAGCTCTGTCGCAACGAAGAAATGCGTGCGGGCGACTAGCAGGTCTCGAACCTTTGGGAACTCGAGCAGCATTTCCGACCGCGTCCACAGGTCGCCGGGGCCGCTATCGGAAGGCCCTGGCGAACTGGCAGAGGCGGACCTGTTCACTGACAGACTCACCCCAGCTGCGCGCCCGCCTTGAGACCGACGCTACTGGCGAACTCGGTGGCAGTCACCTTCTTCGCTCCCACCGTCTGGACACGCTTGACCAGGACCGACCCCCGTCCGGCGGCGACTTCAATGCCACCGGGGCCGATTGCGACTACCATCCCGGGACGTGCCTGGCCCGCGCCGCCCGCCGCCGAGTCGAAGATCCGCAGCTCCTGGCCTTCGAGGGTGGTGTGAGCGCCCGGTTGCGGGTTGCACCCCCGGATGAGGTTGTAGACCTCGGCCGCAGGCCGCTTCCAGTCGATCACGGCATCTTCCTTCTTACACCAGCCTTCATATGTGGCGTGCTTCTCGTCCTGCGGCGTGCGCGGCGCCTTTCCGGACCGGACCAGGTCGAGCGACTCAACGATCGCCTTGACCCCCAGGGGGAAGAGGTGGTTGAAATACAGCGAGGCGACGGTGTCGTCCGGACCTATGGGGACCTTTATCTGAAGCAGAATTGGCCCAGTGTCGAGCCCCTTGTCGGGCCAGAAAATCGATAGCCCGGTCTCGGTTTCACCCTGGATGATGGGCCAGTTGATCGAGCTGGGGCCGCGGTGGCGGGGCAAGAGCGACGGGTGGTACTGAATCGTGCCCAGCTTCGGATAGAAAAGCACCTCTTCGGGCACGAAGTCGGTTACGTAAGCCATCACGCAGAGGTCAGGGGCGAGCCCCTTGAACGCATCGATGGCGGCGCGCGACCGGTAACGGCCGGGCAACAAGACCGGAACGCCACGGCTCTTCCCGGCCTCTGCGATCGGGTCTTCCGGGACCCCCTCCTTCGGTGGAGGAGGAAACACTCCGACGATCTCGTCATGTCCGGCGTCAACGATCGCCTCGACCACCGCCTTGCCGAAGGCTGATTGACCGAACACTGCCAGTTTCACGGGCGTCCCCTTCCTGACCAGGACAACGATTCTAAGTGAGTATGCCGTAGCCATTACGTGCCGATCAACGGAAGGCAAATGGGCCGCTGCCACGCGAAAGCTGCGGTACGATTGGCCCATGACAGATCCGAAGTACCGTCAGTGGCACGATGGCGAGGCCGGCGTTCCAGAGCGCGTGCCGACCGATGCCGAACTCGACGCCTGGCCGGCGCCGGATACCGCGCAGGGCTTCTTCAAGCGCGGTCTGCGACTGGCGCAGCTCGGCTTCCCGGAGCGCGCCGCGAAAGATTTCGAGGAGGCGGTTCAACTCGATCCGGACAACCCGGAGATCCAGTACAACCTGGGCACGGCGTGTCTTTCGCTCGGCCTGTTCGAACAGGCCCTGCGCAATTTCGACCGTGCCATTGCTCTGAAACCCGGCGTCGCCGACGCCCATGGCAACCGGGCAATTGCTTTCGCGGCCCTCGGCGAAGACCTTCAGATGCGACAGGACCTTGACCTGGCCGTGAAGCTTGGAGCCGATCGGGCCCGCCTGGAGGCCATCGCCGGTTATGTCAGGGCCCGCAGGAAGACGGGTCACGGCCTGCTCAACCCTGGAGACGACGCGCAGCACGACCACGGGCACGACCTCCCGCACCCACGATGGGGTGGATTCCCACGCAACCCCCAGACCCGCTGACCCGGAGAGCCGTAACCTTCAGGCCGGCCCAGGAGACAGGGAAGCGAGTTGGAGCTGCGGTATCGTGCACCGGTGGCAGCCCAATCGCCTCTCGGTTGTCAGGGACCGCTTGAGGCCAAGTACCCGGCAGATGCGGGCCTGGTTCAGGCGACGGCCTGTACCCTGATCACATGGCAGACCCCATCATCTACACCCCGGAACAGTGCAACGCGCTCTTGCCCTGGTTGCGCATCAGGCTCGAGGAACTCAAGAGCGCGGCGGTAGACCTGCGGCAAGCGCAGGGGGTCGTACAGGGGATCACGCGCCAGGCGAGGGGCAACGGGCACCACGACCTGAGCGGCGCGTTGTCCGCGGCAGAGCGAGCCGCTGCCGATGGCCTCGCCAGGGCGCAGGGTCTGCTGAAGGAGATAAATGATCGCGGGATCCAGGTCCGCGACGTCGAGGGCGGCCTGGTCGACTTCCCTGGCCAGATGGACGGACGGCCGATCTGGCTATGCTGGAAGCTCGGAGAGCCAAGCGTCACCCACTGGCACGACTACGACAAAGGCTTTTCCAGCCGCCAGCCCCTTTGAGGCCGCCTAGCTCCTGGGGGCGGCCGCAGGCTTTTTCTTACGACGCAGGCGCAGCCGCCGGCTCGGCTTCTTCTCCGCTTTCTTCTTACTGGGCGGCTCTTCGGAGTCGAGCAGCGCAGCATCGTCTTTCTCACCGGTCCGTATCCGGTACGCGCGCTTGACCTCGGAAACGAAGACCTTGCCGTCGCCGACGCGTCCGCTGCGGGCGCTCTCGATGATGGCTTCGACCGCCTTGTCAACCAGCTTGTCGGGGACGACAACGTCGATCCGGACCTTCGGAAGGAGATCGACCCGGTACTCGACCCCGTGCGAGGTATCGGTCACCCCGCCCTGCTGCCCGAAGCCGCTCACCTCGGTGACGGTCATGCCTCGAACGCCGGCTTTCTGGAGCGCTACCTTTACGGGTATCAATCGGGTTGGCTGAATCACCGCCAGAATGTGTTTCAAGATTCAGAATCCCAGCGCTTTAGTGTCAGATTCGGTCCCGGGGGCTGAGCAGCCAGTATCCACCCATGTGAAGCGAGCAGATCCCGGGGTGTCCCGCATCGTTCAGCTTACGACGCGAGCGGGAAATGCAAGTGTCGACCACGCGCGCCCTGGAATCAGCTGACGCCCACACCCTGGAAGGTTCTTGAGGAAAGCGGGCTCCGTGCAGGGCCCCTTCTAATTTGCGCACGACTGGCGCGCCGGGACGGAATCGCATAACCTCAGCCGCTGGTGTCTGCAAACGGGTAACGGGCGCGGTGGATGAGACAGGAGGCGCGGTTGGCTGCCTTTGACATTCTGATTACCGGGGGTACGGTCGTCGACGGTACCGGCAGGCCGGCGTTTCGCGCAGATCTGGCCGTGAAGGGGAAGAAGATCGCCGCGCTGGGCGACCTGCACGACGCGGTGGCCGAGCGGGTCATTGACGCCACAGGCAAAGTTGTTTCGCCGGGGTTCATTGACACGCACGCTCACTCCGACGGGGCTCTGCTGGCGGATCCCCAGCACGCCAACGGCTTGCGACAGGGGATCACGACCGAAGTACTCGACCAGGACGGCCTTTCGTACGCGCCCCTCAAGCCCGCCGACTACCGGATGTACCGCTGGTATCTCTCGGGCCTGCTCGGACTGCCGCCTGAGGACCTCGACATGTCGTCGATGTCCGCGTTCCTGGCCAACTACCACCGCAAGGTATCGATCAACGTCGTAGCGCTGGTGCCGCACGGGTGCGTGCGCGTGTCGACGGTCGGCATGAAGGACGCTCCGCTCAAGGGAGCGACCCTCAAGAAGGCAGAGGCCCTCGTACGCGAGGGCATGGAGCAGGGCGCCAAGGGTTTCGCGACCGGCATGTCCTACTACCCGAACGCCTACAGCGATACCGCTGAGCTCATAGCTCTGAACAAGGTCGTGGCGGAGCTGGGCGGCGTCTACGTCACGCATCTGCGCAATCACCACACCGAGCGCGGGTTCGGCGGTGGCGGTGTGGCCGAGGCACTGGAGATCGGCAGGCGGTCCGGCGTGAAGGTCCACTTCTCGCACTACCGCACCAGCGCACACAACGCGGGCAAGATCCCGGAAATCATGGCCGATATCGACCAGGCGAAGCGAGAAGGCGTCGACATTACCCTGGAGTGCTACCCGTACCCGGTCGGGTCCAGCTTCCCGCTCTCTTACTTCCATGGCGACTTTCATGAGGGCGGGCCCGTCGAGATCCTCAAGCGGCTGAAGGACCGGAAACAGCGAGCGGGCTATATCAAGCAGATCGAGGAGATGAACCAGGAGTCCGGCCTTGCTGAAAACTCCTGGACCTTCATTGGGGTCGACAAATGGAAGTCGCTGGAGGGCATGTACTTCCGCGACGTCGCCGCAGAGCGCGGCGTGTCGATTGCAGAGATGATCTGCGACGTGATCCGGGATACCGAGCTGAAGTGCGGGTTTCGGGGCGCGCCACCGCAGTCGTCGCGCCTGTGGCGGATGGTCGAGCAAGACGTGATGTCGCTGGTGGCCCGGCCGGACTACATGATCGGCAGCGACGCGATCCCGCTTGGCAGCATCTGCCATCCCAGGGCCTACGGCACCTTCCCACGCGTCGTGGGGCGCCTGCGGCGGCGCCACGGATACAAGCTGGAGCAGGTGGTGCAGCGCGTCACCCAGAATCCGGCAGAGCGCTTCCAGCTCAAGGGACGGGGAGTACTCAAGAAGGGTAACTTCGCTGACATCGTGGTGTTCGATGCCGACGAGATCACGGACCTCTCAACATTCGAGGATCCACGCGTGCACCCGGTAGGGATTCCGTTCGTGATCGTCAATGGTCGCGTGGCGGTAGATCATGAGCGGTGCACCGGGGTCATGGCCGGCGAGGCCCTGTAACCGGGACAGGAAAATACCGCCAAAAAAAGAGACCGGCCCTTGGCCGGGGCCGGTCTCCGCTGATATGCCTGCGAAGCTACTTCTTCTTCGCGGGGGCTTTCTTTGCCGGGGCTTTCTTAGCCGGGGCGGCTTTCTTGGCCGGGGCGGCCTTCTTCACTGCTGCTTTCGGCATCTGGCGACTCCTCGCTACTTCCAGTCTGCTGTATTCGACGGGTCCCGGCTCTTCGACGTCGCCGTGTACCTTGGGCCGGGTGACCGCTCGCCGCCCGGCTAGTCTCCGTCACTGGCAGACTGTCCCTTTGCCCCGCATCTGCGGGCTTGGACCAAGATATTAATTTTTCCCAATGACGGACTAAAGGTGTATTCGCATCAACTTTCGTCCGGAATCACTTACTCGATTACGCAAACGCACTTAGAAAAAAGGGAAATACGCGCGCCTCGTACCGCATCACAAACCATACCTCGACGTGCTGCGCTTTCTGGCGCGAATGGCCCCGACGGTCTTGAATTCAAGGCCCGCTCATGGCCACCGGCCGCGCGGTCCTTCGCATCTACAATGCCCCGGAGCTGTACGAGGGAGAATGCACGTGAAGATCACTGAGATCAGGACCTTCCTGATGCACGCCGGTAACCCGCCGCCGGACGCTATCGCGACTGCGACTACGACCGCCAGGGGCCACACATGGTCGTACCGTAACTGGCTGTTCCTCAAGGTCTACACCGATGAAGGAATTACCGGGATCGGGGAGTGCAGCGGCTGGCCGCGCGTGATCGAGACCGCGATCAAGGACATCTCGCCGTTGCTGGCAGGCGAGGACCCGTTTGATATCGAGCGAATCTGGCAGAAGATCCTGGTCGCCACCATGGGGCACGGCATGACCGGGATCGTGGGCTCCGGCGCGATGACCGGCATCGACATGGCCCTGTGGGACATCAAGGGCAAGGCACTCAAGACCCCGGTCTACAACCTGCTCGGCGGAAAGATGCGAGACCGGATTCGCATCTACGGGCACGCAGGAACGCCGGAGAGGGCATTGAGCCTCAAGGCGCGCGGCATCACTGCGGTCAAGACCGGTGGCGTCGTGGACACGGTGGGTAAGGTCGAAGCGATACGGAACGCCGTCGGCGACGAAATGGACATCATGGTGGACGCCCACGGCCCGCCCTGGTTCACGACCAAGGACGCGATCCTGATCGGCAAGGCCCTCGAACCGTACGACCTTCTCTTCTACGAGGACCCGGTGGCGCCGGAAAATGTTGAGGCGCTTGCCCGCGTCCAGGATTCAGTCGACATCCCGATCGCGGCGGGGGAGCGCCTCTCGCATATCTGGGGTGCGCGCCAGCTGATCGAGCGAGAGCTTGTCGACGTGCTTCAACCCGACACCGGTAGAGCCGGCGGCATCACCCAAATGAAGAAGCTGGCGGCGCTGTGCGAGGGGCACTACATCCTGATGGCGCCCCACTCCGGGTCACTGGGCCCGGTTGCCGAGTTCGCGGCCCTGCACGTCATGGCGGCCATTCCCAACGCTCTGATCCTTGAGCGGGTAGAGGACGACGTTCCGATCCGGTACAAGGTGATCGAGCCCGTGCTCAAGCAGGAGAAGGGATACCTGAAGGTTCCTGACGCGCCGGGGCTGGGAGTCGACATCAACGAGGAGCTCGTCAAGGCGAACCCCAGCAAGGGCAATGTATCGGTGCCTGGCGACCCCGCGGACGGCGCTTACGAGCCGGGAACGTTCGATGAGCACGTCTACTTCCAGCAGCGATACCGACGCGGCAAGACGATGCGGCTGCGTTCACATGGATGAAACAGGGCACGTGACTGGGACGCGTTGCCGCCATTGCGGAAGTCGTCGCTAGAATATGAACGTACGCGGGTAGCGCGTACATCCCGTAGGTCCTCATAGCAATCATCGGAGACCGCCGTGACCGGTTCGACCCGGCGCAGTTCGACGAAGAGGCCGACCAGGGCGCCACAGGGCGAGGGCAACCCGCGTTCCGACCGCTACATCCCGGCCGCGATCGAGAAGAAGTGGCAGGACCGCTGGGAGCGCGACGGCATCTATCGGACAGCCGACGGCGTGAAGGGCAAGCAGAACTGGTTCGCCCTGACGATGTTCCCTTACCCGTCGGGCGACCTGCACATCGGGCACTGGTACGCGTTCGCACCGGGTGACGCGCACGCGCGGTTCCGGCGCATGCAGGGGTTCAATGTCCTGCACCCGCAGGGGTTCGACGCTTTCGGCTTGCCGGCTGAAAACGCCGCCATCTCTCACAACATCAACCCGCGCGTCTGGACCTACGAGAACATCGCGAAGATGCGGGCCCAGTTCAGGAAGATGGGCAACTCCTACGACTGGTCGCGTGAGGTCGTCACGTGTGATCCCGAGTACTACCGCTGGAATCAGCTCTTCTTCCTGAAGTTCCTCGAGAAGGGGCTGGCGTACAGGGCACGCGCAGTTGCCAACTGGTGCCCGAGTTGCAACACGACGCTCGCCAACGAGCAGGTCAAGGAAGGCGCCTGCGAGCGCTGCGCCACTGCTGTCACCAAGCGAGAAATGGACCAGTGGTTCTTCAGGATCACCCGCTACGCCGACGAACTCCTGGACACGTCGAAGTTGCAGTGGCCTGAGAAGATCAAGCTGATGCAGCGAAACTGGATCGGGCGCTCTGAGGGCGTCACGATCGAGTTCGATATATCCGAGTACGGGCTGGACCAGAAATCGATTGCGACTTTCACGACCCGCATCGATACCGTTTTCGGCGTGACTTTCCTGGCGCTCGCGCCGGAGCACCCGCTGGTCCGTCCGCTTACCCGTGAAGCCCAGCGCAAGCAGGTCGACGCCTACGTGCGCGAAGCGGCTCACTCGAGCGAAATAGAACGGACGTCGACCGAACGGGTAAAGACCGGCGTCCCCACCGGTGCCTTCGCGATCAACCCGCTCAATGGCGAGCGGGTACCGGTGCTGGTCGGAGACTACGTGCTTTCTACCTATGGCACAGGCGCCGTGATGGGCGTGCCGGCGCACGACGAGCGTGACTTCGTGTTCGCGAAGAAGTACGGGCTGCCCATCAGGGTCGTGGTGGCCCCCGGTGGGTGGGACGGCGGAGAGCTCGAGGCCGCCTACGTCGCCGCGGGCACACAGGTGAATTCAGGAGAATTTGACGGCCTGCACAGCAGTCAGGGTATGCAGAAAATCGCCGACAAGATCGAGGCGAACCGCTGGGGCCGTCGTACCGTCACCTACCACCTGCGCGACTGGCTCATTTCGCGCCAGCGCTACTGGGGCACGCCCATCCCGATGGTCTACTGTCCAAAGTGTGGGACGGTGCCGGTGCCAGAGAGCGAACTGCCGGTGCTGCTACCAGAGGCCACTGAGTTCAAGCCGACCGGTGAATCGCCTCTCCGCCTGGACCCCGATTTCGTCAACACACGGTGCCCATCCTGTGACGGCCCGGCGAAACGGGAGACCGACACCATGGACACCTTCATGGACTCGTCGTGGTACCACATGCGCTACATCAGCCCGAAAGATTCCGAAAAGCCCTTCGATGCGGCCGCAGTCACGCGGTGGTTGCCGGTCCACCAGTACATGGGCGGCGCCGACCACGCAACCATGCACCTGCTGTACGCGCGGTTCTTCAACATGGTGCTGCGCGATCTCGGGTACGTCGATTACGACGAGCCATACACGCGGTTGTACAACCAGGGATTGCTGATCAAAGAGCACAAGAAGATCTCGAAACGCAGCAATCCGCTGGCGCCTGACCCGCTGGTTGCCAGGCACGGCGCGGACGCGGTTCGCCTGTATCTGATGTTCCTGGGTCCATGGGACCAGGGGGGCGACTGGAGCGATGCGGGAATAGCGGGTGTCACCCGGTTCTTGAACCGCGTCTGGGAACTGTCGAAACGCGATCCCGAACGGCTTGCCGACATTGGCATCGACGCGGCGGCCGAGGAAGCCCTTGTTCGCCTGTCACACGCGACGACCAGGAAGGTCATCGCTGACCTCGACGGCTTCAAGTTCAACACGGCCATTGCGTCCCTGATGGAATTTTCCGGCGCGATGAACCGCATCTGGGACGCCGGCGGTGTTTCTCCGGCAGTCTGGCGGGACGCACTCAGGCGGCTCTATCTGCTGCTCGCGCCTATGGCGCCGCACATAACTGAGGAACTGTGGAGCCGGTCCGGCAACCAGACCAGCATCCACGTCCAGGCTTTGCCCGAGTGGGACGACGCGCTGGTAAGCGCCGACGTTGTGACGATCGTCGTCCAGGTAAACGGCAAGGTGCGGGACACCGTTTCGCTGCCGGCCGGTTCTACCGAGGATGCCGTGGCCGCAGCCGCGCTGGGCAGTGAGCGGGTTCAGGCGCATGTTTCCGGAAAGCAGATCCGCAAGAGGATCTACGTCGCGGACAAGCTGCTGAACCTGGTCGCCAATTAGGGCCAACCGACACCAGAGAGAAAACTTGTGGCCCGCTTGCGATGCTGGCCCGAGGCGGGGAGTAGCAGGGAGTCGGAGTCGAACTCTCCGGTCCGCAGGGGATGTATCGGGTGATCCGAACCAGCTACGCGCGTGGGGCGATTTCGGGGCCGGCACAAGACCCCTGTTCGCGCGGGACCGGGTAACTCCGCTACACACTCGGCATTCCCCGCACTCGACAGAGTCGATTAACTAAGGCATCGGCTAATGTCGTCCTTGACGCTGGTCTGCCCCCCGGAAACCGGGCCAGTTGTCGATATGAGTCCTCCTGCGGCATCGGAGGATCCTGGTCGGGCAATCGCAGGTTCAGCGAAGAGCAGGACACCGGGATCCTGAAGGAAGGCGAGGCCGGCGAGCGCGTCGCGGACATCTGCCGCCGGCACGGCAGCCACGCCCACGCGTACTACCGCTGGAAGGCCAAGTACGGCGGCATGGACTTGGACGAGGCGAGGCGGTTGAAGGCACGCCTGGACGAGAATCGCCGTCAAGGCCGGACTCGCATGATCCCTGGCCCAAAGTTGGGAGCAGGTCAACGCACCACGCGCATCTCCGCACGCACCAGCGCCGCCAGTACGTAGGTCACGATGAATGTCGCCGTACTGAGAATGGCAATCGTGGGTCCGGGGGCCAGGTCGAGGTGGTATGACACGACAAAACCCGTGAACACCTGGATCAATGCAAGCAAGATGCCGACGGCAGCTTGCTGCGCGATCGTCGTTGTGATGAGTCGTGCCGAGAGTGCGGGCCCGATGAGCAACGAAACGGTGAGAACGACCCCGACAGTGCTGATGCATACAACTACGCTCATGGCGATGAGCATGAGGATCATGCTGTTTTGGCGGGCGACGCCGATTCCGACTTGTCGGGCATGCATGGGGTCGAGTGTGACGAATGTGATATCGCGGAAATTTCGCAGGACGTAGGCGATCACAATGGCTACCAGCACCACCGTGATCCATATATCGGTGCTGGTCACTGTCAGTACTTGGCCGAATAGCAAATGATTGAGGGAGATGCTCGTGTCGACGCGACCAAGGGCGATGATCCCGGACGCAAAAGCGCCCGTTGCGACAACGGCGATGACAGCATCACGTGGCAGAGTTGATCGTTGCGTGAAGAACGCAATTATGAGGGTGACGGTCAGTCCCGCGATGAGGGCGCCGGGCAGAATCGCACCACGCCCAAAGAATGCGAATGCGAGGGCAACGCCAACAAGGGTGGAGTGCGACATGGCATCAGCCATGTACGAGAGTTGACGATGAATGATCCAGACCCCGATCACCGGAGCGAGGAGGGCGACCAGCAGGCATACCAGCGCGGCGCGCTGCGCGAAGCCGGTGGCAAAAGGGTCGATCAGAAGTTCAATCACTTGCTGAGTAACCCTTCAAGCGTGTCGGCACCAAGCACTTCTTTGGGATCTCCATCGACCAGCAGAGAGGTGTTGAGCCCGATGCAGCGCGAGAAGTGACGCTTGACGAATGGAACGTTGTGGCTCGAAATCAGGACGGACTTTCCCTGAGTGGCCAATGAGTTGAATGCTTCGATCAAGGCGCCAATGCGTTGTTCGTCGACGCCGGAAGCGGCTTCGTCGAGAAGAAGGATGTCGGCTTCCTGGGCGAGGGCACGGGCCAACATCACCCGTTGCTGTTGGCCACCCGACAGCTGTGAGAGGGGTCGTTCAGCCAGATCGCTGAGACCGACTCGGTCGAGGCACGATTCAACCACCTCTAGATCAGCACGCCGTGGGCGGAACCCCATCCGCCCGAAGCGCCGCCGTCCACCAAGAACCACATCGCGCACACGGATCGGAAACGTGTGGTTGGTCGAAGAAACCTGCGGAATGTACCCAACGACGTGCCGGTCAAGATGATGGCAAGAATGACCGTGAATGATGACTTCCCCGGTGTGCCGGATCTGCCCCGCTAGCGCTTTGAGAAGTGTGGACTTTCCTGCGCCGTTGGCGCCGACGAGAGCAACCACCTCGCCTGCACCGATGGCGAAACTGATGTCGTCGAGTGCGAGGACGGTGCCATAGGTGACACTGAGGTGAGCAACCGACAGAAGGGACTCACCGGTGGGGGCTGTGGCGTTGGGCATTTAAGAACACTTCAGCCCTTTGCGGAGGCGTTCGAGGTTGGCGCGCTGAGCCACGAGATACGATGCGCCGGCATCGAGATCTTCCTGGCTGAAACCTTCGATTGGATCTAGCAGGTCAGTCGTTGCTCCGATCTCGTCTGCGATGGTTCTTGCCAGGTCTGCGGGTAGCAGAGTCTCGAAGAAGATCGTGGAAACTCCGTTCGCGTCTGCAAACCGTGCGATGGCTTTGAGAGATTTTGCAGACGGCTCCTCATCGGGGCTCACTCCGGCGATCGCGACCTGTCGGAGGTCGACGCGTTGGGCGATGTACTCGAAGGCGCGGTGCGAAGTCACCAGCGCGCGGCTCTCACAGTTTGCAAGCGCCGAGTCAAACTCCGCGCCAAGCGCTTCGAGTTCGGTGACGTAGGCATCGGCCGCTGCCAGGACGGCACTGTCATCGATCCCGTCCACCGAAGAGAGCACGGATGCGACTGTGCGCGCCATTGCCGCCATGTTCGCTGGATCGAGCCAAACGTGGGGATCCTTGCCAGACGCGAGGACTTCTCCATCGGTCTCGCCCTCGGTGCCCTCAAGCTGAGGGACGACGTCGAGCACGGTGAGGCCTTTCAACAGGTCCACTTTTTGCACGGAGTCGGGGAGGGTTGACAGGACTTTCTCCACCCCGGGCTGGAAGCCGTCTCCGATGTAGAACACGATGTGGACTTTCCCAAGTTTCGTTACCTGGCTGGCCGTGAGTTGGAGGTCGTGGGCGCCTTCCCCGGGAGGGGTGAGACCGAAGACAGCGACCGCGTCCCCCCCCACTGTGCGAACGATTTCCTCGATGGGATAAAACGCCGCCGCTACTGAGAGAGCTGACGATTCGGGACGCTTGTTGCGATCGGAAGCCGGATCGGAGCATGCAGCGAGTGTGAGGCTCAAGACCAATGCGATGAGGGACACGAAAAGAGCCGCGCGCGGGCGGCGACGGTGGGTGGCGCTTACCTTGACTTCGGGCACGGGGCTACTCCTGGGGTTCGGCCTGTGACGTCACGCCACGGGCCATGTCTGTTTAGTTGGACACTGGTTAACCGGCCAATATATCATGAAGTGAGACTCATTATCACTTTGGGCATCCAGTCTCTCGGACGGGAAGGCCGGCCATCAAAGCTATAGATGGCCGTCCCTGGTTCATCGAACATGGGTGTATCTGGTGGTGAGTCGCATCTTAAAATGAGATACAGTCTCATATGGGGCATCCAATCTCTCGGACGGAAGGCCGGCCATGAAAACCACAGATAGCAAGGTTCCGGTCACCGTGGTGACCGGCTTTCTTGGGAGCGGCAAGACCACGCTCGTGAACTACATCCTGAGCGAGAACCACGGGAAACGAATTGCCGTCATCGAAAACGAGTTCGGCGAAGTGGGCATTGATGACGCCCTGGTGATCGGCGCAGAAGAAGAAATCTTTGAGATGAACAACGGCTGCATCTGTTGCACCGTTCGCGGAGACCTGATCCGCATTCTCGGAACTCTCATGAAGCGTCGGGACAAGTTCGACTACATCCTGGTCGAAACCACGGGATTGGCTGACCCTGCTCCTGTGGCACAGACCTTTTTCGTTGACGACGAGATCCGGGCACAGCTGCGTCTCGACGCGATAGTCACCGTGGTAGATGCCAAGAATCTTTCATTGCATCTTTTTGAAAAAAAGGCAGAGGGCGTGGAGAACGAGGCCCTCGAACAGATCGCTTTCGCTGACCGGATCCTCGTCAACAAGACCGATCTCGTCACCGAAAAAGAAATCCTCGAAGTAGAGGGCCATTTGCGTTCGATCAACGCGTCGGCGTCGTTGGTTCGAACTCAGATGAGCAAGGTTGATCTCGACTGGGTGTTGAATGTCGGTGCGTTCGACCTCAAGCGTGTTCTCGAGGTTGAACCCACGTTCCTGGAAAATTCCGAGCATCTTCATGATCAATCAATCACGTCGGTCGGGATCGAGGAACGAGGTGAGGTCGACGAGGCGAAGATCAATGACTGGCTCGGATGGATTCTTGGCGAGAGGGGCACTGACATCTTTCGCATGAAGGGCATCCTCAATGTCTCGGGATCCGAGCAGCGCTTCGTCTTTCAGGGCGTGCACATGTTGTTTGACGGGCAGCCCGATCGCGCGTGGAAAGAGGGTGAAGACCGCGTCAACAAGTTGATCTTCATCGGACGCAACCTTGACCGTGACGAAATCACACAGAGGTTCCGGCAGTGCCTGGTTCGCTGACGTCATCAATATCAGTGACCGAGCAGGTCCTCGCGGTCCTTCCTGAGTACGTCAACGATGTGAACATCTCTCCTGATGGTCGACACGTCGTAGCTGGCTCTGTGTCGGGGCACATATGCATCACTGCCGGCGACGGCGCGGTTCGGGTCTTCGAGGCACACGAAGGCGACGTGGTTCGTGCGAAGTGGAGTCCATCGGGGCAGTTCGTGGCGAGCTGTGGCATCGACGGTGCCTTGAGAATTTGGGATCGCGATGGGTCCCTGATCGCCGAGTCAAAACACAAGGGGTGGGCCACCGACTTGGCCTGGCGGCCCACCGGCGACGAAGTTGCCGCGGGAATTGGACGTCGTGTTGTTCGTCTCATGGCGGACCAGACAGATTCGGTGAAACACGATGAACTCAAGACGACCGTCGAGTGTGTGGCTTGGGGTGGAGACGGTCGCCGCCTCTTCGCAGGTCACTACGGTGGGGTCGCTGTCTTCCGGGCTGCCCCGACTCCGGCGAGAGTCTTTCATTGGAAGGGTGCCCCTCTGGTAGTCGCGGCCTCACCCGACGGACAGTGGGTCGTCAGCGGAAACCAGGATGCATCCCTGCACGTCTGGAAGATGGCCAGTGGGTCTGAACTGCAAATGAGCGGTTTCACCACGAAAGTGCTTTTCGTTGCATGGAGACATGACTCTCTTCGACTGGCCAATGCATCCATGAACGAGATCTCCGAGTGGAACTTCTCAGGCAAGGGTCCCAGGGGCAGCAAGCCGATCGGTATGGTGGGGCACTCCGCGCGGATCATCGGCCTTCAGTATTCGCCGACTGACCCCAAAATCCTCGGATCGGCCGCTACCGACGGCTCGGTCTGTCTGTGGCGTCCCGTGAAGTCGGGCCGCTCCCTGGTACACACACACCAGACTCAGCTCGTGTTGAGTTCGATGGCATGGTCACCATCATCACTGCAGATGGTCTGCGGTACATCCAGCGGTGAAGTCATATCGCTGACCTTCGACAAGCGATTGGAGGCCGAGTCATGAGTCCTGAAACTCGATCCTCGACGCCGGTTCCCTTGTCGGTGCTACTGTGCCGCGATTGCTGTTGCGGTACCTACAGGAAGCACTACGGTTTCAACCACAGGCAGCAAGAAATCGATTTGAAAGCAGCGGTCACCGAGGCGGGAGGCAAACTGCTGCGCGTGAATTGTCTCGACGCCTGCAGCCACTCCAATGTCGTGGTTCTCCGCACGCAGAATCACGGGAGAATCTGGTTTGGCGGTTTGGCCGATGAGGCATCCCATGAGGCCCTGGTCGCCTTTGTCCGAGCCGGAGCTCGGGGAGAAATCCCACCGAGCTTGCGCCATCTCCAGTTCACGCCAACACCAGCAAACGAAGAAGTTGAGAGACGCTGCAATCTGCGTGGGATTCCCGTCTATTAATCTTGACCGCTACCTGTCGAATACAACGATGGTCGATTGCCAATCCAAGTCACATGCGAATTCACACTGCTTATTGACGGCGAAGTCCTGTTGAAGAGCCGTCACGGAAGTTCCAGGTGAATCCAAATACTCGACTTGTGTCACCCCCGGGGAAGAACCGTCCCATCCGACGTCATTGAGCAGGCCGTCGAGTTCGCACGGTCCTGCTTGTCCTGATCTTGCTGCTGAGATATCTGCTTGGTTTCAGTTCCCCGGAACTGGCATGAGAAACCGTTCGGCTCGGTTCTCTGCGAGCAACACTCGCGGGCTCGGCTCCACCCACCAATAGCAGGCTTCAGGCCTCCAGCCTGATTGTCGATTGGCCCTGGTACTGGTCCACATTGACCGGCACCGCCCGCCCGTTGGGCGTGATCAGGGTTCGAGACGACGCAGCACGCGGTGGGTCCCAGAGAACACCGGGAGAGCCATTGCCCCCATCAGGGCGCCCAGCAGCGTTCCGTAGACTTCGTTCGCGTTTGGTATCCGGGTGGCGGACACATTTGAGAACAGAAGGTCCGACAGGACCAGGTGACCAAGCCACGCTCCGGTGAGGGCGATCGCCAGGGTCGCCGGCAACTCATACCATCCTGGGTTCCGGCCGGAGCCGATCCTCAGGCCGAACAGCCAGCCGCCCAGGCCCGCGCCGAGTCCCACTCCGATGATCAAATTACCGGTCACCAGCGCGGCATTGCCTGGCGCAAGCGGCAGGAAGGTCAGCGAACCGCAGAAGAACAGGATGATTGCGAACAGGACCGCAACGATCATGCCCACCAGGATTCTCAGGGCCAGCACGAACAGTCCATAGTCCATATGGGCCTACCCGCGCACCGGCGCGCGCAAAACGGCGGGCTGCCGCCTGGCTCGCACTGCTGTGCCCCGAGACGCCTGACCTAGACCAGCTGTCGTAGACGCGGGTCCAGCTTGTCCCGTAACCAGTCGCCGAAGAAGTTGAAGGACATCACCACGAGGAACAGCGCCAATCCCGGGTAGAAGATGATGAACGGCGCGTCCTTGATGTAACCGCGTCCCTCTGACACGCTCTTGCCCCAGGATGGGAACGGGTCGGGGATCCCGGCGCCAAGGTAGCTGAGCGCCGCCTCGGTCAGGATCAATGAGCCGATGCTGAGCGACGCCACCACCAGGATGGTACTGAACGTCCCCGGAAGGACATGCTTCACCATGATCCTTGTGTGCGACGCGCCGGCGATGCGCGCGGCCAGCACGAAGTCGCGTGATCTCAACAGGAGCGCGTCGGCTCGCACCTGTCGTACAAACGGGGGCCACGCCACCAGCGATAGCAGGAACAGCACGACCCAGGGAGTTTTCGGATCCCAGAAGGCGGCTACCACCAACGCAACAAGAATGAACGGGATCGAACGCCACATGTCGACTGCGCGCGTGATCGCCTCGTCCCACCATCCTCCGAAGTAGCCCGCGATAACGCCCATGGAGGCCCCGAGAAGCAGGCCAGTGCCGAGCGATATCACGGCGACGTAAAGGGTGATCCTGGCGCCACCGATGATCCTGGAAAGGATGTCCCTACCCAGGGGGTCGGCGCCCAGAAAGAATTCGTACCGGTGGATGTGCTGCGGGTGGTCCGCGGGCAATTCGCTGAACTCAGACGCGCGCCCGTAGGTAGGCGAAAGGGCTCGGAGTGACAGGCTCTGCTTTATCGGGTCGCGCGGGTACAGGTAGTCGGCTCCGACCCCGGCGATCACCAGCAAGCCCAGTACGATACCGGGTACGACGGGGTAGATGATAAGGAAACGCCAGGCCTTGGCGACCGGATTGCGCTTCTTGCGAGTAGCGCCTTGTAGTCGCTGGCTTGTAGTCTCGGACGGCTGGGCCGCCTGGGTAGCTTCTGCCATCAGTCTCCGCTCTGTTTACTCGTATCTGATTCGAGGGTCGATCACGCCATAGGCCAGATCAACAAAGAAGTTTGCCAATACGTACAGGACGGCGTAGAACAGGACGAAGCCCATCAGGAGCGGGAAGTCGTTGTTGTTGACCGCCGTAATGAGCTGCCGGCCCATCCCGGGCCAGGCAAAAATCGTCTCGATGATGATCGAGCCGCCCAGGAAGCTGGTCAGGATGATAGCGGAGGCCGTAAGCGGCTGGATGAGGGCGTTTCGGAAGGCGTGCTTCCAGACCACCGTTCGAGATTGTACGCCCTTGGCGCGGGCGAGCTTAATGAACTCCGAGTCCAGGATCTCCAGCATCGCCGAGCGCGTAAGCCGCATGTAGCTGGCCGAGGCGCCCCAGCCTAAAGTGATGGCGGGCAGGATGACGTATCGCCAGTCAGCCCAGCCTTTGTCACCTCTGGTTCCGGCAGGGAGCCACCCCAGATCTACTGCAAACAAGAAGATCAACAAGAGGCCGAGCCAGAACGAAGGCAACGCCTGTCCAAATAAGGCGAAAATGCGCGCGACGTAGTCCCAGGAACCGCCACGCTTTATCGCAGCCAGTACACCGATAGGGATCCCGATCGCGGTTGCGATGATCCAGGCGATGGATGCAAGGTGCAACGACGCGGGGATTTTTTCCGTAACGACCGTAAGCACCGATTTTTCGTCGAGGATCGTCTTGCCGAAGTCGCCGCGTCCGACCAGGCCGAGCCACACGAAATACTGCAGGATGACCGGCTTGTCCAGGCCGAGCTTTTCGCGCAGCGCCTGTTCCTGTTCGGGCGTGAAGCCATAGCCGCCTGGTTTGGCGTAGAGCAGCAGCGGGTCACCGGCCAGGCGCGACAGCGCGAACACCAGCGCGGTGGCGAACACGATCGTCAGCAGAGCGAATATTACGCGCCTGAGAAGGAACCGAATCACCTTCCGCTTACCTCACAGGGTCATACGGATAACAGCCGTCAAGGGTTGTGCGGAAAAGAACCATACCCAGTTGCGAGGTTGCGTGTACATCCCGCACACCGCGGCATCCCTGGGTTCGGCGACGCCATTAACCCTCGGGCTAAAAAGGAGTGCGGCCCCTGGACGGGGCCGCACCCACCTTAGCACACAGGACCTGGACTAACCTTACTTCCCGGGCTGGAGTTCCAGCAGCCAGGTGTAGTGGAAGCTGCCCGTCATCGACGGTGGCATCTGCCATGACTTGACCTTCGTCGAGTTGAAGAGGATCAAGTCCGGTACTGCCACAACGCCGGGCATGAGCGCCTGGTCGTACATGTACTGGATGTATTCATCCACCAGCTGAGCGCCCTTTGCCGGGTCCTTCTCGACTGCGGCCGCCTGGTACAGCCTGAGGATCTCAGGCGTCTCGAAGCCGCAGCTGAAGCCACCACGTGACAACGACGTCTGAACGAGGCCCTTCGGGAAGAACCACGGGTTGGACTCGCGGCCCTTGTCGCAGCTCGTGACGAACGGAATGGTGTTCGTCCGGTTGACGACCGACGGTCGGAACGTCTGGTAGGCGAACTTCAGGGAGAAGACCCTGAGTCCAAGGTCGGTCCAGTAGCCAGCGATCGCGTCCACGACCTCACCGGTCACGGAAGCACCACCGCCGAGTTCGGGACCTGCGTACACGGACACCTCGAACGCGCGCTTCCCGAGCGGACCGGTGCCCGGGGCGCCGGACGTGTCGTAGTTGCCCTGGACCTTGTCACCGTTGATTCGGGCCCGGGCACCGGCTACGTCGAACTTGTAACCCCACTTCAGCTTGCTAGTGTCGGTCGTGCACTTCGCCGAGTCGTAACCCTGCGTCTTGCCATCTTTCAGATAGCGTTCGTGCTTGATCGATACGTACTCGACGTGCACCGGGGTTCCGAGGCAGCCGAGCAGTGCCCGGTTGACCTCGTCGCGGTTGATCGACTCGGCGAGTGCCCAGCGAACCTGGCGGGCCTCTTCCATGTCGTCGTCCTTGCGCGGGTCACCAATCCATGGCCAGTCGCGCTGGTAGACGCCACCGCTTGCGAACACTTTCAGGTCATCGCCGGTAATGGCGTGCTTCGTCTCCCACAGGTTCCCGGAGAAGAAGATGCCAAGCTGTATGTCACCACCGCTGCTGGTGGCGCCGAAGGTCTTCCCGTCCTTGGTGAACTGCGGAACGTCCTTCGGCTGGATCATGGCCAGGTCGACGTCACCGGAGCGCAGGAGCGCTACGCGGCTGGTCGGGTCCGGCGCCTGAACCATGACCACGCGGGCGGTCTTGGGCGTGAGCTCCGGGATGTAGTGCTTCTCGGTGCCCGAGTAGCGCGACTTCATCGTCAGCTTGTCGTCACGCGTCCAGGACTCAACCATGTACGGACCGGTCTCGACGATCTTGGTCCGGACGAAGTCGCCGGGCTTCTTGAAGGTCGAGTCGGTGTAGTCATGCGCCTTCATCGACATGATCGACAGGGCCTGTCCGGGCTGGCCGAGCAGGTCTGCGAGCCATATCGAGGTGAAGCTGATGAACGGGATCTTGACCGTCTGGTCGTCGATCACCTGGGCCTCGTGGAAGACGTCGAAGTCACCAGCCTGACCGTGGATGGAGTCGAGGGTGTACTTGTCGCTGACGTCCTTCTTGTAGTCCGTCGAGTACTTGAAGAGGTCAACGCCCGTCTTCGGCGTGCCAAAGTTGGAGTCGTTGATCGAGAACGCGACGTCCTTGGCGCTCACCGTACCCCAGTCGCCTGATGCGTTGTTGGGGGCCGGGACCTTCTGGAAGGGGATCCCCTTGCGGATCTTGAGGACCACTGCGGTGCCGGCAACGGCGTTGGCGTCGGGCACCAGCTCCCAGCTCGTGGCGATCCAGGGCGAGTCCTTGAGAGTCCGCACGTCGTAGAAGAACGGCGCCTCGCCGATGCCATTGTAGTGAGTCCCCTCACATGCCTGGGCGCGGCAGAGCCCGTTCTCATCGTTGAGGGGGCCTGGAACCGCGAACACGGCGGTACCAACCGCGCTCTTCGAGGCCGGCGCGGGCACCTGCTCAATACCCTTCGGCACAGGGATCGGGCTAGGAGTCGCGGTCTGCACGACGACGACCGTCTGCTGGACGACCTTCTCGACCTGTTTTTCAACCACGACCGTCTGAGCAACGCTCTTCTCTACGACGACGGTCTGCTGAACAACCTTCTCAACCTGGACGGTCTGCTGAACGACCTTCTCGACTGTCACCGGCTTCTCGACGACGACCGTCTGAGCAACCTGTTTCTCTACGACCCTGGTGACTTCGACGATCTTCTCGCCGCCGCCACACGCCAGGGACGCCACGACCGCGCTGCCGAGCATCAGCCCGGCGAGCGGACGTACGTACCGCTTCCTGAGAATATTCATCACGCGTTCCGCCTCCTGCTTGTCTACGGCTTACACCACTGCGGCCAATCCGGGTCCGATGGCTACTGCCACCCGCCAGGACGGGGTTATCGCTACCGGACCGAGGACGATCCCCGGATAGTCCGTTGTCTCGATAGCATTCCGCCCTGAAAACCGTGCGGCCCGGATGAACTCCGGCTGCAACATGGACCAATTGCCAGCAAGTCAAGTGCGACACCAAACACGTCAACACCGGCCGCCGGCTGGCGGGGGAATTATAGCCGTGCCTCCGCGGCCCCTGTCAAACGTTTTGGCGAAATGATCACCGGCCACGTCGGGATAATCGGTATCTGAACAGATACCACGCTACGAGACGAAATTCGTTGCAGTTGCGCCGCCCCCTGCCTGGCCCGCCTTACACGGTACCGGTCGTCGGGTGGTCCGCTTCCGGTTCGTCATCCTCCGGCAGCGGTCGCTGGGCAGCCCGCAGGATCCGTGCCTCGGCCGACGGATAGAGCAGGCGAGCCGCTTCGGACGCGCCCTGCGCGACGCGATCCGCGGCCAGCTGCTCGTCCATGTTCATCCTGCGAGCCTCGCTACGGGCACCGAGGATTGCGCCTTCGGCGGCGGCGACGGGGTCGGCGTTCGCCTCTACTGCGCCTTCGACCACGCCGTACCCGGCCCCCCACATGAACTCCTCGGCATCGCCGCCGACCCGGTGGAGGCCGCGCGCGACCCCGCCAACTGCATAGCGCGCCATGTGGCTCACATCCACCGCGGCATCGCCGAGAGAGCGCAATGCCCCGCGCGCGGCCGCCCTCGCGATGTCGCTGGATGAGTGCGCGGGGCCGCGCCCGCCCGGCCACGCGCTCGTGACTGACTGATCGACTGCGCGCGCTATCTGGGTTGCCAGTTCGCGCGCCCGCCCGACCGCTTCGCCGGCCGCCTGTGCAGCGGTCGCCACCTGATATGCCGTAACCCCGACGACCGCCTCAAGGCCTGGGACCGGGACCCGGCGGAGGTACCCAAACGGGAAGTGGGTCAGCAAGCCAAGGCCAGGGACGGAGCTCATCGGGCCCAGGGCGCGCTGCATCGGCGCGAACAGGGAATCGATCACTACCTCCTCGCTCGCCTCGCCCTGTTCTCGAAGGAGGGTCAGCACGTTGAGCGAGAGGAGCCCCAGCAGGAACGCGATTCCGAACATGAGGTCGAAACCCGTAAGGCTGATCGGGGCAAAGTTGAAAACGCTGTCGGGCCGTTCCCACGCGAACGTGACGGAGAACTTGTGAACGCTGAAGAAGTCGGCGAGCCGGCCGCCGATCAGGGGGCCGAGACCAGCGCCGAGGTTGGCGACTACGGAGGTCGCCGCAAGATATGCAGTGGCCTGCCCATGGGGCGCCATCTTGAATCCGATCGTGCTGGTCGCGACGTTGACCCCTGCCGAGGCAATGCCGGCCAGGATATGCAGGATCACCAGGAGCGGGACCGTGAAGAAGTAGCGCTCCGGCATCGTCGTGAATGTCCAGCCCAGGATCACAAGCAGGAGCATGGACGAGGTCACGGAGATGACCGCCTTGTTTCCGACCCGGTCGGCGAGGGGTCCCCAGACCCTGAGGAACATGACGTTGAAGGCCTGGCTGAGAACGCTCAAGCCGAGCACGGCCGAGACCGGCAGGCCCAGCTTGGTCAGCATGTAGACAGCGAAGAAGGGCACGGCCAGCTGGATCGAGAACGACCAGAGGAAGTGGAACAGCAGCAGGACACGGTAGTTGCGATCGCGAAACGGGTCCGCCAGCGCTGAGAAGATCGAGCGCCCCTGCGCCGGCGGCATTTCTGGCTCCGGCATGAATGATCTGAACAGGGGGCTCCCGAGTCCGAGGGTAAGCGCGCCCGCCAGGATTGCGATGGTGTAGCCGATCGCCTCGGACTGTGGTGCCGTGTTGTTGCGCCAGAAGTCGACAAAAACGGCGGCCGCGAGCCCAAACCCCATTGCCGCGAGCGTGGCATATCGCAGGCGCCGGGCGAAGAACTCGCCCATCGTCTTCTGCGGTACCAGGTCGCGCAGCCAACTGTTCCACGCCGCGTTCTGGATCGCGGTGAAGAGGCTCTGGACACCGACGAGCGCCAGGAGCGCGGAGATCGCGCTCGCCCCCGGCACCGCCAGGAACAGCGGGATCAGGGCGATGGGGATCCAGAGCGCCTGGGACAGTAACCAACCCACTACGGAGATCAGCTTCCGTCTCCGCAGCCGTTCAACCAGGCCCACGGTCACGACTTGCAGTGGCATCGTGAGGAACGGCAGGGCGGCCAGCATTCCGATCTGGAAGTTGTTGGCCCCGAGCAGAAGCGCGAATGCAGCCACGAAGCCGCTGCCAGTAATGCTGTTGAAACCCATCTGGGCGGTGCCTTCCCAGATGAGCCAGCGCTGCCCGCGCCGCGACTCTTCGTCGCTAAGCGTGGTCTTAGGTTGGAATAACGACAGTAGTCCCATGGTTTTCCGGGCGGCTCAGGTAGACCGGGTAGATCTCAGGGCCGCCATGCCTGGCGAGCTTAACCTGCTCAGGGTTCTCCCATCATTATGGGCGCCGCCCTTGCGGCCACTCTACCGCTGAGGCTGCTGCGTCATCATCGTCCAGACTGCAACCGGCACCGTGCTGCTCTCGTTGCCCACGTCTTGATCAGCCGAACCCCGCTCCCCGTGGAGGCGCTTTGCATCCCGCCGGGAAGCGCGCTCGGGAGCCCCGTAAGGCTCGGCATCGTGGGAGCCTTCCGCGTGCACGGTCCGCTGGAGCATACTTTCGGATGGACCCTCCGTGGCGCGCCCGTTGACGGGGGTCCCGAGGAACCGCAGCCCGTCGAGGCCGAGCAGCAAGGCTTGTACAGCTAACGGGCGCACCGGTTCGATCGTTCCAGGTCCGCACCATTCTCCAACGGAGTACCTCGATGCCGTTTCGCGCTTATCACATGACGCAGACTGGCCAGCTCAGGGTCGAACTCACCGAGCAGCAGGTCAAGGAGGCGTTTGAGGCGCGCGAGGGGCTCTTATGGGTCGATATCTACGACTCCACCGAAAAGGATGGCCCCTTCATCGAGCGCACCTTCGGGTTTCACCACCTGGCGGTCGAAGACTGCACTAGCCCCCTCGTTCATCCGCCGAAGGTCGACGACTACGGCGACCACATCTTCATCGTCGTTCAGGGGCTGCGCTGGGTGGGCGCGCCGGACGTGGTCGAGCCGACGGAACTGGCGCTGTTTCTGGGCCCGCACTTCGTCGTCAGCAACCACAACGTGCCATTACCTTCGGTGGAGCGGGTAGCGATGCGCGTGGCCAGTTCGGGGCGGCACATGCGGCGGGGACCTGACTTCCTGGGGCACGCCCTGATCGACGGCCTGGTCGACGACATGTTGCCGATCGTTGACCGGCTCGGGGACATTGCGGAGACGTTAGAGAACGAGGTCATCAAGTCGCCGGTCCAGGCGACGCTGGAGGCGACCCAGGACCTCAAGCGTTCGACCCTGAGGATCCACCGCGTGATCACGCCCCAGCGCGAGATGCTCAGCCGTTTCACAAACCGTGAATTTCCGGTAATCCGCGAGGAGTCTGAGCTCTTCTATCGTGACGTCTACGGGCACATCGTGCACATCGGCGACCTCAACCAGCTTGTGCGGGAGACCGCTGAGAACGCCGTCGCGATGTACATGTCGGTGCTCGTGGTCAGGCAGAATGAGACCGTCAAGACACTGTCCATCCTTGCGGGAGTGTTCGCGCCGCTGACTTTGATCGCGAGCATCTACGGGATGAACTTTGCGCACATGCCGGAACTGCAATGGCGCTACGGGTACTACGCCATCCTCGGGCTCATGGCGGTCGTCGCGATCGCGGCCGGTGCGATCCTGGGAGGCAGCCGGTGGCTCCGGTCGCGCTTCGGCAAGGCGGCCCCCTTCAACAAGGTGTTCCCGGGCCCGGCCGAGTTCAGGGCTAACTGAACCTGGTCGGCGGTCGAGCTGAGTACGGTCGCGGGATCGGACGCTGCGAGCAAGTCGGGTTCGCCATCGGAGGCTTGGTCCGGCAACAGGATCACGCCGGTGATGAGTACCCGGAACGTACTTCCAACCCCTTCCTGGCTGGCGATCGAGCTGGCGATCGAGATCGACCCACCGTGCAGGTCGACGATGCGTCTTGAGATGACGAGGCCGAGCCCGGCGCCGGATGTCGAGCAAGCGGCGACGTGCTTGGCCCTGAAGAAGCTGGTGCAGGGCCTTCGGCGGTCGGCCTGTGAGATCCCCGGCCCCCGATCGCGTACGACAAGCGACAGCCGGTGGTGGTCGACCGCGGCCTCGAGGTCGATCTGAGTCCTGGGCGGGGAGTAATTCGACTCGTTGGCGCCTTGACCACGATCCGCTGAGCCGGGGCCGCAACTTCCGCGTTGAATCTCCTCACGATCAGGTTCACCTGCTCGTCCTGGCGTGGGCCCAGGTTGCCTGCCCGGTTCTTGGCGCGCAGGTCCGCGAAGCCCAGGATCGAGGCCAGCGGCGTCTCGAGTTCGTGGGGCACCGTCGACAGGGGCTCGCTCTTGGGGTCGCTGATCCGTTCGAGCTACTGCTTTTCGGTCTCGATTTTGCTGCGCAGCTCGCGCTTCCTGCCCGGCAGGATTGCGGCGCTGTAAAGCTGTGAAGCGGCCACGGCGCCGGCGATCTGTCCGCACTGGAGCGCGAACTCGGAAGATTTGTCTTGCCCGTCTCGTCCATGTTCGGGGGGCTTGATACGACGATCCTGGCAGGGTTTGGATGGAACGCGCTGCGCCTGAATCGAAGAAAAGCTTGCGGGCCGCGCGCGTCCGTGGGCATCGGTGAACGTCGCGAGTAGAAAATGAGAATCCACTGAGGCGAAATGGTGCTGCAGTTGGGCAATGGGTGGAATTTGCAGCGCGACCGGTGGGCAGTAGAATCTCAGTGTCCGCGGGAGTAACTCAGCGGTAGAGTGTTTGCTTCCCAAGCAAAAGGTCGCGGGTTCGAATCCCGTCTCCCGCTCCACCCCAATCGGGGGCTTTGCGCCAGCCATCCTGCTCTTCAAGCCACATAACCTGGAGAAGATCCTCAGGGGCGAGAAGACCCAGACGCGTCGCACGTGGATGCGCCGCCGCGCCAATCCAGGTTCAGTTCACGCCTGCGTGAGCCGGCTGTTCGGCCCGGCCCGGGCTCGGGTCCGCATAACGCGTGTCTGGCAGGAGCCCTGGGACGCGATCTCGGAGGGTGACGCGCGCGCCGAAGGGTTCGAGTCGTCTGAAGAGTTCCTGGCCAGTTTCAGGGCGATCAATCCGGATGTGGCGCCCGGGCGGCAGGTCTTCGTGGTCGAATTCGTGCTTGTCGAGCGGGGCGCCTCGTGACGTCCCGGCCCGGCCTGTGCGGGACGTGCGCCTTCGCCCGGCGGATCGTTTCCGGCAAGGGCGCACATTTCATCATGTGCGGCCTGGCACGCGTCGATGCCGCATACGTCAGGTACCCTCGGCTACCGGTACGGCAATGTGCGGGGTACCGGCCGATTCCGGCGCGCGGCCCCGAGGGAGCCACGCCCGGAAGCCCCTAGGGTCGGACGACCGATCCGTCGGCGCGTCGCACCGTGTCCCACGCGCCGCCAAAGGCCCGTTCCTTGAACGGGTACTTCCTGGCCAGTTTCTCGTCGATATCGATCCCGAGGCCAGGCTTGCCGTTTGGCCACATGAAGCCATCGCGGACTTCGGGACAACCCGGGAAGACCTCCTTCGTGCGGTCCGGGAAGATGGCGTACTCCTGGATTCCGAAGTTCGTAGTGTTGATGTCGAGCATGAGGTTCGCCGCGTGGCCCACGGGGGACGTGTCACCCGGTCCGTGCCAGGCGGTCCGGACGTTCAGCAGCTCGCCCATCGCGGCGATCTTGCGCGCCGGAGTGATGCCACCGATCTGGGAGATGTGGATGCGGATGAAGTCGATCAGGCGCTCCCTGATCATCGGGATGATCTCGTGCGGGTTGTTCCAGAGCTCACCCATGGCGATCGGCGTTGCGCACTGCTCGCGCACCATGCGGAAGTAGTCCTGGTCCTCGGGTGGGAACAGGTCTTCAAGGAAGAAGAGCTGGTACTTCTCAACTTCTTTGGCGAGCCAGACCCCGAGGATCGGGGGGATGCGCTCGTGGACGTCGTGGAGGATCTCCACCCCGTAGCCGAATCGGCCGCGGATGTACTCGAACAACCCGAGCGCGGAGCGCATGTACGGCTTCGGCTCGAAGACCCCGCCGGGGTGTGCGTACAGAGTCTTGGGATCGTACTCCCGGAGCCAGGATGTGACCGGAATCGGGCCCTGCGAGACCTGGTCCTTCCTGGATTTTGGCCGGGCAGCGCTCTTCCTGGCGCCCCTGGTCCCGTAGGTCGCGTATCCGGGCGTATCTACCTGCACCCGGATGTGATGAAAGCCCTTCTCCATGAAGGCCTCCATCTTGTCGCCCACTTCCTCGGGCGTGCCGCCGGATGCGTGAACGTAAACGGCCGCGGCCTCACGTGCTCTGCCGCCGAGGAGGTCGTACACGGGCATTCCCGCCAGCTTGCCCTTGATGTCCCAGAGGGCCTGATCGACCCCTGACATGGCGTTGTTTAGCACGCCGGAGTTCCTCCAGTAGGAGGAGACGTACGACGACTGCCAGACGTCTTCGATGTCGTCGACGCTCTTGTCCAGGAGGAAGGGCCGCAGGTAGTCCTCCACCGCGGCCTTTACGGTCGAGGGCCTCTGGGTGAACGTGGCGCACCCGACCCCGTAGAGGCCAGGCTCCGTGGTCTCGATCTTCACGATTACGAGCCGGATGTTGTCGGGCTCGGTCAGGATTACACGAACGTCTCGGATGCGCGTGTCGGACATAGAAGCTACTCCGTTGTGGGCTGAAGGTTGGGTGGCGTTAGCGTCCGGCGATCGCGGCGGCGCGTGCCAACTCGGGGAGGCGGGGGGCCTCTTCGAGCCTGGGCGTGGCCCGGCCGGCGCGGTCGGGGAATGTGATTCCGAAGTGGACTACCTGTTCCAGGTAGGACGATATTTCATGGAAGGCGCTCTGGGTGGCCCGCATGGCCTGTCCGGCCAGGGCATGCGATTCCAGGTAGCGTTCGGGCGGCTGGATCGCGTTCCATTCGGCAATCAACGCCTGCGCGGCGTTGCCGAGCTGTGAGGTGCGTCGGAGCGATCCCCTGGCCAGTTCGTGGTTTGGCTTCTGTGCCGAATCGGCAGCAGTGTTGAACTCTTCCGCGAAGAAGTTCCAGGTGTGCACGGTGGCGTTGGACTCGGCAACGAACAGGCCGATCTGGCCCAGGTACGGGTTGGCAGCCACGCTGGTCCCAAAAAGGCCGACCGCGAGGATCATGGCCGCCCAGACGAGCGTAGTTTTGGACAACGCGGAGCGCACGCGCGCGTCGAGGGCCGGCGTGAGGATTGCGGCGGTAGGTGCGTTGATATCAGGTTCCTGCCACTTCCGGGCGGTGATCGGAGGCCAACGGAACGCAACTATAGAACGCCGGGCTCCGGGTGTCACGCCCGCGCGCGGCCTCCGGCGAGCCTGTGGTCGTGGGGCGGCGGGGCCATGTCTGCCACGGGGGTTGGAGCTTGAACCGACCCGCGCTGCGCGCGCCGGACCCTCGTCTCGTCCTGTTACGTCGGCCGGCTCGGTTCAGATCGCCACATGGACCTTGATCGACCCCGTCTTCTTGTCATAGGCGGTCGCGAAGGCCTGCTCGATCCTGTCGAGCGGAAACTCGTGGGTCACGGTCTCCCGCAGCGGCGATTTGCCGTTCGCCAGGATGTCGATCGCAATCTCGTAGTCGTGCCGTCCGTCGACGATCCCGTAGCAGGAGGCGAGCAGGAGACTGACTTCTTTCAGCATCGGGGTGAGGAAGTCGAAGGGCTGCGGAAGCCGGAAACCGCCGATCACCACGATTCTGCCCTGTGGGCGTGCGCACGCCACCGACTGTTCGAGCGTGGCCAGCGTGTTGCCGCCGACGGTCTCGAAGACGACATCGGCGCCCCGACCGTCGGTCGCTGCTCGGCAGGCCGCTTCGAGCGCGCCGGCCTCGGTGCCGACGACCTGGTCGGCGCCGACGGCACGTGCGGCGGCGGCTTGCTGCGGGTATCGTGCCGAGGCGATCACCTTGCCTGCGCCGAGGTGGCGCGCCGCCAGGATAGCGGTCAGTCCAATGGTGGCTGAGCCGACGACCGCCACGGTCTCGCCGGGTCGCATTCCACCCCAGCGGACCGCGTGCACAGAAACCGCCAGCGGCTCGACCAGGGCGCCGTCCCGCCAGTCCATCGTGTCGGCCAGCCGGTGCAATCCCGCGGGGCGACGCGTCATGTATTCAGCGAAGCCGCCTCCGGTGTCCTCGACCCGATTAATGCAGTGGCGATACTGGCCGGTGCGGCAGTACCAGCAGGTGAGGCAGGCCCGGCCCTCGCCGATGGTCTCGATCGCAACGCGGTCGCCTACCTTCAGTCCCGTCTCTCCCCTGGGGAGCTCGACGATTTCGCCGGCAACTTCATGCCCGGAGGGCACCCTCTGCGGCTCCTTGCGTTCATTGTTCATATGGAGGTCGGACCCGCAGATACCAGTCCGGCGCACCCGCAGGAGCGCAGACCCGGGGAACGATACCGGCATCTTCAGTTCCTGATGCAGGTGAATGCCAGTCCGGGGGTCGTGAAGTGCTCCGCGCATCGTCGCCGGCATGGTTGACTCCTTGCCCGTTCGTCGCCTGGGCGATATTGTCGGCGCATCGTACAACTTGCCACCCGTGCGGGCGTGGAATAGGCTACGTCCGCTTTCGAAAGGGCGCTTGACCGCGTCCGTTTCACACCCACAAGGAGTAGCCAGATGCCCGAGGGACAGCGCAAGTACAAGGTCGTCGTGCAGAAGCCGGAAGGCATCACGTTCGATCTCGCCGACAGCCAGTACAAGCTGGAGCGCGAAGCCCTCGATGAGGTTGGCGCAGAGATCATCGAAGTGCCGGCCAAGACCGAGGAGGAGTTCATCAAGGCGGCGCGCGATGCTGACGGCGTGATCGCCCGTGGCCGCCGCATCTCGGCCAAGATCATCGAAGGCCTCGACAAGGCGGTCGTGATCGGCCTCGGCAGCGTCGGCGCGGACTCGGTGGATGTGGGCGCGGCTACGAAGAAGGGCATCGTAGTCACCAACGTCCCGGACGTCTTTATCGAAGAGGTCGCCGACCACACCATGGCCATGTTTCTCGCCGCCCACCGCCGGCTGAAGGAGATGGATCAGCTCGTGCGCGCAGGAAACTGGCGCGCGGGCCGGCCGACTTACCTGTCGCTCCCGAGGCTCTGGGGGCAGACGATGGGGCTCATTTCGTTCGGCAACGTGGCCACCGCGGTCGCGCGGAGGGCCCGCCCGTTCGGGCTGCACCTGATTGCCTACGACCCCTACATCAGTGAACTGAAGATGACTGCCGAGGGGGTCGAGCCGGTCACGTCCTTGATTGAGCTGTGTGAGAGATCGGACTTCCTCTCGATGCACGCTCCATCGACGGCCGAGACCCACAAGATGCTGACTGAAAAACATTTCAACGCCATGAAGCGCACCGCCCTGTTCATCAATAACGGCCGCGGCAAGACGGTCGACGAACCGGCGCTGATCAAGGCGCTGAAGGAGAAACGGATCGCCGGCGCCGCGCTCGACGTGTTTTACGACGAACCGGTGGACACCGAGAACCCGTTGCTGCACATGCCGAACGTGATCGTCACCCCGCATATCGCGTCGGCGACCGCGCGCATGATGCCCGAAACGCGCCGCCGCCTGGGCCGAGAAATGGCGACGGTGCTGAGCGGCCGCTGGCCGCGGTCTGCGGTCAACCCCGACGTACTGCCGCGCACGAAGCTGACGCGCTGGCAGCCATTCTCGATGGATCGCGGCCCCGGAGGGTAGCTCGTGGCCGCTTCATCCCGGGCGTCCCGGGGCAAGGGTGCTCTCCGGGGCGGCAAGCCGTTCCGTGGCGTGTACACGATCCCGGTCACGCCTTTCGACGATTCGGGCGCGATCGACTTCCCCGGCCTGCGGCGCTGCATCGAGTTCTGCGTGGAAGCGGGCGCGCACGGCATCGTCTTGCCGGTCAACGCGAGCGAGTTCTTCACCCTGTCCGACACCGAACGGCTCGCCGTCATCAAAGCGGGGGTCGAAACGACGGCCGGGGCGATACCGGTGGTCGCCGGTGTTTCGGGCGTCTCGCCGCAACACTCCCTGGAGCTGGCAAGGCAGGCGCAGGAATTAGGTGCGGATGCCCTCATAGCATTGCCGCCGACCTCGCGCGCCGCTTCACCGGTACAGATCGAGGAGTACTTTCGAATGCTGGGCGCGGGCGTCGAAATCCCGATCTTCATCCAGAACCACGATCCACCCGCCGGAACGAAGATCGCCCTGGACGTGATGATCAGGCTCCTGAGGGATGTCCCATCGATCCAGTACGTCAAGGAAGAAACGATGCCGCCCGGGCCGACCATCACAGCCATCCTGAAGCAGGCCGGCGACGCGTGCCGGGGCGTGATGGGCGGAATGGGAGGCAGGTACCTGATCGACGAGTACCGGCGAGGGGCCTGCGGCACGATGCCCGGTTGCCACATCACGGACGCGCACGTTGCCCTCTGGACGGCGCTTGAGTCCGGTGACAGCAAGGCGGCCAGATCGATCCACACCCGCATGCTTCCATCGTTGATCTTTGAAGCTGCGTACGGCGTCGCCGCCTACAAGGAGGTCCTCCGCAGGCGCGGGGTCATCGCGTCTGGCCACATGCGGATACCCGCGCGGCGGTCGTTCGATGCGTACGACCTGCAGGAGTTGAATGAGCTCATGGCTGGCATGGCTGACCTGCTTACCTGGAAGCCCCGGAAGACCCGCGCTCCCAGGCGGCGCTGAGGCTGCGTTCGAGGCTGGAGGAGGCCCCAATGACCCGCATGACCGGTGGCGAGGCGATCGTAGGACAGCTTCGGCGTGAGGGGATCGAGGTCGTCTTCGGGCTGCCCGGCGTCCAGCTATACGGCATCTGGGCCGCGCTACGGGACGAGCCGGGAATCCGGGTGATCACCACCCGCCACGAGCAGGCCACGACCTATATGGCCGACGGGTACACGCGCGCCAGCGGCAAGATCGGCGCGGCGCTTGTGGTCCCCGGCCCGGGACTCCTGAACGCGGCCTCGGGGATGAGCACCGCATATTCGACCTCGACCCCGGTGCTGGTTATCGCCGGCCAGGTGCAGCGTGCGTTCATTGGCCGGGATGTTGGCATGCTGCACGAGGTGAACGATCAGCAGGCGGCGATCGCGCCGATCACCAAGTGGCGCCGGCGCGCCACGGAGGTGAAGGACTGTCCTTCCGCCGTTCACGAAGCCATGTTCCAGCTGAAGACCGGGCGTCCGAGGCCGGTCGAAATCGAGTTCCCGCCCGAGACGATGGAGGAAGAAGGCGAGGCCGAACTGCTCGAACCCGCCAACCCGATGCGGCCTGCGGCCAGGTCCACCGAGATCGATCGCGCCGCCGAACTGCTCCTCGCTGCCAGGCGGCCGGTGATCTACGCGGGCGGGGGAGTGGTTCTGGGCGACGCGCAGCAGGAGTTGCTCGAGCTTGCCGAGCACCTTCAGATCGGGGTCGTCGAAAGCTTTGAAGGAAAGGGTGCGATCGACGATCGCAACTACCTCTCGCTTGGCTCGGCGCTTCTCTGGTACGGGGAGCTGCGGGAGTACTTCAACAGGTCCGACCTGATCCTCGCCATCGGCACTCGCTTCGCCTCGGCTGCGCCGGGCAAGGACCAGCAGGTCGTGCAGATTGACATCGACCCGGCCGAGATCGGCCGGAACCACAAGAACACAATTGCCGTGGCCGGCGATGCGCGGGCGACCCTGCGAGAGCTTGTGAAACGAGTCAAGTCGGCCCCGCGCCGTGACTCGAAGAAACTCGAGTTCGAGAAGATCAGGGCATCCGCCATGTCCGCCGGATCAGACGAGGAGCCCCAGAACACCCTCCTTCGTGGCCTGCGGGAGGGCACGCCCGATGACGCGATCTTGATCTCGGGCATGACGCAGGTCGGGTACTTCTCCCGGCCATTCTGGCCGACCTATTCCCCCAGGACATATCTCACCTCCGGCTACTCAGGCAACCTCGGGTTCGAGTATCCGACCGGACTGGGCGCCAAGGTCGGCAGGCCAGACCGCGCCGTGGTGATCGTCGTGGGTGATGGCGGATTCATGTACAGCAGCTCGGAGCTTGCCACCGCCGTCCAGCACAAGATCAATGCGGTCTGCGTTGTGTTCAATGACGGGGCATTCGGGAACGTTGCCCGCGACCTGGACGAGGGTTGGGGAGGGCAGTACGCGGCGGCGCTTCACAACCCCGACTTCATGAAGCTGGCCGCTGCCTACGGAATGCACGGAATGCGAGCATCCGGCCCCGACGAGTTGCAACGACTCGTTGCGGAGGCGGTACAGTTGGACCGCCCGGTACTGTTGGAGGTACCGGTTTCAAGGATGCGGCGGCCCAAAGCGTGGGCCAGCAGGCAGTGGGATAACAAGTACGTGCGCGGCAAAGCCGGTAAGAGCTGACCCGGTCGAGGCGGGCGCTCAGGTAACGGTTCAACTCGAGCTCGGTGTCTGATTAGGAGGACTAATGCGGCCCTGGCAACTCATGGTGGGCGACATCAAGATCACGGCTCTGTCGGACGGCCGGATGTCGATCCCCTACAGACGGTTGTTTCCGGAGACCGAGGACGCGGTCTGGGACGGCTACCGCGCACGCTTCCCCGAGGCTTTCGACGGGAAGGGCTTCTTGACCAACATCGGGTCCTTTCTGGTCCAGACCGGCGATCACACGGTCATCGCCGACACCGGGCTGGGGCCCTGGGGGCACCTCGGGGGCCGGTTCGAGCCCGCGGAGCTCATCAACGATCTCAGGATCAAGGGGATCGACCACGCCGACATCGACACAGTGTTTCTCACGCACCTGCACGGCGATCACGTCGGCTGGAACCTGACGAAAGAGGACGATGGCTACGTTGCGACGTTCCCGTCCGCCAGGTATCTCCTGCAGGAGGCCGACTGGCTCCACTTCACGAGCGACGAGTACCAGGCCAAGCTTTCGAGCGCGCGTCGGAAGCAGGCCGAGACTACCTACCTTCCGTTGCGTGACATGGGGAAGCTGGACGTCATACGGGGCGACAAGGACTTCGCACCGGGACTGACCGCGTTGCACACCCCCGGGCATACGCCGGGCCACATGAGCATGCTCATTGCGTCCAGGAACGAACGGGCCGTACTGATCGGGGACATTGCCGGAACGCCGGCGCACCTCACAGAAACGAACTGGCTTTACGCGCCCGACACCGACAAGGAACTGGGAATGAAGTCGCGCCTGCGTGTCATTGACATGGCAGAGAAGGAGAAGATGGTCGTTCTGGGCGCCCACATGACACGACCGGGCTGGGGTCGCCTGATCCGCTGGGAGGGCAAGCGCTACTGGCAGGCGCTCGAGGCGGCGCCGGACAAGGATCGGGCCTCGAACCGGCCTTGAATTTGGGGCGATCTGGTGGCGACTACCGAGATCCCCGTAGGAGACGCATTGACCACTGAGAAACGAGTGCTGATTACCGGCGGTGCGGGCCTCGTCGGCTCCGTGATCCGGGAGCGCCTGGGCAGCCGCTACAACTTCACGTCCCTCGATCGCGTGCAGGCCAGGGACGGGCGGTCGGTCATCGCCGATATCGGAGACCTTCAGCAGCTGGCGAAGGCGTTTGCCGGGCATGACGCGGTGATCCACCTTGCGGCGGATCGCAGGGCGGACAGCCCCTGGGAATCGAACCTGCAGCACAACTTCGTCGGTACTTACAACGTGTTTGAGGCGGCCCGGATGGCGGGTGTGCGGCGCGTGATATTCGCCAGCTCAAACCATGCGACGGGCGGCTACTACACCGTCGAGCCATGGAAGCATATCGCCGCCGGCGAGTTTGGGAAGCTCAAGCCCGGATACCCGCTCGTAACCGAGGAGATGCGTATCCGGCCCGACGGCTACTACGGCGTCGCGAAGGCGTACGGCGAAGCGATGGGTAGCTACTACCATGACTACCACAAGGTGTCGTCGATCCACCTGCGCATAGGCTGGGTCCTCTCGGAGGACGATCCGACCTTTTCTCCATTCGCGCTGTCCCTCTGGCTGAGCCATCGAGACCTGGCCCAGATCGTCAGATTGAGCCTCGAGACGAGTGTCCCGTACGCGGTGGTGTACGCGACATCCGATAACACCTGGAAGATCTTCTCGCTCGAGAACGCCAGGAGGGTGCTGGGCTACCGGCCGGAGGATCGGGCGGGCGAGGCCTGGATCCCCGGTCCGCCGCCTCCGAGGGACCGCTGAACCTACGATGAATCCGGAACACGTGGCGATCGTGCGCGCGGGCAAGGCTGAAATCACGCGGTGGCGGACCGAGCACCAGGCGGATCGTCTTGAACTCTCCAGGGCGGATTTCAAGGGTGCCGACCTCTCCGGCCTGAACCTGTCCAGGGCTGATCTGACGGCGGCGGACCTCAGCGGAGCGACGTTGACCGAAGCCGACTTCTCGGAAGCAACGCTCTACAAGGCGAGGCTGGCCGGGGCCTGCCTGCTGCGGACCACGTTGTATCGGGCTAACCTGGCGGAGGCGGACCTTTCGGGCGCCGATCTGCGAGGCGCAAGCATGTATCGGACCATCCTGCGCGGCGCAATCACCGCCGGCGCAGACTTCACGGGCGCGGCCATGCTCAAGGTTGCGATCCTGTAGCTCTTCGCTTCGAGAGCCAGTACCAGATCAGCAGGCCTACGGGGAGCGCAACGATCACGGCGCCGATCAACAGGACGATCGTCAGCGGGCCAAACGAGACCAGCTCTTCGATCCGGACCCTGATCCACTCGAGAAGCGTCGGATCCGCCGGCTCGCCGTGGTGCATCGGCACCGAGAAGGGGCGCACCGGGCTACTTCCGGGCCTTGCGCGTGGTTGTTCGAGAGCCGGCCGTGGACCGGTCTCTCAGAACCTGGCGGGCGACCTTCTCGCAGCGCTTGAACTCCACATTCCGGCGTCCGCGGATGTGTTTCAGGAGGCGATCGAGCGCCTCGAGGCGTGAGTAGCGTCCGGAAAGATACGGATGGAGCGTCAGCATGAAAGCGGCGCCTTCGTCATAGGCCCGGTCGAACTCCCAGAGCCACGTGTCGAGCGCGATCTGCGGGCTCAGCAGCGGCCCGGTCCGGCCGATCGCCGGGTTGAACGAGTAGTACGGCGCGTCATCGAGCGCCCAGTGGACGGGTAATTCGGCGAGCTTTCTCCGTCCGTTGACGATCAAGTATGGCTGGTCGTGGTCCATCAGGCTCGAGTCGTACAGGAATCCGCGCTGTTGCAGGAGGTCCAGGGTCCAGCGGGAGATGTCCCAGGCGGGCGACCGGTAGCCGAGCGGGGGATGGCCGGTCATCGCCTGGAGGATTGCCGAAGCTCGATCCAGGATTTCCGCTTCGGCCGTTCGATTCCCGAGCACTCCGGGAGGCTCATGAAGATAGCCGTGGTGGCCGATTTCGTGGCCGTGCCGGATCACCGAACGGACCGCTTCCGGGTAGTTCTCAGCGACCCACCCGGGTACGAAGAACGTCGCGGGAACCCCGTGGCCGGCCAGCAGCTCCAGGATCCGGGGAACGCCGACTCGTGGCCCGAAGTCCCCCTGCGAGATCACGCTCGGTCGGGTGGCAGTCTCCGGGGCGCGCTGCAGCGTCCCGGACGGACCATCGATGTCGAACGTGATCATGACGGTGCGCGTCGGCAAACCTAGCCCGCCGTTGCATGTTCAGGGGTTGCGATCGGCTGGTAACGGGCGGAGAGGGCGCGCTCGCGCACCGAGAATGAGAGGGCGGCGGCGAGCATGAGCAAGACGGCTGCGACGGCCCAGGTAGGCGTATACGATCCGAAGCGATCAAACGCAAAGCCGGCCAGGTAGATGCTTACGGCGCCCCCGATCTGGTGCGACATGGTGACGATCCCGGACAGCGTCCCCATGTTCTTGAGGCCATAGACCTCGGCCGTCAGCGAGTAGGTCAGCGGGACGGTCGCGATCCAGGAGAGCCCGGCGATCGCCGCGAACGCCCAGATCGCCGGGACGCCGGGGATGAACAGGAGCATCGCGTAACCGAGCCCTCGCACGAAGTACGTGCCGGCGAGGAGGTCTTTGCGTCCCATCCGATCGGAAACCCAGCCGGTTGCCAGCACGCCGACGACGTTTAGCCCGCTCATGAAGCCGAAAGCTGTCGCTGCCATTCCGGGCGACATCCCCTGATCGGTTGCGAAGGGCACGAAGTGGATGCCGAGCACGGTGGTCGTGACGCCGCACACGAAGTACGCGCCAGCCAGCTGCCAGATGGGTGGCGACTTGAAAGCCTGCATCCAGTTCTCGCACTCGAGCGGCGCAGGCTTGCGTACCACCTCGGGTTTCGGGGCAGCGCCCCGTTTGGCCTTCGGTTCGCCGCCATCAGGCTCGAGACCCATCGCCGCGGGGTCCTCCTTGATCCAGAAAGCGGCCATGGGGAGTCCGACCAACAGGATCAACAGGCCGAGCACCAGCCAGGCGATCCGCCAGTCCGTCAGGAGCATCAGATAGAGCGTGAACGGGACGATGAGCATGCCGCCCACCGGCGCGCCCGCGGTCTGGATCGCCATGGCGGTGCCGCGCTTTTTCTTGAACCAGCGCGCGATCAGCGGGCCCGTCGTTACGAACGAAATCCCGCCTGCGGCGAAGGAGATCACGAAGCCGTATACAAAGAGCAGCATCCAGATGCTGTTCAGGAGGCTGAGGGCGACCGTCCCCAGCCCGAACAGCAGCAGTGAGACGAGGATCACCTTGCGAGCGCCGAAGCGGTCGTAGAGGCGACCGAGGATGGGCTGGCTTACACCGTTCACGACGGTTCCGACCGCCGCGACCGCGGAGATCGTGCCCACTGACCAGCCGAACGACTCCTGCCAGGGCTTGAAGAACAGGCCGAAACCGTTGCGGGAGCCAACCGCCAGGAACGACATCAAGAAAGTGGTTCCAACGATGAACCACCCGTAGAACGTTGCACGCGGGGTGAGCGCTGGCGACTTCATCAGGTCAATCCTACGCAGGTCGACCGCTGGGCTCAGTCCAGTCCGAGCAGGTCAAGCGCGTCGCGATTGATGATCCCTTCTATCTCGTTGTCCGGGATTGAGGGCAGGTGATGGTCCTTTGCGAACTTCGCCAGCCCTCGCAGGCCATCGATGTTGTGCTGAGGCAGCGTCACGGGCCAGTCGGACCCGAACAGGATCTTGCCGGTCACGCCCCACTCGTGGAAGAGCCGCATCCCCTGCCAGAACGAGTACGGGCGGTAGAACTGGGCAGACACGTCAGCCCATACGTTCTTGTGCTTCCTGACCACCGAGATGCAGTCGACCTGCCAGGGATGGCCAAGGTGCGCCATCACGATGCGCAGCCTCGGGAAGCAGGTGGCGACGCGGTCCATCTTGAGCGGATGGGCATATTCGAGGGGCGCGTCCCACATCGGCGAGGTTCCCTGGTGGAAGATGATGGGGATCCCATCCCTCTCGAGGCGGGCGAAGAGCCTGAAAGCGGCTTCGCCGAGCGGGTCAAAGTCCTGGTAATTGGGCCCCAGCTTGATGCCGCGGAGCTTGAGGTCGCCCACGCAGCGGTCGTACTCATCGTCCAGTTGCGGATCCAGCGGGTGGAGCGACATGCAGCCGATGACCTTCTTCGGGAACTTTCGGGCGACTTCCGCCGCAATATCGTTGTAATTCATGGCGGCGGGGAACCCCCTCGCCCGCTCGATCATGCTTCGATCGCGCTGCCACGGGCGGGGCGCGATGCCGAAGATCAGCGTCCGATCAACCGGCTTCATCGCGTCGGCGTAGTCGGCGATCGTATTGGAGAGCTTCACCGCCGTCCCCGATCGCATCGTGTGCTCGACGCGCTCTTCCGATTTCGGGATCCTTGTGCGGTGGGTGGGCAGGTGAGTGTGGACGTCGACGATCATGGATGCGGCAAACTCCCCGGGTCGCTTGCCCCTCGAGTTTCAGGGGTCGGCGTATGTTAGCGCAGGGAGACGCCGGAGATGCGTCAACGCGCCGCCCGGGCGGCCAAAGGGTAGGAGGCCGTCGGCAGCCTAAGGCCTGTCCTGACCCCGGGTGGTGCCGGGGCGGGCTGCGCCGCCGCGGCCGACGGATCGTCGACGAGGCGTTTCAAGGTCGAGACGTCGAGATCGCGCCTGGCGAGGGACCCGCGGCAGCCGACTTTTGCCGCCGCGCGTGCGTACCCGGGGTACGCCCGCAAGGCGACCGGCACCATGTGCGGCCGGGTGCACCTGCCGGTCACGGCCTGGGATTGCGGCTTGCGCCTGAACGGGGTGGCTAATGCGCCAATCCGTCAGCTGGCGGCGCGCGACGCCTCGATGAGGATGTCTGCGACTTCCGGACGCGAGAACTCGATCGGGGGCCGTTGCCCGGCCGCCAGGAGCTCCCTCACCCGGGTTCCGGAAAGCGCTACGTGATGCTCGGGTGAGTGCGGGCAGGTCTTCGTGCTGGCCATGCCTGCGCACTTCTTGCACCAGAAGGAGTGCTCGAAGAACATCGGTTGGATGCCCAGTGCGGCGGCGTCGAATTCACGGAAGATGTGCTGCGCATCGTAGCTGCCGTAGTAGTTGCCTACCCCGGCGTGGTCGCGGCCGACGATGAAATGGGTGCAACCGTAGTTCTTGCGGATCAGGGCGTGAAAGATGGCCTCTCGAGGGCCTGCATAGCGCATGAAGGCCGGGAACAGCGAGAGCAGCGTGCGGTCCTTCGGGTAGTAGTCCCGGAGCAATGCCTCGTAACACCGGATGCGGACGTCGGCGTCGATGTCGCCTGCCTTGGTCTCGCCGACCAGCGGGTGGACCATCAGCCCGTCCACCAGTTCCAGCGCGCACTTCATGATGTACTCGTGCGCCCGGTGGATCGGGTTCCGCGTCTGGAAGCCCACCACGGTCCGCCACTTGCGCTCTTCGAACACCGCCCGGGTCTGGGCAGGGGTGCGATGGAGGGCTGCGTGGCTGCCGGGCTTCTGCGCGGGCACCGCCACGATGCTGCCGCCAAGAAGTACGTCTTCCTGGGCGTACACGTAGGCAACGCCCGGGTGGGCCTTGTCGGTGGTCCGGTAGACGGACTGGGCGGTCTCGGCGCGGTCGCAGGTGAACTTCTCGGTGAGCTTGAAGGCGCCGACCAGCTCATGGTCGCCGTTGAAAAGGGCCGCCTCAGCGCCTTCCTTTAGCTCGTCGGCACGGTGGCGGTCCACCGCCAGTGTGACCGGTATCGTCCAGGGCAGGCCGTTCGCCAGGTGGGACCTGCGCACCACGGATTCGAAATCGGCCTTGCCCATGAAGCCAGTCAGCGGGCTGAAGCCACCGGTCGCGATCATCTGCAGGTCAGATGCCTCCCGGTTGTTGAGCATCAGGCGGGGGAGCTCGCGTGACCGCCTGAGAAGGTCGCCGGCTTCCGCCGGGCTCAGGACCCGGTCGATCAGAGTTCCGCCATGGGGAGCGATTGTCAACTTGAGGTCCTTTCAGAGCGCGGCCAGGAGAAGGTCGATCGGAGCCTGCTGAACAGAGGTGTGCTAACCGTTGGTTGAGGACTTGCTGGCGCGCACGGCTGCGTGTGTTCCGTCCGCCTTCTGGACAACGTGCAGTCCGCACTCCTTGGCTTTGGGATCGGACTCCCACCACCAGCGGCCAGCCCGGAGGTCTTCGCCCGGCTTGATGGCGCGCGTGCAGGGGGCGCAACCAATACTTGGGTAGCCGCGGTCGTGGAGCTCGTTGTACGGGACGCTGTTCGCCTTCACGTACTTCTCCACCTGGTCGAACGACCAGTTGGCGAGGGGGTTCACCTTGTAGTTGTTGTGGGCGTCGTCCCATTCGATGATCTGGATCATGCCCCGGGCCATCCCCTGGTCGCGGCGCAGCCCGGTCACCCAGGCGTCGAGGGTATTCAGCGCGCGGTTCAACGGCTCGACCTTGCGGACGCCGCAGCAGAGCTTGCGGTTGTCGATCGACTTGTAGAAGAGGTTGAACCCGTGCTCCTGGACCATGTTGTCGACGGCATCGTACTTGGGGTAGAAGGCCTCGATCTCGATGTCGTAGCGCAGCTTGATCTGGTCCATCAGGGTGTAGGTTTCGGTCGGGAGTCGACCGGTTTCCAGCGTCATGACGCGTACCTTCGGGGTGATCCGCCAGTACATGTCGGTCAAAGCCACATCTTCCAGTCCGAAGCTCGACATCTGGGCGCTGCGGTTGCCGAAGTACGTATCAACCCAGCGCAGGATCTCCTGCGGTGAAGCCGCCTCAAAGCGCTTGTTGAGCGCCTTGAGTTCGTCGGCTGAGATCGTCTGCCCCTTTTGTTTGATAGCGGTGCTGGTCATTGGTCGCCTTTCGCCACACTTGTGCGCTGCCCGATCAAAACAAAAAGCCCCTCGCACTTCTGGCGGGGGGCTACCCTGGACCACGCATCACGCGTTAATGCCCGGCTTGCCTCCCGGCTGCCGTGCAACAGAAGCACTTCGCGTTGCGCGCCTCTAGGTTCATAACCTGTGAAGCATATCACGAGCACCCGGGCGCCCTGTCAACGCAAGGGCGGCCGGGTGCAGCCTGGCCGGCCTATCTCGGGCGGGTCCCGAAGGTCAGGTTGATGGTCATTTCCTTGCCGTCCCGCAGGACCGTGAGCTTCCTGGTCTCGCCGGGCCGTGCGCGCAGCGCCGTGTAGGCCACGAGCTCGTCGCTGCTCCGGATCGGGACGCCGTCGACGGCCGTCACGATATCGCCGCCAAGGATCAGGTCGACGCCGAGGCTGCTCCGTGCTCGGGCGCTGCCCGCGCGCAGCCCAGCGCGATCGGCCGGGCCGGCCCTGCTGATCGAAATCAGCAGCGCGCCGCGCGTGCCCTTCGGCAGCTCCATCAGTTCTGCGATCTCCTGCGTTACGTTCGAAAGCGTGACGCCGAGGTAGGCATACTCGAACTTGCCGTCGGCGATCAGGGCCGGCACTACCAGCTTTGCGGTGTTGACCGGGATCGCAAAGCCAACGCCGGTGTTGCCGCCAGAGGTGCTCTGGATCTGAGCGTTGATTCCAATCACCCTCCCAGAGCGGTCGAGCAGCGGGCCACCGGAGTTCCCGGGGTTGATCGCGGCATCGGTCTGGATTGCTTCCGGAATGCCAAACGGGGTCGAGCCGCTCGGGATCGTCCTGCCAACGGCGCTGACGATGCCCGTGGTCAGGGTAAAAGTGGCGCCGAAGGGGTGGCCTATGGCAAGCGCCATCTGACCGACCACGAGCTTCGCGGAGTCGCCGAGCGCCAGCGGAGCCAGCTTCTTCTCGGGTAGAGCGACCTTGACGACGGCGAGATCCGAGTTCGGGTCCGTTCCAATGACTTCACCGAGGACCTCGGTACCGTCGTAAAACTTGACCGAAACCACATCGGCGCCCGCGACTACATGGTTGTTGGTCACGATGTGCCCCAGGTTGTCCCAGACGAATCCCGACCCTTCACCGCGCGGCTGGAGGTCGCGGGGGGTTGCCGATCCGAAGGGACCGAGATCGCCGACCGGCGCGCGTGAGGCGATGTTGATGTTCACGATGGATGGCAGAACCGAGCTGTAGATGTTGTTCACAACCAGCTCGTGCGCGGCCAGGAGCGCCTGGGCGTCGGGCTCGGCCGCCACCGGGGCGGCCGCGGTGGTGGCCGGTGGGTTAGAGATCGGCCGCGTTACCGACTGCGCGGTCGCGGTCTCCGTCGCCAGCGGGGTTGCGGCGACCTGCGTTGCCGGTTCAGACGTGCCGGTACAGGCGATAAGCAACAGAAGGAGCGGTGCGATGGCGAACGGTAGAAGTCGCCTGAAGGTGCTCAATGAAAGGTCCTCCGAGTGCCTCGTGATTTATGAGGTACTACGTCTCAAGGAGAACCTGCGCGTCTTCAGGAAACCTTAAGGGGGTAGCGATGAGCCTGGAACGCGTCAGCGCTGGCGGTGATCCTACTTCTTGCCACCAGCGGGCGGCTTGGCACCGGCGGCAGGTGCGGCTGCGGCGCCACCCTTGCCACCAGCGGGCGCCTTGGCACCGGCGGCAGGTGCGGCTGCGGCGCCACCCTTGCCACCAGCGGGCGCCTTGGCACCGGCGGCAGGTGCGGCTGCGGCAGCGCCTTCTTCGCCCTCGGCCGGCGCGGCGGCTGCCGCTGCGGCGTCCGGCGTCGCCGCGACCTCCTCGACGCGCGTCTTGGTGATGCGGACGATAACGCCCTCGGGTGCGTCAATTGCTTCGACCCCGGCAGGGAGCTTGAGGTCGCGAACCCGGATCGAGGCGCCGATTTCCATCAGGCCAGATATGTTGGCTTCCAGCTTGTCCGGGAGGCCGGCCGGCAGCGCGCGTACGCGGACCGTGCGCAACATCTGCGAGACGTTGCCCTGGCCGCCGCGCGTGGCCGGGCTGTCGCCGACGACCGATACTGGAACGGTCACGTCGATGGTCCGGCTGGGGTCGACGCGCAGGAAGTCCACGTGCTGGAGCTCGCCGGTGACGGGGGAGAGGGTGACGTCACGCACGAAGCTCATCGCCGAAGTGCCGTTGAACTTAACCGTAACGATATGCGTGCGCCCGGCCGCGTTGACCGCTTCCTTCAGGATCTCGGTGTCAACCTGCAGCGTGGCTGGTTCACCGCCGGGACCGTAAACATGGATCGGGGTGGTGCCCTGTCGGCGGAGCGCCCGTACCTTCTTGCCGGTGACGGTGCGCGGCTGAGCTTCCAGTATCAGTGGGTCGGTCGGGGTCATTTCGATTCGGTCCGTTCGAGACTTCTAGCTTCAAATACTGCGATACGGTCAAAACGAAAATCGTACCACAGGGAGCCCCCGCATAAACCTGACTTATTCAGTCAGGAATACGCCCCGAAATGCTACAATTTACTTTCGGACCAGATTCGGGCCGGCAACCGGATCCCCTCATGAGGGCATGCCGGAGGCCGGGGGCGTGAATGCGCCCAGAGGTTCATCCCGATGCTATTTCCAATGAAGGTCGACTACGGCCTGCGACTACTCATCGATCTGGCGCAACAGCCGCATGGTGTCCCGATACCGGCCGGCGCGTCGGCGGCCCGCCAGCACGTGCCGGAGGCGTTCGTCGTCCAGATCCTGAATACCCTGCAGAAGGCCGGGCTGATCGAGAGCAGGCGCGGCCCACACGGCGGTCACATGCTGGGCCGGCCGGCTGACCAGATAACCGTGGCCGATGTGGTCGACACCTTCGAGCGACGGCTGGCGCCAGTCGAATGTATCCACGAACCTGACGAATGCACGCTCTCCAGCGCCTGCTCACAGCGGGAACTCTGGACTGACATCGAGCGCATGCTCCTGGACGTGCTGCGCCGAACGAGCATTGCCGACCTGGTTTCACGCCAGCAGGCCATGCTGACCAGGCCATCTGCGTGAGCTGGCAAGGGTGGAACCTGCCGTAGCGCGGCCCTTGGCGTCCAATCTGAAGAAAGACCGAGCACCAGGCAACGCGCTGTAACCTGTCCTCAGCGACTACCGATCTGAACATCCGGAGCGAGCAATGACCCAGGCGAAGACCGCGAAACTCACGCCACAGCAGGTGGCCCGCTACAGCCGGCACATCATCATGCCGCAGGTGGGCAGCGCGGGTCAGCGGAAGATGATCGATTCCAGGGTGCTCATCATCGGCGCCGGCGGGCTGGGCGGCCCGGTCGCGACCTACCTTGCGCTGGCTGGCGTGGGGACGATCGGAATCGTCGACTTCGACGTCGTCGACATCAGCAACCTGCAGCGTCAGATCCTTCACCGCAACGACCGGATAGGCATGCGCAAGGTTGAGTCGGCGCGGCTGACGCTGGAGAGCCTGAACCCGGAAGTCAAGGTCATACAGCACGAGGAGCCAATCACGTCCGACAACGCCTTCCGGATCATCGAGAAGTACGATGTCGTAGTGAACGGCGCCGATAACTTCCCGACCCGCTACCTCGTCAACGATGCTTCTTACCTGCTGCATAAGCCCCTGGTCGACGGCAGCATTCTCCTCTTTGACGGCCAGGCGACCACATACCTGCCAGGCAAGGGCTGCTACCGCTGCCTCTTCCCGACGCCGCCCCCTCCCGGCGAGGTCCCGAGTTGCGCCGAGGCTGGCGTCCTGGGCGCCATGACGGGGATCGTCGGCTCGATCCAGGCCACCGAAGTGTGCAAGCTGATCCTCGGTGTGGGGGAGCCGCTGTCCGGCCGCCTGTTGATCATCGATTCGCTCTCGATGGACTTCAGGGTGGTCAAGGTCCGCCGGAATCCCAAGTGCCCGCTGTGCGGCGAGCACCCGACCGTGACCAGGCTCATTGACTACGAACAGTTCTGCGGCATGCCGGCGCGCGAAGGCGCGCCAGCTGGCGCGCACTGAACCGCGAGGTCAATGAAATGGCGGTCGAACACCGTGCAGTGAACCGCGCCAGCCGCGCGCAGGCAGCGAAGGCATCGGCCCTGGGCGCGCCGCGCATGCTCAAGAGGGGCATCCTCGAAGCGATCGGCAACACCCCGCTCGTCGAACTCCGCTCGATGAGTCCCAACCCGTCGGTCAAGATCTTTGCCAAGCTGGAAGGTCAGAACCCGACCGGCAGCGTAAAGGACCGCATCGCCAAGTTCATGATCGAGGCAGCGGAGCGCGCTGGTCGCCTGAAGCCCGGCGGTACGATCGTCGAGCCCACGAGCGGCAATACCGGCATTGCGCTGGCGATGGTCGCGCGGGTCAAGGGATATCGCCTCAAAGTGGTGATGCCCGAGAGCGTGAGCCCCGAGCGGGTCGATCTGCTGAAGGCATACGGGGCGGAGATCATCTTCTCGGACGCTCAGAAAGGCACCAACGAGTCGATACTCGTCGCCCAGCAGATCGCCCGCGACAACCCCGGTTTCTACATGCCTTACCAGTATGGGAACGAGATGAATCCCGGGGCGCATTTCGCGTCGACGGGGCCCGAGATCATCCGTGACCTCCCTGAAGTCGACATCTTCGTGGCCGGGCTCGGCACCGGGGGGACTCTGATGGGTGTCGGACGGGCGCTGAGGGCGCACAACCCGGGCGTCAAGATCATCGCCGTGGCGCCCCCGCCTGACGATGCGGTATCGGGGCTGCGCAGTATCGAGCACGGTTTCGTACCTCCGATACTCGACCTCGACCAGCTGGACGGCCGCATCCTGGTCAGCCAGGAGGAGTCGTTCAACATGACCAAGCAACTGCTCCTGAGCGAGGGGATCTTCGCCGGGATCTCCTCGGGTTCCGTGATCGCGTGTGCTCAGAAGCTGGCCCGGCGCATCGACAAAGGCAACATCGTGGGCCTGCTGGCCGATGGCGGCTGGAAGTACATGAGCACCGGGCTCTGGAATCGGGAATACGCCGATCTCAAGGACGAGATTGCCGGCAAGATCTGGTGGTAGCGGCCGCGAGTGTCTCGTACTGAGGCCTCGTGGTCCGGTGGGCTGTTCTGGAGAGGATCTAGTGGAGGAACCTCATGGCGAATCAGTACGCGCATCCTGAATCACTGGTCACGACCGACTGGGTGGCCCAGAACCTGAGCAATGCGAAGGTTGTCCTGGCCGAGGTCGACGTTGACTCTTCAGCCTACGAGCAGGGCCATATTCAGGGCGCGATCGGGTGGAACTGGAAGACCCAGCTGCAGGACACGCTGACGCGCGACCTGCTTTCGAAGTCCCAGGTCGAAAAGCTGCTTGGCGAATCCGGAGTGGCGAACGACAGTACGCTGGTCCTCTACGGCGACAACAACAACTGGTTTGCCGCGTGGGCTTTCTGGTTCTTCAAGATGTACGGCCACCGGGACGTGAAGCTGATGAACGGGGGACGTTTGAAATGGCTGGCAGAAAAGCGGCCGATCACGAAGGACGTCGCGCAGCGTCCTCCCACCCGGTACCGCGCCGCCGAAGCGGACAACCGGATCCGGGCCATGCGTGACTATGTCATGGGCGCGGTCTCGAAGCAGGGCCGCACCGGCCTGGTGGATGTCCGGTCGCCCCAGGAGTTCAAGGGCGAGCTGCTCGCTCCGGTCGCCCTTCCGCAGGAGGGGGCACAGCGCGGCGGGCACATCCCGGGCGCGCAGAACATCCCCTGGGGCACCGCGGTCGCCGAGGACGGCACCTTCAAGAGCTACGACGACCTCAAGAAGATCTACGGAGAGAAGGGGATCGCGGGCGATCGAGAGGTCATCACGTACTGCAGGATCGGTGAGCGGTCTGCGCATACGTGGTTCGCGTTGACCCAGCTGCTCGGCTACAACAAGGTCCGCAACTATGACGGCTCGTGGACCGAGTGGGGGAGCCTGATCGGAGCGCCGATCGAGAAGTAGTCTTCAGTTCGCACCACACCAGGAGGGCCCCCGATCAAGGGGCCCTCTTATTTTCCGGGCACTTTTCGGATATCGGCGTCGTCTGTTCTTCAGCCAGCCCGGAGTGGCTTAACAGGAATGCAGAGCCTCGTTGCAAGCGGAGGTATATCCGGCCATGAGCCGACTACGCAAGTCGTTCGTCCCATTCGGCATCGCGCGCGTCATCTTGACTGGCGTTCTGGCAGCCGGGTGCGCGAGTGGCAGCTCCGGGCCCGAACTCCGGCGGGAGACGGCGGACGGGAGGCCGGGGCCGAACCGTGCTTGATGTCGCCGCTACAACGGCTGGGTCGTTGCCACCGATCGCAGCCAGAAACACCTCGGTAGGATGGCGCCAGGAATCCCGGCGGAACGTCTCGACAAAGCGCTGGCAGAGATCAGGGGTTTTGCGGTCGGCGTCGAATCCGAAGTCTCGACCAGCAAGGACGTCACGGACGAGTCCGTGGACCTCTCTTCCGGGCTGCGCAACCTGCACGTGACGGAGCAGGCCCTTGTCCGGCTCTTCGAGCGCGCCGATAAGGTCGAAGACGCTCTGAAGGTGCAATCCGAACCGAGCAGGGTCCAGGGCGAGATCGAGAAAGTGCAGGGACGGCTGAACTTCCTGAGGGAGACGTCGGCTTTCTCGCTCATCAATATGACCGCGAAGCTTGAGCCAGGCGCGCTGCCGGTGGGCGCCGGCGCCCACCGCCGGGTCATTGACTTCGTGTGGGTCTTCGTGAGTGAGACCCCTGGCTGGATCGCCGGCGATTGGAACCTTGGAGCGACGGCTAAGAGCGCGACCCGGGCGGTGAGCCGGGCTGCAGCGGTCTGCATGTCGGCATCCGGGCGGCGATTCTGGGTCCCGTGTTGCTGGCCCTGAATGTCGTCGGCGTGGTAGCGGTGCGGCGGGTTCGCAGGAGGCGAACTGGCCGCATGGGTGAGGCAGCGTAGTAGGATTCGACGGTTCGGAGAACCTGCGCGCCTGGCGTGCGCAGGTTGGCGACCGGGTTCGCCGCAGGCACCGGTCCGCGCCGCGACGCTGTAGTACGGAGGGATCATGCCGAAGCTAGCCGCCAACCTGACCATGATGTTCAACGAGGTTCCGTTCCTGGAGCGGTTCGAGGCCGCCGCCAGGGCCGGTTTCAAGGGCGTCGAATTCTTGTTTCCGTACGAGTTCCCAAAGGCCGAGCTAGCCGAGCGCCTCAAGAAGCACGGACTGCAGCAGGTCCTGTTTGATTTGCCGGCCGGCGACTGGGCCAAGGGTGATCGTGGCAATGCCATTTTTCCGGACCGTGTGGGGGAGTTCCAGGATGGGGTCGGCAAGGCGCTCGAGTACGCCACCGCCCTGGGCTGCAAGCGCCTCACAGTGCTGGCCGGCAAGCAGGCGGAGAAGGTGTCGCTCGAGGCCTCCCACCGCACCTACGTCGACAACCTCAGGTTCGCCGCCGCGAAGGCGGCGCCCCTCGGGATCACGCTGCTGGTGGAAGCGATCAATACCAGGGACATTCCCGGCTTCTTCGTCAATCGCACCGCCCATTCGCAGCAGATAGTGAAGGACGCCGGCGCTCCGAATGTTGCCGTCCAGTACGACATCTACCACATGCAGATCATGGAAGGCGACCTCGCGCCCGCGATCAAGGCGAACCTGCCCACCATCAGGCATATGCAGCTCGCCGATAATCCGGGCAGAAACGAGCCCGGGACGGGCGAGATCAACTACGAGTTCCTGCTGCCCTTCGTGGATTCGGTTGGTTACGACGGCTGGATCGGATGTGAGTACCGGCCGAAGGGCAAGACGATCGAAGGGCTCGGCTGGGCGAAGCGTTGGCTGAAGTAGAAGATGATTCAGTGCCCGGGGCGAAAGGCTCGCCCACCCCGCAGTTGAGCGTGGCCAGGTGCCTCCACCTATGACGCAAGGACGACGGACGCCGCTCGACTGGCTCGCGGAGGCGATCGCCAGCGGGGCCTTCATCGGGCGTTTTCCGTGGGCCCCGGCCACGGCCGGATCGGCCGCAGCGGCCTTGATCTTCTATTTCCTGCCTTTCAGCGGCCGCTCGCCCCAGTTCTTCTTGCTGATCGCCGTCACCACGATCGTTGGCATCCTGGCCTCGCACCGGATTCGAGCGATCGGCGATGAGGACCCCCGTCGCGCGGTGATCGATGAGTTCGCCGGCATGTGGGTGACCTGTATCTTCATCAAGCAGGCCATACCGTGGGTGATCGCGGCATTCATCATGTTCCGTCTGCTGGACATCCTGAAGCCGTGGCCGATTCGCCGGTTTGAACGCCTTCCCGGCGGCCTCGGAATAGTTGCGGACGACGTTGTTGCGGGCCTGATCGGAGCGGCGTTGTTGAACGCGGGGCGCCTGCTGTTCTTCGTCGATGGGGCGCCGTTCGAGATCTTCTAGTTGAGGACCCTAGGAATGCGCAGGCACCTCACGACAGGACTGGACATCTGATGGGTGACCACGGCCCGGCGGACCTGCTCCGCGACCTGGCGCTCATAATGATCCTTGGCGGGGTCGCGACCATCGTGTTCCACAGGTTGCGCCAGCCCCTCATCCTCGGTTACCTGCTCGCCGGGGTCGCGGTCTCGCCTTTTACCCCCATACCGCTATTCGTGCGAGATCCTGGGGCGATCAGCCTCCTGGCGGACCTGGGGATCATCCTGCTGATGTTCGGGCTGGGCCTCGAGTTCAGCGTCACCAGGCTCCGTGCTGTCGGATCGGTGGCGCTGATCGGGGGCGCGCTCCAGGTCCTGATCGTCTTTGCGATCGGCTACCAGGCGGGGCTGCTCCTGGGCTGGAGCACGGTCACGGCGCTGTTCCTTGGCGCTGCCCTGTCGATCAGCAGTACCGCGGTGATCATCAAGGTCCTGGAGGAGCAACGGCGGCTGAACGAGCCGGCCAGCCGCGCCGTCATCGGGATCCTGGTGTTCGAAGACTTCGCCGCGATCGTGATGATCGCGGTGCTCTCCGGAGTCGGGACCTCCGGCACGGTCCCGCTGGACTCGATCGGGCCCGTCCTGCTGAAGCTGGCCGGCTTCCTGTCAGTGACCTTCCTGCTCGGGCGCAGCGTCATCCCCTGGCTGATCAATCACATCGAGGCGGTCGGACGCAGGGAGGTACTGATCGTCGGCAGCCTGGCGCTGTGCTTCGGGATGGCAATGTTCTCGCGCTCACTCGGGCTCTCGGTCGCGGCCGGCGCGTTCCTGGCCGGGACCCTGGTCGCCGAGTCGGGTAAGAGTCACTCGATCACGGAGGCGATCACGCCTATCCGCGACATGTTCGCGGCACTGTTCTTCGTGGCGATCGGCATGCTGTTCAACCCGACTTACCTGGGTGAGTACTGGGTCCACATCCTGCTGCTGACGGGCCTGTTGATCGCGGGGAAGATCTTTGCCGGGACCGCCGCCACCTTTCTGCTGGGCCACTCACACCGGTCCGCCCTGCAGGCGGGCATGAGCCTGGCGCAGATCGGGGAGTTTTCGCTGATCATCGTCAAGGTCGGGCAGGACTCGGGAGCGATCGCGCCATTCCTGTACCCAGTGATCGTAGGTGTGACGGTCGTAAGTACCCTTACGACGCCGTATCTCATCCGGCTGTCGGGGACGATCTCGGCGCGCCTCGATGCCTCGATGCCACCGCGCGTGGCGAGATCGCTTGCCGCGGTCGAGCTGACGCTCGAACAGGTAAGGGCCGCCGGGGCGTACCGGATTGGCGTCCGCGAGGCCGTCCAGAAATACTTCACCGGGATCGTGGGCGGACTCCTCCTTTTCACCGTCGGAGTGGTCGCGGCACGCCTGGTCTATGAGAACCGAGCTGCGATTGCGCGGTTGCTGGGCGTGCCGGACGCCCTGGTTACTGTTGCCGTCCTCGTGGCCGTTACGCTGGTCGCAGTCGCCACGTTCACGGTGATCGCACGTCAATCGCGCAAGCTGACGTCGATGGTTGGCAGTTCCTCACGTCCGCCGGGCCTGGACCTGCTGCTGCGGGGCGGGCTGCCTCAGGTAATCGGCCGGAACGCGATCACGTTCGTGATCCTGCTGGTGATGGTGGTGGTGCTCCAGCTTTTCGTACCGGCCGTACCGGGCATGTATTTCCTGCCGTTCCTGATCCTTGCTCTGGGCGCGGTGATCGCCGGCGTGCTGCTATGGGACTCCATCAGGGCGGTACGCAAGCGCGTGCAACGTTGGCCGTATACCGGACGTGAGCCACAGGAGGAGCCCGAGGAACGGGGTTCCTAGGGCCCGCGGCTTTACTTTCCGATCACGTCGCGCGTTATCCGTCCGATGTCGGCCGGCGAGTCCGCGATCCGGGCGCCCGCGGCCTTGAGGGCGGCGATCTTTTCGGAGGCCAGGCCGGCTTTGCCGGTGATGATCGCGCCGGCATGACCCATCCGCTTGCCCGGCGGGGCGGTCTGGCCAACGATGGTCGCGATCACGGGCTTCTTCATCTTCTTGATGTATGCCGCGGCTTCCTGCTCGCGTGTCCCGCCGATCTCGCCGATCATGACGACCGCATCGGTGCCGGCGTCGGCCTCGAACATCTGCAGGACGTCCACGAATGACGTGCCGTTCACCGGGTCGCCACCGATGCCCACACACGTCGATTGCCCGATTTCCAGGGTGGACAGCTGCATGACGGCTTCGTAGGTCAGGGTTCCGGACCTCGAGACGACGCCAACGCGCCCCGGCCGGTGGATGTCGCCGGGCATGATGCCGATCTTTACCTTCTCGCCCGGCGTGATGACGCCCGGGCAGTTAGGCCCGAGCAGGCGCGACTTCTTGCCTTTCAGATAGGCCTTGACCCTCACCATGTCCAGGACCGGAATTCCCTCGGTGATGCAGATCACCAGGGGTATCCCGGCATCGACCTGTTCGACTACCGCATCGGCCGCGGCTGGCGCAGGCACGAAGATCAACCCCACGTTTGGTTTCACTGCGTGCACCGCGTCGGCCACCGATTCGAAGACCGGTACTGTGTCCTCGAACTTCGTCCCTGCTCGGCCCGGGTGCACGCCCGCAACCATGTTTGCGCCGTAGGCCCGGCACCGGTTCGCATGGAACGACCCCTCGCGCCCGAGACCCTGCACCAGTAGTCGCGTTTCCTTGCCCACCAGGATGCTCATCGCGCGCCTCCCCGGGTTGAAAGCACGCCTGCGACTGCCGGCGCCGCTTCGGAGAGGTCGTTCAGGAATGTGACGTTGAGGCTCGATGCCTGGAGTATTTCTCGTCCTTCCTTCGCGTTGGTGCCCCGCATCAGGGCCACGATCGGCAGACGGGAGCGCGACCTCTCAGCGCCCATCACGACGCCCCGTGCCGCGATATCACAGCGCAGGATGCCGCCGAAGATGTTCACCAGGACCGCTTTCACATCGGTGTCGGAGACGATGATTGAGAACGCCTCGGCGATCCTTTCCTCATTCGCGCTGCCGCCAACGTCGAGGAAGTTGGCCGGATTAGTCCCCGCTTTCTTCGTGATGTCCATGGTCGCCATCGCGAGGCCGGCGCCGTTGACCATGCATCCCACCGTGCCGTTTTCCAGCTTCACGTATTTGACCCCCGCGCGATCCGCCCGGTGCTCAAGCTCGTCTTCCTGCTCGGGATCGGCGAGCTTCGCCAGGTCGGGATGCCGGAACAGGGCGTCGTCTTCGATCGTGATCTTCGCGTCGACGGCCATGACCTTCTCATCGGCGGTGATGACCAGGGGATTGACCTCGGCCAGCGTGCAGTCGAGCTCCACGAAGGCGCGGTAAAGGTTGCTGATCAGCGCGGTGGTATCCCGGACCAGCTTTGGTGGGATACCGAGCTCCCGTGCCATGTCGCGCGCCCGGTATGGCCACAGCCCGTAGACTGGGTCGCCGGCCACTCGAATGATCTGCTCCGGGTGCTTTTCGGCCACCTCTTCGATGTTCATGCCACCGGCCCGACTGGCCATCACCAGGGGCGCCGCGGCGTTGCCATCGACCACAACCGCAAGGTATAGCTCCGTAGCAATCGCGGTCGTCTCGCTGACGAGGACCTTGCGCACCGGCACGCCCTTCGCCGATGTCTGGTGCGTGACGAGGTTGCGGCCCAGCATGCCCGCCGCGGCCTTTTCAGCGTCGGCCGGCGACTGAACCAGCTTTACTCCGCCCGCCTTGCCGCGCCCGCCCGCGTGCACCTGCGCCTTTACGACCACCTTTCCCCCGAGCTTTTCGGCGACGGACCGGGCCTCTGCCGCAGTGGACGCGACTTCACCGCGCGGCACCGGGATTCCGTAGCGGGCGAACAGGTCCTTCGCCTGGTATTCGTGGAGCTTCAAGCCGTTGCGACCCCCGTGTTGTTCTTAATCGTTCAGGCATGCGCGCTTCAGGTGCGCCCGACCATAGGAGGTTGCAGTTTAAGGCATGGCGTGCTCCGGATACGCCTGAGCCCGGCGGTTCGCCCAGAGCGAGCTCGGGGCGACAAAAATTGCTCGGGTGACGGGTCTCGTTTCGTGGACTGAGTGTCCATGGCCAGGGTTCTGATCGTCGACGACCGCCCGGACCTCAGGTTGATGGAAGGGAACATGCCGGGCGCGCAGGTCATGGCGAGCGCGAGCGGACCGGAGTAGCGGGCAGCCCGGCGGGACTCTGCCGTCTACCGGCCGTCCCGATAGGCGTGCGGTGACATGATCGTGGCGCCCCCGTCGACCGTGAGCACGGCGCCGGTTACCCAGCGGGACTCTTCGCTGGCGAGGTACACCGCCGCCCATCCGACGTCCCAGGCGGTCCCTTCCACGCCAAGCGCGGTCGAGTTCTTGCGATGCTCCCGCATCTCGTCGGAGATCCGCCAGGCCACCATCGGCGTGTAGACGGGTCCCGGGGCGATCGCGTTGACCCGGATCCCCTGGCGTCCGTGATCGGCCGCCATCGATATCGTGAGCCCGATGACGCCCGCTTTGGACGCCGTGTAGGCGGCGTCTTTGGACGCCCGGAATCCCGCGATTGAGGCGATGTTGATGATCGAACCGCCGCCTGATTCGATCATGCGGGGGATGGCATGGCGCGACGTGAGCATCACGCTCTTCAGATTCAGCCGCAGCAGGGCGTCCCACTCGTCGGGATCGATCTCAGTGACCGGCTGGCGATGGCTGTTGCCGACGTTGTTGTCGAGGATGTCCAACCGCCCGTAGCGGGCGATCGCTTCGTCGACCAGGGCTTTGCACTCGGCTTCGACGGTCACATCGGCCTGGAAGGCGCTGGCGGTGCCGCCTTCTGCCTCGATCTGGGCGAGGGTCTCGCGGGCTCGCTCGAGCTCGCGATCCACCAGGAGGACCCGGGCGCCCTCACGGCAGAACAGGATCGCGGTGGCCTTCCCATTGCCGACGCCCGGGCCGCGCGAACCGGCGCCGGTGATGATTGCCACCTTGCCTTCAAGTCGAGGGCGTCGCTGGACCAAGATCTATCCTGTCTTACCCTGGCCGGGCCTGATCGCGAACCATCCTGGTGCGAGATGACCGCGGGAATCGGGGCGGGCCGTCGTGTAACCGGCGTGGCGGAGGGAGTGGGATTCGAACCCACGGTGGACTTGCGCCCACAACAGTTTTCAAGACTGTCGCCTTAAACCGCTCGGCCATCCCTCCGCGTCGTATCTATTCTAGCTATGGCCTGGAATTGTGGTATTTCGGGCCCCGGCGGCACCTGGCAACATTATGCAGGCTCCGGACCCCCTGCAGGCTTGCGAATGATCTGACAGGCCGGTCTGGCCGCGTCGAGATGAGGGCTATGCCATCATTAGATTTTCGCCTATGCGCGGGTGATGATCGGGCCTGTCGCGCTTCACCTTCGGTACCGTTCCCTCCTCTGCCCGCGCCCATATAAACCTAGTTCACACGTGCGAGCGATGCGGTACATTGACTTCACATCTTGAAGGCAATAAGCCTTCAAATCTTTGAGTTCGGCGTCGCTCAAGCCTCCCCTTGCATACTTCTGAGCGAGGGACAAAACCTGCATTTTTCCGTCGAGCCCGTCGGAATACCTGTTGTTGTGCCCTCGGATCGCCTGATCGCGAATGATGTCGAACTCCCATTCGAGAGCTTCCAGAGATCTGCGGACCTGGGACTTGTCCTTCTTGTGAACGACATGCCGGTGCCGTTCAATCGTGGCGGTCATCTGGGGACACTTCTGGAAAGGATGTAACAGGTTCACCCAGCTTGCCTTAGGCCAAGGGTCAATACCCAACAGATCGATCAATCGCTCCCTTTCGTTGGGCTTGTACCCGCCTTGCGAGTAGGCGACAACAACCGAAGGCCCACTTCCGCTGATTTCGAGCTCCTCAAGAGCAGATTGCACGTCCTCACGCGTTAAGCGCTTTGAGTCCCTGCAAATCCGCCACGCAAACCGCCTCGGTTCGCGATGCTTCGGCCAGAACAAGCTGATGATGAGCTCCCAGCCTGAGCCGCTACCTTCAAAGTCCAGATACAGGGACCGCGTCGGGAGGAAGTCCGGATATAGTTCAAATAGCTTTTCCGCGAATGCGCGCTGCGGTTCGTTGAGGTGATCCCGAGTGGGCATTCTGACGTTGAGCCTTCCTGCTCGTTCAGCGTTCCACGGCGAAAACCATTCGATTACCGCCCTCGCTGTGGATCTTCAGAAACGGATAGCGACTGTCGGCTAACCCGTGGTTGGGGTTGAGGCCGAAGAGCTCGGGTGCTGATGCGAGTCCCCCAATGTCGATCGACTCAGAATCCCTAGTGAGCAACAAGGCATGAGAAATCCATGGGATTAGCTGACTTGGTACGTCAATTCGCGCCCCGCGTCGCTGAACCGTTGAGTTTCGCGCGCCCTTTAAGATCTCCAGCGACCGCAACGTGTTGAGTGCCATCACGACTGCCTTGTGAACGGCTTCGCGTTCACCCCACTGGTTCACGACTCTTTTGCGTCCGTCAAGATTCTCCAATTCGTCGGCGTCAAGGAATGTTCGCCCCTACACCGCGGCGAACCAATCTTTGTTCACGATCACCTGTTCGACTTGCTCCGTCTTGATGCCGAGACCAAGCGACTTCAGCAGGTCCACCAATTGATCGCCATCGATGAGGTCGATGGGAGGCGCCCCGTCGCGGCGCGCCACCTTTCGCGCATCTGTGGAGAATGATCCTGTAGTGATGAAGAGGCCCTTGTCAGCCCTGCCGACGGTCGCTCCTTGGAACTCGCGGATCTTGTCGGGGCCAACCGTGCCACGCCAGCGCTTCGACTGGAAGGCCACCTGGAAGCTGAGGATTCGCTGGAGCTGAATGACCCCGACGCCGTCGATCCCCCCATCCCCGCTTCGGCCAGTCACGGTCACTTCTATGAATCCGCATTCTCTGAGGAGGCGCTGGCAAAGCCTTTCGAAGGACGAGGGTGGCAGCTCAGTCAGCAGAGCTAGAACCTCTTCGCGCCACTTAGATAGGGTCTCTTCATCGTCGTTAAGGGGGACCAAGGCGATAGCCCTTGAACGGCTCTGCACCGCGTCCTCCCGTTTTACCTTCCGGATCAGCGCGGCCACGTCGACCTCTCCAGCATCTCGCCCCGCGACCGTAAGCGACCACACGCCCCGTTGACTGTTCTCGATGAGACCAGCTTTCTTCAGGTAGGTCCGGGCCCAAGCCATCCGGTAGGCGACCTCAGATTGGGTACCTCGTCTCGGGTCATGGACGATCGCTAACTCCTCATTCGTGAGCTGCATGTCGTCAGCGACCCGCTCGACGAGTTCTGAGACGGCGGCGGAGCCACCCATCGAATCAAGCGTCCTTAGCGTGGGGTTTATGA